>OLQC01000073.1_pt1 | contig 108921 bp, 105 predicted proteins | sample 1672471 | NCBI WGS metagenome assembly OLQC01 (sample SAMEA3136689, study PRJEB25190) | human gut metagenome | biome: human gut; feature: human-associated habitat; material: faeces | place: Austria | collected 2013 | reverse complement strand
GCCATTGTCCGAGTCCTTCGACGCTGACCATGGAACTCAGCGGGCGGTATTCGTCGTATCGTCCGTGATGGGATGGGCTTTTCAGGCGTGCGACGTCCATGGAGTACAGGTATTCGCAGATCTCCGGATGCGAGCGGAGCTCGCGGGCCATCGCGAGCAGGTCGCATCTGGATTCCCTGCGGTAGCCAAGATCCTCCACCTTCCACAGGCTTGGATCGGTGATTTTTTGCAGGGTCTCCTTCGCGTCGCCCCATCGGAAGTCGCGGGTGTTGAGGATCGTCGCCACGACACGGTCGTCGATGGCTTCCGGGTCGGCGGTCACGGCCTTGTACAGCATGCGCATGGTGCTGTTGGCGATGCCGTTGCCGTCTCCCGACCAGCCTTGCTCGAAGACGCTTCCGAACAAGGCGTTCCCTTGGGGATTGTCCGCGTCCCAGTTTTTGGCGAGCAGTTCGACTCCCGGCTTGCAGTCGTCGATGAACTTGGAGGCCATCGCCATTTTCTGGCCGTTGTGGGCGTCGGACACGTCGGCGAACCATGCTTCCTCCACCATGGCCTTGGTCGTGTGGAGAGGGTCGGTGGCGCTCTGCCATGCTCCCGACTGGCGGAGTTCCCGCACGGCCTGTTCCGCGGATACGGCGGGTTCCAGGGAACCGTCGTCGAGTCCGTTCTGGGCGAGCCAGTCATTGGTCCGGTCGTGTTCCGGCCGGCCGGCCAGGTCCCGCAGCAGCCGCTCCACATGGTCGATCTTGCCGCCCACGTCTCCCGACAGATACTCGTCGGCAGGCACCGGTTCGCCGCTGTCCGGGCCTGCCACGATGAGGTCGCCGAGACGTTCGGACGTTTCGGCCGTGTCCCGCGTGCCGAGCAGCCGGCCTATCAGGTCGAGGTCCACGTGCCCCATGCGGTCGAGGCTGATGGACAGCGCCTCCACGGGCTCGTCCACATGGTCGGGCATGGGCGGTGTCGGCGTGACGACCCTTTTGGAGAGCGTGTCTCCCTTGGCTTCGAACCCGTCGGCGTTGGTCTTCTCCAACGCGTACAGCTGGTTCAGGCTCGCGTCCGTGGCGTTCGGGTCGAACACGCGCAGGTTCTCTTTGGAGTTGAGCCGGCCGTAGGATTCGACGAACCGGTCGTACGCCTGGTCGAGGTCCCTGATGCCTTGGGCCACGGTCTCGTCGTCGGTCTCCGGGTCGCGTTCGCTGGAGAGCAGCCGTTCGGTCCGGTCGCGCAGGCGCAGCATGGCGGCCATGCGCTCGTCGCCGCCGTTCCTGACGCGGGAGTGCGCGGGCACGACCTGCCCGTACATGTTGCCGTACCAGATGTGGCCGTTCTCGTCGACCGTGTACCGCATGGCCGTCTGCCTGGTCGCGTCGGGGACGACGATGGGCTCGTTGGCGCGTTCGCCGAGCCTGTCGTGCAGGCCGATGCCGTAGGCTTCGAGCTGGCCGGTGAGGATGCGTTCGACGTTTTCGCCCAATCGGCCGATGTCGTTGGTGCCGGTGACGTCGATCTGCGGGCCGAACGGTCCCGATCCGACGGTCATGGTGCCCGCCACGTATTCGGGGTGCTCCACGAACAGCCTGTTGGCGTTGACGCCCTGGCTGAATTCGACGGCGTCCACCCATGCGGCGTCCACGTCCGCCAAAGGCTCGTCGCGTTTGCGCAGAACGAGGATGTCGGAGACCACCTCGGTGCCGGCCTGGCGGCCGAACGTCTCCCTGGGCAGACGGCATGCGGCTACGAGTTCGGCCTTGCGGGCCAGTTCGCGGCGCATGCCCGTCGTGTTCTTGTCGAGCGTGTACCGGCTGGTGAGCACGGCGACGAGGCCTCCCGGACGCACCGTGTCGAGACTGTGCCGGATGAACCAGTCGTGGATGACGGTGCTGTCGATGCGGATCGCGTCGCTGTACGGCACGTTGCCGACGGCGAGGTCGAACGCGCTCTCGGGCAGTCCGGTCCGTTCCATCCTGTTGGCGATGATGTCGTCGTCCGGGCACAGGTAGCGTGCGATGCCGGCGCTGATCGGGTCGGCCTCGATGCCGGTGAACCCGTAGGATGAGCCCGCCGGAGTGGAGCGGATGAAGTTGCCCGTTCCGCAGCCGGGTTCCAGGACCATGTCGGGATGCTTCGGATCCCGACCGAACCCGGCCTTGCCCAACGTGTTCCAGATCGCGTCGATCACCGGCCGTGGAGTGTAGAACGCGGTGAGCGTGCTGCTGCGCGCGTCGGCGTATTCCTCGTCGCTGAGCAGTTCGCGCAGCCGGCCGTTGACCTCAAGCCACGGCTGGCTGGTGGTGTCCTCCTGAAACGCCTCCTGGGCTCCGCCCCAGCCCGCGTACGCGGCGAGGGCGCGGATGTCGTCGTCGGTGGGTTCTCTGCCGCTTTCGTCGAGGTCGCGCAGCACCTCGATGGCGTGGACGTTCGCCCTCGCGCGTTCGAGATTGGATCCCGCGGTCTGCCGGTCCGGGTCGAGCAGTCCGCGGTCGGTTCCCCTCAGAGGGCTTCGACCACTTCCCTGATGGCCACTTCCTCGCTTTCCAGTTCCGCCATCTTGAGTCCCTTGAGCCACGGATCCCAGTTGCCCGGCTTCTTGAGGTGTTGGTGCGTCTTGTCCCAATGGTTGATGTACTCGGTCCTCACGCGGCCGAACCTCTTCATCATCTCGTCCATGTAGGCGTCCATCGCCGGCATCCCCTGGCGTTGGAGCTCCTTGAGCTGTTCCGGCATGTGCTCCGCCATGAACAGGTACCTCATCTTCTTGATCCCGGTGTACGGGCAATGCGTGATGTTCGTCATTTCGGGTCGTCTCCTTCCTCGCATCGTTTTCTTCCGTTTCGTGGGAAGCGCGCGAATTAGACACATTGCCTAATTTCGTTTCCCAATTATTTTGCCCCCCAATATGGGGATTGTCAATTTCTTCCGGCATGTCGAAGTCGAAGGCGAGCTGTTCGGCCTCGATGGTGGCCGCGACCACGGGCCATGAGGTTTCCGGACCGTCCAAGACGTCCTCCACCTCGTCACCATCGGACATTACCACGCCGGCGTCGGCCTCATCGCGCGCGATCCGGTCGAGATCATCGTCGGTGAACTGCTCGCGGACCTCCTGCCGAGTGCCGCCCTCCTGCATGACGATCTGGGCGGCGAGCTCCCGTTCGGGGGAACCGAAGTCGATATCCGGCTCATCGTCCACGTCTTCGGACCGCGTCGCATCCGCCACCGTCCTGTCCGGCGCGTATCCGTGCTCGCGTTCCGCGGCCAGTCGGGCCTCCCCGCTTTCCATGCCGTTCCGCAGGTTGAGATCGTACGAGTCGGCTATGTCCGCGATCGCTTCGGGTCCGGCTCCACGTCGAATGAGCTGGGCGACCTCGAACCGGCCTACCTTAATGCCGAACAGCTCGATCTTTTTGGCTATGAGCTCCGGCGTGGAAACCGTTCCGGCCTCCATACCGGAAGACGGCGCGTCCTCCGCGCGTTCCGGCTCCGACGCGTCCGTTCGCGCCGCCGCATCCATATCTCCGGAGGGCCCGTCCTCCGGCCGGACGGCCGGATCGGAAGCGGCGCGCTCATTCGACGCGTGAGGAAGATGTTCCTCATCCACGGCATCCTCGGCGGATTTCGTCACGGACGGCGTCGCTCCGTATCCGTGCTCGCGTTCCGCGGCCATGCTCGCCTCTCTTCGTCCCATGCCGTTCCTCCGGTTGAGGTCGTACGAGTCGGCTATGGCCGCAATGGCCGCGTCATCGGCCCCGCGGCTACGCAGATGGTTGATGACGTTGTCTCCCACCGTGATTCTGAACATTCTGATTTTTTCCGCGGTTTCCTCCGCCCCCGGGACTACACCGTCGCCTTTCCGTTCGGAATCGGCCACGTTGATGTCTTCCTCCCCGATGTTCGGGGCTCCGTCCACGTCGGCTTCGTGGACGGCCGGAGCGTCCGTGGCGAACCTGCGTCCGTCCTTGACCATGTCGTAGACGAGCCCGGCGAATCCGTCGTTTTCGAGCAGACGGTCGTTTCCGGGATGACGTGAGATGGCGTCCTTGATGCCCTTGCGGAAATCCGTGCCGTCGATGGCGTTCATCCTGTCCGCTTCACGGATGACGGTCATCGCACGCCAGTCGGAGGCGACATGGTCCGCGATGGAGTCGGCCAGGGCGAAGGCTGCGGGACCGTCGCCGATCATGTCCGAAACTTCACGGCGCATGCGCGCGCTCTTGTCTCCCAACAGGTCCAGATCAAGGTTGGTGTGGCGCGTCCACGCGTCATGGATGTCCGAATATTCGCAGTCGAGACGCTTGGACAGTTCCCCGAACACGCGTTCGCGCACGGTGGAATCCGTCACGCCGGACACGGCATAGAAATCATGCCCGTCATCTGAGGGGAACGATTCGACGAGCCGTGCGAAGGTGGCGTGCGGGTCGATGCGTTCCCCCGACGGATCGTCCGGATAGGCCGTCCCATACCAGGCCCGGACGTTGTCGTCCATTCCCTCCACACGATTCCAGTCGAATTCCTTTCCCGGAGCGTCTGCATCATGGTCCGGTTCGCTGCCGGAGGACGGTCCGTCGGTCTCATGGACGTCGTTTTCCGTGAAGCGGTCGGCCACCCTCATGACCTCGTCGGCGTCCACCTGGTGCGCTCCGTCCTTCGTGACCATGGTGACGGGCAGTACGTCCAGCAGTCTGTCGATGTTCTCGCGGCGTCGTTCCCGGTCTTGTCCGGCTGCTCGTTCCGGCCGTCCTCCACTGGTTCCTCCGGCGTCGAGGATGTCCGAGACCTGTCGGGCGGCGTCGTCGGACAGCAGTTCCACCGTTCCTTCCGGCATGCCATGTCCGCCGGCCAGTGACGTGAAGACGATCTGCGGACCGTGGCCCGTCTCATGTCCGGGCTTCGTGCCGGCCGTTCCGGAAGTATCGGCGGCGGTCGTATCGGGCGTGTCCGTCGCCGTGTTGAAGGAGTCCCATGAGTCCGGACTGTCGAAGATGCCTTCGCGGAGACTCCTGAGTTCCGTTTCCGTGGCCTCCGGCCCCTCGTGGACCATGCCTTCATCGTCGAACCAGTCGAGCCGGTAGGCCATGGGCGTTCCGTTCGCGTCGCGTGCGGCCACCTCGTATCCGGCGAACTGGCTCGCGCCGTTCTTGCTGGTTCCCGCGTCCGTGTCGTGCGCGTCGATGTAGCCGATGACCGCATTCTCGAACGCCGCGTATTGGCCTGACAATGCGGCGTCAAGGGCTGTTCCCGTATTGTCGGACGGGTCTTTCATCTCCCGTTCGGCCTGATCGATCCACTCCGTGGTGAACCATTCGGGACGGTCTTCCGGCCTGATTGTCCCGTCGATCTCGCGGAGTTTCGCGATCTGCGCGTCCACGCTGCCGGCCCATAGGTATTTCTCCGCATGTGATGGGCCGAGGAAATAGTCGACGTCGTCCTTGAGGCGTCCGAGCAGCCGCAGGTTGAACCCGTAGGTTCCGTCCGCTCCGGGAGATGCCGCCAGGGTCCGTTCCGCGTTGGATGCCGCGGCTTTCGGAAATCCCCGTCCGGCGAGGATGGTCCGTGCCTGGGTGTTGCCTTCCGACTGGGCGATGAGGCCAAGCATGTCCTTGCCGAGTTCCCCGGCGTATTCCGTCGCCGCCGTGTCGATGAGCGTGCGCCAGTTCTCATCATCGTCGTCGGGCATGCTGAGGATCATTCCCACGGGAGCGTGCTCCAGCATGGTTCTCGCGGCCTGTCGGACGACTTCCCGCCGGGACTGGTCGAGGCTGTATCTGCGGTTCATCGGATTGGTGTATGTCGTGAGAAGCCCGGGTGAGGTGATGACCCGTCTGATGGCGTTGACTTCGCTGTCCATGTCGAATTCGCCTGTGCCGATCAGGGCGGAGACCACGTCCGGGTGGTTCTCCGTTTCGATCATGTCATCCAGGTCCTTGCGGTCGAGTCTGCCGGATTCGACGGCGTTCTTCCTGGATGGCCACCAGTCGCGGCCGCTGAGACGGTGGAGCAGGTCGTCCGAGGCTTTCGTCAGCATGCTTGCCGCCAGTCGGCTGTCCGTCTGGTTCCAGCAGCACAGGTCGATGGTGTTCTGGCTGAGTTTGCCGGATTCGACGAGCATCTGCAATAGTCTCGTGTTGCTTTCGGTGCGGGCCATGTCCTCGAGCAGTCGCGCCGGCGTGTCCTTGTAGCGGATGATCGCCTGTCGGAGTTCCGGCAGTCCGCTGGCCGCGAGGGTTTCCAGATCGTCATCGGAGAGGCTGGACAGGTCGGCGTCGTGGGTCATTTCCACGAGTTCGTCCAACGCGTTGTAGTCGCGGTTCCGCCATTGCGGGTCGAGCAGGTGCCGTGCGATCTGCTGTGGGGTGGAGTGCTTGCGCGCCCACCGCAGGTCGCCCCAGTCGTCCGACCGCCAGAGGGATTCCGCCTGCCGGCTCGTGTTCTCATCATTGTTCGTCATGTTCGTTTCCTTTCGTGTTCATCGCATGGTTTCCGGCGTGGTCTGCGGCCGTTCGACCTCTTCGACGATCCGAGCCGGATTCGGGTACGGGAGCATGTCGGAGAGTTGTTTCGGTTTTTTGTTGCTTCCCATGTACGGTTCGTCCGGCAGGCTGTCGCCGTCGAACGCGCGCGCCCAGGGGTTCAGCGATGCGGGTGGACGCCACTCGTCCGTCGTCGGAGGCTCGGGTTCCTTCCTCCTTCGTGTTGGAATGGTTCTCGACGTGTCGGGTGTGTTCAGTTCCTCGTCCGTTCCGGTCTTGTCGTCACGCATGATGTCCGTCTCCTTTCACATTCCGATCCCGGGTCCGGTGGCTGGCATGGCGCCTTGGTCGATGCCTGGATCCGGGTCGGGCAGGGCGTTCGCGTCCGGGAAGGCCGAAGCCCAGGGATCCCCGACCTGTGCCGGTTGGGTCTGGCTGACGGCATCCGGCATGGTGGTGGTGGAGTGAGCGTCCGGCATGGATGCCCATGGGTCGTCGGCCGCTGTGGTGGAATACCGGTCCTCGATGGCCTGCAATAGGCTTCTGATGGCCGAGAGGCGGTTCGGTTCATGGCCGATGTATTCGGTGATGGGGCCTTCGGCCGGTTCCGTATGGTTCCATTTCTCTCCGGCGAGACGCCAGAGCCATTCGCCGTCCGATGCCACGATGCTGCCGAGGACCTGCCCGTCGGGCAGTTCCGCGTCGATGAGTCTCGGACCGTTCGCCCAGGCCGGGCCGGACCGCAGTTCCACGTCCTCGATGGTGAAGTCCTTGCCGTCGATGCTGAGTCTTTTCACGTCTTCCATTGGTTGTTCCTTCGTTGGTTTTGTTTGGAGTTCCGGCATGTAGTCGATGGGATTGAGTTGGAATGAGGAGCACAGTTGCGCGAATGCCTCGAGGGTGACGGCCGAGCCTTTTTTGATGCGGGTGAACATCGCCGGGCTCACGCCTGCTTTTTCGGCCAATGCGGCCCAAGGCATGCCGGTTTTGTTCCGATACCGGTTGATGTCCTCGCGGAACCGTTCCATATCGATGGATGACATGGTTGGTTCTCACATTCCGATTCCGGGATCCATGGGACCGTTGCCGGCTGCCGGGTCGATGCCGGGATCCGGATCGGGAACGGTCGGCCCGCTGGCTTGGAACAAGGCGTCCAAGTCGACGCCGGTCCACGGGTCCGGCGCTTTCACGCGTGCGGCGGAGGATCGTTCGTCCATTACGCAGACGCGGTCAGTGAGGTCGGCCGGCATGTCGTCCGCGTATGCGCCGACGCTTTTCAGGATCGGCGTACGGTTGTCCCATACGAGCCGGTCCGCGGTGGTCTGGTCCATGCCGACCCAGTCGCCGTCCTTGTTGACCCTCAGATACCGGTCCCTGTCGGGGTTCCATCCGCCGTACATGGTTTTCTCCGCGATCTCGCCATCGATGAGATGCTCTCCGACGGTTTCGCGGGCGGTTTCGGACGGGTAGGCGCGGTAGTATCCGAGGTCGCTTTCACCGTCCATGTCATGGACGGTATCGACGATGTCATGTAGCAGTCCGATGTTCTCCGGCGTGCGTTCGATGAGATTATCGGCGTCCAGTTCAAGGGCGATCTGCGATGCGGCGGTGGCGCGCGCCATGACGGCGTCCGACGGGTCTTCGTCGCGGGTGGTCCAATAGGCGCCGTCGTTGCTGGACCATAAGGCATCGGCCGCGGCATCATGCCAGTATCCGGGGTCGTTCCAGTTCGCGGACCATTCCTTGGCCACGTCGTCGAAGCCGGTCATGTTCGTCATGGCGATGTACCGGTCGTGTTCGATTCCCGGTGGGAGGACCGAGTCGAACTGGTCTTCGGTGACCCAGCGGAATTGGTCGTACCCGTCGGGCTTGTAGCAATCCTCTCCGAGCTGGTAGCATTCCTCGCCGATTCCGATCGGCTCTTCGATGGCGTTGCTTCGCGCGAAGAGCGATAACCGTTCGGTCGCCTGGTCGCGCCATGCTTCCATCCGTTCCAAGGTCGGGTTTTCCATGTTCGTCTCCTTTCCGTCACATTCCGATTCCGGGACCCATGGGACCGTTGCCGGAGTTCGGGTCGATGCCGGGATCCGGCATGGGAAGCCCGGCGTCCGACCGTTGTCCCGGACGGTCCGGCAGTGGGACGGCCCACATGCGTTCGATGGCGTCGGCGGTGAGTGATTGGTCGAATTCCTTGGACAGTCCGGGATCGGTGGCGATCTTCGCGAGTGTGGACGCGGTGGAGAAGTCGATGCCCGGATATCTCATGCCGAGTTCCCGTTGCGTGTAGAGGATGGTCCAGTCCTGGATCCCCTCATGCCGGTCGAGGATGTTTTCGATGGCGTGCGAGAGAGCGTCATGGTTCATGAAGGACAGTTCCGAACGTTGGGTTACGTCGACCATGATGGTTTCCTTTCCGACGGGGCTTTCCCGTCTTCCTCCTGTCCACATGCCCCCGGTTTTTTCGCCGCCGATATTTTTTTCGAGGATGAAAAACCGATATCGGTTGGGATGCGTGTGGAAGAGACGCACCATTCGATATCGGGAAGGAATTGAATTGCGTCTTGTGATCGCCGAGAAACGTTCCGTGGCTTTCGCCATCGCGCAGGCGTTGGGCGATGTGCGGCAGGGTGATGGGTATGTTTCGGCCGGAGGGGCGCTCATCTCGTGGGCGCAGGGCCATCTGGTGGAATTGTCGGATCCGGAGGAATACACGGACATGCCTTGGGCAGCGCGTAAGTGGACGATGGAGTCCCTTCCCATCGATCCGAAGTCATGGCGTTGGCGTTTGAGCGGCGCGAAGGGCGCGGTGCAACGTTACCGTTCCCTCGTCGAACTGCTTCGTTCCGACAAGGTGACCGAACTGGTCAACGCGTGCGATCCGGACCGTGAGGGCGAGGCCATATTCCGTCGTATCCTCATGGCCTCGAAGGTCTCCAAACCGTCCCTGCGCCTGTGGGTCGCGTCATTGGACGAGCAGGCGATCCGCGACGCGTGGAAAAGGATGCGTCCGGAATCCGATTACGATGGTCTGGCCGACGCGGCGGACGCGAGGGCGAAGGCCGACTGGCTGGTCGGTATGAACGCGTCACGCGCCCATACGCTCGCCTGGCATCGCAGCCTGTCGCTCGGACGCGTGCGCACACCCACGCTGAACATGGTCGTCCAACGTGATCTCGCCATCGAATCACACAAGCCGACACCGTTCTGGCGACTCATCGTGCCGATGGACGGGTGGACGCTTGAAAGCGGGAAGATCGAGGACCGGGCGTCGGCCGACCGCGTGCTGGCCGACGCCAAGGGACTGGCCGTCGATGTTCTGGAGGTGAAACGGCGTCGCGAGCATGCGAAGCCGCCGACCCTGTTCGACCTGACCGGATTGCAGAAGGCCATGAGCGACCGGCACGGGCTGACCGCCGAACAGACGCTGGACTGCCTGCAGCACTTGTACGAGATGAAGGTAGCGACCTATCCCCGCACCGATTCCAAATACGTCACCCATGATGACGTGGACGGGTTGAAGGAACTCCTGCAGCCGAAATACGCGTTGGGTTTCCTGGACCAGAAGCCCGTCGACGCGATCCACGACCTGTATTCCGCCGGCGGGTTCGACCCGATGCGGTGCGTCGCGGACGACAAGGTCCAAGGTCATACCGCAATCCTTCCGACGCGGCGTCTCACATACGACGTGTTCCAGCATGACCTGACGGACATGGAACGCAAGGTCATGACCGTAATCCTGACGCGCATGTGGGCCGCCTGCGCCACGGACCGTGTCCACGACACGGTGAAGGTCGATGCGGCATTGGATGAACGTCATGCCGATGGTTCCACGGAACGGGTTCCGCTGTCCGCGTCGAGCGACGTTACCGTCGAGGCGGGTTGGACCGCCATCGAGGGCACGTCGCGAAAGGACGATGCGGAGAAGAAGCCTGTGAATCGGATACCCGACTCCCTAGGGAAGGGTCCTCTCCCCCAGTCCGGCGCCCCGTCTCTTACGGAGGGCGTGTCCGCGCCGCCGAAACCGTTCACGGAGGCCACACTGCTGTCCGCCATGGAGCATGCGAGCCGTTTCGTCGCGGACAGTGACCTGAAAGCCGCCTTGGATGACGACACGAGCCATTCGGGCGGTATCGGCACGCCCGCGACCCGCGCCGGCATTCTCGAGAGCCTGGTCAAAAGCGGCTACCTGCAGCGTAAAGGCAAGCAGATCCGTAGCACTACCGCCGGGCGGATGCTCGTCGGTGTCGCCATCGACGAGTTGAAGGATGTGAAACTCACCGCGCAATGGGAGCAGAGCCTTGCCGACATCGAACATGGCAGGGGCGACGAGACGGTCTTTCTGAACGAGATCCGCACGGCCTGCGCGGCGATGCCCGGCCGTGTCATGGAGATGACCCGGCGGGACAATCTGCAGCAATTGGTCCGGCAGGCAGGCGAACGTGAGTCGTTCGGACCGTGCCCGCGTTGCGGCAAACCCGTCGTCAAGACCGGGAGCGTCTGGCAGTGTTCGTCGAACAAGAGCGTGAGGGATGATGCCGGTGCCTGGAAGCTCGGCGAGGGTTGCGGCTACAAGATCTTCGCGGAGAAGTTCGGCAAGAAGCTGACCGATAGCATGGTCCGCCGCACATTGGAGGGCAAACGTCCGAAGGTGTCTGGCCTGAAGTCGAAGGCGGGCAAAACGTTCGACGCGCGTCTCGTGCCGGACAGGCAGTACGGCATCGGATTGTCGTTCGACGATCTGAACAGGAAAAGGAAGTAGATCACCGTATGCGCACTTCTTCACCACCTTCTCTTTCGATCACCTGCATAGCCATGGACAATGTGAGAAAGATCCTGAAGGACAGACACCTCAATGTAAATGGATTTCTGACTTTGATCCACAGCAAGCATCCCGATTGCGGCCTGCCATACCACAGTTTGCGCAGGCTTGTCTCCCATGAGCGAAAGATGACTATCGATGAGGCAATTCTGATTTGCGACGTCCTTGACGTCCCGTTCACGTCCTTGCTCAGTTTCGCGGGAGAATTTCCTCACGGGCAGCTCAAGGGCATGACGGCGGTGGATATCTACCACGCCATTGAACAGGATGATCAGACCAAAGAAGGGTCAAATAATCACTAGATACTGGGGATATACTCGAATTGTTCGACAGACGATTTCACCTGCCTGGCATGAAAGGACTCTGGTTTGCTGCCTGAAGACGTATATTATGTATCAACCGATGAGGGAACCCCGGCGACTCGCTCCAACGCTTGGGATATTGGCTTTGGTCTGCAGGCCGCGGACGGACTTACCCCGTCAGACTACGCTATAGAACAGTCCAAGGAGCAGATTTCGGGAAAAGCCTCCTATGCCGAAGTCGAGCATCGTCTACGTGAATACCATTCCGCGGATAGTGAAGAGGCGGAGCATTTTGAAGCTGACATCGTATCCACCAGAATCAGTTCCCTCCTCCAGACTGAATCATTCGTCTTCGCTCCCCCGATGCTCAGGCAGATTCATCGTCATCTTTTTGACGGCGTATTCAAAAATGATTGGGTTGGACAGTGGAGGCAGGTCAATCTGACCAAAAAGGAGCCAGTTCTTCAAGGAGATTCAGTTTCTTACGCTCCCTTCCATCTGATTGGAGAGATGCTGGATTATGATTTCAGTCAAGAAAAAGGACGACAGGCCAAGTATCCCCAAATCGGCAGGCATGAAATCGCTTCCTCTGCATTTGGATTCATTTCTGGAGTATGGCAAATTCATCCATTCCGTGAAGGAAACACTCGAACGACTGCTGTATTCGCGATACTGTACCTCAGACAGCTTGGATTCATAATCGGCAATGAGCCTTTCGCGTCCAACGCCCAATATTTCCGAGACGCTCTTGTACTTGACAGTACTTTCGACCCCGACTTCAAGGATCCGGCTCCTCTTCGTCGTTTTATGGAAAAGGCTCTTTTCAATTCGTCTATAGAATTGGAAAACCTGCGAGATTCTTATTTTGCCGTCCAAAGTACGCAGAGCGATCCTTTACCAGAGCCCGATCCATCAGTGGATAATGAGACATCTGCCGGCATAGCAACTCACGAACTCAATTAAACTAGGAAGTCAAGCAAAAGCGGACAACATATGGTGGACTGATCTTTTTATGTGTTGTGGATTACACTGCCACAACGCATAAAAAGATCAGTCCATGGTCAACACGAGCGTCGGAACCTCCATGCCAAGTTCCTCCAACCCCACAGTCTTATCGAGCGGAGTCTTACGCCAAGCTTGCCGAGACCAGAGCCACCGCGTTCTCAATAGTGGTCACGGACGGACAGAATGCACAAGTCGTCGTCCTCAATCATGTATACCAGGCGGTTTGCGGAATCGATGCGGCGGCTCCACGCACCCTGCAGTTCCCATTTGAGCGGCTCTGGCTTGCCGAGGCCAGCGAATGGAGAACGCATCGCATCACGTATCAGCGCGTTGACCCGCTTGAGGGTTTTCTTATCCTGGACCTGCCAATACAGGTAATCGTTCCACGCGTCATCAGTCCAACGCAGCATTATCACTCTCCGACCAGATCATGTGAATCGGTGGAACCTGAGCGTACCTGTGCCATGCCACGGCGGACTTTATCGAACAATCCGGGATTCTGGTAAACGCGCAATGTCTCCATAAGCGAATCGTAATCGTCGGCGCTCATCACCACCACGTTGTCCCTCGGATCCTTGTTGGTGATCAGAAGCATATCCGCGTCATCGTTCACGCGACGTAGATATGACTTCAGATCCTTGCGGAAATTGGTGTACGCGACCGCCGTGACCATGCCATCCTCCTTCAACGACAATTACATGTACAGAAAATGGTACAACAAAAGTCGGAAAGACTCAAGCATGATTCATCTATACTGTTTTATAGAGCTTTATAGAAGCATATAATGTTTTATATATGTTTAGATTGTTTATATTCTAGGGAGTCCCATAAACGACAATCCACCGACCCAATGCTTGGTCGGGGGATGGAAATGAAACCACCCCGCCGGTTTCGGCTCTCCCAAAAGACTTCTTGCTCGCCGTGAAGAACGGGAGAGGTTAGCAGTGCCTCAACCGGCACTTCCCTGTTAGCCGATAGCATCGTTCATGTCGAGAAAGCCTTTTTGCAGGAACTGGAAAAGTCCGCACGGCGGTCCCATGGTCCAGATGATGGCGGTGCATCTCGACCGTCCAGAATGCGATGCGGGATACAGTGGCACACTTCTTAGCAAAGACGAGGAAAGTGAGCCAAAAGAACTCCGCATGCCGCAAAATATCAATGCATTATTACTATGCTTCGCGGAACAGTATGAGGTTATGAAAAACGGAATCATCCAGACCGGCAGATTTGGACTCGATGGGAAAGTCTAATGAATCTATTCGCCTATTGGATTGGAGGAACTGCGAACAGTTCTTCCTGATTCGTGTGGATTGGTTTGATTCTTCAATCAGGACTGTTTTTTATGTGTTGCAGCACATATTGCTGCAACACATAAAAAGGTTATTCCATGGTTAGCGTGAGCGTTGGAACCTTCACTCCGAGTTCCTCCAACCCCACAGCCTCTTCGAGCGGGACCGTTCCTCCGCTTACCCGGTAACGAGCAGCGGCTTGCGTTGTAGCATGTTCTGGATGAGCGTGCCCATGTCCGCGACCGGCAGGTAACGGGCGATGATGGTCCAGATGATGGCGACTTCGATCAGACCGAGGATGACGGTCACCGTTCCCCAGACGAGTTGCATCCAGAGTCTCGGCCCGGTGGCCGCGCGGCCGGTCACGCCGGCGATCACCGTGAGGATGATGAGCGCCGGCACCAGTATTGTGATGCCCCAGCCATCGAACCATCGGCTTACTGAGACAAGCCATTCTGCGATGGCTTTGAGGAATCCTGGAATGGTGTATGCCATGTCGTTGTCCTTTCTTGACCGGTTTCCAATGCCGTCTGTTCCACGTGCGGCTGGGCCTGTATCGGCTGGTATGCCTGCATGCGTTGCGTTTTCGTGGTCTTGACCGTGGTGAAGGTGTGGTTGATGCGTCCGTTGAGGTTGGCCCAATGCTGTTCCTGTCTGCCGCTTTCCGCAGGAGGCCTCTCCCCTAGCGGATTGTCGGCGTCCTCCACACTCCACATGGCGCGGTAGACGACGACGTCGCGCAGGAGACGCTTGTCGGAGTCCCCGGCCGCGGCGAGTACCTGGCCGACCCATGCCTGCTTGGTTCGGCGCGCTTCCTGTTCGAGGCTGTCGATCCTGGTTTCGATGATCCGTTCGTTCTGCCGCACCAGGTCGAGGGCCGCGTCATGCTTGTGGGAGCGGATTGGCGGCAGGATGCCACCCACCCAATCGTCGTGCACGCTGCCGTTGACCCGGTCCAACAGGTTGGCGTTCAATCGTCCCGCTATGGTCGCCGCCCAGTCGGGTTCCACGGGCCGGTTTTTCTTTTTCAGGTCCGGATCGTCGTTGATGATCCCGCGTGCGGTTTTGCGCAACGCTTCCCATTCGGGGAACATGGACTGGTCGATATCGTCCCGGGCCTGTATATGCGCGTCGAGCATGGCCTTGACCGCCGGCGTGTACCGCTCGTCCATGCTGAACCGGCTGCGGCCGGGGTCCAGGGATGGTTCCTCATGATATGGGATGCCGGTCTCGTCCATCATGTGCCGGACTGTTTCGATCATGTCGGATGGCGCGTCCATGTCGAGCGTGAACGTGCCGCCTGTTTCCGTGCCGGCCGCGGGCATCATGCCGCGTGCCGCGTGGATGGCGGCATGTTCGGCCTTCTCCGCCGTGAGCCTGCGTGGCTTCTTCTCAAGGCTTTGTCTGATGATGGCGGTGGCACGTTTCGGGTCGGTCATGTAGGCGCGGGACCAGACTCCACGGAGCCATTCGAAGCTTGGACTGCGTTTGATCTTGTCCACGGTCCTCGCGTCGTGCGTCTTGCCGAGCATGGCGAGCAGGTGGGGGCCGGCGATGAGTCCGGCCGCGTAATCGTGTTCGCGGAGCAGTCGTTTCAGATCGTACCGGTCCTTGTATTCCTGTTCCATGGTTTCGGTCGCGGTCATGGTCTCCGTGTGGGTCAATAGCGAGTCGAGCATGCGGCTCATGGCGATTTTCCTCGGGTCCTCTTCCGCACCGGTGAGCATGTGGTCGATATGACGGTCCTCTTCGCTTTTGCATCCGAACAGGAAATGGTTTTCCTCCTTGCCACGCGAACCCGCGACGTATTGCAGGTTGCATGCCGTGTTCTCGTCGGATGGGAACACCGCGGCGCACCGGTCCACGGTCATGCCCTGGCTGCGGTGGACGGTGGCAGCGTATCCGGCTTCGCATGCTTCCTTGAGCCAGTCGTTCGGGATTCTGCATTCGACGCCGTCCGCGAGGTTCACGCATCTCGCGCCCGCTTTGCCGGTGGAGATGATTTTGAACGTCATGCCGTTTTCGATGGGCCGGCCGATCTGGTCGCGCACGTTTCGCGAATTGGTTCGGCAGACGATCTGGTCTCCGGTTCCGACGTCGAGTCCGTCGCGCAGACGACAGAGCTTGGCAGGATCGCTTTCGCTTCTTCCCTGCGCGCGTCGTTCGAGGATGAACCGTTGGTTGATGTCGCGTACCTGCGCGTTCGTGCCGGCGAGCAGAAGCGTGGATTTGCCGAGCGCCTGCCATTTGATGCACATCTGGTACGCCTCTTCCTCCAGGTCGACGTCCTCGCCCCAGTGGATACGGTCGTGCTCCATGTATTCGTCGATGAGTCGGCGGCATTCGTCGACGCTCGACTCGTCCAACCGGTCACCGCCCTCACGCAGCCGGAGCGTCGCGTCGGCCTCGCCTTCCCAACGTCGTCGGGAAGCGGGACCGTCCGGATCGTCCGCCCATTTCTCGGCTTTGCCGGTGAACCGCCAGAGGCTGGTCAATCGTTCGCATTTCCCGTGCCGGTCGGCGTAGCCGAGCATGCCTCCGGCTCCGGAGACGGAGTCGAGCTGTTTGGGGTCGCCGGTGAGGATGACCTTGGCTCCATGGAATTCGGCGAGTTTGGTGATCCATTGCAGGAGCCTGGTGTCGGTCATGCCCGCCTCGTCCACGATGATCAGCTGGTTCGGCCGGATTGTAGACGAGTCCGTGATGTGACGGGTCGCTATCCTGGTGCGGATGAACAATCGTTCCAACGGGTTGGACGCGTTCCTCAACTGTTGTTGGAGTCTGCCTTCCTGTTGGATCTCGGCTTTGATCCGTTCGGGATTGTTGAGGGTCAGGAGCATAGCGATGGTCATGCTTTCGCATCCGATGCTGTCTTTGAGCTCACCCACCGCCCTGGCGCTGGTCGCCAGGCCGATGACGCTGTCGGCACCGTATTTGGCCTGCCATGCTTGCGCGACCGCTTTCATGGTGGTGGTCTTGCCTGTGCCTGCCGGTCCGATGATGCTGCTGACCAGGCGGGGGTTCTCCAACGCGTATGCGGCCGCACGCTGCTGGTCGGGTGCGAGCGGATAGCCGCCTTGTGCTTTCATCCGCTCGTTCCACCGGTCGAGCCACTGGTTGCCTTCCCCTGGCTTGTATCCGATTCCGGTGGTTTTGTCGAGGCTGGCGATCATGTACTGTTCGGCTTCGAGCACGTCGGTCGTCGTGTACTGTTCGAGGTCGGCGTCCTCGAACACGTTTTGCCCTTGGCGTGTGGCGATGCTCAGATCGTCCAACGCGCCGTCCGGGAGTTTGTACCGGTCGGGTGTGAGTTTGACGCATTGGCCGAGCGCCTTGTCGGCGATCTTGTTCGCGACGATGATGCGCTGTGCGGGGTCGATGCGCACCTCACGCAGGAGACGTTCGGCTTCGGCGCGCACGTTGGTGCGTTTCCATACGGTGTGCGCGTTGACTGTTTTCCGGATGGCGGCGCGTGCCTGACGGTCCAGATATTCGTCGCCGCCTCCGGCGAGCCGGGTGAGGTCGGCGAGCTGGCCGAGCAGGAGTCGTGCGATGTCGTCCTCGCCTTCCGCGTCCACATGCATGAGGCCGGTCTTGTGTGAGTTGACGTCTTTGAGCATCTGGTCGATCTGGATGCCGGGAGCGACTTCGCCGAGTTTCCGGAACCAGTGGTCGCGTTTCGCTTTCAGGGATGGTTGGATCTCTGGCTTCGCCTTGCGGGTGGCGAGCCATGCTTCCTTATGCAGTTCCGCTTTAGTCTTCCAACCGGCCTGCTTGCCCGTGGAGGTCTCGTACTCCTTGATTTTCTTTTTGAGCAGGAGATCGATTTCCGCGTCCCTGCTGCTGAACGCGTTGATGAGTTCCTGTGGAACGCCTTCGATCTCGTTGACCATGGCTTTGGTGTTGGTGTCCTGTTTGAGGGTCCATGACCAGCCGAACCGTTCGGTGAGCAGGTCCTGCAGCAGGTTCTCATGCACTTCGCTGATCTCGACCATGCTGGCGTAGATCTTCCGACCATCCAACGCGGTCCACATCTTGTCGGACGAGCGGCGCACGCGGTTGCTGATGACGATGTGCTTGTGCGGCTGCGGGTCGCCGTTGCGGTTGTCGTAGTGGTCGAACGCGAAACCGGCCACGCCGTCGGCCGCGACGCTGGCGACTCCTCCCTGTCCGGCGCGGGTCGTCGCATACTCGTTTTCGAAATAGTCGATGGTCATTTCCGCGGCCTTGCGCATGCACTCGTCGATGCCGTCCCTGGTTTCCTTGTCTCCGAACGCCCAGAGGATGCTGATGCTTTTCGGCTGGCGTGTGGTCAGGTCGAAGCCGGCGACCGGCGCTTCCCCGTTGTCGCCTTCGCTCATTTTCACGTCTCCGAGGTATTGGCCGTTGGACGGGTTGCGTCGTTCGTTGATGAGTGCGCGGACGGTTTTGCTGGAGGCCGTGGTGCCGACCTTGCCGCCGACGAGTTCCGCGCCCTTGCCGATCCAAACGCCTGGTGGATTGCCGGCCGCCGTGTAGTAGGCGCTCGGATCGGATGGGTTCAACGCGTTGTCACCGTCGATCGCCTCCCGCGCGTCACGGAGCGGGTATTCGGCGTTGGTGAGTTTGGTGAGGTTCATTGCCATGGTTTGTTCACTTGTCTCCGGTGGGTATCGGCCCCGTGTATCCGAGGTGCCTGAGCATGCGTTCCGCATCACCCTGCGTGCCGTGCTGGTCGATAGCGCGCATGAGGTTCGCGACGTATCCGTTCGCCGTCGCCTGTTCGATGAGTTCCGGCTTGCATTCCAGGATGGTTTTCAGTTGGAACATGCATGAGAACCGACTGGCTTTTCTGACGCTTTTGATCTCCTTGTGCGCGTTCAGGGTGGATTCTCGTTTCCCGTCGGCCCTTTTCCGATAGTCCCCGCCTTGCTTGGTCAACTGGTCCAAGGCCAGTTCCGCCGACTTGTTCTTTTTGAAATCGATCGCGTCCTGTTTCCGCTGGGCGTACGTCTGGCGGCACGACCTGCTGCAGAATCGTGCGGTCGGTCCTCGTTTGGGCTTGCGGATCAGTTTGCCGCAGATGGGGCATATCCTATCGATCCGTCCGTATCTCTCGTCCAGTTCGTGCCGTCTGCGTTTGATTTCTGAAGCCCGCATACGCAGTCCGATGAGCTGCCGGTCTTCCTTCTTTCCCATGATCGAACCTCACTTGTATGTCCACGGACCACGATCGTCGGCCCATCGGCCTCCCGCGATGTTGTCCTCGCGCCAGATATGCTTCAAGGCCGTCTGATAGGTAACCGTCGTCTCCTTGCGGTCCAAGTCGCCCGTGTATTCGTCCTCGAGTTGTTCGCCCGGTTCGTCAATGCGTCCCATGAACGTGCGTGGCGCCCTGCCTTCCGGACTCACGTCCGGATCGTCGTTCCACCGTCTCACGCCGTTCCAGTGGACGCTGTCGGCTATCAGATTCATCCCGTCCGAACCGATCTCGGCGGACAGCCAACGGAAATCGTCCCCGTAATCGATGGGGATCATCGGATTGATCTGGAACATCAATATCGACTGACGGGCAAGTTGATAGACCATTTCGACCACCGCCCTGTCATGCCCGGGAGCGATCTCGTTGTAGTCGGCGATCTCACGACTCAAAGATTCCAAGGCGTCCTGCCGGTCGAGCCACGCCTGCAGCAGACGATCATCCCGCTTCTTCTCAATACGCCGACACTCGTCAGTCTTTTCCATCCGAATCTTGCGTTTCGAATAAGCCTTGGCACATTTCCTATGCCACCGCCGATACTCGCCCTTCCTTCCCGCCTCCGTGGTCCTCTGACAGACCTCGCTTTTCTGGTTGACCAACTTCCCGCACACCGGGCAACGGGGATATTTCACTGCTTTTTCCATACTCAACTCACATTCGCCACGCTCTTAATTCGCCGATATCGGGTCGAAACCCCGGCGGCGAATTAACAGCACCCATAAAACGGCGGAATACCGCAGTTCCCAGGCGTCAGCCGCGAAGCCGGGTGCAAGACGCCCATGGTTTCTTTTTGGTAGGTATAGTTTTTGGTTTTCTGCTTTGGTTATGGGTATGGATGTTTTCTGTCTGTTGTTGGATTGCTTGTTCTTTTGTTTTGCTTTTGGTTGTGGATGGCTTCTTTTTTCTGTGTGTTCTCTTTTTGGCTTGCCTTTCGTTTTGCTTTGTTTCTTGTCCGTATATCCGTTTTTATCGCTTTCCTGGTATTTCCGTATCCGTTCCGGAGCATGGCATGCAAAAAGCGCCGCGGCACTCAGGTGCAGATTGTTTCCCGAATCGATCCGCCGCCACCGGCGCGACCGGCTCGATATCGATCCGATGGCCGGCCCAGAATCATCTCCGATATCGGACGGTCGCATGGAAGACCATCCATTCCCCCGGAGGATCGATTTGGTCCATTTGGTTCGGAACCGGCCTGGCCGTCCGCCGCCGCATTTCTTCTCTTGGACCGATATCGGGTCCAAATGATCCGATATGGTCCGTCTCCGATATCGGATTCGATGGATGGAAGTTTCCGATATCGGAGCCTTGAGGTCCATGTCGTATCGATGGACCATCCGGTCCCGTACTTGGTCTTAGACCGATATATCGGCAAATGGGCCGATCCCGATATCGGTTCGGATAAGTGGTCCAAATTGGGCCTTTGGCTTCATTCCAGCGATTCATCGTTATTTGGACCATTTGATCCATGGGGTAAATGGTCCAAATGGTTCTGGCTCATTTATTCTTTTGAACCGATATATCGGTAAATGGACGGAATCCGATATCGATGTCGGCATCCCGCTTCGTCGCTTTTTGGTCCGTCACGTCATTGTGGTCTTGGGCTGATGAATGGCCCTCGATTCCGATATCGGCAGGGTCTGTTTGACCTTTTGAGCCGGTGGCCCATCATGTGGACCATGCGATTCGTCGGTGCGCGTAGGCCGATATCGGCTTTCGGACCACCGGATGCGACTCATTTTTATGTGTTGTATCAATTTTTGCTACAACACTTATTTCATACCGGAAGCGTCACTTCCCATCAAGGACGACGCGGATCTGGGCGGTGCCGTTCCGTTCCTCCAGCACGTCCAGCCGCCAGGCGTCGCCGCTGACGCGCTGGATGGTGACGCGCAGTTCGGCCCTGCGGCGCGGTTCCGTCCCGTCAATCGATTCATAGGCCTTTCGCTCTTCACGAGTGGCTCCGCGCCTCTCGCCCCTTGCCTTCTCGGCTTTTCTGCGAGCCTCCTCTTCGTCCCATTCGGCGCCGGCGTTGATGAGCGCATGGTTCGCCGTCATGAGCGCGGTTCGCTTGTTTCCGTCGTTGAACCATTGTCCTCGCGTGATCTTGCAGAACATGAGCAAAGCACGGTCCTCGGGTGATTCGATCTTCATCAATGAAGAGATTTCGTCATGGGAGGATTCCATGGTCGGAAGTTCCGGGATCCGATCGGTTCCTCCGATGCGCACATCATTGGTCCTGAGTTTTCCCGCATCGCGAATAAGGCCTTCGCCGAGGATTCGATTGTATTCGGATACGTATCGCCAGTCGATAGGCCGGCCAATGTTCTCGAAAAGGAACATCCAGGCGCGTTTGATGTTGTTGACGACGATGATGTCGTTCACTTCCATGTTCGACGGAGCGCGGCCCTCAAAAATTTCCTGTGCGTCGGGGAAGGTTATTCCGTCGACTTCGATGTTGGCGGTTTTCCATATGGCATCGACCAGTAGACGTTTCGCCAACTCCACGGCCTTCAGACGGTTCCCATCATCCTTTGGCATCATGCTCCTCGTTCTCGTTTCCCCGCCTATCCTAACTTGGATCGATCTTCTTTCCGGGGAAACGATTCGGGCCCATGGCGATCGGTTGGACGCCATGGGCCCGAATCGGGTTCTTGCTTCAGAAGCTCGGTTCCTGTGGTTCGGCGAAATGGTCCTGGACCACGTTGGGCCATGGATCGTCTTTCGCCTCTTGGGTTGGTTGAGCAGGTTGGGTCGGCTGCGATTGGGGTGCCGGTGGCGTGGCAGCGGATTCATTGGCTTTGGTAATCTGGAACGTCGCATAGCGGACGGAGGTACCGATGTCGTCGGCGTTGAGTTCGAAGCTGCTGCGCTTCTCCCCCGTCTCGGTCTGCCAGTCGCGTTGCACGAATCGTCCGGTGACGACGACCCTGGTTCCCTTGCGAATGCCGGACGAAATCATGTGATCCGCCAGCGGACCGTATGCGACGCAGCGGATGAACGTCGTCTCGCCGTCCTCCCATCTGCCGTTCCTCTCGGTGACGCTGGTCTGCGCCACCCGGAAGGCGACGACGGTCTTGCCTCCGGCTGTCCGCTTGGGTTCAAGGTCTTTGACGATGTTGCCCATGATGGTCATGGGGATCTGGTTGATTGTCGCCATGGATCGTCCTTTCTGTTTGTGGATTCGGCCCTTTCTGGGGGCTTGCCCATTCCACACGTGTCTTGGTTGATATCAGGATCGGACGAGCTGGAGTTCTCCGTCTGGGAGGTTTGGCGCATTCGGGACAGAGGCTGTCACACGGATAGTCGCGATCGATCCTCCACCCCTGACGTTCGAGCTCGTCCGGCGCCCCACTGCCGGCGGCATCGCAGTCATGACATTTGACATGCCAGTGGCGCGGACAATAGTGCTTGTCTTCGACGCCGCCGACGACCTGCCACCCTTCGTCGGCGGCATCGTTATCCGCATCCTCATAGGTCGCCTCATCGACTAAAAGGCTTGTGTGACATTCGTCGCAGACGACGTACAGCTCATGGTAATAACTCATTGCTCCTAATCCTCAATCTTCGCTCTTGATTTAGCGGTGAAGATTACCAGCCCGGTCTCGGCGTCGAATACCTTCACCACGCTTCCGTTCAGCTCCAGAGAAAGCTGTCTGGCGTACTCGGCCGCGTCCGCGATGTCCTGGAACGTCCGGTCTGTCCCATCCAAAGAAATGCGATAGCTCATTCCATGTCCTTTCCGACTGCGTTTCTGGCGGCTTGGAGCACACTTCGCGCGATTTCCTCGAAACGGTTCGGGTCGATGAAGCATGCGGAGGGACCGAACAGTCCAGGGTCGGCCTTCAGATATTTCGCCGCCGCCTCGATTTCAACGTCTGTTACGGGCACTTTTCTTCCATCGCAGTAGGCTTCGTAGACTGCGTCGCCTACCGTGTAGTCTTCTTCGATGATCTGGCAGCAGTCGTAATCTCGTGAATTTTCGTAGGCTTGCGCCTCGTCCAGTATGATGCTCATCGTTCGATCCACTTTCCTCGCGTGGTGGCTTCACGGCAGAGCGCTTGGTAGATCATCTGTTCCTGGATTGCGTCGGCGAGGGCGCGGTGTTCTTCGGTGTCGCCGATGTGGTAGTCGGCGATGAGGTCGGTCACGCGATGATGGCGTTTCTGCGGGTTGAGCTCCCAGCTCATTTCCTTCGTGCACAGCCACCGGCAGTCGAATCCGCTTGCCGTTGGATCGTAGACGTGTTCGGCGGCGTCGAGGAAGCTGACGTCGAATTCGGCGTTGTGGGCGATGATGGTCAGCGGCTTTCCTGCCGGCCAGACCTGGTCGAGCCATTGGTGGAAGCGGAGCATCGCCGCGCCTACGGTCGGCTTTCCCTGGAGCATTTGGTCGGTGATGCCGGTGAGTCCGGCGATGAATTCCGGCAGCGGCTGTCGCGGGTCGATGAGCTGTTCGAATCTCGGCCGGCTGTTCTCGTTGCCGGGCTGTACGAGGAACGCGCCGATCTCGATGAGTGTGGCGCCTTCCTCGGGATTAAGTCCGGTGGTTTCCGTGTCGAGCATGATGTACGTGTCGAGCGGCTTGTCGAGTGGTTCGATGCGGCGTGGATTGTCGCGGCGGATGTAACGGTCCCAATACATGAGGTTTCCTTTCGATTGGGGTTTCGGCTGGCCTGATGCCTTGCCGACAACCCAATTATATCACAGTATTGTGATATTTTTTGGTTGTTTGCTACTTTTCCAGGGTCCAGTTGCCGGCCTGTCCGGTTTCCTTGAGACCGATCGCCTGGCGCGCCCCGTCCTGTCTTCCGTGCCGGTAGGCGGCTTGGCTGGGTCTTGTGGCTTTGGAGAGTTTCGGCTTGTCGGAGATGAATGTGACGTGGGTTTCGACCCATCGGTCGACCTGGCTGCCGCGCACGGTGATGAGCTCCCTGCCGGTGCCGTCCGATTCCATCTCACGTCGAAGGATCTCGTATCTGCGGGCGATCTCTTCCTGGAAACCACGATAGTAGCCGTTCCTCCATGCCGCGTTGGCTTTCGCACGGGGTGTGGTCCTGGCCCTTTCGCGCCACATGGCGGCGCGGCTGGTTTCCATGGCGGTCCAGATGGATTCGGTCTTGTCGACGTCAACGCGGGCGCCGTAGATCCAGACAGTGCTGACGACGTCGCGGCCGTTTCCGGCCCTGCGGCATTCGTAGGCCGCCCTGCACCGGTTTCCGTGGGCCACGATGTTCGCGAGTTGTGCCATGTACCGGTTGCATGGATTGGTTTCCAATCGTATCCTCCGTTCGATGATCTCGACATCGTCGTGGTCTTCTTCGAGCTGCCATTCTTCGATGGCATGCTTGTTCATGAGTCGTTGCGCCTGTTCGAGGGCTATGCGCTGCTCGTTGTCGGATGCGGCGGGGTCGTTGGCTATCGCCAGCAGCCGGTGGACGCGTTCCATGACGCGTTCGACGTCTCCCATGGGACTCCTTTCCATTCTGGTTTGTCATGAGGTGAGGAAATGCATGGAGGCGAGTGGCGGGCACGCCCATCGCCATAGGGAGAGGATGATCGCTGTCCACATCATCAGGAAGACGATGGTTCTGGTGATGCTGAAGACGATGGTGTTGGATGGCATGATGCCGGCGTTGAGCCTCCATAGCCAGGTGATCGGCCCTCCGATGTCCCGGCCGTGCCAGTAGCAGGTCATGCGTCGGTGCGAGCACATCCATCCGATGGTGTCGAGCAGGATCCAGATGATGAAGGCGCAGATGCCGAGTACTCCCGTGACTGGCAGGTTCTTCTTCTCGCTGACGGTGACGATCCTGCGGCTGATCTTGTCGATCGTCGTGTCGGTCGTTTCCGTGTATTCGGCTGGCATGCCGTCGGTCTTGGGCGCCCAGCCGTCGAGCCCGCCGTGGACGATCAGCCTGTGGGTGACGTTGCCGCCGGTCATGATGGGCCAGCAGGTCTGCAGGGTCAGTCCCCGTTCCACGCCGGCCGCGTCCTGGTCGATGACGTCGGTGCGTGATTGGTCGACGATCTCGGGATTCGAGTTGATCCGGTACCGGTACCAGTAGGAGCCCGTCTCTATGTAAACGACGTCCCCGGGCTTGAGCAACCGGATGTCGGCCATGTCCGCGTATGTGTTGTGGCCGGCGAGCGAGCTGTTGCCGACCTGGCCGGGCATGGCGGTGGTGTCGTAGTGCCCGGCGCCCATTTCGTCGAGCACGGTCTTGGCGGTGCCTTGCCAGATGGGCAGGCGGTATTGTTTGCCCCAGGAGGGGACGCGTAGGTATGCGAACAGTTCGCCGTCCCCCGGCTCCGCCTCGGCGGGCGGGTCGGTGTGGCGCATGGTGGCGGTCTTGCCGGGTGTGGCCTTGTGGATCTTCCGGTGGCTCACCTGTTCCTGCCGGTGGCTGACGTAGGACTGGTCGAGGCTGCTGGCCTTCGCGTCGTAGGCGAGGTAGGCGCCAAGGAAGATGACGGCGAGGGCGCAGAGTTCCGCGAGGATGCCGCAGATGATGTTCATGGCTTTTCTCATTGGTCCTCCCCCGTTTGTTTTCCGTCGTCGGCTGTCGCCCGGCGGACGGTCGATGCGCTGACGTCGAAGATCTGGTCGACGGTCCGGTCGCTGAATCCGGCCGACTTGGCTTCCAGGAGCAGTTGCCTGCGGTCGCTTTTCGGCAGCTGCCTCATTATTGATGCTTGTTGGCTGAAGTTGTTCCTGCAGTAGGCGGCCCAGCCCTTCATGCCCTCGGGATAGCCGAAAGCGATCCAGATGTGGCCGTCGAAGGCTTTCTGCGCGGCGTGCACGAAGTCGAGCATCGATTGGAGCAGCTTGGTTCTGGCTTCCATGAAGTCGTTCCATACCTCATCCAGATCCCTTGGATCCTGTTGTCCGTTGGCCATTGTCGTTTCCTTCAGTTGATGGCGAGGTTGATGGTGATGGTTGGCATGTCGATGTCGGGCACGCCCGCTCCGGGCCAGTCCACGCCGGCACGGCGCATGATCTGGTTGACGCAGGTGCTGTGCGCGCAGGCGAGCTCCCACTGCCAGCATTGCGTGTTGCACAGTCCGTAGCAGCGGTCCCACATGAGGTAGCCGTCCTCATCGACCGCGGGCTTGTCGCCGTTGAGCAGGTCGCGCAGGGCGAGGACCTGGGCACGGTCCTTGGCTTCGAGGAGGGTGGATTTCCTCCAGGTCATGGAGGTGACCCAGCCGCCGCCGTCCACGATTTCGCTGTTCTTGCCGATGGTCACGGTCAACTTGTAGTTGCACATTTTTTTCTTTCCTGCCCTTTGCTTTTCGTTCTTTCCACGGGTGTCCGGCCCGATATGGGTCGGACGTGTCGTCCCGGTTTCAGTCGGCGAGTTCCTCTTCGAGGTGCGTGATGGCGTTGTCGGCGTCTCCCCATCCAGCGTCGCAGAAGTACTTGTATTCGCCCTTGGCCTTCCTGGTCGTCCAGTAGCCTTCCTCGCCATCCACGCCGTCGGCGTTCAGAACCCACCAGTATTCCCGGGTGCCGTTCTTTTCGACTGCGTGGAGGCAGACGTCCCAGCGTCCGCGGAGGCCTTGGACCTTGATGTTCTTCGGTTCGTGCTGCGATTCGTATGCGCAGTGGTTCGTGTTCATGCTCGTCTCCTTGATGTCCTGTCGGTCCCTGAATTTTTTCTTTTGGACCGTTTGGTCGAGCGATAGCGTTAGCCGCCGGAACGTCCGCGAGCACGCCGAACCCCTTGGGGTTCGGTATCGCGTGGCGCGGACGCGAGGGCGGTTACGATCCTTGCCGTAGGCAAACGGCCCAAAAGAAAATAAAAAGGGTCGCGGCGCGCTGGGCGCCGCTCCATTTCCCTCCGGCCGGGCCGCGGCCTCCGTGGCGCGGTTTGGCCATTATTGGGTCCGGGAACCGGTTCCCGGCGCGTGGAGTCCAGAGGACGTTAGCCGTCCTCTGGCCGCCGGAGGCATCCGCCCGCGATGTCCCGCGGGCGGATTCGGGCTTGCCTGTCTAACCGTCGATTTGCTGGCGGAGTTCTTCTATCTCTCTGGAGAGGATGGCGAGGAATTCCCGGTAGGTGTCAAGTTCGACCGCCATGTCGATGGCTTCGGCCTCCAGTTCGAAATGGCAGTCGCCGTCATCGGTGAATGTGATGTCGGGGAAGTCGAACCATTGCCAGCTGTAACCGTCTGGGTCGCCATGCCATCCGTCTTTGGTTTTGACAAGCGTGTAATGTTCCGTTCCTTCGTACTTTTCGGAAGTACCGGACAGCCTGCGGTCCGAATTTTCGTCGATGTCGCTCATAATGCGGCTCCTTTGATTCCGCCGGTTTGCAAGGGAATAATCCGGAGGTCGGCGGAACTCCCTCCGGCCCGCCATGTCGGCGGAATGCGTCTCTAATAGGAGTTGGTCGCATGGCCGATGATGACGCGTGGACGATCGGTGCCGTAGCGCAAGCGGCGTAGAGAGGCTCGGATCCGGAATGAGAGCGCGTACGCTCCCGCGGGGATGATGAAGATGAGGACTTCGACCAGTCCGCCGACGAGTTCGGCGCGGGATGTAGGGTCCGCCATGAGTTCGTTGAATGCTTCGAGCATTGTTGTCCCTTTCGTTCTGGGGGTTTCGGCTGGCCTATGCCTTGCCGATAACCCCCATTATATCACAGTATTGTGATATTTTCCGGTTGTGGCTTGTCTTTTTCAACGGTTTCCGTGTTTTTTCGCGGGTGCGGGCATGCCGTAGACTTCTCGCACCAGTGGCCCGAGGGGGCGGCTCGCCCTGAGCAGGGCGCGCAGGTCGTTCTCTTCGATGGGTTTTTCGCCGTGCCCGTCGGTCTTGAGCTCGCGGAAGGTGCAGGTGTTGACCCCGTCGTGGTGGACGCCGACGTATCTCAGGTCGTCGTGGCCGTCGATCTTCCAGGTCTCGTATTCCATACCGGTCCATGGGCTGTCGGAGATGATGTCGCCGATGTTGTCGAACCTCACGACGCTGGCGATGGTGCGGCTGCCGTTCCAGAGTCCGGCCTTGCCGAGGATGATGACGGGATGCGCGAGCTCGAGGTGACGCAGGTTGTCCCGCTCGTCGGCACGGTATTCAGTGTTGAGGTCGTCCGCGGCGATACGGACGTTCGCGTCGTATTCGTCGATGGATTCGATGGCTTCGACGAGTCGCTGCGGGACCGGCAGTTCGCACTCCCCCACGACGTATTTCCATGCCTTTTCGAGGATGACGTCCACACCGTACGTCGCGTCCGCCATGGTCTCTTTCGGGTTTTCGGCCATGGCCGTGGCGAGGTGCGCCGCCTCCTGCTTCCAGTCGTCGATGATGGCGTCGATCTGGTCGGTGTCGTTGGTCCAGATGATGTTCTGCTGCATGATGTCGCTCCTTGATGTCCTGTCGGTCCCTGAATTTTTTCTTTTGGACCGTTTGGTCGAGCGATAGCGTTAGCCGCCGGAACGTCCGCGAGCACGCCGAACCCCTTGGGGTTCGGTATCGCGTGGCGCGGACGCGAGGGCGGTTACGATCCTTGCCGTAGGCAAACGGCCCAAAAGAAAATAAAAGGGTCGCGGCGCGTCCATGCGCCGCTCCGTTTCCCGGCCCCGCCGCGCATGGGCATGGCGGGGCACGTTCCGTTGTCGGGATCGTCCCGGAGCGATAGCGGAGGGTCCGTTTCCCGCCGGCGAGCCGTGGCCTCCGTGGCACGGCGAAGCCTTCCTGGGTCCGGGAACTGGTTCCCGGCGCGTGGAGCCCAGAGGACGTTAGCCGTCCTCTGGCCGCCGGAGGCACCCGTCCACGGGACATCCGCGGGCATGAAAAATCCCGACCGTTTGGAAGAACGATCGGGATTTGTTTGGATAAGTCCGGCGAATGGATTACTTGTAGGCTTCGCTGCGATGGCGGATACGGAAGACCTCGACGGTGACCACCTCGTCTCGCAGTAGGCATAGAACACGATAGTCGCCAATGCGGTAACGCCATTGTCCTGACCTGTTGGCGGTCAGGCCCTTGCCCGTCACCCTTGGGTCCTCGCAACCGTCGATGTGCTTGTCCATCCAGTCAAGGATGCGTGCCGCGTTGACGCGTCCCATCTTGCGTAGTTCTTTTCGAGCGGCCGACGTGTACTCGACATGCCATGTCATAACCCGAGGTCCTCACGCAGTTGCTTGGATGTGTATCGCGTGCCATCATCCTTTTCCATGGCGTCGTTCAATGCCGCCGCATCGTCGGCGTCCTCGATGTACTCGTTCAGCCATTGCGCGAACTTGTCATATAGGGACACGCCTTCCCTGCGTGCGATGGTTTCGCCTCGATAATAGGCCTCAGTGTTGATGGGCACTTCCATGTTCAGAACTGGCATGGCATGTCTCCTTTCTTGTAATACCGATTATATCGGCTGGTTTTTTAATGTTTCGTTGTTGTTTTCCGCACGGCAAACGGACCGGGGCGGATGCCCCGGCGAAGGGTTTCCTGTTTGGAAGTCGCCTACTCTTTCAGTGTGTTCAGCATGGCCCGGTACATTTCATGCATCCATGCCGTGCGCGCTTCGAGTTCCACGCCGTCGGCGGCGAGCTGGCTGTCCTCTTCGGCGATGTAGTCCTCGAACAGTTCGAAGAATGATGGCATGATGGCGTTCAGTCCGGCCTGTCTGACGGTCTCAGCGTCCTTGACGGCCTGTTCGCCGTCCGGTTCGATGCCTCGCGGGCGCATTTCGTTTTCGAGCCGTTTGCGGGCGTTGGCGAGCATGTCCGCGCCGCGCAGCTCGTCGAGCGTGATGCCGGCATCCACGCCGGGCACGCTTCCGTCACGTTCCCACCAGATGGGCGTGTTGGACCAGATGGTCTTGATGGATTCGATGATTGATTCGAAGTTCGGATAATCGTTTCCATCGTCCGGGTCGAATCGACGCATATCGTCCCCGCCTTTGAAGATGGTGAGGAAGTAGTCGGCGTAGCCGTCCTCGCGTTCTTTCGGAGTGCTTGCGACGATATGCGCGTAGTGCATGAGTCGGCCGTATTCGTCGAACGTGTAGAGGGTGATGCCGTGTCCCGCTTCGAGGGCGTCGGTTTCGGTCTTCAGATTAAGGGTTTCGATGCGTTCCATTTCCAGGTTCCTTTCTTCATCCGGATAGATGGGGCCGTCATGGTTGAACGGCCCCCGGTGATGGTTCAGGCCTGTGCCTGTTGTCCCGCCCACGGGTCCTGTTCCGGGACCGCGTTGGTGTATTGCGGCAGGCTGGTGGAATTGGATTGCTGGCGATTGGCACGACGCTGGTTGACGAGCTGGTTGGGGATGATGCGCGTGCCGTTGATGACGGACGTGGCCTGTGGGGTGCCGTCGCGGTCGATCCACGTGTTGGGACGGTCGGACAGTTCGCCCCATGCGACCACGGCGGTTCCCTTGGCGAACACGTCGGCTTGCTGCTGGATGGTCTGCGCGTAGCGTTCCGCGGCCAGTCCGTAGAAGTTCACGTCCACGGCGGTGGTGCGTCCGTCCTCCCACTGGTTCGTCTGCGGGTTGAGTTTGCGGTCGGTGTGCATGATGCGGAACACGATGCGTGCCACGTACTGTCCCTTGGGGAAGTACTTCGGCTCCTGAGCGAGGTTGCCTTCGACGATGTTGGTGGTCTTGATGGCGGTCATGATGTTGCTCCTTGGGTCTTGTGTGGGATTGCTCCCGAAAATTTTTTCCTTGTGACCGTTTGGTCAAGCGAAGCGTTAGCCGTCGGAGCGTCCGCGAGCACGCCGGACGAAGTCCGGACTGCGTGGCGCGGACGTGGAGACGGTTATGATCCAAAGGCTTTAGCCGAACGGTCACGAGGAAATGCTTTCGGCGGCGGCGCTTGTGCGCCGCTCCGTTTCCCGGCCCCGCCGCACCAGGCATGGCGGGGCATGTTCCGTTGTCGGGCTTGCCCCGAAGCGAAGCGGAGGGTCCGTTGTTCCCGGCGCGGGCGCGGTTCCCTGCCGCGCGTGCGCCGTCCGGGTGGGCTCCGGCGGCCTTGGGGCCGGTCCGTCCGCAGGGGTTCGACGCCCCTGCGGCGGATTCTTGTCAGCGTTTCAGGTCGTTGAGGTTTTCCACTCCGATGATTTCGACGCCGTCCGGTCTCCCGGCTTGGGCGAGGTCTGCGGCGGGGAGGATGACGCGTTGGATGCCCTGCTCCCGCGCGTGTTCGATGAGGGCCGTCAAATCCACATCCTTGTCGAGTGGCGGAATGGTCCCGTCCGCGTTCACGTCGCCGAGGATGACGGTGCTCTCCAAGTCGGGGATGCCGATTGTCCCGGCTGTGGCCATTATGCAGACGGCGGCGGAGAGGGCGCATAGGCCCGGCCGTTTCGGCTGGTTGGTGGGCAGAAGTAGCACGGTCGTCCTGCACTCCGGCCATGCGTATCCCACTGTTTCGCACGCCGTTTGGACGCGTTCGCGGATGTGACGGTCCTCGTCGTCGATTCCGATGGCCGCGAAATACGGCAGTCCCGGGGTTATGTACTCTGCGGCTTGGATGAGGTACGGGTTTCCCGCGACGGTCGTTCCCATGGACAGTGTTGTCGAGTGTTTCATTCCCGTTCCTTTCCTTCACTTCGCGGGGAAGGTCAGATAGTCGAAGCCGGACAGCGAGTAATGCGTGTCGTACCGCATGGTCCCCTTCATGTGACGGGGCTTCCCGTCCTCATCCTCGGCCAGCCGGCGCAGGTCGTAGACCACGCAGATGTAAGGGTCGGCCGCGTTCGGGTCTGACCATTCGCAGGCGTCGAAGTCGGCCACCTCCCAGTTGTCGCGGATGGCGAGCACGGATTCCTCGCCGTCCATGAGGTCACGGCGGACGATGGCCGTGTCGGATAGGCCGAAGCGACCCAAATCGTTCATGGCGGCGATGATGCGATGCCATTGCTCCGTGTCGAGTCCGTACATGAAAAGCCCCGCGGGCAGGCAGTCGTCCCACCGCCACGGGGAGGTTTCCGCCGCACGGAGATAGGCGGGATTCGCGTACGGATGCATAGGCGGCTTGGCGGCGGCCTTCCAGTTGCCCCACGCGCAGTCGAGGGCGGTGAGCAGCAGGCCGTCGATGGTCTCCCTTCCCGTGCCGCAGGCGTCCAGCCATGGGGCCAGTTCCTCTTCGGAGTGTGCGTGGTCGGTCAGCTCATAGATGGGGTTCATGATGTCGTCCTCTCCTTCGTCAGTCGTTGTGGTCCTCATGGCATCCGTACGCTGCTTCGGCCATGTCCATGGGGAAGGCGAACTCGAACGACGAAAGCCGGAGGTACGCGCGTCCGTCATCGAAATGATGCACGCGGTGGGCTTCCTCGTCTCCGGAGAAACGGCCCTCCCCCGCCACCATGGGATAGGCGCGGCATCCGCCCATGTCGTTCGGATTGCCGGCGTAGGTCTTGCGCAATGGCCGGATGTACGCGGTCTTGCCGCTCGGGGTGACGCGCGTGACCTCGTAATAGTCGTTGATGGACATGTCGCTGCCCCAACCGCAATGCAGTATGTCGCCCGCGGTCAGTGTCTCCCGCTTGGTCATGGTGTCCATGGTGTGCCTCCTTGAATGAACCGGTCCTTGGTTTTTTCTTTTGGACCGTTTGGTCGAGCGTTAGCGTTAGCCGCCGTAGCGTCTGCGAGCACGCCGGACGAAGTCCGGACTGCGTGGCGCGGGCGTGGAGGCGGTTACGATCATTCGGCGTAGCCGAACGGTCCGAAAGAAAAAAGAAGGATGGCGGCGCGGTCGCGCGCCGCTCCGTTTCCCGGCCCCGCCGCGCATGGGCATGGCGGGGCACGTTCCGTTGTCGGAATCGTCCCGGAGCGAAGCGGAGGGCCCGTCTCCCCCGGCGCGGAACGCGCCGGTCCGGGTGGGCTCCGGCGGCTTCAGGGGCCGGAAAATGATGGGGGTCGGGCATTCCATTGGTAGGAATGCCCGACCCCCATTCGATGAGCCCGCTTATCAGAGTGCGTGCCGTCCGCGCCTTTCATCGGCCTTCAGGTAGGCTTCGCCATCCGTTCTGACGCCTACGACGATGATGACCATGGTTCCTTCCTTGAGAACCGGCTTGTATACCACTCTGATTCCAAGGTCCCTGAACTTGATTTTGCACAGTCCGGCCAGATGGGCGCGGTTCGCGTTGCGCAACGGCTTGCCGTATCCGCCCTGACTGGATGGCAGCGGATTCTCGCTGACCTTGGCGACGCCTTTGAGCACCTGTTTCTGTTCTGTCTTGCCCAGTCTGCGCATGTCCTTCGCGGCTTCTTCGAGCCATTCGACCCGCCAGCTCACGCCATCTCCGGGGTCGGCGTGCCCGCGATGTCCTCTTCGGTCAGGCCGAGCTCGGCCATCAGGTCGGCGTTGGGGATGGTCGCCCGACCATTGTTATCCTCGATGCGTTTTTCCGCGAGGCGGACGTCCTCCGTGTCCTCAAGACGATCGAGAAGGTCCTGGTAGTCGTTGATGCCCATCAGCACATAGGACGGCTTGTTGCGTTTGATGATGATGACGGGCGCACGGTCGGCCTTGTTCAGCACGGCTGAGGTCCGCCCGTTGCTGAGCTCGCTGACTGGCACGAGGTCGTCAAGCACATCCAACGAATTGAACATGACAATCTCCTTATCTGGTATCTGTACCATATTTAATACCATTTTAGCATGTGTGGGCTCAATCCATGCGCGTCTGCCGTGAATCAGGCCGATTGGGAGAGGTGGCGGACCGCCGGAACTTCCGGTGGTCCGCCACGGCGTTTTCCGCATCGGCCGTCACTGGTTCAGCAGCTCATCGATGCGGCCCAGTCCGATGACCTCGACGCCGGTGGGGATAGTCGTTCCGGCAAGGTTCGCCGATGGGATGATGATGCGGCGGATTTCCAGCCTGCGCACGGCATATGCGGCGAGGTCGGTTCTTGGCCGGCATCCTCCGATGGGAGGACGCCGGCCCGTCGCGCGGTCAGTCGTGGAAGTTGAGCCACCAGACCTTCCTGCCGGTGTTCCGTTCGAGTTCGTTCAGCACCGTTGCTGTGGTGGTGTCGTTCCACAGTCCGCCGTCATACCAGCCTTCCTTGCAGATGACGCAGAGACTGCCTATGGCGGTTCTTGCCAAAGCGTCCTCGCGGTTGTACCGGTCGGCCAGTTCACGGCATGTGATTCCCTGCAAGGCGTCGACTCCCTCCTATTCTCCGATTTCGTAATAGTCGTAGAAACTGTCCTCGTTGAACGTGGACACGGCGTCTCCGTCCTCGTTGAGGTTGAGCCTGCGATATTCGGCGTACGCCTTGAGCGCGGCCTCGTCGTCAAGCGCGAGTCGTCCGGCGGCGGCTTTTTTGAACTTTTCATGCATGGGGTCGGTGTCGTTCCCGTGGTCCTCCAAGTAGGCTTGGTCGTCGGCGCGGCCGTTGGCGATGATTTCGCTTCGGGTCTCCTTGACGTATTCGTCCACGTCGGCGTATTCGCTCCATTCTGCGAGGATTCCATAGATGTCGTCCTGTTTCTCCGCGATGACCGCTCCGAGGAAATGCATGATGTTGCTCCTTGGGTCTTGTGTGGGATTGCTCCCGAAAATTTTTTCCTTGTGACCGTTTGGTCGAGCGATAGCGTTAGCCGTCGGAGCGTTCGCGAGCACGCCGAACCCCTTGGGGTTCGGTATCGCGTGGCGCAGACGTGGAGACGGTTATGATCCAAAGGCTTTAGCCGGACGGCCGCAAGGAAATTCTTTCGGCGGCGGCGCCCGGGGCGCCGCTCCGTTTCCCGGCCCCGCCGCGCATGGGCATGGCGGGGCATGATCCGTTGTCGGAATCGTCCCGGAGCGAAGCGGAGGGTCCGTTGTTCCCGGCGCGTGCGCCGTCCGGGTGGGCGCCGGTCCGCCGCTGGGGTGGTTTCGTCAATCCGAATGGGCGTGGCTCGCCGCGTATGTTCGGCATATGTCCCTTACCATGTCGTCGATGCGCGCGCAGCCGATTTCGTCGGTGACGAGAAGGATGTCGTTGTCAAGGTCGAGCCAGTAGACCACTTCGTCGGTGTCCACATGCCACTCAGCGAAAATGCAGTCGCGGAATGGTTCGACGCCACGCGGATATTCCTTGCATTGGGCGTCGTAGACCGGCGTGTAGCGTTTCAGGGTCGCTTCCGTCTGCCGGATGCTTGCTTCGGCGGTGTCTTTATCGATCCATCCGTCGCACCTGATGTCGTCTGACTGTATGGTGTCCCTGATTTCCATGTCTTTCCTCCTTTTCCGGAATCTATGGGGTTTGCCGACCCGTCACGGATGGATGGCAACCCCCAATCTTTTTTCAGAGGCTGTCAATGAAGCCGAGGATGATGCGGCGGTCGCATTCGACGCACTCCCATTCGCCGTCCTTGGTCTCACTCGCGTCATTGTTGCAGACGATGCTGCCGCACGTGGAGCATCGGACGGTGCACGCCTCGCACATGTGCCTTCCGCATTGGGAGCAGGTGTTGCAGCACCGGCATTGGTTTCCGCCGTGGATGCCGACATGGCAGTATGTGCCGTACCATGCTTCGTCCTCGTCGGCATCATGATGGTCGGCTGGTTCCTCACGGTCGTACACCCATTCGCCGTTCGGACGGTCGTACCATGGTCTGTCGGGCAGATTGTCGGCGTCCAGCGAGATGCAAAGACACTGTTCGATTTCGTCGTACGCATCGCAGAACAGGTTGTCCTTGCCTGTTTCGATGCTTCCATTGCCGCATTCCGCGAGCAATGCCTCGGCGTTGGAGTCCGTCGCGCATCCGCCATGTTCCTTCAGAAACGTCTTGACCTGTCCCCACGTGTAGGTGACGGCGCAGACTACCTCATCGTCGGAATGCTTGATGCTGTCGTTCATGTTCGTGTCTCCTTGGATTGAATCGGTCCCTGATTTTTTCTTTCGGACCGTTTGGTCGAGCGATAGCGTTAGCCGCCGTAGCGTCCGCGAGCACGCCGAACCCCTTGGGGTTCGGTATCGCGTGGCGCGGACGTGGAGACGGTTACGATCCTTGCCGTAGGCAAACGGTCCAAAAGAAAACAGTGGATGGCGGCGCGCCTGTGCGCCGCTCCGTTTCCCGGCCCCGCCGCGCATGGGCATGGCGGGGCATGATCCGTTGTCGGGCTTGCCCCGAAGCGTCAGCGGAGGGTCCGTTGTTCCCGGCCATGCGGCCGGCTGATATCGGTGGCCGTACACGTGGTATCGTCGAGACGGTTTCCCTCCGGAGCACCCATCCTATAATTTCTCAATTTGGGATCAATCCGTTTTTCACGGATGTTCACGTTCAAAAATTTCCGGAGGGGCCGTCTTTTTCCCACGTGTTAGAATCCCCGATGGGATTTGTTTTCCGGGATGGCTTCTGCCGTGCCCGGTCCCGCCTTTTTTCGGAAACAGGGAGTGGAGAAGAGCCATGGCGTTCACTTGCATCGAATTGGAGACCCGCCGTCGGCAGCTCGGATTGAGCCAGACCGATCTGGGCGTGTGCATCGGTTTGCTTTCGCCGAAGGATCCGGCTGATCCGCGGCCGGTGGGCCAGCATACGGTCTCCCGTTGGGAGGAAGGTGTGAATGGTCATGACACTCCGCCGTATTGGGTGCAGGACTCCCTGCCCGAAATCCTGGATCGTATCGGCCAGGTACGTGACGCGTTATGCCGGTGGGCGGTGCCTTTCCTGCGTGGATTGGAACCGGATGTGGAAGGCGTGGTGCATGTGCCGATGTACAGGTCCGACCGCGCGTTCGCCCATGCGTTCCCGAAGATGGCGGGATGGCCTGCGAGCATTTGGAATGACGCGGTGGTCCGTGCTGCGGACTCGTTGGATGATGGCCGCGACTACCAGTTCGACCTGCTTCGTTGACGGATCGAATCTCAAGAAAACCACATGGATTTAAAAGAGACGTAGGAAATGCTTGTGACGAACATTAGCGAATTCGATGCCGGCGAATACATCGAGAGCGATGAGGACGCCATCGCGTACTTCAACGCGATGGCCGAGACCGGCGATTCTACGCTCCTTCAGGCCTCCCTCGACGACATATCCAAGGCCCGCGGCGTGATCCAGATTGCCGCCGGGGAAGCCGGTGTTGGACGCGAAACCGAATAGGGCCGCAAAAACAGGCAAAAACAGGCGGAGATATGTCCGTATCGTCAGCAGTTAGGCAGTGGTTTAGGCGTCATTCATTGTCTTCCAGCAGGTCTTCGGCGTGTGCTCCCAGCGCGCGGGCGAGGTTGGCCGCGGTTTTCAGGCTCATGTTGGCCGTGGAGTAGCGTCCGGTCTCGAATTCGCTGATCCTGGATTGTCTGATGTGGCTCAATTCTGCGAGTTCGACCTGGCTGAGGCCGGCCTGTTTGCGGAGTTCGGCGAGTTTCGATGTTCTTTTTCCCATTTCATGGCTCCAGTAGCGTGTGGTATTGGCCTACGTAGATGGTTCCGTCGTCGATGAGTGCGTGGATGCGTGCTTCGATGACGTCCTCGTCCACGTTTTCGAGGGCGCCGTATCCTTCCAGTTCGCTGATTCCCCTGTCGTCCACGCCTTCGCCGGTATCGCCGACGAGACTGCGGATGGTCTTGCGGATGCCGTATCCGAAGCCGAGCAGGCGTTCGCGCGCGTAGACGAACCTGACTATCGTCGTGTCGATTACCTCGGTGTCCTGGACGTTTCCCTTCCCGTTCTTCTTTTTCGTGGAATGGCTTGCCTGGATGGTCGGGTCGCAGTCCTGCACGTACGTGCAGTTTCCGCAGTTGTCGCAGTATTCCTCGTGGTCGGTGTCGCCGAAATAGTCGAGGATGACGCCGCGAAGGCATTGGTCGGTTTCGCAGTAGCGGCTCATGGCGTGGAGACGGTCGAACGCGGCCTGTTGGGCCTTGGCGCGGTCCTTCGGGTCTTCGAGCGCGTTTCCCGCGTTGTCGGCGAGGCGGCGCCTCCAGTCGGCGAAGTCGCCGCCGGTCCACAGCATGACGCTTCGTGCTGGTTTGCCGTCTCTTCCCGCGCGTCCCGCTTCCTGGTAGAACGCTTCCAGGCTTTCGCAGGGGCCGTCGTTGACGACCCAGCGTACGTCGGGCTTGTCGACGCCCATGCCGAACGCGGTGGTCGCGCAGATCACGCGTGGCGAGCCGGTTAGGAATCCGTCTTGGATGCGTGCCTTCTCCTTGTCGGTGAGGGGCGCGTAGAACGCTTCCGCGTCGATGCCGGCCTCCCGCAGGGTTTCGGCGAGCTCGTCGCAGCGGCGGATGGTGGTGCAGTAGACGATGCCGCTTCCCTGCTTGGCTTTCGCCCAGTTGGTGATGAATTTCTTCCGCGCGGCCGGCTTGAGTTCGATCGTGTCGAATCGGATGTTGGGACGGTCGAAGCCCGTGCCGAGCATGATGGGATTGTCGAGTCCCAGTGCGTGGGCGATTTCCGGCACCTGCCGGCGGGTCGCGGTCGCGGTGAACGCGGCCACTACCGGGCGCGTGGGCAGTCCGGTGATGAATTCGCCGATCTTGAGGTAGTTCGGGCGGAAGTCGTGGCCCCATTGGAGTACGCAGTGGGCCTCGTCCACGGCGATCAGGTCGATGCGTGTGGATTGGCTGAAGAACAGGAAATCGTCTGCGAACAGGCGTTCGGGTGCGACGTAGAGGATGCGGAGTCCTCCGCCGTGGGCCATGGCGTAGATGCTTTGGCGTTGCTTCGGGGTCACTCCGCTGTCGATGAGGGCCGCGGCCACTCCCCTGGCCTGCAATGCCTGCACCTGGTCTCGCATGAGGGCGCGCAATGGGGACACGACGAGCGCGAGATGGCCTTCGCGCATGGCGGGAAGCTGGTAGCAGACGCTTTTTCCACTGCCGGTCGGCATGACGGCGATCAGGTCGCGGTCGTTGAGGATGGTGTTGACGGCTTCGAGCTGGCCCGGGCGGAAGGACTTGTAGCCGTATGCCTTGTCGAGTTGGTTGAGCGCGGCCTGGGACCAGTCGCGCAGTTCGTCTTCGCGGATGCGTCCGGTGTCGGTTTCGAGGATGTTGACTTTCATCATGTGCGGGTTTCCTTCTTCCGTTTCGGGCTCGGCCTGTGCCCTCCCGACACAGACCAGTATATCACAATACTGTGATATTTGTTTTGGATTGTTTTAAGTGTTGCATCTTCCGGATATGCAACGCTTATCCGATGCTCCCGTGGAACGTTTTCCCGTTATCCGCAGTCGATGGGCCTGCGGGCGCGTGACGATTCCATAGGGAGGTTCGCATGCCGCGTTTCTACGGGTTCGATGGTTCCACTGGGATGGATCTGCGTCCGGTCGGCCAGTTGGAGGCGGAGGATGCCGCGCGTCGCGAGAGGGAACGCCGCCGTCATCCCATGCCCGTGACCACGCGTATCCGTCTGGTCTCCCAGCCGCCGGAGGGCCTGCTGCCCTTGTCCTTGTTCGACAGGGTCGGACTCGCCGACCGGAAAAGCCTGTATCCGCGGAGTATGGAGACCGTTCCGCCTGATCTTGCGGGATTGTATGTGGATTACATGACCCGTGTGGCGATGGGCACTCCCGTGCGGGTCGCGTTCCATGTTCCCTTGTTGGGTGCGCGGCTGGTCGGACAGGGCGAATACGCGGAGTCCCTGCTGTCCCGTGTGACGGATTTCTCTCCCGCGTCGGCGCGTGCAGCGTGCCTGCTGCTTGATTTCGATGCGGCGTCGCGTCGTGGACCGCAGTATTGGCGTCCGCGGCGCATGGTTCCGGATGATGCGACGTATTTCAATCTCACGCGTATGGTGGCCCGGTCGCGTGCCTTTTTCGACGAGTATGGTCCGGTCGTGTGGGACGGTTTCGACTTCGAGGGCGGGTATACGGACCGGATCACGTCGGGTAGTGGCGATTTCCTCACCGCTGACACGTTGTGGGATTTCAAGGTGAGCTCCTATAGGCCGAATCCCATGTACACGTTGCAGTTGCTGGTCTACTGGCGCATGGGATTGCATTCCGTGCATGACGAGTATCGGATGGTCCGGCGGTTGGGTTTCTTCAATCCGCGGCGCGACGAGGTGTGGCTGTTGGACGTGGACCGTATCGATGGCCGGCTTGTTGATTGGACGGACCATGAGCTGATCGGATATCCGAAGGACTAACGGCCCATGCGCCATGCTTTTTAGGTTCGGCGCATGGGCCTTGCGTCACGTCGGTTAGTTCCGGTCGATGAAGGTCAGTATGAAGTATCGGATGAGGGTGCCGGTCTCGTCCGGCGTTCCGGCCAGTCCGGACGACTTGTCGGGTTCGATTCTTCCGATCGCGGCGTATTCCAGGGCCTTGCGCACGCCCATCCATTGTTTCATCGTCTCCAATGATTGGAACGTTTCGGCCGGCGTGTCCGTAAGGTAGCTGCGTACCTTCACGTTCGTGGCCCCGTCGATCCGGCCGGCGTTGGAGGCCAGCAGGCGGGTCACCGCCCGTGTGTCCCGTATCGGGATCTTCCGTTGCGTCATGTATGCCACGCATCTCGTGATCATGCGGCCGCGGGTATCGTCGTCCATGTCGAGCGTGCTTGCCGGTTCAATCATGGGATTTCTTCTCGTCCATCTGGCTGTCGATGTAGTCGGTGAGGTGTTGGACGCAGAGTGCGAATCCTTTGCGGTTGCCGTCGTCCTTGAGGTTCGGACTGTAGTAGAAGTCGCCGGCGACCAGGTCGACGGCGATCTCGTAATCGTCACTGTCGGGTTTCTCGTCGATTCCCATGAATTCCACCCATATGGCCTGCGGCAGGCTGGGTACGACGTCTTCGGGTATTCGCGGCCCGGTCAATGTCATGTCCATCGCATGGCATGCCGCCCATACGGGGTCGGGATTCTTGGCGACGGAAGGGTCCATGAAGCATTCCATGACCGTGTTGGTCTTGTCCAGCGCGGTGATCCGTGTTCCTGCGAGGGCGAGACGTGCCGAAGGCACCGTACGTCCCGCGCATATGCCGAACCAGAGTTTTCCGGCATGTTCTTCCATGATCGATCCTATTTCCTTCCGTGTTCGTCCAGCCATGTTTTGATGCCCATCACCACGCTGAACACCGCGGCGATGGCGAGGATGAGCAGGAGGATGAGCCATAGCCAACCGTATTGTGGCAGTAGCGCGCATTCCGTGCAGACCATCAGCATCGCGACTATGCAGACGGCGAGGATGACCAGGGATTTGATTATGTTGTCGTCGTTCCGGACGCTCATTGCTGTTCCTCTTTCTTGATCTTGGCCCGCCATCGCGCCACGCATCGTTCTATGCGTTTCCGTCCGATGAGTTCCGGTCCGACTCCCGCTCCACGGAAAATGTCAACCGGTCGGGAGCCTGCTTCGAGTTCCTTTTCGGCGTATTCGATGAAGGTTTTGTTCCAGGTGATTCTTTTCTCGGTGCATGCGTCGATGATGTCGAGACTGCATAGGTATTTGCGTTCCGGCTCGTCGAACGGCTTACCACGTGGACGGTCTTTTGCTTTCGGTCTGGTCATTCCTATCATTTCTGTCCTTTCCGCCGGAATGAGCCGGCTTTGTTTTTTAGATGTCGAGTTCTCCTTGGATGACGGGGTGGCTGCCTTCCGGCCCATAGTCGGATTCGTCCAACTGCCAGACCGTTTCCTTTCCTCCGTTGAGTGGATGTTCCTCCACAAGGGTCAGTCCGCAGACTCCGCACCGCATCAGTCTTAGTTTGCTTTGGGTGGTGCGGCCGTTGATGGTCCTCGGCCTCCACAGGTGGGGCCTGTATTGTTTCCATCGTCTGCGTTCGTCCGTGCCGGGGCATGCCTGATCCTTTAACAGGTTGTTGTTCCCGCACAGGAACGGCATGGTGTCGGTCCACGTGTCCGCCCAATAGATGTATTCGCCATCCCATTTGACGGGAAGGCGATCGTCCGAAAGAACGCTTTCCGCGCGTAGGGTCCTTTCGGTTTCTTCTGCCGACGTCCTTTGGGCGTTCATGGCGGAGTCATGCCTTTCCCATGCAGGCCTCGGCTTGGTGTTCCACTCCGGCGAGATATGCCTGGCTGATGATGTTCATCGTCTGGTCGATTCCGTACATGTCGTTTTTGGCTGTTACCAGGTAACGGTCCTTTATTTTTCGTGCGTATTCGTTCGCTGGTTCGATCGCGTCGCTCAACGCGTTGGCCCAGATGCGTTCTTCTTCGCTCATTTGTCTTCCTTCTTGTCGAGAGCCTGTTCTGCTTGGATGCAGAAGTCCAATGCATCTTTCCACGCGGCGCGGTATGCGAGGGCCCATGCCTGCGCGGGCGATTCGGTGGTGAGATGGGCTTCCAATAGTGTTTTGATGGCTTTTCGTTTGACGTATTCGTCGGCGCCCGTGGTGTCGATCTCTTCCAGTTGCGGTGTCGCCTCGTTCTTCCGGTCGAGGATGAGTCTGATGCCTTCGATGATGAGACTGGTTGACGTGGTACCCAACTTGGCGGCGTGGTCTTTGAGTTTCTGCTTCAGTCCGATGGGGATCATGAAGCTCGTCATCGACATCGCCTCGGCTTCCCTGCTGTTTTTCTTCATGGAGAATAGTGTTCCGTCCGTGTTCATATGACTTCTTTCAATCCGCTGATTTGCTGGTGGATGTCATTGAGTTTCCGTACTGAGGTGTTGATTATGGTTCTCATGGTGAAGTCCTCTTTGACCAGCCGGTCGGTCATTTCGAAGTTTTCCCTGACCAGCCTGTCGGTCGTCCTTCTCATGAACCACATTTCAACGGACTCGTATTCATCCGATGGAGTTCCGTTTCCCATTACTCGTCCTTGCTTTGGGGCCGTGCGAGTCTGTCAAGGCCTTCGACGACGGTGAGTTCCGCCCATGCGCGGTTCATTGCCTGGGCGAGCCGTATGGTCGTATGGTCCTTGGCTTGCTCGATGAGTTGACGGTAGAGTCTTTCGGCTGTTTCGCATGCTTCTTCATGGCTGATGGGTTCCAGAACCTCTTCCTCGCGCATTGGAATGCAGAGCTCGTCCATGACCTGTGCGAGCCGGTTGTACGCTTCGGCCAGTCCGTGCGTGCTCTCGTCCTCGCTTATGTTCTGCAGGGTGACGTTGAGTTGGCCGGCAAATTCCACGACCTGCGCCATCGTTGTTTTCCTCATGTCGTTTCTTTCCTTCCTCCATGCCATTGACAAGGACCGTGATGAGGAGGATCGGAGTGATTGCGATCGCCATCATGCCGCACAACGTTCCTACCGTTCGACTGAGATGCAGTAAACGTGGGTCGGCGTGTGCGGATACGGTGACTGCGATGTAGCAGGCGCAATTGATGGTGAACAGGTTCATCGCGATTATCGCGATGAACCTGAGTATCGTCCGTGGACCTCGACCGTTCCTCATCGGCTTTCATCCTTTTGGGAGTCGATTTCCTGAAAAGGTTTTGATTTTGAAGGAACGCCGTCGGGGGAATTGTTAGAGTCTGCTGTTGTTAATGTTTCCCCCGTCGGTTTCCTTCATTGTTTCCACGTGTCCCGCTTACGATATCGGGGGTAAAAATCGTGGTCAGAATGTTTTCCAGGGGTGAGGGCATCCCATGATGTTCTGGTAGTCGGCGGCGTCGAGTTCGTTTTCGAGGACGGCATTGTTCTCGTGGTAGGTGTGGAGTGATTTTTTCATGCGGTAGCATGCCAGGCTTCCGGCGCATGAGAACGTGACGGCGATGACGGCGGAAGCGATGATGATGTCCTTTCTTCCGCATACGGCGCCGGTGAGCATGACGATGACGCAGGCCATGACCGCGACGTACAGCAGGTCGCGTTTTCCTCTGGTCTTGCGCGCGTCGTTGAATGCCTGTTCCGCTTCATCCCTCATGTCGGCCGCGTCGTTGAGGTCCATGCTGTTCGGATGGTATGCGTGTGGGTCTGGTTCCTTTCCCATGATTGTTCCTTTTTCCTGTGGATGTCCTTTCTCTTGTCACGCCCGCCCCACCTGTTATCGGCCGCGCCACTCAGTGATGATGCGTACGGCGCCGATGTCCGCCAGGAGGCATCCGGCACGGCTGTGTACTCGTGTTGCCCATCGTGACGAACGATGCCGCGGCTCGCATGAATGAGAAAGCCGGCTATCAGGTTCCGCCACCGTTGGTAACGCTCGTCGTTGAGGCGGTGGATCACGGCCGGTCCGTCACCTTCATCGGGCTTCCGTTCGATCGTGACTCTCCCGCCTGTACGCGTTGGGCTTTCGGTTTGGTTGGCCACGTTGATGGGCTTGCGGTCCGGGTTGGCATGGGAGGTGTGGCCGAGGGATGATGCCGTGATGTCGTGTAGTCGTAGGATTCTTCCTTGACCGTCCGCTAGGTCCGATATCCTCCCTCCTCTTGCGGGCGCTTCGAGCATGATCGTGTCCGTCATTTGCCTATCCTCCTGTTGCGTGGATTACGGTTTCATGTTGGTCACGCTGAAATTGTTTGTTATTAGTCGTTCACACTTATCTGTTGTAGGGTTTTGATGATCAGGGAGAGTTTCGCGTCCAGATCCAACAGTCGGGCCTCCGGAACCGGAGTCGGAACGGCGTATTGCACGCCGAGGATATGCTGCAGGGTCTTGCTTTCCGATGTCATACCCACTGCCATGCGATTCACTACCTGGCGTTGATGTTCCTGCACTGTCCTTGTGTAATGACGCATCACGACCTCTTGGGTGGAGTCTCCGATGTTGTCCATCGTTTCACGGATCGTGCCGCCGTTCTGCATGAGCAGGGTCGCATGAGTGACACGCAACGTACGGAACGTCGCTGTCGTGCATCCCGCCTGTTCGCGCGCTTGACGGAAATGATTGCCCAGGGTCGTCGGGGCGAGTGGTCCCTTTCCCCGACGGGACTGGAATAAATACGGGCTGGATTCGTCTTTTCGATTGGCGATATGCTCGCGGACCAATGGCACCAGCAGGTCAGGCAACGGGCACACGCGTTTGGAATGCTTCGACTTGGTCGGCCCTAATCTTAATTCTCCCAGATCGTGTTCCCCACGGCAGACCGAATGATTCACCATCATGGTTCGCGCGGCAAGATCGAAATCGGATACTCTCAACGCGCATGCCTCGCCGATTCTCATGCCACCGGCCCATGCGGCCAAGAGGACACTTAACCGATCGTATTCCGGCATCGACTCGTATAGGGCGGCCAGTTGCGTGCCCGTCAATGGCGGCACCTCCCACGATTTGGGTTCCGGATCAGGTGGAATCGGTAGGTCGAACGGATTCGACGCCAGCAATGGCATTCCTGTACCGAACTTGTCCGAACATGCGAGATTCATGATGGCTTTAAGTCTCTGGCACATACGGGGGAACACCCACTCGCCTTCCGCGTGCTCACCGAAGTACCATTTGGAAATCACGTCCGGAGTGATTTGCTTGACCGTCATGCCGCCGAACACGTCTTTTAAATGGCCCACGTCCGTCCGCAGATTACGCCTCGCCGCGCCACGCAGCGCGGTGCCATCCGGTTTTCGATGCGTATCCACATACCAGTCGGCAAGTTCATCGAATGTCATCGATCCCGCTTTTTTCCGACGATCCCTGTCAGTCGGATGCACCCACTGTTTTAAACCACGACGGTGCATTGCGTCCATCCACGGGTGACGAATAGCGTGCAAGCCATGCGCTAATCGACCCGTCGGATCGTTTCCGCGCAACGATCGTTCCGAATCTTCTTATCCTTGTGACTTCCAGATCTGGGTCCGTCATATCAGGTCCTTCCACGCGTCAGCGTCGGCAGGGACGCCCGATTCAGGGAGGATTGCAAGGCAATGAGAGCACGAGCGTCGTCGCCATTGAAAGAGCATATGCATCTCCGGGAGACGAAGCCCCTCGATGCAAAAAAGATAGCGCATGACAGTTGATTCGGCAAAATCGGTCAGACCTATATGCATGGCGTTTTTTTGGAACCTTAAAATGCATCTGAAACGGCACCTGGGAATGAAAAACCGGAAGGGAATATGTTGTGACGTCTTCGTCTGTTCCCTTCCGGCCTCTCTAGAGTGCAGAAGCGTTCTGTTATATGGTCTTTCCTGGTACTTCATGCGTCTTGGGAACCAGTGACATCCACCAAAGAAGCAACATAAGTAGCATGAGATCTTTCGAGTCCAGGTGGGGGAGCTTGAAATGGGTCCTCGCGGAGAAGCGGGGACCCAAATTCATTTGATCCACATCCATCAACGGCATGACGAACGCGCGCGGTCCGATTGCGCCATGTGACCTTCCCTCATTCTCGTCCGGCTTACGCAGGTAACGGACGCCGGATGGGGCGGCAAGCTCGCGACGGGAAATATCAGTTGGGACATTATGTCCCAACTGATATTCTGCTTCCGGATCAGTGAATAGGTAATCCTTCAACGCGGTCGGCGATACAAGTACATAAAAAGGCAGACCGAAATATACTGCGGCGTTAGCAATGTCGGCGGAAGTCCAGTCGGCTTTCCCATTCAACTTCTTGCTGATGGAGGCTTGGGACATTTGCAACGCAGAGGCAAATGATTCTTGTTTCTGTGGGAACCTCGCAAGAATCATTCTTACGTTGTTGCGAACGATGGATTGGAATTCTATCGCTGCTTGAGTCTGATTGTTCTCTTTTTTCTGCATGTCTCGTATTTTAGACACGCCGATTTGATATATCAATATGTCTAGCTATCATTATTCCTATGACGAATAAAGAAATAGCCGCAAAGATAAATACGTTACGAAAAGAGGCGAACTTGACTCAAGTAAACTTCGGAAAGGAAGTTATTCATGTCAGTCAAGCCACGGCTTCAAAAAAGCTGAATGGTCAGATTCCCTTCAGTGTTGAAGAGATTTTCGAGTGCGCTGAAAGATTCAATGTGTCCACTGAATATCTCTATGGCAGAGAAAAGGAGAAAACTTTGGAACCCGTTTAGAACATCTGAGAATCAAGCTCGTGGACGAATTGCAGCTCACATACGGGCGGTGGATGAAACCCATCCAGCACTACCAAGCTAAATAACAGAAAAGAGACAAACGCCAGACCGGCATACGCACCGTCAACCGCGGTGAGCCCTACGGTAGCCATTCACCACGACGACCACGGAACGTATGAACCGGCAGGAACCACCATCGAACAAAACAGTCAACAGCAGACGTTCAAGCAAACCGTTATCTGAAAGCTCCGCATCCGAAAGACCGAATCCGCGGAAACGATGGCCAGGATGAAGCGCTTCCAACGCTTCAAGCCAGCAATCGTACGCCACGGAGGCCCGATCCAATGGAACGGCGTCATCAAGACTGCAATCTTCGAAGGACACAGCCGCAAGAGCAATCTCCAACATGAATCTGTAGTCCGACGCGATGGAATCCAATGCAAGGGAGTCATCTCCTGTCATAGCCATTCCAATCTTTTCGTCGGGTTCCTATACCAACCACTTGGCGATGGGGCGATATCGCTCAAATAGTAATGCCCGCACATGAGTTGCAGCTCACATACGGGCGGCGAGTCAATCCCATCCAGCACTACCAAATACCTCGACCTCACGGTAACCAGCCGGAGGTCAAACAGAAAGAAGGAACCGAAATGAACGATTTCGCATTCAATGCAATCAATTCCAACTCTGAGGAAAGGACCAGCTCAATGTCTGATTATTCCACATCCACCACACTAGAAGAAAACCGATATCAGGAAAACACGCCGACCGTCACCCCCGAAATCGTGGATGCCGGCACCGACGTGGATCTGATCGACACGAACCCTGTCGCGGTATTGGCCGAGAACTTCCAAAGCGAACCGTCTAGGCGTCCTCTTGCTCCGGGCGAGACCAACTACACCGAGGAAGAGGCACGGCGCGTCACCGAAGATCTCAAGGTCAAGCTCCTGCACGCTCTCGAAGCCCAGTACGATTTCACACATGCCGCGGAAAGGGCCTTCGATGGCCATATCTGGGTCGCTCTCGGCTATCCCGAGGGCATGAAGGGTTGGATCGCATACTGCGCCGACAACTTCGCCGCGGAGAAGATCCGCGTGACCGGCCAGCAGCGCACCGACCTAATCACGGGCTTCACTCCGGGCAAGATCAGCAACCGTGGCATCGCCGCCTTGCTTGGAATCAGCCGCAAAACCGTCGATCGCACTAAAGCCAATGCCGGTATCGCTCCCGCGGAAGGTAGAGTGCGTGACGCGGCAGGCAAGCTACGTCACGTGGATGCCGGCAGTATGTCCAGTGAGGAACGCCGCAAGAAGATCGTGGAGCTCTCCGAGGAAGGCGCCAAGCAGACCGACATCGCCGACATCCTTGACGTGAGCCAGTCCACCGTGTCCGACACGCTCCGCAAGGACAGGATGCGTCGCATGAGCGAGGGACTCGAACCCGCCAAGATCGACAACACCGATTTCGACAACGCCGACGACGACCAGCCGTTGGACCTCGACATGGGCAACCGCGAGACCGACATCCGCTCCTACATCGACTCGTTCGTCAGCCAGTCGTCGGACGCCCGCGGCGCCATCAACGAGATGGTGCATCTGCTGGAATCCGACAAGTGGCAGCCGGGAGGCTCCACGGTGAGCGAGATCGTCTCCCGTGGCGGCGCGAACATCTTCGGCATCATCAGCGACATGTGTAAGATGCTGCGCCTGCTGAACATCGACGTCGACAACGTCTTCGACGGGGCGGACGCGGAACTTGATGACACCGACAACGACTGGTCGCGTTTCATCGACGGATGCACCGAACTCGCCATCGTCTGCCAGGAAATCACCGCCTGACATGCGACCGGGATCGGACGGGCGGATCCCAAGGGGTATGGGTCCGCTCCCCCGCCACTGAACCAACCATCATCGCCGGTCGTGGACCGGCAGAGAGAAAAGACTGAATCATGAAATACACCAAAGACGAGGAAGCGCGGGCCGAAAGGTCAAGCGTCAAAATGTGGCCCGGCATCACGGCCGGCATCATCATCGGCCTGATCGCGTTCGTATTGAGCTTCGACGCCCTGCGTCTCGTGTTCGTGGCATGCGGCATCAACCCCTACCTGAGTTGGGGTGGTCCGGTGTGCGTGGACGGCACGATCCTCCTGTGCACCTGGGCCACGTGGGGATTCAAGAAGGGCCACATCCGAGGCAGCGCCTATCCGTGGGTCGGACTCGTACTGTTCAGCAGCTTCTCCATCGCCGGCAACGCCCTGCATGCGATGCTCAACACCGGATTCCACCTGCCGGCATGGGTGCCGCCGGTCATCATGAGCATTCCCCCGGTCGCACTCCTGTACGCGACCCATTTGATCGTCATCATCGCGGGAGACCGTCTCGACAAGATCAACACCGTCCTTCCCGTCGGCTTGACCGTCATGGAAGACACTGACGTTCCGGCTCCCGTTCCCGCACCATCCGCCATGCCGGCCCCGGCCATCCCGTCCGAACCGCCGGCATCGGCTCCCGAACCGGCTGAACCGGCGAAGCCGGAGATTCCGGACCTGTTCGACTTCCAGACCATCGTTCCCGCCATGGAGGACGATGCGGCCCCAAAAGCCGATGAGGCCGAAGCGCCAGCCGCCGACGCCTCAACCCCGACCGTCGAACAGCACGCCATCCCGCAGCCGGTGATGCGTGAACCAGTCATCATCCCGACCCTCACCATCCAACCCGATGAGCGGGATGCCCCGACCGTGGACGGCCAGGACGAGCCGGCTCCCGAACCCGTGGGACCGGACGTGACGGCCGTGGAACCGGCCGACGGGCCGGAAGAGAAGACCGACGACGCCCAGGCGGAGGAAAAGCCGAAGCCAGGGAAAACCAGCCGACGCGGCAAGGCCGGAGCCGATGACGAGGCGTGGCTCGCATGGATCGACGAGCTTACGGCTAAAGGCGAGAATCCGACCGCGTCGAAGGCAGTGGACGCGGGACTGGCCGCGAGCGGCAGCACCGCGAAAAGGTATCTCGCCCGCATCAGAAGAGAGCATTCGGAAAGGTTCTAAGCCATGGAACACCACAGCATGAGCGACAAGGACTTCCACACGCGGTACGGCGTGACCCCGCGGGAAGTGGAGGACGCGTTGGACGAGAACCGTCGACGTGTCGCCCGCAGACTCTCCGAATGGGGATACGCGTGGGCCGTTGACGAGATCATGTGCGACGTGGCCGTGGAACTGCTCAAGGGAGGCCTGCGCAGGTGGGCCTCCTATGAGGAACGCAAACCATTGGGCGCGTTCGTGAACACGCTGATCGGCAACCGGTTGGGCGAGTGGATGCGTACTGAGCGGCCCAAATACCGTAGCGGCATGACCCACGCGCCGCTACGCCGCAGGAAGCGGAAGGACACGACGCCGCAACGCGAGGCTTTGGACGCCACCGAAGCGAGAAGAAGGATCCGCAACGAGAACAACGCGGCCCTTGCCGACCGACTCTGCGAGGAAGCCGACGTGTTCGGCGATCCCGATTCGACCGTCTTGTCCGCGCCGGCGGGAGACAAGTCCAGTTATCAGGAATGGTTGACCGGCGGCACCCAGCCGTTGGAACTGGAAAGCGACAAGTACGCGGCCGACATGGAGGGCCTGCGCCAGGACGTGACGACTCGATGCAAGCGCATGGCTTGGGAGATGCTGATCCGTCAATGCCTTACCGCGACGCGTGGCTCCGACGCTCTCCGCAACGACATCCGTCGTTTCCTGGAGAACCATCATCATGGCCTCGGTCCGAGCATCGACGACTACCCGTACATTCTCGCGGTCGTCGATAAGTACAGGAAATGATCGTCCATCGGCCGTTACCGGACCCCGGTGACGTGGAGATGGATGCCGGCATGGTCTTTTCTTCTTTCTCCGCCATGCCGGCGACATGCCGGCCATGCGCGCCGAACGGCAACGGCGCCGCCGACGCGCGTCCGGCACCCCCTCGACAGACTTTCAAAACAGAACGAACACCACAACCGACAAAGGAGCAGACAATGATCAGCGTCATCAAATGGGCATGGCAGGCCAAGCCGGACACTCCGGCCGAGAAGCTTGTTCTCGTCAGTCTTGCCAACAGCACGTTCCAGACGCCTCGGGAGGACATCGCCGTCGTGGGCGTGCGCGCGTTGAGAGGGACCGCGTGCGACATGACGCCGGCGGAACTCGACGCGATCCTGGACCGTTTGGAAAAGCAGGGTTTCATCACGCCGCTCGCGGCCGACAGCGAACCGGTCAAATGGCATATAGGCGCGTTGGAGCGTGAACGTGGCGAGGAAGGCCCTTGGAAGGCATGGCGTCTCAACGCCAAGACGGAGGAAAAGGAGACGGTGAGATGAGCGTCAGAGCTGTCTCATGGGCGTATGGCCTGAACCTCGGTTCCATGACGCAGAAGGCGGTACTGCTCTACCTCGCATACCGGGCCCGTGAAGAGGATAACTGCGCGTGGCCTTCTGTGAACCTCATTCAAGTGGAGACCGAATTGAGCGAACGTGCCGAGGACGTTCAAACGGCATACACGGGAAGGAGCGTCCGATCATGACTGTGGTGACCATGGTATGGGTCCAGGAACACGTGCACGAGGTACGCAACGCGACCAAAGCCGTGCTCTCGTATCTCGCTTTCAAAGCTCACTACGATGACGGGACGGCCGCATGGCCCGCGATAGGAACCATCGCGGGAGCATGCGGACTGAGTGAGAAGACCGTGCAGCGTAGCATCGACCAGCTTCTCGACCTCGGACTGATCGAACCCGGACAACAGACCTTCAGCGCCATCAATCCGAAAACGGGCAAGCCGGTCAGACGGAACTATCAGACCGTCGTGTGGAACGTGATCTGCAAGGAATCGAACCTGCCGACCGAACCGTTCGAGGACCGTAACGCGTCCAAGGTCCGTGCCGCGATGAAGCGCGCGGACAAGGCGAAAGCCAAAATGCCTTCCCCGGAACCGGAGGGCGGGGAAGACGACGGACGCGAGGACAAAATGTCTGGCTTTTCGGACGAGAGGCAGCCGGAAGAAACGAAAGCCAAAATGTCGCCCCTGGAAAACGTTGAAAACAAGCCGGTTTCCTCCAATCTTCCCAAAATGTCGCCCCTGGAGCGGCAAGGTGGAGAAGGCGATGGAAGCGAGGACAAAATGTCCAAAAATCTGGACAAAATGTCGCCCAATAATACATTGAAATACAATTACCCCTCTCTCCCTACGGGAGAGCTCCCCGCAAGCGGGAAGCGCCCCGGCATGGAGGACGGAAACAACACGACGACGGGAGGGGATTCCGACGCGGCGACCGTGATGGACCATCTCGCTTCCGTCCGTTCGAAGCTGTCGTTGACCACCACGGAACCGACCAAACGTGATTTGTCCAAGATCGGAAACCTCGTCAGCCGGGTCGTCAAAGCCCGTGACGGCGACCGTGCGGCCTCGTTGGCGCTTATCCTCGCGGTCATCGACTGGCTGCCCGCGAACACGTTCTGGCTCCGCCGTGTCGATTCCGCGCGCCGTCTCGCCGACAACTGGGACCAGATCGCCAACGACTGGACCGTCGCCCAGATCGAACGCCAACGCGAACGGGACGCCGAAGCCCATGAGCGTGACCGTAGGCCCGTGGCCCAGCCGACCCCGGTGCCGGAACGTCATTCGGAACGTCACGTGCATTCGCTGGTCTGCGAGCATGTCCTGAACGACATGCGGCCACACGAGGCGGAATTCAGCCACGAGGGAAGCCTGCGATACGGCAAGCCATCCGAATGGCAGATGGCGTGCATGCGGCGCGCCGACGAGCTCAACCGGCTCGAAGGCATCGAAACCGCCGCGTGAGACGGGCCGTCCCATGAGAGCGAAAACGGCTTCATACGCCAAAACCGAAGGGAGAAGAACCCGCAAATGAGCGAAACGCAATACGAAGAACCCGTGTACGTCGTCAGCAAGCGGCGTCGAGAATCCGAAGCGGTCGTACACATGCCCGATTGCGAGAAGATACACCATCAAGTCGAACAGGGCGTGCGGCCCGAAGTCCACCGTGAGACGCGGGTGCCGGCGTACATTCGTTTCGTCGCGAACTACATGACGTTGACGGAGCTTAGGAACATCGGATTCAGGTATCATCCATGCGGATACTGCCAGCCGCCGGTGCCTACCGTCGATGGTCCCATCCCCATCAGCGTGAAAGCCCGGAATCTCAACGTGACCCATCTCGGTAAGGAATTCATCGGCCGGGGTGTTCTTGAAAGCTTTTCCATTACGGGACGATTGAACGACGACGGGTCTAGGACCGTCACGGTCGACGTATCGTTCGGTGGCGTTCACTACCGGTTCGATCCGGAAACGCAACTCGAATACCTTCGCCCCAACCAGAACGAGCAAAATTTGTGAGCGATTTCGCGATCGAGGCGATCAGCGGAGGCTCAGAATATCAACTGGCGCATTATGCGCCAGTTGATATTTCCCGTCGTGAGCTTTCCGCTCCGGCCGGCAGTCGGGTCTCCGTCCCCCGACATCCAAGTGTCCGAAGACGAGCAAAATAAAACCCTCTCCTAAAATGGGACCGGGTTTTCCCTTGCCCAGAACAATCGGAAACGGAGCGGAATATCAGTTGGGACATTATGTCCCAACTGATATTCTTCCGTCGTGTGTTCGCCCTTCCGGAAGCGTGCCTCGAATATGCCAAGCGCGGCTGATCCTCCCGGCCGTTCCGGACGGTCCCGCTTTCGGCCTGCGGCCGGCCGTTTCGGGAAAAAGCCCTTCATCATGGAGACGAAATATCAGGTGCTGCATAATGCGGCACCTGATATTCTCCATTGTGGGTTCGCCGCCTGAGTCCCCATCCGCCAATCCTCCAGGCGCCGGGACGATTGGTTTTGAAACAGAATATCAGGTGGGACATTATGTCCCACCTGATATTTTTATTGGAGTGCCGGCTTCTCTTTTACTTCGGGCATGTTATCCACGGCCATGCCTCGTCCTGTCGGATATTTCCCGTCGTGAACCGTTGGAAACGGCGGCGTCATTGTACACTGTAGCCATCGGACACAAGGAGGCTGATGCATGTCGAACACGGGATTCAAGGTTCGTTTCGATGAGAACGGCGACATCGTGGATATTCTTGGGGGGGGGTGTCTTAAAAGCACTCCCGAGGAAAAAGTCAGGCAGCGTTTCATCGAGACCCTGATCAACGAGTACCATTATCCGGCGAACACCATCCGGAGGGAGGTGCCGATCCAACATGGGTCGAAGGAGCTCCGGGACAAGGACGGGAACCCGGTGCGCGCGGACATCGTCGTCTACGCGTCCAAGGCCGCCTGCCTGAACCGTGACCAGGGCAAGATCAACTTCGTGGTCGAATGCAAACGGAACAAGGTGGAGGACGGATACGCCCAGCTGGTCTCGTACATCTTCAACACCAGCGCCAATGGTGGCGTCTGGACGAATGGTGACGGCACGGTCTTCTACCGGAGAGAGAACAAGGACGGCATTCAAGTCCTCGAGGAGACCCCCGGTCTGCCGAGGTGCGGTCAAGGATGGGAGGATGGGAGGACTCCGCGCATAGGAGAGTTGGAACGACCCCGTAATGTGCGCAGACTGTTGGCGATGTGCCATAACCGTCTTTACGGCAGGGGCATGGAGAACGCGGATTCCGACCTTACCATGGACATGGTGCGTATCCTTCTCGCCAAGATCTATGACGAGACGGTGACTTCCGACACCGCCTACCCCCATTTCTGGATCACTCCGGAACAGTACAAGTCCGAAGACGGGCGGGCCGCCGTGGCGAAAACCATCCGTAGCCTGTTCCATGAGTACGCGGAACAGTATCCCACGGTCTTCGACAAGGACGAGGACATCGCCGTCGGCGACTCCACCCTCGTCGAAGCGGCTTCCGTGCTCCAGGACTATTCGTTCGTCAGCAGGGAGGACGATGCGGACGACTGGGATCTGATGGGCGCGGCATACGAGCAGTTCACCCATGTCACACTCAAACGCCAGCAGGGACAGTTCTTCACGAACCGGCTCGTGGTCAAAGCGATGGTCGATATGCTCGACCCCGACATAGCCGACAAAGTGCTGGACCCCGCCGGCGGCAGCGGCGGTTTCGCCACCGCCGCGTTCAGATACAAGCGGCGCAAAGCCATCGACGGCACCAAACCGGGCAGCCCACAACGGGAAAGACGGCTCGGCTTATGCAAGAATTCGGTGTTCCTGGTCGAGATCTCGAAAAGACTCGTGAAGATCGCCAAAACGGCGATGCTTCTGACCGGGGACGGCAACACCGGCATGACCCAGGGAAACTCACTCGACAAGTATTCCAATCTGGACGGGTGGATAACCAGCCACTGTCCAAAAGGCACGCCGGACATCATCATCACCAATCCTCCGTTCTCCGGGCAAAAAACCGAATCCATGATGATGGATCCGGACATCCTCAAATTATTCGGTTTCGGACACAGACCCGATCCGGAAGGCACGTTCCCCACGATCACGGACGATGATGATCGGGATGCCGGCCACGGCACCCTATTGATCCGTCAGGCGCCGGAGCTCCTGTTCCTCGAACGCTGCATCGATTGGCTCAAGCCGGGCGGTCGCATCGGCATCGTCCTTCCGAAAGGAATCCTGGACAACCGCACCTACATCAACTACCGCAGGTGGATGCTGTCGCGATGCAAGGTGGATGCGGTGGTCACGCTGCACAAGAACACTTTCGAACCCGACACAGGCGTTCGAACATGCGTCCTTTTCCTCTCCAAACCTTTGGAAGACGATCCGGTACCCGGCGACTACACCATCTTCATGGCCCAATCCAGAAGGGTCGGCAAGGATTCGAAGGGCGAACCAGTGTTCGCACTTGACGAAAAAGGCTCCGCCACCAGCGAGCTGGATGAGGACCTGACCCAGATCGCGGAAGCATACAAGACATTCAGAGACATCGGAACGTTCACCGAATCCGAAACCTGTTTCACCGCGGAACGCGGCGAATTGGACGACAATCTCAACCTCAACCCGCAGCATTATTCACCCGAATTGAACGCGACGTTGGAAAAAGTCAGCAAATTCGACGACAAACCCGATTGGTCGGTCACCACCATCGGCCAACTCGACAAGAACATCCGCATCTACATGGGGCCACGATGGAGCTCACGAAGCCTCGTCGTCGAAGACCCAAGCGACACGACGAATCTGACACCGTATCTCACCGCCAACGGAGCGTTGGAGCAGCGACGAATGACCGTCAAATGGTTTGACATGTCGCGCGCCACCGACAAACAGAAGGAATGCGTCAGAATGCTGCGCGTGCAGAAGGGGGACATCCTCATTTCCCGTTCCGGCACGATCGGCAAAGTCACCTACGCCACGCGGATACTCGCGGACAAGTACGTCATCAGCGACGACCTGGTACGCGTCCGCGTTCCCGACGAGAATATGAGGGCGTATCTCCTGGCGTTCCTGATGTCGTCCACGGCGATGAATCTCATGAAACTCGACGAGTTCGGCTCGGTGCAGCAGCATCTCCAACCAAGGCACATCTGGGGTCTGCCCGTGCCCGTACCGGATTCATGGGAACAGGTCTCTCCTATCATCGATGCCGGGAAGGGAATGATCTCCGCAATGGAGCAAACATCATTGGCCGATGAGTCCCTGCGGACGAACGGCTTCGATTCCCTGATCGAATAAGCGAGGCACCATTTCCTGGCACGGAGGCAGAATATCAGTTGCGGAATTATTCCGCAACTGATATTCCCCGCCGCGAGCTTGCCGCGTCGGCCGTCATAGTCTTGCGTGGTCTCATTCGCTCCATGGCCAGGCGTTGCCCCATATCGCGACCGGTTTGCCGAACCTGATCCTCCATGGTTCCAGATCGAGGCTGAACGAGTCGAACGCCCAATGGAATCTTTGCGGCCAATCATCGGTGAACACCGGCAAGGGCAGTACCTCTAGCGGGGACTTGTCTTCAGGATCGCTGAACACGCCTCCCCGGCCCTGATAGTTGTCGTAGACGAAATTGTCTCCTTGGAGACTGCCGCATTTCGGGCAGGTTATGCCCAGATATGCGTACCCCGCCGACTTGGAATACGTCGGGCGTACACGCCAGCAGTCGGAAAGCGTGCGCAGGAATGGTTGCGAGAGTATACCGGCGTTGTGGGCGTCGCTCCAGGATACGACGCGGCAATGGTATCCGTCCCGTCCCTCGAGTTCCAGGAACAGTCCGCTTTGGATGACCAAGTATCCGCACTTCCAGCAGGGCACGCTGCGCAGGCCTTGGACCAATCCCACTTTGTGGAGTCTCCAGAGTTCCAGCTTGTAGAGGTCCGGGTCGTCTCCCGCCGGCCAGAACGGTTCCGGCTCGTCCACGTACAACGGGCGTGTTCCAGATAACGGGCGCATCTCGATGCTCATAGTTCACTCACCTTTCCGTCTGGCCTGTAATGGACGATACTATCTTCTTGACCGGTCCTCGTCGAGTCGGTTTTGCTTCTCCATGGCTCCCGTCCACTCCCCCTCGCTGATTATCGGCGTCGTTCTCCCCCGCATCCGCGTGGAATGGATTGCAATAAGCGTGCCGATGATGGGAGGAGCCTATGGCGGAGAGGACCGGGAACGGCGGGCATGGTCTGGTGAAAGGCGCCACCGTGTTCGGTCTGGCCGTGCCGATGATCGTCATCGTGCCGCTCGTCATGCTCATGAGCCTCAGCACCATCCTCGTCGCCATGGTCCAATCGCAGTACGGCACGAACTGTGGATTGTCCAACGCGGCCGGAACAACGACCTCATGGGTCGAATGGGCCAAGAACATCGCCGCGGACGATTCCCACGGCTACAGTCAGCCGCGTCGTACCGGCAACCCGGACTACGATTGCTCCAGCCTGGTCTACTACGCGTTGAAACAGGCCGGCCTGGACGTGGGCTCGTACCCCTTCTCCACCTACGGTGAGGACGCGGCCCTGAAGCACGCGGGATTCGAACGACACGACTGGTCACGCGTGTCCGACCTGCAGACCGGCGACATCGTATGGAGTTCCAGCCACACGGAGATCTACATCGGCGACGGCAGGTTCGTGGGCGCGCACCACGACGAGAACAATGGTATTGAAGGTCCCAAGCCCGGAGACCAGACCGGCGACGAGATCAGCATCGACTCGTACGCGGCCGGCTACGCGGCCTACTACCGGTACAAGGGCTCCATGAACGTGAACGATCCCCATGGCGGCCAATCATCCGCGCAGGCCGTGTCCGGCAGCACCGGTTCCACGAACGTGGTCGGCATGAGCGAGAAGGACGCCGAGGCCTGGTTCAACGGGCAGCAGGGGCCGAACAACCTCTGCGTCGCGTACGCGTACGGCCAATGCACGTGGTGGACGTGCATGCGGGCGAAGAAACTCGGCTGGAAGAACATAGGCCAATATTGGGGCAATGGTCAGGATTGGGCGCGTTCCGGCGCAGCGGCCGGCTACAAGACCACTACGGACGCGCCGGTCGCGGGTTCGATCATCAGCTGGCCCGCCGGCGTGCAGGATTCGGATCCCACGTACGGCCATGTCGGCATCGTCGAAAGCGTGGACACCGCGAAGGGCACCATCACCACCAGTGAGAAGGGCGCCGGCTACAAAGTGTATTCACGGACCATGCCGATCAGGAATGGTGGCACGTACGTGCTGCCGAACGACAAGCTCACGGGCATGGGCGCGTCCGGCTCGTCTGGCACGGAACAGTGCGTGACGGGCGACGACTCCACATCCGACGTGTCCGGGGACAAGGCATCGGCCGCGGACGCGAAGAAGATGGCCCGACGCAAACTCAAGGACTTCGGTTGGGATGATAGCCAATTCGACTGTCTGGACAAGCTCTGGACACGCGAATCCGGTTGGCAGTGGAACGCGACGAATCCGTCCTCCGGCGCGTACGGCATCCCCCAATCACTGCCCGGCAGCAAGATGGCGTCCGCGGGACAGGATTGGAAGACGAACGCGGCCACGCAGGTCAAATGGGGATTGGGTTACATCCAACAACGCTACCAGTCGCCTTGCGGCGCTTGGGCCCATTCCGAAGCGACCGGCTGGTACTGATGGACCTCGAATGGAAGGAAACGGAAATGGAAGCATTGAACCTCGCGGACAACGCGTTGAAGGGTTTGAAACCCGACCCGGCCTGGGATGTGTCCGGCGTCCGAGACATGGCCGGCGGCGTGATCGCCGTCGCGCTCGTATTGTGCGTGGGCGTGATCATCATCGGCTGCGTCAGCCTCATCCCGGGACTGGTGTCCAACAACCAGATGGAACGCGCGTTCAGTTGGAAACGCCTGCTCGCCGCCATGCTCGTCCCGTTCGTGATCGGAGCCGCCGTGAGCGGATGGGGTTGGAGCTGCAACGTGTTCGGCTCCAACGGGTTGGGCGTGAACCGTTCCTACACGCAGGCGTCCGGCAGTGGGAAAACCAACCTGAAGGACGGTCGAGGCAAGGGCGACGACAGTCTGACCGGACTGGTCAAACAGTTGGGCGACGACATCGTGTCCGGTATCTCCGACACGGTCAAGACCACCGTGAAAGGCGCCGTCGACAACGCTTTGAAGGGTTGGAACTGGGTCTCCGGCGGTGACGGCAAGGGCAACATATTCCAGAAGGCCGCCCTGGCCGTGAAGGACGGCGCGACCGGCCTATGGAAATGGTTGACCGGAAGCAAATAATCCCCCTGCCGATTATCGGCGTGGCCGGGCCGTCCGGCCGCGTGGAATCTTCTGAAAGGAGTGTGCATCATGTTACACAATCTCGCGGCGCCCGCCGCGGCAACAATCGTGTCCGTCGCCACCGGCCTGAACAACGGTGACATCTCGAACCTGAAGGTGAGTCCGAACTTCACGTTCTTCCCGTTCATGCAGTTGGTGTCCGACATGGTCGGCGGCCTGTGGGCGTTGAGCCTGTACATCGCCGTCGGAGCGTGGATCTGCGCGGCGATCGCCTGGATCGCCGGCCGTGTGATCCATTCCGGTCCGATGCAGCAGTATTCCGGCACGGTGTTCATCTGGTGTGCCCTGGCGACGATGATCCTGGGCAGCGCCATGGCGATCGTGAAGTTCTTCGCGACGCAGGCGCTGTTCTGACGGCTCCCGCCTGACACACCCCTATTCACGCCGTGGCCGGGCCAGTCCCGTCCACGGCATTTCCTTTTTTGAAGGAGGCCAGATGTCACTCATCATCCAGACCGTCTTCGCGAACCTTATCGACTGGCTGTTCAAACCGTTGGACAACCTGTGCTCCCAACTGTTGACGGGCGCCTTCAGCGGCCTGGTGGGCAGCATGTCCAACGACGAATGGAACGTCGCCATCACCGCGGCGAACCGTATCGGCTGGATCATGGGATTCGTGAACATGGCGTTATGCGTCATCGGCGCCTTGCAGGCCGCGGCCAAAGGCAGCGTCGCCGACGTGATCAAAAGCTTCGCGATGGCCGTGCTCGCATGGCCGTTGACCGCGGTGTGCATCAGCGTGATGATCACCATGGACGGCATCGTCGGACAGATCACGCACAAGATCCTCACCGTCCCGTTGAACGGTGCCGGCACATCCGACCCGTTCGGCGACAGCATCGTGTCGAACCTCATCGGCACGATCGTCAAGACCACCGGCGGATACGATCTGATCATCCGCTGCGTCGTGGACTTCGTGCTTTTCCTCGCGGTCCTCGCCCTGGCGGGCATGCTCGCCGCACGCGACATCAGCCTGATCCTGCTGGCCTGCGTGGCGCCGCTGCCGGTCATGATGACCGGTTGGAAGGTCACGCGTCCCGCCGCGGCGAAATGGGCGCAGGCCGTGGTCGGCGTGCTCCTGTCCGCACCGTTGAGCGCCCTGGTCATCATGGTGGGTTCCGGCATCTGCTTCGTGTCGAAGAACAATCCGAACTACGCGGAATCGTTCTTCCCCGCGCTGATGGGCATCGCCACGATCATCCTGGCGTGCTTCAGTCCGAAGCTCATCATGCCTGCCGTGAGCTTCATCGGCGAGAACGTTACCGCCGACATGCAGGAGCGTGGCGGCAAGATCGGTCCAAGCGCCATCAAGGCCGCGGCCCAGGTCACGGCCGGTGTCGTGCAGGCCGCGACCACGGGCAACACGAGCGGTCTCGGCAAGGCGTTGAACTCGGGAGCCGCGTCCGTGCTTTCCGCATCCCAAGGCAATCCGGGCGAATTGGGCCGTTCCCTTCCGGGCCTCGCCTCCGGCATCAAGGACCTGCTGCCCAAGGACGGGCAGGCCGGCGGCGCGGACGGCGACTACACGTCGAACGGCGGTGTTGGCGATGACGCGCGGAAAACCCAGTCCACGCCGGACGTCCAGCCGGACGGCGCGGACCGTTCCGGTTCGAGCCAGGTCATGGACGCCGCTTCCCGTCCAGACGACGCGCCTCCGCTCCCACCATCGGCGACGGATGGAATGGACCGTTCCGGTTCGAGCCAGGTCATGGACGCCGCGGCGAAAACGGATGGGAACGAGACCGGTTCCGGCCTATCCCCCGTCCCTCCCGCACCGCAACCCACGCCGGACGTTTCCGTTCCCAACACGCTAAGCGCGCCGGGAGCACCCGGCGTTCCAGGCGCTCCTGGACCGGCCGGTGGCCAGGGCGGTAGCGCGTACGCCGAAGGAGGCCAGGGAGGCCAGGGTGCGGACGGTGGCCAGGGCTCGGACGGCGGACAAGGAGGCCAAGGCGGTACCGGTGGCACCGGTGGCGCCGGTGGCCAGGGAGGCTCCGGTGGCCGTGGCGGAAACGGCGGCATGGGCGGCTCGTCCGGCGGTTCGAACCCGTACCAGGGCGTCAACGGCTCCCCGTCCGGTCCGACCGTCGGCTGACGCCATCCGTTATCGACACGCGGCCGTGTGGCCGTAATACCGGAGGGAACCCGCCATCCTGGGCCCGGCCCCAGGCGGGTTCCCTCCATTGTTTTTCCGACAACCGATAATCCGATGGAGGTTTCCATGTCCGATAACGAATCCAATGCCGGCCGGAGCGGGGTCCCCGCCGCGTCGTTCAGCCGACTGTCCGCCACACGCGTGGTCCTCGGCCTCGACAAGGCCCAGCTGATCGTCTGCGTCATCGGCCTCGCCATCCTCGTGGCCGGAGCGGCCATGGGCCTGAACGTGCCGATCATGATATTGGGCGCGCTCGTCCTCGCATACGGCATCCCACGAATCCAGGGATTGAGCCTCGTGTCATGGACGTGGATCTGGACGCATTGGCGTGGCCGGCTGAAGGACGGCACGAACCGTTGGGCGTACTCGCCGCTCGCGTCCGGCCGCCCGTTGGGCGTACTGGGATTGTACGGGCACGTCGAGGACCGTGCCCAGACCATCGAAGGCGACGGCGTGGAGGTCGTGGGCACCCCGTTCCAGGGAGCCTGCTACCTGTGGGATCCGGACAAACGGCAGGCCACTGCCGTATTGACCGCGAACGTGGAGGAATGGGTTCTTTCCTCCGACCGGCAGAAAGCCGGCCGTGCGATGGCGTTGAACACGATGCTCAAGGAACTGTCCGAAACGGACGGTTTCATCGAATTGAAGGAGACGAGCTTCGTGCTTCCCGGCCACACTCCCCCGGAACCCGAATACCTCAAGGACGATCGGACGCCGCAATGGGCGCGTGAGGATCTGGCGAACCTGTGGCACCTGCCCGACATCCTCACCCCATTGCAGAACTCGAACTACATCAGCGTGTCCGTGAACGCGGACCGTCTGCCGCACGTCGTCAGGAAGGACCGGACGGAACGGGCCGCGGTCGGCATCGCCATGGGCGACCTGATCCGCATGACCGTCGCACCGGCGTTGCTTGACTGCGGGGCCCGCAGGAACACCATCCACTGGTGCTCCCCCGACGACCTGCGGTATCTGATCCGCACCATCGCGGACCCGGAACACGCGAACGACCGTCCACCGGTCAACAGGGACGATCCGACCGTCACCTGGGTGGAGGAAGCCAAGGAACACGACTACATCACCTTGGACTCGGCCGTGGCACGCTCGTTCTGGATCTACCAGTGGCCCGACTTCGACGTGCAGGCCGGATGGATACGCGACCTGGTCACCGACCGGCGCATGATGGCGTTCTGCCATATCTGGCGTCCATTGACGATGGAACAGTCCGAAGCGGAACTCCGCAACCGCAAGAGCAGCATGCGCCAACGCGCCAAACTCCAGGACCAGAGGGAGAAAAGCCGCGACGAACGCCGCGAGGAGAAGGAACAACGGCTGCGCGAGCTGGAGCAGGAGGCCAACTGGCCGGACACCGACCATCAGGGATTCATCACCCTGTTCGCGTCCAGTCTGCCCGAACTCGACGTGTTCGACCGCGACATGCAGAACAAGGCCAAGAACTGGCATATGAAACTGAATCCGATGAAGGGCCAGCAGCGTGCCGCGTTGACGACCATCCTTCCCCTCGGCATCTGATCGGGACGGCGCTGGAATGGGAGCTCGACGAGACCGACTACCGGAACGACAATCGGAAAGGAAAACGATGAGAGAGGAGAAGCCCGACTTCGAATGGGGCGCGGATCGGAGTGAAGATGATGTCATGGCATGATGTCGGCGCGGTACATCCATCCGATCGCGTGATCGTCGTAGCGCCCGCCCGATCCCGTCATATGGCACTGGCCGATGGCGAGGGGTGCCCATTGGGGCTGCGCGACTATATGGAACGCCCAACGGGAATCGGGGACATCGCCGCCCATGGGGAAACAGCAGATGATGCCGCGGTCGTCGTCCGTGACCTCGACGCACAGGGCGACCTGCGGTGGAAGGACGTCATAGCCGGCTTTCTCGTTCATGCGTGCGGCGGCGGCGTTCGTCGGTATGCTCAGGACGATGCAAGCGTCGTGCTGTGCGGCCCACAGGTCGCAGCATCGCTTGATCTTCAGTCCGATGCCTTCGCGCCGATGCTCGGCGGCGACCGCGACCCCCTGGATCATGCAGCAGCTTCGTTCGAAGGCCTGCGCTGCCTTATCCGCCCCGATCGACGTGAATGCCTTGGCATCCTGGCTGTCTGGCATGACGAACGCGCCTCCTACCAGGCGGTTCTTGGACCACGCCCCTATAAGAGTCGGCCGGTACAGGTCATCCGGGTTGGGAGCCGGCTTTGGCAGGGATTCGTCCCAGCCATGTTCGATCTGTTCGGCGAGCAGGTTCCAGACCGCGTCTGTCTGCATCTGGTCCGCCGTCGGGACAATCCTCAGCCGGGATTGGCGTTTGTTCCTCTTGGCCGGAGTCGTGATGAGATTCTTGATGCCTTCGACGAAACGCATGGTTCAAGCATTCCACGTGTCGTCGATATCGGTCTGCCGCCGCGTGAATCCGTTGGCAAAAGGAAACGGCCGGGAGGAAGGCAAGGGCATGACTGTTGAGGATTTGATCGTATCAACCATTTCGGATGCCAAACCCATGATGATCCTGGCGCTTTGCACTATTGTGCTTTTCGTCATTGTGGCGAGCCTCATAGAGGCATGGCTAGCCAAAGCGCGGAAAGCGAAGTCCGAGGCCGATACCCTGCCTTCCGGTCCAGAGGCATCCCAGCGGTCAGTAGAGAAGAGCGAGGCTGTGGAACAGGCCGTCGACAATGCAGGCGGATTCGACCTCGACGAAAGAAGGAAGGCCCGCGCGCCGAAATCGATCCCGGACCGGCGCCCATGGTTCTTCAAAACCGTGATGGGGCGCGGGCTTGTATGCCTGCTGACGAAGGTCATCCCGATCCTTCTCCCCGTCGTATGGTTCTCGCTGGTCGTCATGGGCATGCTGCCGAACCCGCTGGCGCTGTTCTTCTTCTCCCCGGACCCGCAGCGGATGAACGTGGTCTCGCCGTCCAACGGATGGTTCTGGCTGCTTTTGACCATGTTCATCGTCGCCGTCCTGCACGATTCACTGCCCTCCCTGCTGCGAAGGCTCGGCTGGATGATGGATGAGCCCAAGACCGCGTCGGCCTCGTTGACGTCCATGGTGGAGGACCATTACGGCGTATCGAATCTGGAGGTCGACTGGTTCGGTACCGCGGCCGGAGGGGTCCCGCCGTTCGACGGAACGTACTCCTGCTGCTACGACACCGGCCGGCGTAAGAACAACGGCGTGCTCCGCGTGCAGAATCATCGTGTCTGGCTGTATGGGCCGGATGGTTGCGAGGAGGAACGACATGAACACTGAGAATCGTCCTGGCGCGTTTATCCGCTGACCCGTGTCAACGGTCTTCGCGTCCGCGCATCTATCGCCGTTAGTCCGTACCGGCATACGTGGGAGAAGAGACCTCGGGAAAAAGATTAAGGAAAGAAACATGGCGGAGGATATCGACAAGGTGGAGCGGGCGCGTCTGGCGCGCAAGGAGATCATCGACCATATGGACTGCGACGACTGCACGGAGGATTACGTGTTCCTTCTGAAGCAGGGCGGCCGCGAGTTCGGCATGGGATTGACCACGGTGCTTTCCATGCTCGCGTTCGCCGAACATGAAGGCGCGGTGCCCGAGCTGCCGGCGGACTGGTGGCTGAAGGTATCCAGGAGATACTAACGGTGTCAGAACCATTTCCTCGATATCGTACGGCGCTGCGATTGGAACCAATATCGGTTCCATCGGAGGTGTCGTATGGATGTGTTCAAGATCCATGTCGGCGAGGGCAGGGCCATCGCCATCAGCAGGGAGAATTATTTCATGGAGACCAAAGGCATGGAACCGTATGTGGTCGAACGGGATGGGCATAGGACGTTCTACGCGGTCTGTCCCGAATGTGACAATCCAATCCAATTGATCGGGTTGAACCGTCGCGAACTGGATGCCGGTCATCGACGCCCGTATGGAAAACACGTCGGGCATGACGTGCCTGGAGTGGCCGTATATGACGAGACGGCGTATCTGGAATGCTCGTATTCGAATCCGGGATATCATCGTGACCCCGGTTCGCGTCGTCCCCCGTCCAATCCCACGGCATTGGCCCTGTACCGGATCATGAGGGACCGTTTCGACCGGGTGGAATACGCGTGGAGACGCGCTTCGGGAATACGCCTTGGCATCAAGAGACTGCGCAGGGCGTTGACCCTTTGGCGGAACGACAAGGCATGGCTGAATTACGATTCCACCTACTGCAACCTTCCGCAGATGTTGTTCATGGGATCGCCGGAACAGGACCTGTACGGCCAATGCGTGTCCAAGGATGGTCCGGTCGCTGCGGCTCTTTCCACTCTCGACGACATCAGACTGGAACCCGTGGATTTTTCCGAGGAATACGTTCGCGTCTCCACCACGCGTTTCACCAACGTCACGTTCACGCTCGGCCCTCCATCCAAACGGAAGGACGGCGAGCACATGGTCGAATACTTCCCGCTATGCCTGTTGCATGAGGGACGTCAGATCGGCTGTTTCATCCAGGTTCGTACGGATCCGGAATGGTTCAGCCGCATATTGAACATGCCTGATTGGCATGAGAACCATCGTCTGTCGGCCATGGCCGCCGACGTGCTGGGATAGCTTTCCATGGTTGAAGAGTAAAACAGGAATGGGAAAGGGAACGGTCCGCGACTTGGAATCGTCACGAACCGTTCCCTTTCCCGTATCGGTTCCGTCACACGGCCCGCAAGCGGTGCTCTTCATGATGCGCGCGGGCATCCTGGATGATGAGGGCCTTCAGATACTTGCTTTTGTTGTTGAAACCATCACGTATCGCCGCATGCTCTATATAGGAACTCCATGAGACCGGGACACGGAAGCGTTCCTGCACGCTCTTCTCCCGTTTCTCGTTGGCCGTCGGCCGGCCTGGTCCGGCCATTGCGGCGAGAATCGCGGTGGCGTCGGAATCCTCGGCCATGAGCGAGGCCATCAGCTCCGATGCCTGATCGCCCGTGAGCTGCGCGATCGGAGCCGTCGCGGGGGCGGGCTCGTTCTCGTCCGCCAGTCGTTCGTAGATGTCGGTCATTTCCCTTGTCTCCATTCCATCCAGTAGGTACGCCATTTGTCGGTCAGATGCTCGACGTGGAACACGAGCATGTCACGTCCCTGCGGCCGAGCCAGCACTTCTATCAGGTCGTCGTCCAACGCGCCGGGATGGCGTAGGCATATGACGAGAGCCACCATGTTGCCGGACGTTCCGGGCGGGATGGTCGGGTCGGCCGGGTCGATGAGCGCGATCCATTCCGGATGCGCCATAGCCTTGCGTATCCCGTCCTCGTCAAGTCGGTCCTCATCGAAATGCTTGTAGGCCGATTTAGGGTCGAAGATAATCATGGAATTAATTGTACCACAATTGTTTGGCTGCGATTACGCTGTTTTCCTATCGCAGGCCGTCGTCTTGCCATTGGATATCCGATTCCATGCGGCGGCAGGATGGTTGGTGTGGATGGAGTGGAATGTTTCGGAAGCTGTGCCTTATTGCCGTCAATCCTTGGTGACGCGCGTGGAAAAGCGGAGTGATTCCTAAAAGACAAGGAGTTGGATCATGGCGGAGGATATCGACAAGGTGGAGCGGGCGCGTCTGGCGCGCAAGGAGATCATCGACCATATGGACTGCGACGACTGCACGGAGGATTACGTGTTCCTTCTGAAGCAGGGCGGCCGCGAGTTCGGCATGGGATTGACCACGGTGCTTTCCATGCTCGCGTTCGCCGAACATGAAGGCGCGGTGCCACCCCTCCCACCGGAATGGTGGGTACGGGTATCGAACAGATACTGATGGAAATTCAATGGAACACTCCATACGATGAAGACCGATATCGGTTTATCTGTCGGAGGTTCCCATGGACGTATTCAAGACTCATGTGGGTGAAGGCAAGGCGCTCATGATCAATGAAGAGAACTTCGCGACCAGGGAGAGAAAACCGTATGTCGTCGATAGTGGTGGCGTGAAATCCTTCTACGCGGTCTGTCCCGAATGCGACAATCCGATTCAGCTGATCGGCCTGCTGCGACGCCAGCAGGATTCCCTTCCCCATCGCCCATATGGGCGGCATATCGGACATGACGTGCCGGGCGTGGCCGTATATGACGAGGACGCTTACCTGTCCTGTCCGTTCTCCGATCCCGGATATTGGAGAACGGACAGGAAACGCAAGCCGTCCAATCCGACCGGCCAGGCCTTGTACCGGATCATGAGGGACCGGTTCGACCGGGTGGAATACGCGTGGAGGGAAAGCTCCGGGCTTCTTCTCGGAATCAAGAGTCTGCGACGTGCGCTCACTGTCTGGCGGAATGACAAGGGATGGTTGAACTACGGCTCCACATACCATAATCTGCCTCAGATGTTGTTCTTCGGTCTTTCCCAGGAAACCCTGTATGGGCAATGCGTGTCGAAGGACTCGCCGCTCGCTTCCCGTTTGGCCGCCGCGGACGGAATATTCTTGGAGCCTTCGGGATTCTCCGATTCGTACCTACGGATCAAGACCTCGCGTTTCGTTGACGTCGGCTTCGTTCTGGGGGCCAGAAAGGCGCGGGTCGTGAACGATCGTTTGACGGAAACGTTTTTATTGGGTGTCAACGTCGAGGGAAAACCGTTAGGTTCCGATCTTGTCGTTCACACGGATCCGGTATGGTTCAGCCGCATATTGAACATGTCTGATTGGCATGAGAACCATCGTTTGTCGGCCATGGCCGCCGACGTGTTGGATTAGAAACCCGTATCGGCTGTTATCGGTCGGCCGTCATGTGGGATGGTTGACGGAAACGTCCGGGCTTCTCCCTCCTCCCCTTGAGGGAGCGTCCGGCGTTCCCGCCCGGCCTACGCTTCAAGGCTGGTGAGCGATCCCGTCCGGATGGGTTCTACCCCTTCCCATCCGACATTCGACGGGAGCCGTCCGCCGGACCGTTTTCTGTCCCGTTTCTTTTTGTCTATCTTCTCGACGGGAGGTCCGGCGGGCGGCCTTCTCATTTTTCTTCAGGAGGTTTCCCATGATTGACGACGACGGTTACGACGGCATACGGTCGCATGGCGTGGACCCGGATTGGAATCCGTTCTCCACGCCACGTGACGACGATCCGGACGATATCGGCTGGGATGACGGCAGCGAGACGCCTCACGCCAACCCGTCGCGCATGTCAAGGAAGGGCGTGGCCGTCCTCACCGCATGCACGCTCGTCATCGCGGTCGCGGGCATCGGCATGGCCATCACGGAATCACGGTTGAGCGTGCGCCACGACCAGCTCGTCTCGGAATGTTCGGACGCGGTGGCGTCCATGAACCGGAATCGTGAACGGTTGGAAAGACTCGTGGCCGTGGACCTCAACATCGACGGGTCCGTTCTGGACGGGAAAAGGGCCGGACGATACGAATCGTTACGGACGATACGACGCGCTCCATCCATCCAATGCGCCACGACTCTGAGGAACAGGCAACTCGAATCGAACACGGCGAAGGCGAGGAAACAGGCGTCCGCATACGTGGAACAGTCCAAACGGGTGGCCGCGTTCCGGAAGGAGTACGACAAGACCCGATCCGAGAAGTCACGGCGTGACGACATGACGCGACTGTCCAGCGACCTGCGTGCCGCGAGGGACCTGCTCGACCGGACGGCCGGCATGGAACTGTCCGTCCCGTACCTGCGGTCCAGGCTCGCGGACACGGTCGAACAGGCGGAACCGTTCGACGGGGCCGACGATGCGGACCAGCGGCGAGTGTCGGCCTTGGCGGACACGTTGGAGGACCTGATGGGCCAGATACGCGAGAACGCCGGATTGTAGACTTGTAGGCGGAATAGGGGAAGGAATTCCTGAATGAATTGGGCCAGCACATTGAAATGCGTCGTCTGCGTATTGAACCTCGCCATGTGCGCGCGACTGGTCGGACCGTACATGTTTCCAAGGAAGACGGGCATGGAGCGTCCTCGGGAACGACGTGACGTCGAAACGTTCTACCGTTTCGCCGCATGGGTCGGCATACTGGCCTACTCGTACGGGTTGGGACACGGTCTCATGCGATTGCGCGACGGTTGGGTGGCCGCGGCTCCCATGGCGGATGTGATGCTCCTGGCCGTGCAAGTCCTGAACCTTGTCGTGTGGGCGTGCCTGCTTGTCCGCACGCGTGGCGGAAGCCTGTGAACAGGCCAATATCGATACGGGGGCGCGTGGTTGGTGTGAATCCCATCGGAACAAAGCGAAGGAGCATCCTCATGGAGGACAACGTGACATCGGACGCCGTCAAGGACCATCCGGCCGGGACGGGAAGGAACGGGAAGCGCGTCATCGTCGGCGTGGCCGCGGCGGTGGCCGTCGTCCTGGCCGTGGGCGGCGTGTGCGGATACCGCGCCTGGGAGGACCATAGGGTCTCCGTGGCGCGTGGGGCGTGCGGTTCCGCCGTCGCAGCCCAGAAGAAGGCCGTGGATTCGTATCGAACGCTGCTCGGCGCGGACGCCACGACGGCCGCGTTGAAGACCGACGTGAAGGCCGTGAAGGACGCGAAGACCCTTGACGCGCTCAAACGGGCCGTTGGGGCGGAGACTCCCGCCATGGTCAAGTGCGACGCGTCCGACAAGACCGGTCTGGACGAGGCCACCGCCAAGGCGGACAAGACGGCCAGGAGCGTGAAGGCGGATGCGAAGACGCTGCAGGCCGCGGTCAGGGCGGTCGAATCGTCGAAGCTCGACAAGACGGTGGACGATGCGGACGGACTGTACAGGGCGACGGAAGGCAAGGTCCAGGACGATAAGACCCGTGACGCGTTGAAGCAGGCCATCGCCAAGCGCGACGCCGACGCCATCGCCAAGGCCGTCAGGGCCGTGAACGATTCGAAGACGGCGAAGGACCAGGCCGAGGCCGCAGCGAAGGCGCAGGCCGAACAGGAGGCCGCAGCCCAGGCGGCCGCCGCACAGCAGGCGCAACGCTCGTACTCGTACGGTTCGTATTCGTCCGGCGGCTGGTCCGGTTCCGCCGGTGGACGGTCCTATTCCGGCGGATCGTATTCAGGCGGATCGCAAGGCCAGGGTGGCGGCTCCCCGAGCGGGAACTCCCCCGCGCCAAGCATCCACTACGACTGGGAAGACAAAGTGACCATCAATCCGAATTGCGATGGACAGCATTTCTGCCCTTTGGGCTGATTCGCCTCATCCAGCCTTCCAAAGGCCCCGCCCTGTTGGGCGGGGTCTTTCCCTTTCCCGTACCTCCCATGCCGCGTAACCCCCGAACCAATATTGCCCCTTATCGAGGCGTGCGCGCGTGGAACGGATTGGATGGGCCGGTCCCCGTGAGGGGAACCGCGCAGGGAACATGCGTTCCCGCCGTCCCGTCCCGCCCGCACGGCGGGACGTTCTGCAAGCAGAATCTCTGAAAGGAGACGGAACATTGGGTTCCAACAAGAACAAGAAATGGGGCAAGGCCACGATAGCCGGCCTGGTCGCCGCGGCCACGCTGGCGTCCCCGGTCGTCGGCGCGTTCGCCGCCGACGGTGGCGGCGGCTCCGGTGACGGCACGGACACGGGCGACGGCTCCGCCGGCGGCACCGGCAAGATCACATGGGTGTACAAGGACTCCTTCGGCTCCCCGACCCGCGAGAATGTGAAATCCGCCATGGGATCCGTCGGCGTGAAGTCGATGGACGGCAGCGAGTCCAACAGCGCCATCGACGAGGCCGTGAACGGCGCGAACGCCGAATGCGTGGCCCGTTCGAAGGCTTCGGGCAACCAGAATCCGACCTGCCGCCTCGTGTCCGTGGGCTTCGTGCACACGCCCGGCGCGAACGGCGACTGGTACACGGGTGCAAACGGCACCTTCGACGCCGCAAAATGGAAGGCCGCATACAATGCGTCCGGCATCCCGAACGGCACCTATTCGTATCAGGGAGCCAATTACAAGACTTCCGATGCTTTCAGCGATGGACAGACTTCCATCAACAGTCTCGCGGCCCGTGAGATGAACAAAGCCCCGCGCGCGGTCGTCGCCATCGTCCTCGGCCAGGACGAACCGCCGGTCGACTACGATCTGACCGTCAGCACGCAGGCGGGTGGCCTGTTCACCCAGGCCGGTTCGACCGATGACGTTTCCGACGCGATCACCACCAGCCGTGGCGGCAGCACGATCTCCGAGGACGTGACGGGCACCGTCACGCTGCATTGGACCGGTCTGGACGGCACGACCCGTACCGCGTCCAAGCAGTTCACCCAGAACAACAACACGACCAAAAGCGTCTCGTTCGGCTACAAGGACGTCGACAAGTCTTGGAAGGTCTGGCCGGCCGGCTCCTACTACTATGATGTGACCGTCGGCAAGCAGGGCCATATGAAGGCCGCGGCCAGCCATATGGGCGCTCAGGACGCGAAGGAATCCTGGAAGCCCGTTCCGACCCCGCCGTCGAAGAAACTCACCAACATGGCGGGCCAGCAGGTCACCGCCGAGGCCCAGCAGATCGCTTCCGGCAGCCTGTATACGGCGCATATCACCGCCCAGTCGAACGCGTCCGAGCATTTCTGGCTGTATGACACGATCGACGTGACCGGCCAGAAGGTCCTGATCGGCGGCACCGACAAGGACGACTATTCGAAGATCACCGTGACCGACCAGGACGGCAACACCGTCAAGGCCGACATCACGGTGGACGATTCCCATGCGGGCAAACGCGTCGTCAAGGCGCACGTGCTGAACCCGGTCTCCGGACAATACACGTTGAACGTGCCCCAGTCCGCGACCCCGACCGGCACGGACTACACCATCCCGGACGACAGCCAGGCCTGCTGGACCGGCGACGAATACGGCAATGCGGACAAGAGCCACTGCCAGACCGGCAACAGCGAACAGGTCGGCAAGGTCACTCCGAAGCCCGACAAGGTGTGGGTGTTGGACTCCAACGGCGCCCTGACGGCCGAGGATCCGCAGCATACGAACGACAAGGGCAGCGACAACCGCACGTTCGTGACCGGCGACGCGATCGGCGCCGTGGTCAACGGCCGTATCCCCGCGCACCTGCTCAACCCGTTCACCTCCTACGCGATCACCGATGATTGGACCGCTTCGGCCCAGTGGATCGACTGGAACCACAAGGACCAGGTCAAGGTGTATGTGGATGGTGCGGACGTGACCGACCAGTTCGACATCACGATCGACACCGCGAAGCACACGACCACCGCGACCGCGAAGCAGTCGTTCCTCACGAAGACCGCGTTCGGCACCAAGGACCGCAAGGTCAAACTGTACATCGGCGGATACGTGAAGCAGACGCCGAACGCGCAGGCCGCGGCCGACCAGAAGAAACTGACCAACAAGGCCTCCGAGAAGTGGAACAACGAATCCCAGCCGACCAACGAGCCGCCGGTCTACGTGCGCAACCCGAAGCCCGACAAGGTATGGAGCGCCGACCAGGGCCAGGCCGCCACGGCCGAGGACACGGCGTGGAGCAACAAGGTCAACGCGGACACGCACACGTTCGTCCAGCAGGATGATTTCGGCGTGACCGTCAACGGCCTGCTGCCGAAGAACCTCGCCAGGAAGATGAGCTCCTACGAATTGGGCGATGATTTCTCCAAGAGCGCCAGGAACATCGACCTGGATTCCGCGTCGGTGACCGTCACCATCGACGGCAAGGACGCGAACAGCCTGTTCGACGTGCACAAGCAGGACGACAGGGTGTGGATCACCGCGAAACAACCGCTGCTCGACACGACCTACAACCAGGCGACGGACCGCAAGGTGCGCATGACCATCAAGGGCGCGTTCACCAAGGGCGTGCTCAAGGCCGGCCAGAAGGTCCAGCTCACCAACGGCGATTGGGAGAAATGGAACCAGCAGACCGTGCCCGGCAACGAGCCGCCCGTCAGGGAGTGGAGCCCGAACCCGGACAAGAGCTGGATCAAGCTCGGCGATGACGGCACCTGGCAGGCCGTGGTCGATCCGGACGAGACGAACAAGACCGGAGCGGACACCCAGAAGTTCCTCGACGGCGACCAGGTCGCGTCCGTGGTCAACGGCGTCATCGCGTCCGATCTCGTCAAGGTCACCGACATCAAGCTGACCGACGATTACGCCAAGGCCGACTACATCTGGGATCTCACGTCCGACAAGTCGAAGATCCGCGTGTACGAGGCCGACGCCACGACCGACGCGGCATCCTCCGTCGCGGACATCGCGAACAAGGGCAGGGATGTGACCGACCAGTTCGACATCACCGTCCAGGGCACCAAGGTCACCGCGACCGCGAAGCCGGAGTACCGTGCCGCGCAGGCCGGATTGAAGAATCCGAAGCAGATCAGCCTGCTCCTGCCCGGCGTGATGAACTTCGCCAACGGCAAGGGCGCGGCCCAGGTCCGCAAGGACTTCAGGAAGGCCGCGGGCGACGAGCTCACGTTCTGCGAGAACCCCGACGGCTCCAAGCTGACCAACTCGGGTTCCGAGAAGGTCAACAACGAGTCCCAGCCGACCAACGAACCGCACATCTGCGGCTACGTCCCACCGGTCAAGAAGAAGGTCATCGCCGAAGGCAGCCAGGGCGGCGCGAACAACGACGCCGACGACAAGGTCGTGTATCCGGGCCAGAAGGTCGAATACCGTCTCACCACGCAGCCGAAACTGCCCGCCGACCTCGGATACCGGATCGTGTCCATCCAGGACACCGACGTGTACGACCAGTATCTCGAACCCGACCCGCAGACCCTTGAGGTCACCGACCTCGCCACCGGCGGACAGCTGACCACCAGCGACCCGCAGATGGGCGTCGAAGGCGACTACACGGTCGCATGGGACACCGCGGCGCACAAGTTCACCATCACATACTCGAACAAGTACGTGGCCGAACATTGGAAGGCCGGCACGAACCCGCAGGTGCAGGTCCGTTTCGAAGGCACCGTCGCGAAGAACGCTCCCGTCGACCGCAAAGTGGCCAACCAGTGGGCGCTCACGCTGAACAACATGATCACCCCGTCGAACATCGTCGACAACCTGCCGCCGGTCCACAACCCCTCCAAGAAGGACAACCAGTCCAAGGAGCAGGGCGATCCGACCGTCAGCATCGATGGGAAGACCATGCTGCTGGGCGATACCGGCAACTATCTGGTCACCCTCGACCTGAAGCAGACCAACAACGCGTACCGCGTGTGGAAGGCCGGCATCACCGACGATTTCGATGACGAGTACGTCGCCATCGACGAATCCAAGATCGAGGTGCTCGACCAGTCCGGCAAGGACGTGACCGGAAAGTTCAACATCCAGGTCAAGGACGGCGTCGCATACGTGTACGCGAAGACCGTGGACACGTGGATCCCGAAGAAGGGCGTCACCGTCAAGGGCGACCCCCAGCCGAAGGACCTCGCCAAGTATTCGACCAACGGCAAGCATGATCCGCTCAACGATCCGGCCATCGACCAGAACCTCCTCGGCCAGACCTACCAGGTCGTCATGCCGTACAAGGTCGTCAAGGTCAAGGATGGGTACACGGTCAGGAACAAGGCCATCCAGGTCACCAACGACACGACCGTGGAGACCAACGAGGTGTCCAACCCGCTCAAGCCCGTCAACCCGGCCAAGGACGTGACCGTCAAGGTCGGCGGCGAAAGCATCGACGGCAGAAGCGTGTACAAGGACCGCACCTTCCTCTACCAGCTCGACAGCTCCGTCATCCCGGCCGACCGCGCCTACCCGCAGGTCAGCCAGTGGAAGATCGTGGATCCGCTGAACACCGAGTTCGACCAGTACACGGGCCAGTGGGCCGTGTACGCGACCCGCGACCTGTACAGGGACGGCAAGGTGCTCGCCGCCAAGGGCGACAAGCTCGCCGGCAACGGCTTCGACAGCTCGAAGCTCGGCGGCGAACTGTTCACCGCCACGGCCGACGAGAACGGCCAGGTCACCGTCGAGGCGACCGAAGCGTACCGTGCCCTCGTGTCCGCGGACAATACGCATGAGAACGGCTGGCGCGCGTACATCCAGTGCAAGCGCCTGAAGGTGTCCGAACGCGTCGAGAACCAGTTCACCGAGATCTTCAACGACAAGGAGTTCCAGTCCAACATCGTGTGGACCCGCACCCCGGACATGACCCCGTCGATCCACATCGAGAAGTACGACGTGGCCTCCGGCGAACAGGCCGGCGACCGCGACGACGTGAAGGACGCGTTGAAGATGGCCGGAGACAGCCAGCAGATCGCGTTCAAGATCACCAACACGTCCAGGACGGACTCCTCGACCGGTGAGGGCGCCTGGTATCTCGCCAAGGACCTCAAGATGGTCGACAGGACCATCGCCGGCGAAGGCGACGTCACGGACCTGAAGTATCCGGACGATTGGGACACCCTCGTGCTCAAGCCCGGCGAGTCCACCATCATCACCGGCACGTTGAAGGGCGTCGAGCAGGGCGGCAAGCACACCGACCGTGTGAAGGTCACCGGCACGCCGCTCGTCGAATGCCCCGTCACCGACCAGTTCGGCGGCCAGCAGTCCACCGACGGCAACCAGACCGGCGACGAGAAGTCCGACGCCGACACGAAGGTCGACGGCGACGCGTCCGACACGACAGGCCTCAAGCAGGTCAAGGTCGGCGACAAGACCCTATGCGAGGACACCACCGTGGACTCGAACACCGACGACTGGAGCGGCTACCGCGAGGATCTCGCCAAGACCGGCATGGCCATCGGCGGCGTCCTGCTGTCCCTCATCGCCTTCGGCGGTGTCGGCGTGACCCTCTTGGGCGCACGTCGCAGGACCTCGACCGTCAAGCACGGCGTGCATGCCGCCAAATGATCCGATGACCGTTCGGATCCGCCATACGGCATGAGTGACGCCACGGGCGGGATGTTGGAGGATTCTCCAACATCCCGCCCTTTTCCTTTCCCGGACCGTGGATGCCGTACAAGGCCGGCGTGGCTCGTCCGAAAGAACGGCCCACGCCCCCATCCATCTTATTGGGGTGCCACCCGTTCGAATATCTGCGCTCATACGGCCATGTGCACGTGGGAATGGTTGAGAGATCCGGCAACCGGCCGGCGATCCGAAAGCGGACGCCGACGATATCGGACTTCCACGGCAGCGTGAGCCGTCCGTGCAGAAAACAGAAGAATCCCTATCAAAGGAGACATCCAGTATGAATATGAAGAAGATCTCGGCCGCGTGCGCGACCGCCGCCGCGTTGGCCGCGTTGTGCGTCCCGGGCTCGGCGTTCGCGGCGGACGGCACGCTCACCCTGAACGCGGGCGACGGCAGCACCCTCGCCGGACACAGCTTCACCGTGTACAAGGTCGCTGGATACAACGACGTCGTCAAGGACGGCGCGAACGTGAAGAGCGTGAGCGCCTCATCCCCGGACGCCACGACCGACGCGTGGGTCAAGGCCGCGTTGAACAAGAACGGCGTGACCTACAACACGTCTGAAGGCCGTAACGCCGCCGAACAGCTCCTGCGGTTGAAGACCAATTCGGACACGCTGCGCAAGGTCGCCGGCACCCTGCAGTCCACCGCCGCGTCCAGCAAGGTGGCGGCCGTGAAGACCAACCAGACCTCCGCCACGGGCAGTCTGAACCTGACCCTGCCGGAGGGCTATTATCTCGTCGTCGACGCCCAGGGAATCCCGATCCTCGTGTCCACCACGATCGGCGGCAGCGTCAGGATGAGCAACGGCCAGACCCTCGGTTCCACCCAGATCAAGACCAACGTCACCAAGATCGACAAGAAGATCAAGAGCGTGGACGGCACGTGGAAGGATTCCGCGGCCGCGACCAACGGCGAGACCCGTGACTTCAAGGCCACGTTCACCGTGCCGAACAAGCTGGCCGTGGACACCATCACCCTCGAGGACCACATGACCGGCATCACCTACATCGACGGCTCCTTCCACGCGACCACGTCGTCCGGCACGGACGTGACCAACCAGTTCGGCACCATCGGCAAGGACAAGGTCGGCAATTCCGACGGCACCGGCTTCAAGGTCACCAGCCTGCAGAGCTTCGTGGACACCTACCAGGGCAAGCAGGTGACCGTGACCTACCAGGGCAAGGTCGTCAACGCGTCCAAAGCCAACCAGGGCCTCAACCAGATCCTGATCACCTCGAACTGGCTGCCCAACGTGGTCCCGCCGGACGTGCCGACCCCGAACCCGGGCACCGATGAGACCCCGGTCCCGACCTACGACGTGAATCTGAAGAAGATCAGCGCGGCCGACGGCAACAAGGTCATCCAGGGAGCCAAGTTCAAGCTCCACAACGACAGCCTGAACCAGTGGTACGTGTGGAACACGAGCTCGAACCAGTGGACGTTCACCACGGATGAGTCCAAAGCCACCGAATTCTCCACGAACGCGTCCGGCGTGATCAACTTCACCCGTCTGGGCGCCGGCACGTACACCGTGAAGGAGACCCAGGTGCCGACCGGCTACTTCAGCTTCGTCAAGCCGAGTTTCGGCATCCACATCACCGATGACGGGCACGTGACCATCACCGGCAAGGACCAGCCGGGACTGACCGGCACGGTCAACAACGCGGACGGCAAGACCACCACCCCGACCGCCGTGGTGAAGAACATCGACAACATCACCCAGCTGCCGCAGACCGGCGCGACCACCATGGCCGTCATGCTGGTCGGCGCGTTCGCGATCATCCTCGTGGCCACCGCGTCCGGCTTCGCCGCCTACCGAGTCCGCCACGAGAACCTGGGCGACGGTCCGGCCATCGCCTGATTTTTCCGAATCGTCCCCGGCCTCGAAAGCGAAGGTCCGGGGATCCAGGAGCCGGGATCGTGCGGCCTTTTCTCCTGTCAGCCGCACGATCCCGGCCCTCTTCCAAAAAATACGGAACTCACATATGAATCACAAAGGATGAGGGAAAATGGGATTCCTTACAAGACTTCTCGCCGGTCTTCTCGCCGCGTCCACGTTGGGCACCGGCCTGGCCGGCACCGCCAACGCGGTCGACGTGACCGGCGCAGCCGGAACCACGAAAAGCGTCGTGAAGCTCACGGCCGACGGCGGGAACGAGACCTCCGAGGACACGGCAGACAATCCGGACGACGACTCCACGGACGCCGATTCCACCACGGACGCCGGCGCGCAGTCCGACGCCGGCCAGCAGGCCGAAATCCAATCCTCGACGAGCCAGGACAAGGCCACGGCCAAGTCAAGCCTGCCGGACCATATCGTCAACGGCAGCTTCGACTATCCATCCGTACCATCATGGACGGGACTGGCGGGGTCGAGTTCGAACAAAAACAACAAGGGCAAGCGGTTCGCCACCATCAATCCCGGTACCGGCAAATACGGTTCGGGATGCGCCATGTCCACCACAGGCAGGGCCATTCCCAATTGGAACAGGTCGAATTTCGCATGGAATTCCACCCAGGGAGACGTGCATTATCCCGGCATAAGCTGCGAGGTCGGCAATGTGGAACTCAATTACGATTCCGTCCACCACAACCAGTTCGCCGAACTGACCGCCGACCAGCAGGGCACCGCGATCTACCAGGACGTGAAGGTCACGCCGGGCACCATGATGAAATGGAGCCTGAAGCATTCCAGCGCGACCAGCGCTTACGTGGACAAGATGCAGGTCATGATCGGCGAACCATACAAGGAGACCGCGCAGGAGGCCACCCGTATCGCGTCCGAGAACGGCAACAAGGTCGGCGAGAAGATGACCACTATCTCAACCCCGACCACGTCCGACCGCGCGGACAACAAGAAGTGGGATACGTACTCCGGCACGTATCTCGTGCCCGACGGGGTCACCACGGTACGTTTCACCTTCAAATCCGTCGCGTCCGCGGAATGGTATTCCGGCAATGATCTGGACGACATCGAATTCTCCCGTTCCTACAAGTTGACCTATGACAAGAACTCTTCGGATGCCGCCGGTCAGGTTCCGTCGAACCAGCGTGGCAAGGAGAACACCGTCCAGCCCGCCAAATCCAAGACCAGCGGAACCGTCAAGACCGTCGCGGATACCAACGCCAGCCTGCCGGACCATCTGGTCAACGGCGACTTCAGCGTGAACTACCACGACCAGTGGAAGGACAGCTTCGGCGGCTGGACCAGCATCGACCCGAACGCGGGCAAGACCCTGCACGCCACCAGCCTTCCCAATGGCTCCAGCTGGAAGTGGACCGCCATCAACGGGTGGGACAAGTCCAAGTTCGGCTGGACCAGCACCCAGAAGGCCGGAAGCAACGTCCAGCAGAAGGCCAACGCGGTCGAACTCCAGTACGACGACTCCACCGCCGACAACGTGTACGCGGAGCTCTGCGCCTACGAGGCCGGCACAGCCATCTACCAGGACATCAGGACCGTGCCCGGCACCCTGTACAAGGTGCGGTTGAAGCACGCCAGCCTCAACAGCACGTACCTCGATAAGATGCAGGTCATGATCGGCACGCCCGGCCACGAGCAGCCCGTCGAAATGACCCGCACCACCGTCAACGGGCACGGCGACAAACTCAACGAGAAGTCCACCACCATCGCCACCAAGGTCACCAACGGCAACAACCGCCACCACGCCGACCAGTGGGAGACCTACGAGGGCACCTACCTGATCCCCGACGGGCAGACCACGACCCGCTTCACGTTCAAGAGCATCGACTCCAAGCAGCTCGACTACGGCAACGTGCTCGACGACATCGTGTTCGACAAGGCATACAAGCTCACCTATGACAAGAACTCGGCCGATGCGTCCGGTCAGGTTCCGTCGAACCAGCGTGGCAAGGAGAACACCACCCAGCCCGCCAAGGACAAGACCTCCGGCAGCGTGAAGCTCGTGGCGGATGATGATGTGGTGGAATACGCCGCCAACGGCCTGCCGAAGCAGCTCGTCAACAGCGACTTCGACCATGATTGGCGGAACATCGTCAGCCAGTCCAAAATGACCGGCAAGTACAACTTCGCCAACATCGACCCCGCGCACGGCGACGTGGAGATCAGCGGCGCCCTCAACAGCAAGGGCGAGGCGTCCAAGCAGTGGGTGCATTTGAACGGGTTCGACGCATCCCAGTTCGGTTGGAAATCCAACCAGACCGATACCAGGGTCGACGGCAGGGGCGGCATCGTCGAGATCCAACGCTCCCGCGCGAACGACAACATGTACGCCGAGATCACCGCATCGCAGGCCAACACGTACCTGTACCAGGACATCGACACCGCGCACGATTATCCGACCGTGTACACCGTCAAGCTCCGCTACGCGCACCGGAACGGCACCATCAACTCCAATGAGAAGATCCAGATCCTCGTCGGAGCGCCCGGCCACGAGCAGCCGGTCGAGATGACCCGCATCGCGTCCGACCGGGGCAACAAGGTGGGCGAGAAGTCCACCACGGTGAACGCTCCGAACACGGATGGCTGGCTCGGCTCGTGGGACACGTTCCAGGGTTCGGTCGTGGTTCCCGCCGGCCAGGACGTCAGCAGGTTCACGTTCAAGGCGTTGGGTTCCATCGACGGCATCTCCGGCAATCTGATCGACGACGTGCAATTCAAGCTCGCCTACAAGCTCTCCTACGACAAGAACGCGAACGACGCCTACGGCCAAGTCCCGTCCGACACGACCGCGAACACCGTCAAGCAGGCCAAGGCCAAGACGACCGGCACTGTGAGGGCCGTGGCGGACAGAACCGCTTCCGGTCTGACGGTGCATGACCTCGAAACGGATGATGTCCCCGGCGACTACCGCCAGTTCGTGCTCAACACCACCGACACGAGGCTCTCGCAGGTCGAGTTCGAGAACGGCGCGTGGTACAGGTCCACGGATTCCTCGTCCCAGGGCATGTGGCCGTTGAAGCTCGGCGCCTCGTTGACCATCCCGTCCGTGGGCGAGTGGACCGACCCGTCCGGCAAGACACACCAGATCAGCATGACCATGCGGCTGAAGGACTGGAACGGCGGCAGCGTCAGCGAACTGTACCGGTTCGACGGGCACGGGAACATCGTCGGCGACGGAAGATTCTGGATCAACACGGCCTACGGTTCCGGCTATTCCAGCCTGCCTGCCAAGGTCAAGGCGGCCATGGGCGGGGTCGACACGTCGAAACGCGTGGGCTGCTCGTGGACCGTCGAGTTCACGTACGCGGACACCGGCGAGAAGGTGCCCGACACGTTCAAGGGCGTGACCGGCTTCAACGACCTCGACGGTTGGGACGCGCAATCCGACCTCAAGTTCGAGGGCGTGCAGCTACTTGACGGTTTCGATGGCGCGTACAAGCGTTCCGACGCGGAACTCGGCACGTACGGTACGAACGGTTTCGCGGGCATCGGACATGATGCGGGCGACGAGGCGCATCTGAACGCGCCGCAGCAGTCCCGTCACCGCCTCGCGGCCACATGGACGGGAAGCACGTTCACGTTCTCCTACGATCTGAGCAATCCCGCCGGCCGCACCGACGGTTCGCGCATGACGTTCGGCGCGCCTGTCACCCGCACCGCGGTGCTCACCTATGACAAGAACGCGGCGGATGCTTCCGGCCAAGTCCCGTCGAATACGACGCCGGACACGACGCAGACGGCGTCCTCCAAGTCAACCGGCAAGGTGTCCGACCTCGTGCAGCGCACCACCACGCATGAGGACGGCAGCGTGACCGTCAAGACCATCGACACGAGCACGGACGTGGTGTCCGGATGCCAGGTCTACTATCCGGCCGGCCAGCGCATCACGCTTGCCACGTTGGCGAAGGACGACGACTGCTGGGATTCCAGCATGCTGTCGCGTCCGGGCCACACCCAGCTGGGTTGGAACCAGGACCGGAACGCGACCCAGGCGCAGGCCCAGGTCACGATGGTCGAGGGCGGCATGACCGTGTACGCGGTGTGGGTCGGCAACCCGGTCCTCACCTACGACACGAACAAGCCGGCCACATGGAACGGCCAGATGCCGTCCACCCCGGCGTCCGTATCCGTGGCTTACAACACGGCCGCGGCGGACGGCTCCGGCTGGGCCGCGGGCGACACGTCGAAGATCAGGGGATACAAGTTCCTCGGCTGGTACACAGCCCCGCAGGACAACACGGGCCTCTACCAGTGGGCCACGCCCCTGACCGGCAACGTCACCGTGTACGCGCACTGGCAGCGGTTGCAGGCCAACGTGATCTACAACGCGAACGGCGGCACCGGCTCGCACGCGAACACGACCGGCTGGCAGTATACGGACGTGACCATCCCCTCGGACACGTCCAAGTCGTTCAAACGCGACAAGTACGTGTTCAAGGGTTGGGGCACTAAACCCGGTAAGGCGGACGTCGTCTATAAGGACGGCAGCAAGGTCGCATTGCAGGACAAGGACATCACCCTGTACGCGCAATGGCAGGAGGTTCACGAGAACTTCGTCGAAACGGGCGGTATCGGCCTGCCGATCGCCATCGCGGGCGGCGTCCTGCTGCTCATGTTCGGCATCGGCTCGACCGTCATGCTCACCAGACGCATGAACGGCCACGGCATGCCGGACGACGAGTGACCGGAACCCGGTGACGGAAGGGCCGGCGGACGGCCATCCACCAACTCCATTCGGACGTGGGCGGAATGGTCCGGACGCCGGCCCTTCCCGTTGCCCATCCCCGTCGATATTCGTGGAACGGATCGTGGCAAAGGTATGGACGTTATGGATTGGGATTGGATCATCGAGGGCGAACGTGCTTCGGAGGGACGTCGCATGCGGCGCCTGCGCCGCATACGCGCACGGCATGCGAGACGCGTGTTCCGCGCGCTCATCGCCGTCACGGTCGTGTTCTGCCTGGCGGGCGTGGGCACGTTCGCTTGGCTTGGCGTGGAACAGGCCGGAGCGGCCCGCAGGGCGGCCGAATCGTCCGCCCTGGCCGCGAAGGACGACCATTCCGCCGAGAAGTACGCGCGCATGGTCGCCAAGGCCCGCGAGTACAACCGGAGGCTCGCCGCCACGCCGCATGTCATCGGAGAGACGTCCGGCAAGGACGGGACCATCGATGGTGATTTCGGGTTCAAATCGGACACGGAATACCAGAACCTGCTGGATTTCGGCGACGGGATCATGGCGACCGTCGAGATCCCGTCCATCGGCGTGGACCTGCCCGTCCGCCACGGGGCCGACGCGTACGCGTTGGAGAACGGTGCGGGACACCTTCACGGCACCAGCCTGCCCGTCGGCGGGCAAAGCACCCACAGTGTGATCACCGGACATACGGGAGTGGCCGACAAGGCCCTGTTCACCCGGCTCACCGAATTGAGGAAGGGTGACGTGTTCTACGTGAGGGTCGCAGCCCAGACCCTCGCCTACAAGGTCGAACGCATCCGCAAGGTCGATCCGGACGATCTGCGCGACGTGCGCATCCAGCCGGGACGCGACCTGGTGACGCTGGTCACCTGCACTCCGATCTTCCTGAACACGTATCGGCTGCTCGTCACGGGCGAACGCGTGAGCATGCCGGACGACGCGCCCTATCCCGAGGACGCGCCCAGGACCACCGGCCGTGACGCGCGCCCGCTGCTCGTGTCCGGTGTGGCATTGCTCGCGGGCATGCCCGTGGCGATGGTCGAGTCCAGGCCACGCGTCCGTCCGTACGGACGTCACGGCATGAAACGGTAGACGCCCACCCGCCGGCACCGCCTCATGCGGGGGTAGACTGGTGGGTGTGCGCGCCATATGCCTCCGCGACCGCGACACGCCGATGGCGCCGATATCGGATTGGGGGCACGTGGAATGGTTGTCGGAAACGTCGCAGGGATGTTTCCATTGGAGCCACGACCCCGATACGGGGCATGGCATTGGAGGGAGAATTATGAACAAGAAGGCTTTCGCAACGGCCGTCGCATCCGTGGCCGTCGCGGGCACCATCGCCGCGCCGGCAATGGCCGACGAGACCGCGACCACCCCGGTCGAACAGGCCCAGCAGGCCGTCGAGCAGGCCCAGCAGGCCGTCGACCAGGCCGCGGCCCAGCCGACCACGCAGCCCCAGCAGGACCAGGTCGCCGCGGCCCAGCAGGCCGTCACGGACGCGAAGACCAGCCTCGACCAGGCCGCGGCCGGCACCCAGCAGGCCCAGCAGCAGGTCCAGCAGGCCCAGACCGGCGTGCAGCAGGCCCAGCAGAACGTGCAGCAGGCGCAACAGCAGGTCGAGACCACCATCAACAACGATCCGAACGTGGCCGCCGCCCAGACGGGCGTCAACCAGGCCCAGACCAACCTCGACAAGGCCCACGACAGCCTCGCCGCCGCGAAGGACAAGGCCGACCAGAGCGCGAAGAACGCCGAGACCATCAAGAAGGCCATGAACGACAGCCAGTCCATCCGTGACGACGCCGCCAAGGCCAAGGAACAGGCCGAACAGGCCGTGAAGGACGCGCAGCGGAAGGTCGACTCGACCGACAAGACCAAGCTCGACCAGTCCACCGCCGCGAAGCAGGACGCGCTCGGCAAAGCCCAGACGAAGGCCGACCAGGCATCCGACGCCGCGCAGCAGGCCCAGCAGAAGGCCGACCAGGCGAAGAGCCTGCTCGACGAGGCCACCCGCATCGCGGGCGACGCGAACGATCCCGCCAAGATCCAGGAGGCGCAGGACAAGGCCAAGCAGGCCGACCAGGCCGTGAAGGACGCTAAGACCGCGCAGGCCCAGGCCACCGTCGCCGAGGCCACCGCGAAATCCGAGGCCGACAAGACCCGCACCCAGGCCGACCAGGCGAAGGCCGCGCTCGACAAGGCGAACGACATGAAGGACGCCGCCCAGGAGAAGGCCGACCAGACCTCCGCCGCCCTGGACAAGGCCACCGACGCGAAGAACACGGACGCGAAGGCCGTGAAGGACGCCCAGGCCGCCAACGACAAGGCGCAGGCCGCGCTCGACAAGGCCGACCAGGCCGTGAAGGACGCGCAGGCGCAGGCCGACAGGACCAAGGACGAGTATGCGGCCGCGAAGGACGCGTACGACAAGGCGCAGGCCGCCGCGGACGCCGCGAAGCAGGCCGCGGACGAGGCCGCGAAGGCGCAGGCCGAGGGCGCGGCCGGATGGTTCAAGACCAACAAGGCCGAACAGGCGTACAAGTATCTGACCGACGACAGCGTGTCCCAGTACCTCGAGTACACGCGCCTCGGCGCGAAGGACGACGCGACCAGCCTCAACAACCTGCTCAAGGCCCTCGACATGATCGACGAATGCAACAAGCTGCGCGCCGACCATGGTCTGGAACCGTTGAAGGTGTCCGAGACCGCGATGGCGATGGCCATGGTCCAGGCCAACTACGCGGCCAACGGCCATTACAACCACAACTACCAGTACGACAACGTCGGCGAAAACCTCGACTGGGGCTTCTCCGACGACGATCCGTACGACGACTGGTACACGGCCGAGAAGGAGACCTACGACGCGGCCGTGAAGTCCGGCGACTATCCGGACCTCGCCAAGCTGTCCCCGTACGACGTTTTCCTGAAGTACCCGGACCTGTACCAGCAGGTCGGCCACTACCTCAACATCGTCGACCCGGAGTACATCGCCACCGGCATGGCCTACAGCGGCTACGGTGAGACCAACTACGATCACGCGTTCACGCAGGAGTACTTCAACGACTGGAACTCCTACAACGCGAACGACACCACGTTCGATGCCAGTGTGTACCGCGCGAAGGTCGAAGCGTACGTCAACCAGATCAAATCCGCGCAATCCACGTACGAGGACGCGTTGAAGCAGGTCGAGGCCGCCAAGACCGCGCTCGACAAGGCCGACACGGCCCACGCGTCCGCCGTCCTCACGCTCGACAAGGCCACCTCCTACCTGCAGGACACGCAAGACGAATCCGCACGCACCACGCAGCTGCTCGCCGACGCGACCCGCAAGGCCGCAGAAACGCAGACCGCGTACGAGCAGGCGAAATCCGCCGACGAGCAGGCGCAGGCCAGCCTCACCACCGCCGAAACCGACCGCCAGGCCAAGCAGACCGCGTACGACCAGGCGAAATCCGCCGACGAGCAGGCGCAGACGCGTCTCACCCAAGCCCAGGCCGCGCTCGACAAGGCCAACACGGACGTCAAGCAGGCCGAACAGGACAAGACCGCCGCCGACACGCGTCTCGACGTGCTGACCGACGCGAAGAACGCCCTCGCCAAGGCCCAGACCGCATACGACCAGGCCAAGAGCGAAGCCGACCAGGCCCAGCAGGCCAAGCAGACCGCGCAGGACGAACTCACCCAAGCCCAGACCGCGTACGAGCAGGCCAAGAAGGAAAGCGACAAGGCCGCCCAACAGGTCAAGGACCTCGAAAACGCCAAGACGGACCTCGCGGCCAGGACCCAGGCCCTCGCCGCCGCGCAGGCCGACCTGGACGCGAAGACCCAGGCATACGACGCCGCCAGGAACGAGGCCGACAAGGCCAAGCAGTCCGAAACGGACGCCGAAACCGCGGTCAGGAACGCGCAGCAGGCGTTGACCGACGCGCAGGCACGCCTCGCCAAGGCCAAGAGCGACGCGAAGGACACGGAAGCCGTCAAGACCGCGCAGGCCAAGGTCAAGGAAGCACAGGACGCGCTCGACCAGGCCAAGACGATCCTCGCCAAGGCGCAGGCCGACCTCAAGCAGGCCCAGACGGTCGAAGCCCAGGCCAAGAGCGACTACGAGACCGCGAAGGCAGCGCTCAAGACGGCCCAGCAGGCCGCCAACCCGAAGCATGACGACAATGCCGGCCAGACCAGTCTGAACGCCGCCCAGCAGGCCACGGTCGAAGCGGCCGCCAAGGCCGACAAGGTCATGGCATCCACCGGCGCGGACACGAACGGCATCATCCTCGCCGTCGTCGCGTTCGCCGGCATGGGCGCCGCCACGCTCGACCTGAAACGCCGCCGCATGGACGTGACCGCACGCCACGGCATGCGCTGACCCAATTCCCCCTCCAAACAAACAGGCGGCCGGAACAGGACGACGGAAACCCACATGACGGTTTCCCGACCCTGTTCCGGCCGTTTCTCTCTCAGGACCCAGATCCACCACGGTTCGGTAAAATAAGCCAAAGAAGGAGAAACCATGCCCAACACGCAACTGCGTCAACATATCGACGACATGCCCGGCATCCTCGCCAAACTTGAACGGATTCCGGAAATCACCACCCGACTGGACCTCATCGACACCCTGCGCGCCCACGCCCTCTCACTGGAACCGTTGGATGGCGTCGAAACCATGGCATTATCCGATTACGACCGCGACTGGCTCGTGAGATACACCTACAATTCAAACGCCATCGAAGGATCGACCCTGACTCTTCAGGACACATCCCTCGTATTGGAAGGCGAATTCGTGCCCTCGGATTCCCCGGCACGTTTCGTGTTCGCGGCGCGCGGCGTCGCCGACGGCATGGCCTACGTCCGCGAATACGCCTCCGAAAGACGTGAACTCGACCCGGAACTGATCCAAAGGATCCACGAGGTGACCGCATTGGACCTGCAGCCGTTCGCACGCGGCACGTTCCGTCCTTACGGATATCTGGCGAGAATCACCGCGACCCGCGTCAAGACCGCCGACCCGTTGGAGATCCATGACGACCTGCAAGCCCTGATCGACGGGCTGAACGGAAGCGACGCGCACCCGTTGCTCAAGGCCGCGGCGTTCCATACGATGTTCGAAAACATCCATCCATTCATGGACGGCAACGGCAGGACCGGCCGGCAACTGCTCAACCTCATGCTGTTGGAGAACGGATACCGTCCCGTGGCGATCAAGCATGACGCCGGACGTGTTTACGCCCGGGGTCTCGAATCCTGGCAGGTCGACGGTGATCCCGAACCGTTCTGCTCCATCCTGTTCGACTGCGTGGAACAGGAGGAACGCACGTTCATCGACCTTGTCGAACGGCTCCGTCATGATCCGAAAACCACGGACGGCTCCATCGCCATGGATGCTCCGGGCCAGGATGTCCAGCCGCCGGATCCGGCCGATGTTCCGGACGATGCACGGCCGGACGATCCCGGCATCGGCCTGGTCTGACCCTCTTCGCAGGTCTTGACGGCTTCCGGCATGATCAAGCCAGCGAGACCGCATCCCGAACATAACCGAACATCCGATACCATCCTACAGACGGCCGGAACAGGACGACGGAAACCCATATAAGGGTTTCCCGAACCTGTTCCGGCCGTTTTTCCTCCCTTCGCCCTCTCGTATCCCCATATCTTGCGGTCCTTATGCCTCCCGTCCGACGACGTTCGGGAACGGAAAAGAAACGTCCCCCACGCACCGCACGCCCTCACAATCACCCCCGTAACGGTATCGGACGGGGTGCGTGTGGAAAGAACGGCACAGGGAACGAGAATCCCCGATGCAAGGAGGGAACACGATGGGCGTAATCATCATCATCGCCGTCTTCTGGCTCCTCGGCCTGCTGATGGCATGGAGCATGTGCGTCGTCGCGGCACGCGCCGACCGGCGTATGGAAGAAATCCGCCATACCCACACGGACACGGATATCAGCCGGCCCGCCGACACCGGCCACGCGAGACGCGGTCGTCGTCCTGTACGCGCAATGGACGGATGCCATGACGACAATGCCGGAGACGGGAGGAACAATGAACGAACATTACCTGCTGAAAACCATCGGGGGGAGGGCTGCCTCTTCGGCCTCATCCTCATCCCATTCGCGCGGCGGCGCACGCGCCGAAGCCGGTAGCATCAACCGGAAGGGCGGTGTGACATGCTGAGGCGCATCGCCCGCACCCTTTCCGGCCGTCCGTTTCCCCTGGAACGTCCACATGAACGAAGGACATCCACGTTGCTACCATGGGAAACGGGAAGCAATGAATCCATCTACCACACATCGCGGGGTCCGATGCTATTTGAAATGAACCGTGTCCTGATGTGCCGGAACCATCCGGTACTGGAATTCGCGTACTCGTCGAACGCGGGTTTCATCCTCGAAGTGGGTGACGTGTTCGATCCGAGCCGCGTACCGGTAGGCATGTATGTGGACGGACAGCCCCGACCCGACAGTGATTCGGTGACCGCATGGTGGCGGTCCCGGGGAATCCCCGCCACAAGGGACGGCCTGCGCACGCTGCTCATGGCCACGGGCATCCCCTCCGGAAAAGAACTGCTCGACCGTTCCATGGGATTGAGCCTGTCCGACCAGTACTGGATCCGTCCCGCCGGCATGGACACGCTGCGTTGGGAGGACCTCAACTTCTTCCACAACGATTTCGACGAACGGCTCGGCAAGGCGTTGTTCACCGGCGACTCATCCCGTATCGGCGACGTGAACACGCCGGACGTGACCAGCGCCGGAGACCTGCCCAAACGGTGGATCATCCGGGACGACGGCGTCAGGACCCTCATCAAGGCGGGACGGTCCGGCCAGGAGCCCGACAACGAGCGGATAGCGTGGAAAACGGCCCGCCTGCTTGGCATCGACCATGTCGAATACCGTGTGGGCAAGATCAACGGGGCCAGGGTGTCGGCATGCGACGAAATGCTTTCGGATACGGAGGAGCTCATTCCCGCCGGACAGATCATGCGGATCTTCCGGAAGGGAGGATACCGGGAACGGCGCGACATCTGGGTGGAGGCCTGCCAACGGCTCGGCGTCGACCGTGACGCGATCATGCACGCCACGGATGATTTCCTGTTCCTCGACTTCCTGCTACGCAACACGGACCGGCATTACAACAATTTCGGTCTGATCAGGGACGTGGAATCCTTCGCCATCCGTCCCGCCCCGATCTACGACAGCGGAGCGAGCCTGTGGAACGGCATGGATCCCGACGCCATGGACAACGGGGACTACCGGACGAAACCGTTCTGGACCGACCAATGGGGAGAGGAGGACAACGCGTACTGGCAATTGTCCCTCATCGACGATTGGGACAGGTACGACCTCGGTGTTCTGGACGACGTGCCCGACATCGTCCACGAACAGCTTTCCACCAACCAGCGCCTCTCCCCCATGCTCATCGACCGGATCACGGGCCTGCTGCGTGGCCGGCTCCCGATCATCAGACGTCAAAGGAACACCACCGCCACCCGCCACATGATCGGCATGACTCCCATTCATGGATTGGACAATCCGTCCACGGGTCAAGGACTCCAACCGCCGGACCCGGCCGATGTTCCGGACGATGCACGGCCGGACGATCCCGGCATCGGCCTGGTCTGACCCTCTTCGCAGGTCTTGACGGCTTCCGGCATGATCAAGCCAGCGAGACCGCATCCCGAACATAACCGAACATCCGATACCATCCTACAGACGGCCGGAACAGGACGACGGAAACCCATATAAGGGTTTCCCGAACCTGTTCCGGCCGTTTTTCCTCCCTTCGCCCTCTCGTATCCCCATATCTTGCGGTCCTTATGCCTCCCGTCCGACGACGTTCGGGAACGGAAAAGAAACGTCCCCCACGCACCGCACGCCCTCACAATCACCCCCGTAACGGTATCGGACGGGGTGCGTGTGGAAAGAACGGCACAGGGAACGAGAATCCCCGATGCAAGGAGGGAACACGATGGGCGTAATCATCATCATCGCCGTCTTCTGGCTCCTCGGCCTGCTGATGGCATGGAGCATGTGCGTCGTCGCGGCACGCGCCGACCGGCGTATGGAAGAAATCCGCCATACCCACACGGACACGGATATCAGCCGGCCCGCTGACACCGGCCACGTGGACTAGCGGGCAATCCCCCTGTCTGATATCGAACGCATGTCATGTGGATTGTCCGGGAACGAATCTCCCGTAAAGGACTGTTTCGTTCCCGGACATGTCCTAACTAGGGAGGAATCCATATGGCTGCAACCCTTTGCATCCTGGTCCTGATGGTCGTCGCCGCCTCATGCCTGTATGAGGCGTTCGTGTACATGGCCGTCAAACAGAAAAGCACCTTCGTTGGCCGCAAGACCAAGGAAAAGGTTCTCGCCATGAGCCGTAAGACCCGTCAAGGCAAGGCCGTTCTGTTCATCGTGCTCGCCGTCGTCTGCTTCGTGCTGATGGTCGTGGCGGGCATGCTGATGGCCCATGCCGGATACAACGTGTGACGTCGGACCGGCTCACATCCATGATGGGTGGGATGGTTCCGTATCCACGGGATTCCTCCCGCCCATCTTCCGTCTTTTCAAAAGAGGTGGGAATGTCCGTCGACGATGAAGACGAATACGACGGTTCGGAAGCAGATGGCATGGAACCGGACGGCGATGGGGCCGATCCGTTCGTGCCGATGTTGGAGGACGATGGGCACAGGCTCGGCCGTCCCGCGCGGCGTGGCGTCGGCGTGGTGGGTTTCGTTCCCGCGCCGACCAGACTGTCCATTCCCGAACTCGACTGGCTCATGCGCGTGCGTGACGGCGCCGGCCGGTCGGTGCGCGTGCCGGAACACCGGTATTCGCGTTCCGACCGCGGCGCGGTCGAATCGGCTCGCGGACGCCTGTATTCGATGGTGTCGAAGCAGGTCAGCCAGACGAAGAGCCTGTACAAGGCGCGGCAGCGCGACGAGGAAGGCATGCTCCCGTTGGGTTCCGCGAGCCCGTTGGACATGATCACCCGCGATTTCAACGAACGTCCCCTGATCCCATGGCATCAGACCAGCACGGGACGGGCGGGAGTGCTCACCACTTTCGTGGCCGGTTCCGGCGCGCAGCTGATCCCCGGACCGCCGATCGGCATCGACGCGCTTTCCCGCGAACTGTTCCAATTCGACTGCTGGGGTACGTACGACGCGCACATGACCACCAGTCCCGACCTGTTCTTCAGCGGCCTGCGCGGCCAGGGCAAAAGCTATTGCGCGAAGACGATCGCCGTGCGCGAGATCGGGTTCGGACGCAACATCATCGTCCAATCCGACCGGCAGGGCGAATGGAAGGCCATCGCGCGGGCCATTCCCGGCGGGCAGGTCGTCTCCCCCGGCAAAGGCAACTATCTGAACCCGTTCGCCATGCCCGACATGTCCCACCTCAAATCCGAGGAGGACAAGCGCGCGTTGCGCCAGGAGGTCCTGGCCGGCAGGAAAAGCGCCATGATGGCGTTGGCGGAGGCGGTGAGGGAACCGGACCGTCCGTTCCCGTTGGACAAGGACATGCTGTCCCTGATCGACCAGCTCATCGCCTCGTACGGTATCGGTCCGATGACGTTGCAGGCCGCGGTCAAACGACTGTCCGACTGGGATTGGGTGGATTCCATATACTCGCATATCCACGGCTTCGAGCATTACCGTGATCTGGCGCGTGAGAAGGCCAGCGAGGCGGCCCGCGTGTTCTCCCCCATGGTCGATGACGGCACGATGAGCGGCATGTTCGACAAGGAGTCGACCATCACGTTGGATCCGACCGCGCCGATCATCGTGTTCGACACGTCCGGTCCCGTGTTCCAGGATCCCACGTTGAAACGCGTGTACACCGCGGCGGTCAGCTCGTGGATCGACCGGCTGTTGCAGGCGCGTGACGGACTGCGTCGCATCATCGTGTGCGAGGAGGCGTGGGATCTGCTGTCGAACCCGCAATTGGTCGACTCGTTGCAGACCCGACAGCGTTCCGCGGGCCATTGGGGTTGCGCGACATGGCTGATCGTGCATGGCGTTGCCGACATGACCCAGGTGTTCACCGCCGGTTCCGGCCTGCGCGGCAAGGTCGAACAGCTGATGAATCTGATGGAGACGAAGATCATCTACCGCCAGGGTGGCGAGAACATCCCCCTGCTGAACCGTCTCATCCCTGATCTGAGCGAGGACGAACTCGAACAGATACCACGCTTGGCGCAGGGTTATGGCATCTGGCGTATCGGACACGAGCATCCACGCATGATCCTTCCCATCGCCGGACCCATGTGGGCGGACGTGTTCGACACGTCGAGCCTGCGCAAGGCCTCCTGAACAATCCAATCGAAAGGAGAAACGAATGTCGGAACACCGGATCACGGCACGCCGCGGCTACGACCGTGAGGAACTCAACGCGGACAACCGCCGCAAGGTCATGGACGTGTGGAAAAGGTTTGAATCGTCCAAGACGGGCGTATGGCTGAGCCGGCACACGCATCTGTTGGAACGCCTGTCCGACGAGGAAAGCCATCTCGTGGTCCGTGCCGGCGCGATGGTGTGCGTGTTCGCGCTGATCCTCTCCATGATCATGTTCCTGCTCGTCAAAGGCGGCATGCTCGCGTGGACGCTGCTCACCCTGCCGGTGTTCGCCATCGCGTTCATGCTGGTCATGGTTTTGTGGATCTTCTGGGACGCGTACCGTGATTCCGGCGAAAGGGCCGCGGACTGGCTGTCCACACGTCCCGGCGTCGCCACCTGGCGTCAGATCGCCGCGGATTACGGTCCACGCGCCGTCAACCGTGACGTGCTTCCCTCCGTCCTGCCGCGCATGCTTGAGGATTTCCGTTACCGCAAGCCGGGCGCCATTCGTCCGCGCCCATGGCATGCGGCATGGTATGTGGGCGATTCGTGGAACATGGAGGTGTGGCTGGGTTCCGAACGGCACATCTACGTATTGGGTCCTACCCGTTCCGGCAAGACCGTCAGCGTCGTCATCCCCAGCGTGGTCGAGGCTCCCGGCTTCGTGCTCGCGACCTCCACGCGAGGCGACATCATCAAAACGACCCGCTACCTGCGTGAATGCGGCGTGAAGGATCGGGTGACCGGCGCGTCGTATGGTGGCCGTGGCGCGGGCACCACGCACATCTTCGACCCGGAGGGCGTCGCGGAGAACGATCCGGACACGCGGCACAACATGCGTTGGACGCCATTGCAGGGTTGCGACGATCCGGCCGTCGCGATGCGCCGCGCGCAGACCATGGTCGCGATCGGCGGCATGGGAAGCGGCTCCAACAACCAGGAGTGGGGCGTGAGCGCCACCATGTACGTGCAGGCCATGCTGTACGCGGCGGCCATCGCGGACCGCACCATCAACGACTGCTACCGTTGGAGCCTGTCGCCGGAGGCCGCGCAGGAGGCCGCCGACCTGATCCGCAAGTACACGCCGGAACGCGAGATGGACCGTTGGGCCGCGACGTTGAACGCCCTGCCCCACGTCGATCCACGCCAGAAAGGATCGGAATGGTTCGGCGTGAAGAACGCGTTCAGCATCCTCGCCGACCCGAACGTGAGGGCCCGCATGAACCTGAGCCCCTCCGACCCGCGACTGATCGACCCGAAACGCATGGTGCTGCGCGGCGACACCGTGTACGTGCTGTCCAAGCCACGCCGTGACGGCGGCGTCGCCGGCAACGCGGGCATCTTCGTGAGCCTGCTGCTCGACACGTTCCAGGAGGCATGCCAGGACCTCGCGTTCGACAAGGCCTCCGGCTCGCGCGGCAAGATCGAGCCCCCTGCACGGTTCGTGCTCGACGAACTGTCGAACATCGAGAAATGGCCCGGCCTGCGCAACGCCATCACCCAGGGCGGCGGCAACGGCTACCAGCTGATCATCGTGGAACAGTCCCGCCAGCAGATGGCCGACGAGAAGGACGGGTACGGCAAGGCCGTGGAACAGACCGTGTGGGAGAACTGCCATCGGATCATGCTCAAGGGCGTGTCCGACGACGAGACGTTGAAATGGTGGATCAGCCAGATCGGCACGCACCACCGCACACGCCGCGAATCAAGCTGGAATCCGGGCCAGGGACCATTGGGCGGTCTGACCACTCGCCACGAACGTGAGGAATCCGTCACCCAGCAGGAACTGAGCCTCCTGCCCGTCGGCTACGCGCTCGTGGAACCATTGGGCCAGGCGCCCGCCCTCGTGCACATGATCATGTTCCACGACCGCGACTGGTGGCGCGAGGGATTGAAGGACCTACGTCCCGCCGCGGGCCAGGCATGGCATGAGACGGAAGGAGCGACCGCATGAGCGACGACGCCGTGGACAAGTTCTTCGACGAGATGGTCTCCCCCGCGTCCACGCCGACGGAATCCACCCCGCCGGACGAGGCCGACAAGCCCGGGGAACCGGATGCGATCATGGACGACTCCACGGGACGGGACGAGCCGGAGTATGGGCCGTCCACCCCGGGTGGCGTGACGGACGGTTTGGAACGGCCGTCGTTCTGGACCGACGACATGGAACGCGACTTCCAGGAGGAAGTCAGGACCATGTTCGACGACATGGTGAACAGGCAGCGTGGCGAACTGTCCGTCAGGGAGCAATGCGAGCACGCGTACGAACAGTTGACCGCCGCCGTGAACGGCAAATACAAGGAGCTGACCGGCAAGGACCTGCCGTCCTCCATGGCGCGCAACCTGGACCAGCTTCTCACGCAGATCACCATGGCCCCGCTCAACGAGCCGGAGCATGGTCCCGGCCTGTGGGCCAAACTCCCGCAGAACTCCCTCGCCACCATGGTAGAGGCCCGCCCGTTGGACCTGACCGGCTCTCCCACGCGCATGGACATCGATCTGATGATGCTGCACGCCATCCGCATGGGCCGGTTTCTCACCACGCATTACACGGATTGGGCGCGCACCCTGCCATCCTGTTGGATCCGCCACGACGACGTGGTCCAGGAGGTCTACTCGCTCAAATGCTACATGGACATGATCGTCGCGAGCCCGAACGGCGGCCTGTACGCGCCGACATTGCAATCATTGATCCACTCGTCGTTGGAACGCGTCAAGGGATACCTGTCCTCGGCCGACACGTCCAGCGCGGACCACAAGCACCACCTGTCCACGGCGGACGACCGCAAACGCGAACAGGCGCGATGCGACGAGTACAGGCATTGGTTCGAACGCGACGGTGGTTGGGCCGGAGAGCCCGGCTTCGGACCGTCCTGGCGGTTCACGAACGCGTCCGAGGGATTGGACGCGGTATGCGATCTGATGACACCCACCCGCGTCGATGACGAGGATGATCGGGACGACAAGGCATTGTCCGACCAGGTCGACAAGTGGCGCGCCGGATTGGAAGGCCTGCGCGGCAACTATGCCATGGACCACAAGCCGGAGCATCTGGCCGCCGCAAGGAATGACGAGGAACGGATCCGCCGCGCCCTCCTGGACTACACGACCCGTGAACGGTCGAGCCGTGACCGGCTCGACCGTGCTGTCACGGCCGCCGTCAGACTCACGCGCGACCAGGAACGCTCCATGCTCATGACGGACGAGGACCGCCGCGCCCTCGCCGATCTGATCGACCAGGGACGGAGCATCCTCCGCGAATACGGAAGCAGCCAGTTCGACGACGCCTACCAGCCATGCTCCATCGACATGCAGGACGATCTGACCGAACGGTTGAACCGGCTTGTGGACGGTGATCCAGCCAACGTGTTCGACCATTGCGACCGTATGCTCGACCAGCTCGACGACGTGTTCGAACGTGGAAAGGACGGACGATGAGCAGCGAACAGCCCAGCCTGTTCGACCAGTTGACGCCGTCGGACTCGCTGCGTGACGACCTCGCATGGATCGACTCCCTGCAGGAAGACACGCAGGAGGACGACAAGCCCGCCAGGCAGGAACGCAAGCCACGCAAACGCCGCGGCCGGAAGAATATTCCAACCGAGCACGAGCCTGAACAGCCCACTCCCCCGCCACCGCCGGCCAAGCCCGAGCATGAGCCTGAACAGCCCATGCTCATCGTGCCCGACATGACCCAAACGGATGAGCCCATCCCACTGGCCGGATTGGAGGCTCCGACCACCGTGATCGAACCGCCCGACCCGGAAACGCCGGATGGGAGTCCAGCCGAAACCACCGTGATCGGACCGGGACCCGAATCCGAAACGACCATCCTTCCGGAAGAGGTGTTGGAGGACGTGGCCGACCCCGACGCGCCATCCAACGACTCGAAGGCCATGACCTGGGTCAAACGCGGTCTGATCATCGCGGGCGCCGCCATCGTGCTGCTCATCATCCTCGCCCTGGCGGGCTCCCACTCGACGGCCGTCAAGGAGAAAACCGCCTATGAGCGCGTGCAAGCGTCCATGAGCCAACTGGCCGCATGCAACGGCAAAGCGAAAAACACGGTCGGCAATGCAGACAAGGCCGGCGTGGACGATAAGGACGTGGACTCGCTGCGTGACCTCGTCGCATCGAACGGCAAACTCATCCGGTCCGAACGCGCCGGCCTGTCCATCAGCGAGTCCGAACGGCTCTCCACCAAGGCCGACAAGGCCACGAAACGAACCCGCACACTGGCCGGCAAGGTCGACCGGCTCGTCAAAGCCAAGCCGTTGACGGACGCGAGGAGGAAATGCCGGGACGCGTTGGACAAGGCCGTGAAAACGTCGACGGACGCGAAACCATCGGATGATGCGACCCGCGCCGCGAAGGCCACGTTGGACAAGCTGATCGGCCAGGCTCGCAAGCTCGACGCGAAAACCACCGTCGACACGTGGAACGACATGGCATCCAAGCTCGACAAGGCGCGCGGGAACCTCTCCCAGGCGTTGGATGCGAAAGCCAAAGCCGACGAGGAAGCCAAACGGCAGGCCGAAGCGCAGGCGCAAGCCCAACAGCAAGCCCCGCAACAGCAACAGCAGACGATGCCCGCGCCGACGCCGCAGTACCGCCGCTCTTCCGGCTCAGGCTCCACCAGCGTGCCGCAAGGCAACGGCGGAGGAACCACGAACAACAACAATGGCGGAACATCCAACGGCAACTCCGGCGGATGGTACGTGCCACCGGAAGCCAACGACAACAGTCTGCCGAGCAACGACTCAAGCCTCTGACAAACGGGAAGGGAGCACAACAATGGGAAAGAACAAACATCGTCAGGCGTCCACGCCCGAATCGAAAAAGCAGGCGGCCGTCTGGTGCGCGATCGCCATCATCGCCATCACCGTCATGGTCCTGGTCGCCAACCCATGGAAACAGCAGACGTCCACGACGTCCACGCCGCAATCCAGCCAATCCGCGCAGACACGATCCCACAAACAGAACAAGAAAAAGAAGACGACGAAACCGTCCGGCACCCTGCAACAGCAGGCACAATCCATGTTCATCGGCGACGCGGAACAGATCGCCGACGACGTACGCGACCTGTTGAACGCGCCGGAGAACTCGAACGTCGACACGCTCGGCAACCTGCTGTACCGGCACAACCGGCAGGACCTCGCCGAAGCGACGGACCTGTATGACGCGATCGGACAGCAGAAGGACATCGACACGATCCGCAGCCTCGCACGCGAATGGTATCCGCAAGCCATGCAGGCCGGTATCGAGGCGAGACGAGACGACCTCTCGTCCGGATTGGACAACACCGCGCGCGAGGTCGCCACCATCAAACAGGACAACCTGTCCGGCACGCAAGGCTGCGGCGATCTCAAAGCCGCGTACGAGACCGCGAAACGACTCGTGGACTCCAAGTCGGATGATTACGACGCTTTGACCAAAGCCCAGCAGAATCTGACCACGGCGATGAGCGGCTGCGCGACCAACCTCGATCCGACGAACCGGGAGAAAGTGTTCGGCCAACCGCAGGGAACCCTCAAGGAAGACAAGGAGTAGGAACATGTCCACCACGAACAACCGCTCTTGGAAAGCGCTACTGCCACGGAACGGCGGCACCGGAGTGTGCCCGCAGATCGGCAGGGTGAAGATTCCGCCCGTCTGCCCACGTTCCACGCTCAACCTCACCGGAGGCAGACGCATCAAAACCGTCCGCGCCTGCTGGTTCGAGGGCGACGAGGCGCGTTTCGTCTCCCTCATGCCGTCGACCGGCCGGATCCGCAAGGAACTGGACTCGTTGAAGGGCGGCGAGACGGTCGAATTCATCGGACGTCCCTGCGAATGGCATGATATGTCTGGACAGAACTACTACATCGTCATCGTCACCGACATGGATATCATCGAATCGAATAGACATGCCGTTTCGAGATAAAGGGAAAATACTTTGGCGATGGAAGCCATCCGAGCCATTAAAAGGGCCGTCTGTTTTTAATGATTCAGACGGCCTTGACTTAAAAGGCTGCGTACTTAACGAGAGCGTTAAGATGTTCGATTATATCTTCCGCCCGTTTTTTCTCTTCCATTGTTGCGGTCTTCGTTTTTCTGACTGTTTTTTCCAAGCTGTCAAGTCCTTCTAGAATATCTTCCTGCGGCGTACCTTCTTTGAAGAGACTGAAGAACCTAACCCAATACTTTGCTTCGATTCCCGCCAACGGAGTGGTCATTGATTCTTCTACCCACCCCTTCATAAGCCCCTTGGCTCTTGTGATTCGACCGAAATTGTTCCCACCATCTTGCGAGGGGACGTCGATATATGCGCTTCCTGGCTGTGGATAAGGCTTAGTGTCGGGATGGTTAATTGTGCAATCTCTGTTCTTATCTTCTCTCGAGCGATGGTTCCAGTAGTAGGTTCGCATATCCGCCACATATTTTGCTTGCTCAACATAAGGCGTGTATGCCACAGGTTTGCCGCTAAGCACGTTTGACAAGCCCCAAGGCACGCAGCAGAGCAGATCCCAAATCGTCATGGCGTCGGCGGACGCCTTGTATCGCAGGGAAGGTTCGCCCTCCTTGGAAAGGATGTACCAGCCTTTGAGCTCGATACCAATCAGAGGCTCCTCGTTTGGATCGGTTCCGACTAGCCGTACATCGGGGAAAGATTCCGGATAACGACGAAACTCATGGTCGGCCCATTTGCCGTGCGGATCCCACACTCCTCTCATGGAATTGAGTAAAATGACGGTCTGTGCCTCGATGGTGCCTCCCAGCAATGTGTTGATCGAGAACAAGTCGTTAGCTTCCAAACCCTCCACATTGATCGGAGATGTGAAGTGCATTGGCAGAGCATACAAAGCCTTGACCACTCCGTTACGCAATTCGGTGCGTTCGTCGTCAGCTGGAAGTTCGTAGTGCTTCGGAAGTTCCATGCCGTCATAGCCGCTCATATCAAGATCCTTTTCTCTATCGAATGGTTCGTTTGGGAGAAGTATTCGCGTTCGGCTTCGTTGAGCCGTTCCAATGCCAGCTCTTGGAACTCCGGGTCAGTTTCCGCAACGAATGCATGGCGTCCGGCCAACACCGCGGCCACAGTTCCCGATGCGAGCCCTCCAAACGGCTCCCAAACGACATCATCGGGCATGGATGCGGCATTAACCTGCCGAAGCATGAAATCCAGCGGTTTCTGGTTAAGGTGCGCCGCCGATTGCTTGGAAGGCTTGTATGTTCGCGGAGCACTCCTACGCAAAGTTCCTTTGAGCCGTTCCCCATCATGAAGGGGAGGCCGATCCCATACGTTGGTCAATCCATTCACATGGTTCCATACGGCACGCATGGAGTCCCATTGACTGTCGGTGACCTCATTCTTGCCATCCAGCGAAAAATAGGGACGATCAGTGGGACGTCCGTTCCTTTTCGCATACTCAGCCATCCTGCGGACCATCTCTCCGGAGGGCCAGTACCAAAGCCAGTCAGCAGTGAGGTATTTCCTCGTGGCGGCGTTCTTCACTCCGCATGCCTCGTTCGCCTTGTAAAGAGGCAGGCCAGATCTTTGCCACTCCTCGCGCAGCCAGTGCTGGACGTCAAGCACTCCGCCATCGGGGGTAGGCAGGGTCAGCCTGCGCCTATATAATGCCGAGACCTCAGTCACCACAGGGAACTGGCGAATCGTCTTGCCGTTGACATTACCGGCAATGTGGGCCAGTCCCTTGTTCCATGTGACAAGTTGGACATACTCCCAACCATTCGCCTCCAGCATGGGGTGGACGTTAGCCCAGCCTACCTCCGTATTCCAGAACCAAAGGGAAGTGGACGGCTTTGCATGCCGTGACCAAGCCGCAATATGCGGAGCATACCATTCCGGCAGATCCTTTGCTGAAGTGGTGTCGCCTCTAAAGCCACGCACCCCGTATGCGCCGTCGCTGATGATAAGATCCGGTTCCTCCCACTTGTCGTAGACGTCAAGGACGTTCCCCCTGTGCATTGTGAAACGTTCGGATTCGATATCGCTTTGCCTCACATCAGGGAAAGGCAGAATCTTAGCGGTCATAGGAGGAGACCTTCCCGATCTCGAATGGCAAGCTGCTCTCTCGCCACTTTTTCGAGGAGTATGATGACCGCCCTTGAGAGGGTAAGTCCCAGGTCTTCGAGCACTTGGCTGAATTCCTTTTGGGGATTGGGGTCTATGAGCATGGTCATGGTAGGCATGCTTGTCATTTGTCGGCCTCCTTCGTTATTTCCTGACTGTACTCTGTATGCACGATGTCACTCGGCTTGATGCCAGTGGCTCACGTCTGGGGAGGCCACGTTCTGGTAGGCACGCGGCGGATGCCGTCACGGGTGGATGGGATGGCCCGGGACTTCCACCATTCGTCAATTCTCTTGGCGTACAGCGCGGGCTTGCCATGCATGGTGAACTCCAAGGGCAAACGACTAGAATCAAGAACCTCACCCGAAGCGCACGCGCGACCGGACGTGGAATCATATTCGAACGCGAGGACCGGATGGTCCCCGCACATAATCAGTTTGATTGGCGACATGCTTCTCTCCTTCCATGCTCGGTACGGTAATGCTCATATTCGTCCGTCTTATCTTCTTTAACGTCCGCTGATATATCCATCTGCAGTCAGAGTGCGGGTCCGCAATTAGGATCTCCTCCTTTTGCTATTGGTTTTTGCTCAGTGCATCCCGAAATCAGAATCACTCATTGGATTGATTCCGTCGGGATCAACTCCCGGGTTCGGATTCGGAAGAATCTGCACTTCATCGGATTGTCCATCGTTTTCGAGGGCCGATTCCGACAAGGACGGTCTGTTTTTTGCGGTAGCGACAGATAAGTTTCTCTCATCCAAAGCCATTTCCAAAGCCGGGGCAAGAACGTATCGCCTTCTTGCATCCAACGTAGCTTTATAGAAATCCTTATGCAGATTATCTAGTCCTGGAGCTTCTTCAACTATTTGATTGATCCTTTCTTCAGATATCTTGTCCCAGATGGATGGCAATTCCTTCCTGAATTCGCTTGCATATGTCGAGGTCATAAAAAAGGAATATTTGCGACGTTTGCCGTGAACGTTCATTGCTAGAGTAGGCGAATCGATGTTCGCCTGCTTCATCAACTTCGGATCCTTCAGCCTACTAAGCATTTCATCATGGGACAGGTGGGGCATCAGACTTGACCCGCAATCGTATACTGGAGCCAGACCCCGGATATTAGCTTGTCCATCCGCAATGAACCCCCAATTGTTGGAATGCCGATCATAGTTTCCGATCAGTGCGTCCACACATATCATCTGGCAGAATCGATGTTTGGTTTCAGATCGTATGGATTCAATATCTTGACTGTCGTCCAGAACATGCTTGACGTATTCCCAGTCCGGTCTTGCTTTGGATTTGCCGCTTTCTCCGGGCATGCTTATCTCAAGTTGCTTGAAATGGATAAGTTTCCACGACGGATTGAGCTCTTCCATAAAATCACGGCATGCGACAACAGATTGTCCACGATAGGTTCCCAGCAAAACGTCCTGCGTCGGAAGACCGGCAGTTTTGAAGATTCGTGAGCCTATGAATTCGTTTACAGGAATATTGATATAGCTTGTTCTGCTGGTTTCACGTTTCGAACTGTCCAGAAGATATCCGAACTTGAGCATGTACCTATGCCCTTGATAGTACATGGTTCTTTTTTCGGCCGCTCCATCGTAGATGCTTACCTTAAGCTGTTCGTTCGAAAAATCATGAAGAATGTTATCTTCCATCGTCGCGATCCCACTCCTCTAGCAGGTAGTAATTACGGACGAGTGTTTCCTGGTCCAGGTTGCTCATCTCTCTTGTAGCGCCATCAAGCTCATCGTACAGAGAACCCAAATAGCGGTCCCCTCGTTCGATTGCATCAACAAGGTCGTTGATGGCTTCGGCAGTGATTTCAGGAATCGGGAACGGCCAGTCTTTTGGCCTGCGGATGAATGGTATTTGTTCCATGTAAGGCTTCTTTCCGGTATGGCTGTGTTTGGTATCGTCTCAATCATAATTTCGGTTTCTTCCAACCGCTTCATATGGAGGCCGCCATCTTCTGTCGCGACTGTGGCGCATCGTATTCCATCAGAGACGGCTATTCTCTTGGCAGTTGTCCTCTGTATAGAGGATTGTTGGCCTCGAATGGAGTCAAGGCGTTCGGGCGCGAAGAAGAAACGCGGTTCATTGACACCCTTGCCTACCGGATGCATGTCGCCCGACCGGTCGACCCGCAAGACCGCACTGACGGATCCTGGAGGTGATTCTCGCCTTGGCGTCGTGGTCACGCAGTTTGTGCAGCCGCTTGCGAAACTGGTCGGTCTGCCGGATTTCCATATCAATCATTATATCCTATAAGATACAGTAATGCGGATGCCGTTATTAAAACCAACAGTACTTTGCGATAGGTTTCGGGTATGGACCCTATCGTATTAGACGAAAAGACAGGGCCGAGAAATTCAAGACGGCCCTGTCTTCTTTCCTGTTTTTTGGATGACGTCACTCGCCCTGCTGGGTTTGCTCGGACTGCACCGGAGCCTGAGTCTGTTGCGCGGCCTGCGCCTGCTGGCTGGCGAGCATCTGCTGTTGGATGAGCACGCTGTTGGTCTGCGCGGTGTACTGCTTCTCGGCCATGTGCATGCTTTCCTCGTGACGCAGCTGGTCGGCGTCCGTGAACACGCGGGCCTGGATCTCCTGCGCGAGCTTCATGAGCTTGTCCTTTTCGAGGATGCTCACGGTGATGGCGTTCGCTCCGCCGGACGGATCGTGGAAGACGAGGCTGGCGCTCATGACGTTGGCGAGGTTGGCCGCGGCGACGAGCAGGCAGACAATGGCGACCAGGGCGTTCGAGTCGAACATGCCGAAGCCGACGAACAGGAAAATCAGACCCCACACGAGGCTTCCGAGGTTAAATTTCGTGTTCGTGTCGACGCTGGCGATGTTGCGCAGCGGAATGGTCTTGGTGGACGCTCCCAACGGGATCAGTCCGAACAGGGTGTTCGGCGCCTTGTACTGCACGCGCGTGCTGGACGCGGCGACTGAGGTCTTGAGCCAGAAGATCACCACGCTGGGGCTGAAACGGTCGCCGATAATGTTCTTCTCGCCCGGCGCGTACGTGAATTCGGTCATGGTCTGTGCGGTTTCGGCCATGTTTTCTCTCCTTTTGTCGTTGTATTTTTGTTTTGCCCGTCTCCCCCAATCGTCCTTACGGTTTCCGATGGGGGAAGCGGAGACATTTTTATTGGTCTTGTGGCGGATCGGCCTATTGGAGGGCGTTGGATGGCGGTCTGAGTTTTTCGAATTCCCTTCGGACCATCCGACGTTTCGCCCTGTTCCAGAATTCCTTGAGCTCCCCGCCTGTGGCCGGTTCCTTCCGGTCTTCCCCTGCGGCACGCGTCACAGTATGAATTCCAGACCGTCGGGACCGTTGGCCTGCGCGACCGGACCGATGGAGTCGACGATATGGCCCGGTACGGGATTGTCCGGCGAACAGTCGGAAAATTCCAACGCCTCCCTTTTCTTGAGGGGAGCTTCCGCAGAATTGACGCCAAGCCGGTAGATCCGTTTGAATGTCCTGCCCATATACGTGGCGTCCGTGGTTTTCACCAGAACGGTGCAATGCAGCGTGTCCGGAATGAACGCCTCGTTTTCGCTACGCGTCTTTCCCACGTTTCCGACCATCGGCACGCCCTCTGAAACCCCGTCGAAGACATCCGCAAGATCGTCGGAACGGGCTCGGATGTCTTCTATTTCCGTTCTTACCTGCTCCGTTTCGGACATCGGTGGAGTCCTTTCTTGTGTCGTTCCATCCGGTTCACGTGCTGGTCCGCCGATATCGGAAAACGGGTCGGAAGGGAGCGTCAATCCCTTCCGACCCGTTTCTCTTCCTCACGCCTTCGGTCTCATCGACGAGGTCACATGCTGAGGCCCGGCCCGTCCTGCATGCCGCTGCCGGGGTCTACGCAGGGGTCCGGGACCGGAATTTCCGGTTCGTCCATGTCCATGGCGGGAAAATCGGACGGGTATGACGGGTCGTCCGCGGTTTGAGCGCCTTCCTGGCCGTTGGAGCGGAACGTGGCCTCGGCTAGGTCCGCCTGCATGCCGTCTTCCATGTCGTCCTGCTGTTGGGCGGGCCGCCCCTTGATCTCCATGTCCATTTTGGCGATCCTGTCGGTGAGCTCGTCGTATTCCTTCTGTCCGCTCCACGGCCTGGACAACGCGGTCCACGCGTTGTCCAGATCCGCCTTGGCGTTTTCGAGTCTTACGCCAAGACTTTGCGCGGTATCGGTGTTGCCGGAGATGATTCTGCCGAGCTGGTTGATGACGTTGTCGGCGCTATTGTTGATGTCGGGCATGCCGTTACCGGACCAGTGGACGTGCCTGTCTTTCAGACCGACGACCGGATGGAACGCGTTGAGACCTTTGACCCTCATGTCGCGGTTCTCTATGACGACGGTCATGCCGCAGTACTCGCCGGCCTCCACCGTCTGTCCGTGTCCGAGCCTTCTGGCGATGCCGGTGAGATCGTGGATGGCCTGCTTCCGGTCGGTGATGGGGCCGTTGCCGAGGTCGAGGCCGCATACGCCGCGTTCCCTGTACTCTTCGCGCAATGCCGCCGCCTTCCGGAATGCCGGCTCGTCGTCGACGGCTTCGGCGTGCTGGACTTCGAGACTGTCCACGGTCGGCTGCAATTGCATGTCGATCTTGAATCGGATGGACTTCTGCTGCGCCGCGTGTGCTCGTTTAAGCAACGTCAGCTGGGTGAGCCTGTTCTCGGCCTCCATGCGTTCTGCGATCTTCGGGTCTCCAGTGGCGAGGGCCTTCATCTGCGCGAGGTTCAACACGGTGTCGTCCACGTCGGACGCCTCGCGGGCGGGCGAATCGGAGTTCATGATCTGGCTGATGAACCCGGCCTTGCGTTCCACGGTCTGGAACATGTAGCTGTCGAATGTGCCGACGGTCACGTACCGGTAGTCCTCCACCTTGTCGAACATGTTGCCCTGCCTGCGGACACGGCCTTGACGCTGTTCGAGTTCGGCCGGCTTCCACGGACAGTCGAGGTCGTGGATGGCGAAGAGCCTGTCCTGCACGTTCGTGCCGGTGCCCAACGTTCCGGTGGAGCCGATGAGCACACGCACCTCGCCCTTGCGGACCTTGTCGAACAGGGCCTGCTTCTTCTGCGGGTCCTTCTCCTGGGCTGCGAACATGATCTCGTCCTCGGGGATGCCCTGTTCCATGATACGGCGTTTCAGATCGGATTGGATGTTCCACTTGCCGGACGCCGTGGTCGACGAGTCGCAGAACACGAGCTGCGTGGCCTTGTCGGCCGCATGCTCCTTCCAGATCCTGTAGATGTTCTCCGCGCAGACCTGTACCTTGCCGTGTTCCATCGGCTTGGCGTCCGGGTCGGACACGTCGAGCAGCTTCGGGTCGAGGCTGACCTTCCTGCCGTCGTTCGTGATGTTGAGCATGTTGTCGTCGGACGGGTCGACACCGCCGTCCCTGACGACTTCGGCGCGCTGCACGAGTTCTTCGACGGCTTTTTTCTGCGATTCGGTCGGTTCGACCGCGACGGAGATGACGTCGCAGTCCGGCACGTCGAGGTCGAGCTTGTCGGCGGTCAGCAGGTCCGCGTAGTTGTGGAACGTGCTCATGAGCTCCGGCAGGTTATGGAACTTCGAGAAACGCTGTTTGATCTGGTATCCGCTTCCCTCCGGCTTGACTTCGACGCTTTCGACGATGCTGCCGTACGTGTTGGCCCAGCTGGTGAACGCCTCCACGCCCTGGGCCTTGAGCAGGCCTGGGGCTAGATAGCGTTGCATGTTGTACAGTTCGGCCATGGAATTGGACACGGGCGTGCCGGTCGCGAACACGATGTTCGCTCCCCTGCCCTGATCGCGCAGGTATTCGCACTTGTCGAACAGGTCCTCGCATTTCTGCGCGGCCGCGACGTCCACGCCGGGCACGCTGATCGTGGTCGCGATGGCGAGGTTCTTGTATTGGTGGGCCTCGTCCACGAACAGCATGTCCACGCCAAGGTCCTCGAAGTCGATCCAGTCCTTGTTGTTCTCGCCGCCACGGAGCGCCTGGAGTTTGCCGTCGACGCGCGCGCGGTCCTTCTCGTTCTGTTTGACGGTCTTGCTCAGGTTCTTCTCCATCTTGCCGATCTCGTCCTTCAGCTTTTTGGCGGCGAAGTCGTTGCCGTCCGTCTTCGCGGTCTCGATGCTTTTGAGCATTTCGCTCTTGCGCCGGTCGAAGTACCGTTGCCGGCGTTCGGGACTGACGTGCATGCGTTGGAACGTGTCCTGACGGACGATGACCGCGTCCCAGTCGCCGCCGGCGACCTTTGCCCAGAAGCGTGCCGCGCCCTTGCCGGCGCCGTCCGCCTCGGTCATGGAGAGTATGTTCGCGTCCGGGTAGAGCGTGAGGAAGTCCTTGGCCCACTGTTCGGTCAGATGGTTCGGCACGACGATCATGGGCTTGGTGGCCTTGCCGAGACGTTTCGCCTCATGGCATGCGGCCACGCCGGTGAACGTCTTGCCGGCGCCCACGACGTGGGCGATGAGCGTGCCTTCCTCGGATTGCAGGATCCTCGCGACGGCTTTGCGCTGGTGGCCGTACAGGTCGATGTCGCTGCTGATGCCGGGGAACGTGAGATAGGAGCCGTCGTATTCGCGTGGACGGATTCGGTTGAACCGCTGGTTGTACACGTTCTCAAGCATGCGCGTGCGGTCCGGGTCGTTCCACACCCATTCGGTGAATGCCTGTTCGACGGCGTGGCGTTTCTGGTAGAGCATAGCCGTGGCCTGCGGGTCCCTGACCTTCCTCTTCCCGGTCGGATCGTTCGGATCCGGTTTGGTGAGGTTGCTGGTCGTGGAGTTGAGAGCTCCCGCGACGATCTCGAACGGGTTGCGTCCCGGACCGGTGCCCAGGCCGTATTCCTGGATGGTGGTCTCGTCGAGTTTCGGACTGAGGGACGATTTGACCTGCCAGTTGCCGGTGGTCTCGTCGTGGCTGACGGAAAGGCTGCGCAGGCCGCCTTCGGTGATGTCGGGCCGTTGCCTGATCTTGAACGTGTCGATCATGAAATCGCGGATCACGCCGGCCGGAATCCATGACGAGCCGAGTTTCGCGGTGATCTCATCGTGGGTGAGCCTGTCGGGAAGCGACTTCCTGAGCCTGGATTCCAGGTTCCTCAGTTCCATCAGGCGTTCCGGATCGGGTTCCTGCGCCGGATGGGCCTCCATCCATTCGTTCCTGCGTTCGCGCCATTGTCCGAGTCCTTCGACGCTGACCATGGAACTCAGCGGGCGGTATTCGTC
>OLQC01000058.1_pt1 | contig 119609 bp, 93 predicted proteins | sample 1672471 | NCBI WGS metagenome assembly OLQC01 (sample SAMEA3136689, study PRJEB25190) | human gut metagenome | biome: human gut; feature: human-associated habitat; material: faeces | place: Austria | collected 2013 | reverse complement strand
ACGGCTATGGTGAAGGCGCAGCGGCGCATGAGGAAGCGCTCGAGGCGGGCGATAAGTGCCGTGCTTGCCTTCCCACGTTCGGCACCATTCATGTTGCGACCTGTTTCAAGTTCGTGTGCATCATAAACGAGCAGCGGATGCTTCCTACGGCCAAGTATCGACATCCATCCCATGAGAAGGGCATACAGGTCGTGACAGCTAAGGACATCACAATCAATGCGCCGCAGTGTGCGTAATCTGCACTTGGCTGAAACCAGATGGTTGAGCTTAGCGTTTTTATAACGTTTTATCGTTGGCTCTTCGATATAGGTGATTCCCGATTCGGCATATGTCTTATTCTTGGGTCCCTTTGCATAAACAGTTGTCTCATAACCGAGATCATGAACTGTCCGGACTTCTCTTATATCGCGGCTTTCACCACTATATTCCGATAGGCAAAACTTGACATATTTCACCAAAGCACCCACTTGGCGTGTAAGCGACCTTTGCAAAAGGCCATCGACATATATCTAACGCATTGTATTTGCTCTAAAGCTCGCGAGCAATGGCCTCGGCAACTTCAATTGCCTCATCTGCGGCAAGATACGGCCCCATGGGCAAAGAGAGTACCTGCTTGCATAGCCTTTCCGTAACCGGACAACCATCAGGGCACAAACTGGCACCCTCGAAAGCCTTTTGCGCATGCATCGGCTTGGGATAGTACACCATAGTCGGAATCCCCTGCGCCTTGAGCTTGTCCTGCAAGTCCTGGCGGTCGATGCCACTAGAAACTTGAACCGTATACTGAGCCCATGAACTTCTAAAACCGGGTTCAATTTTCGGAAGCACGAGTCCAGTATCCTTAAGGGCATCGTCATATACGGCAGCAATATCATTCACGTCATTGACTTCATATTCCGCGAATGCCTTCAATTTGACCTGGAGAATTGCCGCCTGCATGGTATCAAGGCGACTATTCATGCCAATACGCACGTTGTCATACTTCATCGTGCCCTTGCCGTGCACGGCATAGCTTCGGATAAGCGCAGCCCAATCGTCGTCATCGGTAAAGACGGCGCCTCCATCGCCATAGCAGCCCAATGGCTTGGCAGGAAAGAAACTCGTCGTGGAGATATCGCCAAAGGAGCACGCCATCTTGCCCTCTACACTGCCGCCAAACCCTTGCGCTCCGTCTTCCAGAAGAAGCAAATCGTTCCTCTGGCATATAGCCCGAATGACCGGATAATCAGCAGGCAAGCCGAATAGATCTACGGCGACAACGATCCTGGGTGAAAGTTCTGTCTGGGTTCGGACAAAATCAATAGCCTGCTCAAGACTCGTCGGATCAATATTGTATGACCTCGCATTGACGTCAACGAAAATGGGCGTTGCCCCGAGGGCAGAGACAACCTCACCACTTGAGAAGAACGTGAAATCCGGCACGAAAACGGCATCTCCAGGACCCACTCCCCACGCCATGAGAGCCAGCTGCAAGGCGTCGGTACCGTTCGCGCATGTAACACAATGCTCCACGCCCACATAGTTGGCCAGCGCCTTCTCGAGACTGGCAACCTCAGGGCCAGCAATATAATGTACCCCGGCACATACATCGAGAATCACCGGATCAATCTCGTTTTTGAGATGAAGGTACTGGGCTTTCAGGTTGCGAAACTCCATACTAGAGAACCTCTTTCAATCCGCTGTCGCCTTCTCGGTATGACCGCCCGCAAACCGCACATTCGAGCCCCTCTGACAGAAGCTCCCCGCATTCGCAAACCCATCCACGTTGTTTTGCGGGAACGCCAAGCATAAGCGCATGATCGGGAACATCACATGTCACAACGGCACCCGCTCCGATAAGGGCGCATGTCCCTACCCGATGTCCGCATACGATTGTCGCATTGGCTCCGATCGATGCCCCGTCGCAAACCGCGGTTCGCTTATATGCCGCCGGTCCCTTCGGATATCGGGCGCGCGGCGTCAAATCGTTCGTAAACACACAGGAGGGACCGCAGAAGACACCATCCCCGATCTCTACGCCTTCGTAAACGCTGACGTTGTTCTGAATCTTCACGTTATTGCCTATATGCACATTATTTGCGACGTTGACATTCTGTCCCAGACTGCAATTATCGCCAATGGACGCGCCTGCCTGTACGTGACAAAAATGCCAGATTTTGGTGTTGGCGCCAATATGAACATCGTCGTCAATATATGAGGACTCGTGGACAAATGCGCCTTCGGCAAGTTGAATCATTTGAACTCACCTGTCATGTCCAAGCTTGCAAAATCCTCGAGCGGCAAATCGACCGGCATGCCGGTTTTCTGGCTCTTGTATATTGCAAGGACCATCTCAAGAGCGTCTCTTCCGGCCTTTGCATCGACATAGGGATCGCGGTCATTCTCGATTGCGTCCGCGACATCGGCGTAAAGCGCTGTATGCCCGTTGCCATACACGTTCGAGGTTTGTTCCTTGAGTCCCCGGTTATCTGCATCCTCGGGATGTTCTTCGGAGAAATCCCAAACGTCAATATCATTTGTAGAGGTGCCGCCAATTTTCACGGTTCCATTTTCGCCGAATAGATACAGCGTCTCCTCGAGATTCTTGGGATACACATTTGTGGTGCCCTCAATAGTCGCGAGAGCGCCATCCTCGAATTCGACGACGGCCGTACCGATATCCTCTGCCTCCAGATAATCATGGAAGCGCTGTCGCGTCTGCGCATAAATGCGCACGGGCTGTCCCATCATCCAACGCAGCAAATCGATTCCGTGAATGCACTGGTTCATCAGGCAACCGCCATCTTCGGCCCATGTACCGCGCCAAGGAGCCTGCAGATAGTATTGCTCACCACGATTCCAGCGCACGTGAATGGTTCCGTGGCTCATACGCCCAAAACGCCCGGCCTCAAGCGCCTTGCGAGTGCGTTGAACCGCCTCGTTAAATCGATTTTGATGGCATGCCGAAACCTTGACGTTCATCTCCGCCGCACGCTCAATAATCTCGTTTGCGTCTTTCATGGACATTGCCATGGGCTTTTCGATTATTACGTTCTTGCCAGCTTCGATGCAATCCAACGCAATCTGGGCGTGACTTCCGCTCTCGGTTGCTATGGCGACAAGCTCTATCTCGGGGTGCTCTTCGAGCATCTCGCGATAGTCTTCGTAACGTTGCACGTCGTCAAAATTCCCGCTATCCGCCTTTTCGAGCATGACGTCGAACTTTGCCGGGTCAATATCGCACATCGCGACGAAGTCGAAATCGTTTCGAGCAGCCGCTTTCACATGATTCACGGCAATACGCCCGCAACCAATCAGTGCATATTTCATGAATGAAATACCTCCCCCATATTCATGACGGCATCGGCAATCCGAACGGATGCTCTGCCATCGCCAAATGGATGATATTCTTTGCCAATAACCTGAGGAAGACTCATGGCCTTTAGAATGCTTTCTTTTGATGGCCTTGCGAGGAGATTGCGATTGTCGACCATCGTCTCCGGCCAGACCTCGAAATCGAGAATTGTCGTGCATTTTACTTCGGCAAAAAAGGCCTCTCTCTGAAGACCGCCAGAGTCAGTGATGACCTGCTTTGCATTATTTGTAAGCCAAAGGCTCTCAAGATACCCAACCGGTTCAATGACGCGCGTGTTCTTCAAGCCCTCTTTGGCGATAATCTCGCTAACAGCGCTCTTGCAGCGAGGATGCACGGGATAAACGGCGGGAGCATCCAATTCCTCTATCGCCGCCAATATCGAAAAGAGGGCTGAGCGATCGGTCGTGTTTTCCTCACGGTGACATGTCAGGTAATAGAACTCGTCGGGAACAGCAACGGATTCACCGTCGAGCCTGACCAAATCAGGCTTTTTCGCGACTTCGCTGTAGTTTAGAAACGCATCGTACATGGGATCACCCACGAATTCGCTTCTAGTCCCCAGACCCTCATTTACCAGATTCTCCAAGTTCGCCCTGGTGCATGCAAGGAGTTTAGACGACACGTGATCCGTGCAAATTCGATTGATCTCCTCGGGATTCGTCATCGAACGCGTGCGGGCACCGGCTTCAACATGCGCTATCGGGATATGCAGCTTCGCAGCTGCCAACGCTCCCGCAAGCGTCGAATTGGTATCCCCGTAGAGAAGGACGGCATCTGGACCTTCGTCCAGCAAGACGCGCTCTAGCGCCTCGAGCATCCTCGCCGTCATCACGGCATGCGTCCCTCCCGAGATACCCAGATTTATCCGAGGCTCGGGGATAGAAAGCTCGTCAAAAAAAGTCTGCGACATGTTTTTGTCAAAATGCTGGCCCGTATGCACCAACACTTCGGTAATGTCCTTGCGACTTTCGAATTCATGAGAGACAACTGCTGCCTTGATAAACTGAGGCCGTGCTCCAACGATGCTCAATACTTTATGATGCACGTTACAAGACCTCGATGTTCGTACGGTCGCGTACATTCTTCATGGCGTTCTTTGTATCAAAGACCATGTCCGCATTCCTGGCAACAAAATCATAATCAACATTGCTGTGGGCGCACGTGACGATAACGAGATCGGCCCCGGCAAGCACGTCTTCCGTGAGCTCTGGAAGAGATTTTCGTACCTCGCCTTGATAGTAATACTCGGGCACCCAAGGGTCATAGTATGCGATATCAGCACCCCTGGCCTCAAGACGCTCGATAACGCGCAGCGCGGGACTTTCACGATAATCGTCGATATCCTGTTTGTAAGCCACGCCCAGTACGAGTATCTTTGCGTCCTTCATGGCCTTGCTCTTGGCATTGAGCAAGCGAGCGGCCCTTGACGCGCACCATTCGGGCATGCCGTCATTGACGGTCATGGAAGCTTCGATCATGGAAGTGTGAAAGCCATATTCACGCGCTTTCCAAGAAAGATAATAGGGGTCGAGCGGAATGCAGTGTCCACCGAGACCCGGACCGGGATAGAACGCCGTAAAGCCATAGGGTTTTGTTTTAGCAGCGTCTATTACCTCCCACACGTCAATACCCATACGATCGCAGAGCATCGCCATTTCGTTTACAAGGCCGATATTGACGTTGCGGTACGTGTTTTCGAGAATCTTCTCCATCTCGGCCACAGCGGGAGTGGACACGCGCGTCACACCGCCTTCGAGAACAGATTCGTATACGGCGGCGATGCATTCGAGGGCATCCTCGCCAACGGCCCCAACAACTTTGGGAGTGTTCTTGGTTTTGTAGATGAGATTGCCCGGGTCAACTCTCTCGGGACTAAAGCCCAAATAGAAATCCGTTCCGCACGTAAGCCCTGATCCATCTTCCAGGATTGGCTTAATCAGGTCTTCGGTGGTTCCGGGATACGTCGTGGATTCTAGAACCACCATGGTTCCCTTTTTTATATATGGTGCAATCTCACGAGCAGACGCCTCCATGTAGGAGGTGTCGGGTTGTTGATGGGCATCGAGTGGGGTGGGGACACAAATCGCCACGAAATCGCAATCCGCGATGCGTGAAAAATCAGTTGTTGCCTCGAGCATGCCAGAGCTAACGAGGGATTCAAGGTCTTCCTGGACGACATCGCCAATATAATTCTCGCCCCGGTTTACCGAATCGACCTTTTCCTGCTGAACATCAAAGCCGAGAGTCCGAAATCCGGCCTTCGCTTTTTCGACTGCAAGCGGAAGTCCAACGTAGCCAAGCCCCACCGTTCCGCAAACAAGGTTACGCGACTTGATTAACTCTAACAGCTTTTCTTTCATGAGTCCCTCTCTCAATGACCTTCCTGAACACGTAAATATACATCAAGAAGACGAGTTTCCTGCGACTTCCAGTTAAATTCTTCGAGAACGGCCTTTCTGCCCCTTGTTCCCATTTCCTTCGCTCGCTCGGGGTCGTCGAGAATAGCGGAAATCGCCTTTTTGAGTTCTTCGACATTACCCTTTTCGACTGCTATTCCAAAATGATATCTATCGTTTATTTCACGCCATAAATCGAAATTGGTAAAAATAACAGGCACGCCACATAGCATCGCCTCGAACAGCTTGTTACTCCCAAGCGTGCCAAGATGGTCACATGTGTCTGCTGTATAGGCAACGGTGGCAAGTGCGGCAATGCTATGACCTATCAGATTGGGTAGCTCCGAGAAGGGCAGAACGCCTGCGTATTCTGTTTTATGATTCTCGTCGAGCTCCTCTATCTTCTCCAAATCGGCCTCTCGCCGTACCGGGCCCGCAATGACGAATCTAAGATCCGGGAAAGACTGAATTGCCTCAACGGCAGTATCGAGACCATATTGATTGCAGGAAACCTGTCCGGCAAAGCAGATGTATTTCGAGTCGGCGTCTCGGAACTCTATTTTGCGCCAAGGACTATCTTCGTCAATGATTGGGTAATTCGTAACCATCACCGTCTCAGGGTTGGTCTGGGAGAGACGCGCACAGATATGAGGGGTGACGGAAATGATCGCATCAATTCTAGAAACTACGCTTTTCTCATAATTCGAATAAGCCCGTGCGAGAAGGCGCATCATGCTCTTGGGAAGCGGCAATCTATCGCTGTCCGCAAACCGGGAGGCAAAGTCCTCGTGACAATCAAATATGACTTTCTTCCCCGCCCTTTTCAGCTTTTTTGCATAAGGAAGCAATTCCATATCGTGAAAATGATAGATGTCCGCATCCAGTTTCTTGGCGAGTTTGTACACATGACGCGGTCGCAGGACAAGCCGATAGAATGCGCCGGTTTTCCTCTCTCCCGTGCCAACAAGGGTCACGCCATGCTCTACGCCGTCTTCTCCTTGAGCAACTTGAAACACCTCATATCCGGCATCAGCAAGCGAGAAGCACTCCTTCAATAGAATGCGCTGATCGTGATTGCCGTGCGTGCTTGTCATGTGGCAAACGCGAATCATGAAGGACTCTTGTCTCCCTCATTCTCGGCTTGCTTGTTGAAAAGGGACCTTTTGAGCGTTCCGAACGCCTTGAGTGAGCGCTTGAGATCGTTAGGGTCTTTAAGGCCCTCTTTAATGCGATAGGCAATATATGACGGCCTCATGTAGTATTTACGCCTTGCCTGGGAACAAAAATCGACAAATTCCCGCGAGCTTATGCCCGGCAGATTAATTACGCAATTCAGCGTGCCGTCTTCTTGCAAGTAGTTTTCATAGAGGCCATCGATATAACCATTTTCCTTCGCCCAGCTATAGGCCTCCGTGCCTGGATAAGGAATGAGTGGGAAAAATTGTGCGGTATCAGTATTGAAGCGCAATGCAGCCTCGAGGGTATTTTCCATGGTCTCTCGCGTCTCGCCCTTATTGCCGACCATGTAACAGGCATGCACCTTCAATCCGGCCCGCTTTGCGTTCGCGATATACGTATCAATTTGGTTTAACGTCGCCCCCTTGCGGATATTATTTAGAATCTCCTGGTTATATGACTCTATACCGGGAATTATGAGATGGCATCCCGCTTCTTTCATCAGCACCATGGTTTCGTAGCTCAGATTGATGCGCGCATTGCAAAGCCAGCGAGTTTTCTTATTCAGCCCCTTCTCGATAAGGAGCTCGCAAATCCTTCTAACTCTCTTCTCGTCTATCGTAAACGTGTCATCCTCGATGACAATCTCCCTAACTTGAGGGAGCTCCCTCACAATATACTCAAATTCGCCGACAACGTTTTCCGCACTTCGGGCGCGATACTTATGTCCATGCATTGTCTGCGGATACACGCAAAACGAGCATCGAGCAGGACACCCCCTGCCCGTGAATATTTGAATTTCCGGCAAGGCAGCCGCGGGGAAGACGTAATCGTCAACGTCCAGATGTTCTTTAATAAAGCGTGCTGCAAACGGAATTGTATCCATGTCCTCGATAGGATCCATGTCCTCGTTATGGACGACATTTCCCTCCGAATCCCGATACGAAAGTCCTTTTACAGCGCAAACATCTGCTCCGGCGTCGAGCGCCTTCGCAAGCTCTAACACTATTGCGTCATATTCCTTTCTGGCAATTCCGTCTATCGACTGACTAATGCTCAACGTCTCCTCAGGCAAGGAGCTTGGGTGTGTTCCTACTAGCAGAATAAAGGAGTCCGGATACCTCTCCTTTAGTGCCTGCGCAAAAGACACGTCACTGTATATCGACGGCGTGCTCGTATTAATAACGAATAGCTCGACGCAATCCTCGGCAGCATTAATCCGCTCAAGAGTTTCCTCCTTGCTCAAGGGCTTCGCGCAGGCATCATAGAATGAGATATCGAAACCCTGGTCTTCAAGAATAGCAGCCGAGTAAATCATCCATAATGGATAGTAAAGGACACCACTATGCCCAATTGACGGACTCCGAGATTCCCGCGAAAACTTTCCATATTCGGACTTGAATGGGGGGTTCACGTATACAGTCTTCATGATTCATTGCCTTCTTGAATAAAGCCCTTGTATATAGCTGAGTATTTACGAAAATTTCTTGTCGCATATTGCATCATCTTGATAAGAGCGACAAGTCGACTCACTCCTACATGCCTGAGCGTTTTGTAGTTCATCCGGGCAGCCTGCATCTTATTTGATGACTTTGAACCAGCAGCCATCCTATGCAAGGTAAGAGGTTGCGAAACTGCATGGGCACGTTGTTCGCCTTTGAGAACAGAGAGCCACATGGCATAGTCTTCATGCATGCCGTCATGTGCTGCAGCATCGTCTTTCAGCAGGTCTTTTCTTATAAGCACGGATGAACAGGTTATGGGATTCTGTGCTAGAAGATCCCTAAAACATACGGTTTCGGGGGGACGAAGGACATACGAAGAAATGTCTCCCGCTTCGTTCATATATGCTGTCCCAGTAAATAAGAACGATGCGCCGTCTAAAGCGTGTGCAAGCTCTAGTTGACTTGACAGCTTCTCTCGCCTCCACATGTCATCGCTATCCAAAAACGCAACCCATGGTCCCTTTGCAACTTTGATTCCCCTATTTCGTGAATAAGTTACGCCATAGTTTTTCGAGTTCTTCTGGACATTAATTCGATCGTCATTTTGAGAGAGCTCCATCGCGAGCTCAAATGTCCTGTCAGAAGAGCCATCATCGATAATAATAAGATCCCAATCTCGATGTCCTTGGTTCATAACTGAGGTAATTGCTTCGCTTATATATTTCTCGGCGTTATAAGCAGGCATTACGACGCTGACATGATCGAGACTTGATTGGCCTTCATTCATCGCGCTCCCTGCCTCTTGAAGACCGTGATGAGAGTTCTTATGACAATTCGAACATCAAGCCCCAAGGATCGACTCTCAATATACTCGATATCATATCGTGCCTTTTCCTTAGGAAGAAGCTCGTAACCACCCGTAACTTGAGCAAGGCCCGAAACGCCCGGACGAATTAACAGGCGCTGGTCCCATCCGTCTATGCGTCGTGCAAACTCTTCCGAAAAGATGGGGCGTTCCGGTCTCGGACCAATTAGAGACATATCGCCTTTTACCACGTTCCAAAACTGCGGCAACTCGTCCAAGCGTGTGGAGCGCAGTATCTTTCCAAGAGGGGTGACGCGAGGGTCTCCCTCGGTAGCCCATTGCGCACCCTTGAGTTCGGCACTCGTGTACATGGTACGAAACTTATATAAAGAAAAGACTTCGCCATTTTTGCCCAAGCGATGCTGAGAAAAAATGGCGGGCCCCTCAGACTCTTTCTTAATCAGACATGCGATGGCCGCCATCGGAAGAGACAGAACAACTAATGCCATGCTGCAGGAAACAATATCGAATCCACGCTTAAGAATGCAATAAATTGGCCCACCAGAAACCCTGCGAACCTTGGGCAAGACAATAATTTCATCATCTGGCAGGAGGCTTTCAAGCACTCCCCGGGCAATCCCGCTGTCGGACAAACCTGGCGTGTGTGAGACGGCAACCATAATATTTGCAGCGCTTTCGTTGCAAACTGCTTCTTCAGCAGCTTGAGCAAGTTCTTCGAGATCCGCTCTCGATGTTGCCACTGCAGTCTCATCATCCTCTGATTGCGCGTCAGAACTCCGACTATCCGAAGAGCGAACTGCCTCAACCTGCCCTTCCGACGCGATGACACCAGTCGGCACAGATTTGCCTTTTATATTGAAAGGTCCCTTTTTCGAAGCAGCTATCTGCCCAGCAACCGCAACAATGGCAGCAGCCCCGACAAGAAGATTAATTCCCGTTTTTAGAACTCTGCCCAATGCCTTATGTTTCAGTTTACGAGACATTCATTCCTCGGTTATCAGTCAAATTTCTTTCACGATAGTATAAAAAGGGTTTTAAAGACATCCTCTCCTTAGCCCCTTCGTTCGTAAGCAAAATCATATCGACCCCAAGCACCCCATTTCTCTAACCAGCTACACGGTATTCGGTCAGCGTGGGCGTGCATACGATTTTCATCTCCTGCGAGACATTTGGCGCCGTCGTCACCGTGTACGTGCATACGATGGGCTCCCCAGGACGCAGGCGTGGCTCCCACGACCTAAGCACCTGCAAGCCGTTATGCTGCATCGTCACAAATCCGGCATCGGCATTCGACTCGAAATTGCTGATGCTGCCACCAGCAGGCGCATAAATGAAGAGAACCGGATACAGAACGCCATACTCGTAATTATCAAAATCGCCGATGATGTACCATCCACCAGCCGCGATTTCTTCGGGCGTGGCATTGTCTGCGAACACTGTCTTCACTTTATAGGTATATGACCCGTCAGCATTCTTATGTGACTCCAGCACCTCATTATCAATATCGACGTACCAGCCCATCTTCGAACCAATCCAGGCAGAGTAAAATACGCCAAGCTCGGGTTTGGACGAGTCGCTGTTGAGCGCTCCCGAGCAACCAAGCGATGCGAGCATGGCCTGCTCGCCTGTGTCGGTAAGCCAGAACATGACCGTACGGTTCTCCATGTTTTGTGCCATACATGAGGCAAATTTGATCATTGTCGCGGAGTTGAGATTTTCAAACAGCTTGTTGAAGGTCTCGTGTGCCGCCTGAGCAAAGAGCGCATCAGTTACTGCAAGACCCGTACCCTCGGGATCGGCGCCGTTCGAGAGATACTTCCAGTAAATGTCATGTTGGAGAACCCTTGTCGCATTCGATCCGTCAAGTACCGTGCCGTCTGCAAGCGTAATAGGACCTACGATAGCAAGGATGTCCTGCACGACACTCGGCGTGATAGAAATAACCCCATCAAGATGGATAGCGTTTCGCTCTTCGTAAGATGCGGCCCAGATGGCAGCAACGCGCGAGAAATCGGGATCAACTCCAGCATCGTAGGGAACATCCATGCCATGGGCGCTGAAAAGTGCATATTCTTCATCCGTGATGCCTGCCGAAGCGGGGGTGACATCGGTAAGCACATCAGTGACGCGCGAGAAGTCGTTGAGGATGATCTCGCCATCGCGAATCTCGAGCGTCCCCATCGAGCCGGGAAAGCCACCCGATGACCGGAGTTCGGCGGAGTTCTGCGCCGCGATCAGATACGTGCGGTTGCCGTTGGCGCCCAACACGGGGCCCGCCACCGGCGCGAGCGCCGCCGCCTTCTGGAACGTTGCGTTGATGGTCGTGAGCTTCTCCTTTGCCGGGTCCACCACGGACTTGAGCTGCTCGATGTGCATCTCGGGGAGCGACTCGGCCACGTCGGCGCACTTCTGCATCGACGGCGCGGCGTCCTGCACCGCGTCGAGCAATTGGGTCACGGCGGCGACGTTGATGCGCCTGTCGGTGGAGATGAGGCTATCGGGCGGATTTGCCTCGAGCGTCTTGGTGAGCGGCACGAGCCCCTCGTCGAAGGCATCGTCGAGCGCCGTCATGAGGTCACGCATGCCGCTGATGTCCTGACCGTACACGGGAATGATCGAGGCGACCATCCACAAGGGCGACGAAAGCTCGCCAGCTATGCTTCCGGTCAGCTCGCTCGCATGCTGTGCTGATTGCGCAGCGGCTGCGTAGTCGTTCTCGCCGATGGCGGTCTGGATGCTCTTCACGTCCTGGAGGACTTGCGTCGCCTGCGACTTCATCTCCTTGGCAGATCCGACGGCGGCAAAGGCAGCTGCCACGAGGGCGATGAGCAGGACGGCGACAACGCCGATGATGATGTAGAGCCTCTTTCTGCCACGGGATCGCCCACCCGAGCGCTTGCCACCGCCTATGTAGTTCGCGCTGCTGTACGCCGCCAAATCCGCCTGCGAAACGCGCGACGTGCTCACCGGACGGTTCCTGTTGGCGGAATACTCGCCGTGTCCGTGACGAACGTCATCGCTATAGCGATAATCATCATTAGAGCGGTTCATGCTCCCCCTATGGTCAAACGCGTTTACACACCGCAGCGCACGCGCGCATGCTTCGAATTCGCATCAAGTCTGTGACATAAACTGTGTCATGATACCGCAAGAGGGCGTGACCACGAATTCTCCACGCCATCTCCCCCGCCCACCGGCGCATATGGCGTAACGAAACGCCATGACACGTACGGAAGCGAGTCCGCGCGAGCTGTCGCTCCGCGCCGCCAAAGCCATCGCTATCTCTCCTGTGCGCATCGGCGAAGTGTGCGATACTTTGAGACAGCGCAAAAACACGGGCTTTCGCCTTCCGACAAAGCAACGAGGTACGACATGAACATACCCACCGACGAGCAGGTCAAGAGCTACATCAAGTCCGTTCCCGGCCTGCGCCAGACCTGGGGCATACCCAAGGCGAAGAGCATGGGCACCGTCGCCCTCGCGCTCATGTGTCTGCTGCTCATGGGGGTCCTGGTCGGGGCCGCCGCCTACTTCATGCGCGTCGACACCTCGATTTCCTTCAAGCATGCCGACGGCCTCGTCATCGTGCTCGTGCTGGCGTACGTCGTGAGCGGCATACGCGTCCTCCAGCTCCGCGCCGAGCGCGCCGAGCTCCCCGGCTTTCGCAAGCTGCTCGCCCAGCGCCTGACGGGAGACCCCGAGACCGACGGCGAGGCGCAGATGCAGGCCGAAGCGGACTACAGGTGGGAATCGATTCGCTACCAGCGCATCGCGCGCATGATCGGACTCGCGGCGCTCATCATCATCGCCATCAACACCTACCAGGTGGGCACGAACGACTTCGCGCGCGTGCTCCTCTTCGACGGTGCGATTCTCATCTACCTCACCGGCGCGTTCTGGTGCAACTTCGCCTTCAAGGCCGAGCTACTCGAGGTCGAGCTCGAAGAGCGCAGCCGCGCCACCATCAAGTGGCAGACCGAGCACCCGGGCGAGGCGCAGGCCGAGGAGCAGGAAGCTGGCGATGCTCCCGTGGAGCCCATCGTCCGCGGTGCGCACAGCAAGGTCGACGACGCGGAGCCAAAAGCCTAGCGCGAGAAGCCGCCGCCCATTCCGCCGAAGCCGCCGCCTCCACCCATGGAGAAGCCGCCTCCGCCGCCGAAACTCCCGTTACCGCCTCCGCCCTTGGCCGCCGAGATGACGCTCTGCGCCGAGTTCATCGTGTTCTCGAACGCGTCGCCGAAGAATCCAGCGCTGGCCGCACCGGCATGCATGGCCATGTACGGGTTGTAGTACCACAGCATGCTGCCGACGAACACGTCATCGTTCCAGATGTCGGGTGCCACGCGGTTGAGGTCGCCCACAACCTGGTCGGCTACGCCGAATATGTAGGCGTACACGAGTAGCTCGCCCCACACCTTCGCGTCCGTGGGCACCGCCTCGTCGAGCGCCGTGAAGTCCTTGAACCAGCGCTTGAGCGCATCACAGCGCGCCTGGATCTCGACCGCCTCGACCGAACGTCGCGGCATGAAATGCGCGAAGACGAGCAGGATGAGCGCACCGGGCACCAGGCCGATGAGCGGCATGAAGTTCTCCGCGATGATGCCCACGCTGGCGCCGATGACGACCAGCGCGGCCGCGACGACCTGGAACGCGCGCTTGCAGCTCTCCCCCGTCCTCTCGAAGAACCCGCGCCTGTCGACCTCGGCACCAATGGTCCCCTGCCAGAGCTCCATGGAGTTCACGTAGCTCTGCGCATGGTCCTTGGCGTATGCCTCGATGTCATCGAGCGTGACGCTGCCGTACTGCACGCCGATCTTGTCGAAGACGAGGTCAAGTGCCTTGGCGTCGATGGAGTCGAGTTCGACCGTCGCGCGCTTCTCGGGGTTGATGCCCAGACGATAGACCGCGCGCTCCCTGTCGCCCAGGATCTTGCGCTCCTCGATGGTGCTCTCGCGCGAGATGCTCACGACGCCCAGGTTGGAGAGGTGCATGAGCACGGCGGTGAGATCGTTCGCATCGGGCTTGTTCCAGCGGACGAGCCTGGCGATGACGGCGGGATTCGTTCCCTTCTCGGGCACGTCGCGCCAGTACTCGCCATCGAAGCTGGGCTTGTGCTCGCGTCCGTAGCGCAGGAACAGGATGATGGCGACGATGAGGCACACCACCGAGACGAGAAGCGGGATGACGAGCATGAGCACGTCGATGAGGCGCTGTGCCTGCGCTTGACGCTCCCAGACCTGCTCCTCCTCGAGCACCTGCGGCAAGCCGTCACCCGGCTCCTTCTGGCTAGCCGCCACGCCGGGCGTCCAGTTCGCCGGGAAGGCGACGCGCATCTCGGCGAAGCTGCCCTCCCTCACGCGCGGCACGGCGAAGTCCACGACGCCATCTGCGTCGAAGCTTACCGAGCCATTGAGGTTGCCATGCCCGAAGGTGTAGACGTTCTCGCCGCCGATGACGCTCTGGCCGGGCGGCACGGGAAGGTGCACGTAGGCGTTCACATCCTCGGTATCGACATCCCAATTGGGGCCGACGAACTGCCAGTACAGGACGCTCACGTCATCGTATTGCGTCACGGCGTTCGTATAGGTGAAGTCGAAGACGAAGGTCTTCTTCGCGTCTTCGGTCGTCGAGAACGCATAGACCGTGTTCTCGGCCACGTCGACGGAATAGTGCCCGCTCGCAGGACCACCCGCCGTGCGCCAGGAGCCTTGGAAGGGTACTTCGACGAGCTGCGTGGTGACGCCGTTCTCATCGATGACAGAGACGCCGTTGACGATGGCCGCGCCACCGGGTGGCGGGTCGAGCACGGCGGCGGTAAGCGTGTAGCGGCCCTCGAACGAGTACGTGCGTGCGTCGATGACATGCAGGGAGCCGTCGGTGGCGACCGTCGCGTTGATAGTGTCGCTCGTGCACTCGTGGCTCTTGGAGGCATGAACGCTCACGGGCACGACGCACATGCATACGACAAGCCAGATTGCACACGCGACGATCAACGACAAGACAAAACGCGCCGGGACAGTTTTGTCTGGTTTCGTGACGTGAGACAGATTGGACAGGTACGTCTGTCTCATTTGGCTTCGTGAATGAGACAGACGTACCTGTCCAATCTGTCTCACGTCACGCATACGCATCACGAGAAGCTGACCTGCGGCGCGGTCGAGGCTGCGGCATCGGCCTCGAAGAGCTCGCGCTCCTTGAAGCCGAACATGCCTGCGAAGATGACCGCCGGGAAGGTCTGGATGCCGTTGTTGTACTTCATGACCGTGTCGTTGTAGCTCTGGCGCATGTAGCTGATCTTGTCCTCGGTCTCGGACAGCTGCGCCTGCAGGTCGAGGAAGTTGGCGGACGCCTTGAGGTCGGGATAGGCCTCGCTCACAGCGAAGAGCGTCTTGAGGGCGCCGGTGAGCATGTTCTCGGCCTCGGCGCGCGCCTCGGGCGTCGTGGCGGCCATGGCAGCAGTGCGTGCCTCGGTCACGGCCTGCAGGGTGCCGCTCTCGTGTGATGCGTAGCCCTTGACGGTCTCGACGAGGTTGGGGATGAGGTCGAGCCTGCGCTGCAGCTGCACGTTGACCTGCGCCCAAGCGTTGTCGACGCGATTGCGCATGCGCACGAGATTGTTGTACATCGCGATGAGCGCGATGGCGAGAATGACGACGATTACGACGATGACGATGAGGGCGATGGTAAGTCCGCTCATGGGGGGTCCTTCCAATAGGAGCTTTTCGTGCATTGTACCGTATACGCTGTGGCGCGAGGCGGGGTGAGACAGATTGGACAGGTACATCTGTCTCACCCCGCCTCGCGCCAAAAGTTACCTTTGCATGTCGAAGAGCCGGCTTTCCTTGACACTCCCCCCGCATCATTTACATTGAGCAGGAAATAGTTCCGGTTGGCTCGCATCCATGCGGAACCGTGACGAGGGACGCACGACGCCCCCGTGGGAGAGATGGGAACACCTATGAGCGATGCACTTTTATCCGTCCGCGGCCTCACGGCCGGCGTCGATGGCAAGGAGATACTCCATTCGGTCGACCTCGACGTCGAGGAGGGCGGCGTTCACGTCCTCATGGGCCCCAACGGTGCGGGCAAGTCAACGTTGGGCCACGTCATCATGGGCGAGCCGACCTACGACGTCACGGGCGGTACCATCATGTTCGGTGGCGAAGACGTCACCGATCTCTCCCCCGACAAGCGCAGCCTTGCCGGCATGTTCCTCTCGTTCCAGGCACCCGTCGAGATTCCCGGCGTGCCGCTGTCGAGCTTCCTGCGCGCCATCAGCTCCGCGCGTCCCGAGCTCGACATGAAGCGCAAGGAGTTCCGCAAGCGTGTGCGCCAGCTCGCCGACGAGCTCGACATGGATCGTGCCTACCTCGACCGCGAGCTCGGCGTTGGCTTCTCGGGCGGCGAGAAGAAGAAGGTCGAGATGCTGCAGCTGCTGTTGCTCAAGCCGCGTCTGGCCATTCTCGACGAGGCCGACTCCGGCCTTGACGTCGACGCGCTCTCCGTCGTCAGCCGCGGCATGGAGCTCTACCGTCGCGAGTGCAACGGCACCTTGCTCGTCATCACGCACAACACGCGCATCCTCGAGCATCTCGACGTCGACAAGGTGCACGTCATGGTGCGTGGCCGCATGGTCGCCGAAGGCGATGCGTCCATGATCGCCGACATCGACAGTAACGGATTCGAGCAGTTCGAGTCCCTCGCGCAGGCACGATAAGGGGCCGCCATGACCGGACCAAGCGAAAAGAAGCGCACGCAGGTCGACGACGTCGACCGCAGCATGTACGACTTCGTGAAGGACGAGAGCAACCAGGAGCACCTGGAAGCCGGCCTCACGCCCGAGATCGTGCGCGAGATCTCCGAGAAGAAGGACGAGCCCGACTGGATGCTCGAGCTGCGTCTCAAATCGCTCGACATCTACAACGGCTTTCCCCTCCCCACCTGGGGCCCGTCGATCGACGGCCTCGACATGGACCACATCGTCACCTACGTGAAGCCCGAGACCGACCAGCAAGCGAGCTGGGACGACGTCCCCGAGGACATCAAGGACACCTTCGACCGCCTGGGCATCCCGGAGGCCGAGCGCAGCTACCTCGCCGGCGTGGGCGCGCAGTACGACTCGGAGCTCGTGTACCACTCCATGCAGGAGTCCGCCTCCAAGATGGGCATCGTCTACTCGGGCATCGAGGAGGCGCTGCAGGATCCCAAGTGGGAGGGCATCATCCACGACCATTTCATGAAGCTCATCCCGCCCACCGACCACAAGTTCGCGGCCCTGCACGGTGCCGTGTGGTCGGGCGGCTCATTCGTCTACGTGCCGGCCGGCGTGCAACTCGACTATCCGCTGCAGAGCTACTTCCGCCTCAACGCACGCGGCGCGGGCCAGTTCGAGCACACGCTCATCATCGTCGAAGACGACGCGAGTCTGCACTTCATCGAGGGTTGCTCGGCCCCCAAGTACAACGTCGCCAACCTGCACGCGGGCGCCGTCGAGCTCTTCGTGGGGCAGCGCGCGCACCTGCGCTACTCGACCATCGAGAACTGGTCGAAGAACATGTACAACCTCAACACCAAGCGCGCCATCTGCAAGGAGGGCGGCGACATCGAGTGGATCTCGGGTTCGTTCGGCAGCCACGTGGGTTACCTCTACCCCATGTCCATCCTCAACGGCCGTGGCGCCAAGTCGAGCTTCACCGGCATCACCTTCGCGGGTGCGGGCCAGAACCTCGACACGGGCTGCAAGGTCGTGCTCAATGCACCGCAGACCAAGGCGAGCGTCGAGACCAAGTCGATCTCCAAAGACGGCGGCGTCTCGACCTTCCGCTCGAGCGTGGTGGCGACCAAGAACGCCGAGGATTCCGCCGCGACGGTGAGCTGCCAGTCGCTCATGCTCGATGACCGCAGTCGTAGCGACACGATTCCGGCGATGGACGTCAAGTGCAAGAACGTCGACATCGGCCACGAGGCGACCATTGGCCGCATCGGCGACGACAAGGTCTTCTACCTGATGAGCCGCGGCCTTTCCGAGGAAGAGGCGCGCACGATGATCGTCAACGGCTTCGCCGAGCCGGTGAGCAAAGAGCTCCCGCTCGAGTACGCCGTCGAGATGAACAACCTCATCAAACTCGAGATGGAAGGGGCGATTGGCTAATGGAAGCGCGAGTTTTCGAACATGCGAGTGCAATGCCAGCTCCGACCTGGTATTTCCTGCACATGAACGACGCGACCATCGAGGTCGCGGGAAATATGGCCCCTGCACGCGATATCGTCGTCGAGACCGACGCCACGCTCGGGGACGCCACCGCCTTCGTCGAGGCGATGCAGGCGGCGCAAAGCGCCTGGGATGCGGCGTACGGTGACAAGCCCGTGCTGGCCAACGCCGTCGACGAGCAGGCCGAGGAACTCGGCGGTCTGGCGCTGTCCGCATATCAGAAGAAGGCCGACGCGATGGAACAGGCCAAGAGTCTGGCCGCATCCTTCGAGCAGGGCATGGGCGAGGAGGTGAGCGACTGGCTGCGCGAGTGCGCGGGCACCACGCGGGCCATCATCGCCCCCGCACGCTCGACGTCCACGGCGACCGTGCAAATCGCCGGAATCGACGCGGGCGCGAACGTCGTCGCGCTCGACCTGGTCGCCCACGAGGGCGCCACCCTCGACGTCGCCATCGTCGTCGACTCACCAGTTGCGGGCACCGGGCTCACGGGCAGCTCCATCCGCATCTTCGCGGCCGAAGGTGCACACGTCACGGTACGTCGCGTCCAGACGCTCGACGACAGCTGGACGGACCTCGACGACATGGGGCTCTTCGCCGCGGACAACGCGACAATCGACGTACACCAGACCGTGCTCGGCGCGGGCAAAACCTACACGGGGCTTGCCGGCGACCTGCGCGGTTACAACTCGGCCATCAACGTCTACACCCATTATCTGGGCCACGGCAACCAGGAACTCGACTTCAACTACATCCTGCGCCACCACGGCGCCAAGTCGACCTGCAACCTCTACGCCAACGGCGTGCTCGCCGGCTCGAGCAAGAAGACGCTGCGCGGTACCATCGACCTCATCCGCGGCGGCAAGGGCGCCGTGGGCCACGAGGTCGACAACGTCCTGCTCGTCGACGAGGGTGTGAGCAACAAGACGGTTCCCAACATCCTGTGCAACGAGGATGACGTCATGGGCAACCACGGCGCGACCATCGGGCACATCAAGGCCGACCAGCTCTTCTACCTCGAGAGCCGCGGACTGTCGCCCGAGCAGGCCGAGCAGATGTTCGTCACGGCATCGCTCGAGGATGCCTGGCTCAACGCCGCCAACGAGGTCACCAAGCAGGCCGTTGCGCGCTTGGGCAACACGCTCGTGAACGACTTCGAGGAGGTCTACCTATGAGTTCGATCGACATCGTGGCAAACCCGTACAAGAAGGACTTCCCGCTGCTCACGTCCATGCCCGACCTTGCGTTCCTCGACAGCGCGGCAACCGCGCAGCGCCCTGCCTGCGTCATCGAGGCGCAGGACCGCTTCTATCAGACCATGAACGCCAACCCGCTGCGCGGCCTGTACGAGCTCTCCATCGAGGCGACCGAGGCCATCGACGCCACGCGCAAGCGCGTGGCGCGCTTCATCGGCGCCGGCGAGGAAAACGCCTGCGACGTGATCTTCAACCGTAACGCCTCCGAGGCCCTCAACATCGTGGCGCAGTCCTTCGCGCCGTGCGTGCTCGAGAAAGGCGACGAGGTCTGCATCACCATCATGGAGCATCACAGCAACCTCATCCCCTGGCAGCAGGTCTGCAAGAAGGTTGGTGCAAAACTCGTCTACATGTACTGCGACAAGAGCGGCTCCATCTCCGACGAGGAGATGCAGGCGAAGATCGGTCCCAAGACCAAGATCGTCGCCGCCGCCCACGTCTCCAACGTCCTGGGCGTCACCAATCCCATCGCCCGTATGGCGCAGCTCGCGCACGAGAACGGGGCGTACCTGGTGGTTGACGGCGCGCAGTCCGTACCGCACATCCCCGTCGACGTCACTGAGCTCGGCTGCGACTTCTTCGCCTTCTCGGGCCACAAGGTCTTCGGGCCCTTTGGCGTGGGCGTGCTGTGGGGCAAGCACGAGCTGCTCGAGATGATGCCCCCGTTCCTCACGGGCGGCGAGATGATCGACGCCGTGAGCGAGCAGGATGCCGTCTGGTCTCCCACGCCCGAGAAGTTCGAGGCGGGAACGCAGGATGCGGCGGGCATCTACGCGACCGGCGTCGCACTCGAATACGTCGAGCGCATCGGCCTTTCGGCCATGGAAGACCGCGAGCGCGCGCTCATGCACTATCTCGCCGACCGCATGGAGGCGCTCAAGTTCATCGAAGTCGTGGGGCCCACGGATCCCGACGCGCGCTGCGGCGCCTTCAGCTTTAACGTCACCGGCGTGCACCCGCACGACGTCTCGGGTATCCTGAGCGGCGAAAACGTCGCCATCCGCGCGGGTCATCACTGCGCCCAGCCGCTCCTTTTGTATCTGGGCATGCACACGTGCTGTCGCGCGAGCGTGGCGTTCTACAACGACGCGCACGATATCGACCGGCTCATCGACGGGCTCGAGCTCGTGGGAAGGATGTTCAATGTCTAACGGTTCTACCAGCAGCATCTATTCCGCTGCGTTGATGGATCACAACGCCCATCCCGATTACCGCTACGAGCTCGAGGACGCGACGCACAGTCACGATGGCATCAACGCAAGCTGCGGTGACGAGCTCACCTTGTACCTGAAGATCGACGATGCCAACGACATCATCGAGGAGGCCTCGTTCACGGGGCACGGCTGCGCCATCAGCCAGGCATCTGCCGACATGATGGCCGGCCTCATCGAGGGCGAGTCCATCGACGAGGCCAAGCGCCTGCTCGGCCTCTTCATCGGCATGATCCAGGGCAACGAGCTTTCCGAAGACGACATCGAGGACCTCGACGAGGCCGCCGAGCTCCAGTCGATTTCGCGCATGCCCGCGCGCGTCAAGTGCGCCGAGCTCGCCTGGCGTACCCTCAACGGCATCCTCACCGAACGCGAAAACGAGAAATGAGACAAGTGCTCAGAGCAACTGTCTCATTTTCTTGCGGCGCGTCACGACGCAGATGACGATGAGGACCACGAAGCTTATTAGGGAAACTGCGGTTCCCAGAGCAAGGCCCGGCGGGAAGAACGTCAGCTCGAAATGATTTGCTCCAGAACTAATCGGTATGCCGGTTAGCGCGCCGCCGGCAAGAGATACGATATCGACTTTCTCGCCATTCACACACGCATTCCATCCAGGAGCTGCCGGCACGCTAATCATCATTATGCGCTCATCGGCCTCTCCATCCGGTGCATAATCAATATTGCCTTCGATTCTGTTGCCATCGAACACGTCTATGCTGGCCTGGAATCTGCCAAGGGTGCTCATTGCCTCCTCGAAACGGGACATGTCGAGCGCCCAGACAATGATTCTCGTGTCCTCGTCAAGCAACGCATCCGGAGTTATGACGATTCCCTCGCCTATCGCGGTTAGGCGCATCTTGACCGTCTGGCTTTCGCCAGACACGCCAGCGATACCGTAAATCGAGTCCTGGAAGCAGTAGTTCTCAGTAAAGGGTGCCCGGTTGTCCATCTCGATGCTGCAGATCTTGTCTCCGCCATCCACAACATAGGCATATCCCACACACCCTGCCGGAATCACCGCCTCGTACTCCCGTCCTGTAGGCGAGGAGGAGACCTCGGTTACCTCACATGACACATAGGGATTCAGTTCATAGCCAAGCAGGCTATTCACAAACACGTTCTGGCGCTGGAAGGGATTAGACGTCCCTGCAAATGAGAGCTCTTCGATATCGTCGTCTGCAACATATCCAAGAGAGAGAGCATACGGATTTTCATACAGGAGGGCGCCTTTGAGATTTGGTTCGGTCCAGATAGCCTCAAGGCCTTCGGGAGGAATGGTGGAATAAGCGTATTTGACACCAAGCAACGCATCGCTTGCGAGTATCGGATAGGCATAGCGAGTCGAGAATTCTCCCCGCATGGAATAACCGAGGTCATTGAGCAAAGCTATAGCGTTATTGTCATGAACGCTACTATAGGAAGATAGCTCGTCGTAGCCCATGGCCATGCCTTCATTCAAGGCGAACAGCGCGGAGCGCGAGTAGTTTTTCGCGATCCGATACGTACTCCCATCACTCTCGCGAAGGTCAGAAATCTCGGCCTTGGAATTAGCGACGTATTCCTCATGCGCCGACTGCGGATACCCCTGGTATAGATACTCCCATTCGGAATGCACGGAGATCATGACATCGCATACAACCGCCACAGCCAGAATCACACAGACTATCCTTCTTGTGCAGTTACTGTGCGATCTTGCTCTGTTTCGTTCGTAGCTAACGAAGCTCGCCGCCATCCAGAGCATGACAAACAGTGCCAGAAACGTGATACGGCAATAGAAACCATTGGGAGCCCTGAATCCACACCAAATCATATACAAAGGCATGCAGAAGACACTGAGCAGCATAACGGCCAGAAGAGCAAGGCATGCAACCTTTAAATTGAACGGGATTCTGCGAACGAAGAAGAAGGCGACCGCTAACACGAGAATCAAAGTACCCGCGTAAAGCTGAGGCACGTCGTTCACAACCCATCCACCGCATATGAATCCCTTTGCGAATGCAACGATTCCACATGTGGAGAGATGTCGCGCAAAAAGACCAAGACCAATACCGAGAGAGCAAACGACAATGACGGCAACCAGAATCCAAAGTCGTGCGGCATGCCCAATCTTCTTGCTTCGCATAACAAACAGGACGAGCGCGATGACTATTGCAACGAAGGCAAGGAGCGCGACCATGACCATCGGATGCGATGCGGCAAGATCAAGCGCACGGGTAACGAGGCCTCTACCCGGAGCGTCCACAACGAGCGAGGGTGATGTCCCTCCCGACATGGCCAAGACCGTTGGCAAGAACGTGAATGCCGACAGCAACAATGCCCCCAGAATCACTGCAACGAACGTGACTAGATTCCGGAGCACTCCAACTGGGCGTTTCGAGGATACTGCTGGCGCACGTCCGTCTGATGAGAGCGTATCGCATCCTATATCCACGCCGTTTCTGAACATCCAGAGTTCAAATACGAAGTACAGGAACAGGAAGAGAATCAACATGTAGGCCGTATACCAACAGCAAATAACCGCCAAGGCAACGGAAGCGATGAGCAGGCCCCACCGCTTGCTCCTGATAAGCTCGTACACGCCCCATGCGGCCAAAGGAAGGAAGATGAGGACGTCGAGCCATTCCGGATTGCGAAGCTGGGTTGCCGTCCAGCTCGACCAGGTGAATCCAAGGGCGAGGACGGAGCATAGGAAATACGAGAGTCCGAATCGCTTGCGGATGAAAAAGACCGTTGCAACTTGAACAAAGCCTATCTTCAAGGCAGTCACGAAGAAGACGAACTCCGTAATCGCGCCCTGTTCGAAAAACACGATGAGGAAGTTAAGCGGCGAACCCAGGTAATAACTGTACAGTCCCCATGTATTGTTTCCGAGAGCTTGGGACGTCGAGTAAAAAAGTGACCCTTCTCCCAGCAAGACATTCTGAAACCAGGTGAAGAAGTCGACATACTGAAACATCAGATCTTCGGTCAAAAATGATCTATCACCAAACGGATAGATTCCCGACCAGGCACAAGATACAATCAATACCCCGATGGCAAACGCGAAGTTCGCAACATAGACAAGTAACCTTGTCAGAAACTCTTTTCTCATTATTGATTGTCCCCAAATACGTGCCCGCGTTTACGTGATATTCAGTAACCGCCCAGGAATATAGCACAACGCAAGATGCACAATTGGGACCGTATCAAATGGCACGTCGCAACAGTACATGAAACCAAACGAAAGCCGTCGTCGCGCTTTTGTCTGGTTTGCCTGGTCAGGCGCAGACGATGCCGCCGCCGAGGCACTCCTCGTCGCGGTAGATGGTGACCGACTGGCCGGGAGCCACGGCCGGCACGCGCTCGTCGAAGACAATACGCGCCAAGCAGTCCCTCGTCTCGGCCTGTTCCACATCGTCTAGCACCTCGACATGCGCCTCGACGAGTGGGCGGGTATGTCGCGTGCGCACCAGATAGCGCCCGGGTGCGGGCATGCAACCCGAAATCCAGCATAGGTCGTCGAGTACGAGCTCGCGCGTCCAGAGCGCCTCGCACTCCTTGTCGGCGGAGACGTAGACGACGTTGTCGGCCGTATCCGTCTTGACCACGTAGCGGGCAGGGCCGCCTCCCAAGTCGAGACCCTTGCGCTGACCGAGCGTGTAGAGAAAGGCGCCCTCGTGCTGGCCGAGCACCGCACCCGTCTCGTATTCGACGATGTCACCCGCCTTGCGCTCGAGCTGCGAGAGCAGGAACTGTTGGATCGAGACCGGCCCGATGAAGCAGATGCCATCGGAATCGTGCTTGGTCGCGACCTCGAGCCCGCGCTCGGCGGCCATCTCGCGCACGACCGCCTTGCTCTCGATCTCGCCGATGGGAAACAACGTGCGTGCGAGCACGCTCCCGGGCACGCGCCACAGGAAGTAGGTTTGGTCCTTGTGTTCGTCGAGCGCACGCAGCAGATGGGCGCACCTCGCACCCGGAGCGTCGAGGAGCACGCGGGCATAGTGCCCCGTTGCGATGTAATCGGCGCCTCGCTCGAAGGCCTCGCGCGCGAAGACTCCGAACTTCACCTTCTCGTTGCACATGACGTCCGGGTTGGGCGTGAGACCGCGCGCGTAGCAATCGACCAGGTAGTCGACCACGTCACGCTTGTACTCCTCCTCGTAATCCCAGACCTCGAGGTCGATACCCAGCTGCACGGCCACGCGCTCGGCATCGGCAAGGTCCTCGGCCCAGGGGCACTTGAACCCCGGCAGATCGACCGACCAGTTGCGCATGTACACGCCCGTGACGTCAAAGCCACGTTCGATGAGCAACGCCGCGGCAAGCGAGGAATCCACTCCCCCGCTCATGCCGACGATAACCTTTGCTGCCATGCACGCCTCCTCAGCTTGCGACTTTCAACGGGAACGAAGATACCACGTATGCCATTTCGAGCGGGGCAAAACGAAAGAGGCAAAACCGCTCCGGCGACTTTTGTCTGATTTGCCTGGTCAGACTACGCCATGCCCACGCGCTGACGTTCAGCACGAACGACCTCGATGATGACCCGCGCCGCGCGCTCGACCTGTTCGCGCGTCGTGTCACGTCCGAGTGTGATGCGCAGGCTGCCCTCGGCGACCTCCGGACTGACGCCAATGGCCTCGAGCACGGGTGACACCGTCATCTTGCTCGCGGCGCATGCCGACCCCGTACCAACGTAGACGCCGCGCTGGTCGAGCAGGATGACCAGACGACGGGCGAGCAGGCCAGGGAAGGAGACGTGGAGCAGGTTGTCCAGACGCGCGGCATTCCGTGCCGGTCCCGCGACGATCACGTCCTCGAAGGCAGTCGTCAGCTGTCCCTGTAGCCAATCGCGCAGCTCGCGCAGACGTCTCGCCTCGGCATCGCGCAGCTCGCAGGCGATCTCGAACGCACGCACGAACCCCATGATGCCCGGTACGTTTTCCGTGCCGCTTCGCAGCCCACCCTCCTGGCCGCCACCGCACACGAGCGGATGGAGCTCGATGCCGCTGCGCACCCAGAGCATGCCGACCTGTTTGGGACCGTATAGCTTGGCCGCGGACACGGTGACGAGGTCGGCGCCGAGCGAGGAGACGTTGAGCGACTTGAGCGCGGCCGCCTGTGAGGCGTCCGTATGCAGGAAGATGGGGCGCCCCTCCCCCGTCGCCAGACGACGGGCACGCTCGTCGACGATGACGCCCGCTATCTCGCGCAGCGGTTGGATGGTCCCGATCTCGCCGTTGGCGTAGGCAATGCTGACCAACTCGGTGTCGGGGCGAATCGAGGCGCGCAACACCTCGGGGTCGACAAGCCCCTCGCCGTCCACGGGCAGAAGCGTGCCCAGAGCACGCGCCTCCACACAGGCGCGAACGCTCGCGTGCTCGATTGCGCTGGCGATGACGTGCGCGTCGGGCGCAGCCGCGGTCAACGCGAGATTGTTGGCCTCGGTCGCGCCTGCGGTGAAGATGACGTTGGCGGGCTTGGCCCCCATGAGGTGCGCGATGCGCGCACGCGCGTCCTCGACATCCGCACGAACCTTGCGGGCGGGTGCGTACGATGCCGACGGATTGGCGAAGCATCGCGCGTGATACGGGGCCATCGCCTCGAGCACGCGCTCATCGACGGGCGTGGCCGCCGCGTAGTCCAGGTATATGGGCTCGTTGGCAGTCATGTCATGCAGTTCTGCAGAGGCGTCCGGCTAGCCGAACAGCCTCTTGAGCCAGCTCTTCTTCTTAGGCTTTTCTTGCTTGGAAGTCTTGGAATCGCGAGTCGCGTCACCGGATTTGCGCTCGTCGGCGGTAGCGTCGGCCCTGGGCGTCGTATGCGGGAAATCGCTCATGTACGAGCGCTCGCGCGCAAGGCGGTCCGCGGTGCTCTCGCTGCTCACGGGCACGTCGACGGGAACCGGCGTCGCTTCCTCGGCCTTCTTCGAGGGCTTGAAATGCTTGCCAACGGGTTGGTCATCCAAGCTCGCATCCGAGTCCAAGGTGATGTCGGCATCGGGATGGGCGCTATGCGCCGGCTTCGCCGGGACCGACGGGGGCTCTTCTCCGTCCTTCCCGTCCGCCTTCTTCTCGGATTTCTTCTTGTCGGACTTGTCCTTCTTCTCGGACTTCTCCTTGCCCTTCTTGCCCGGCTTCTTGTCCTTGGACTTGCCCGACGTCTTGTCCGCCTCTTCCGCGAGCTCGATCTCGACGAGAATGTCATCGGCCTTTGCCCCTGACCCTGACCCGATTTCGGCATCTGTGTCGGCGGCAGAAACGTCGGCGATGTCGTCACCTTCGGCGAGCAGCTTGATGTCAGCGTCCATCAGGGCCTTGGGCTGCTCGATCGCCTCGTCGGCACCGGGCCGTCCTGTTATGGGCATGTCCTCGGACTCATCCGCGACCTCGGCAATCGCCTCGGGCCTGACCGCCCATGAGGCAGACGCGTCACGCTTCACGCCCTGCAGCGGGTGCTCGATGCACCACTCCTGCATGCTGAAGCTCGTGTCGCAGGGGCACATGCCCTTGTCGCGGCTTTTGGCGACCATCACGTACTCGCCGCTAGGCTCGAGCGTTCGTGCCTTGACGTTGTCCTCGAAGATCTTGTCGAGGAACAGCATGATCGCCTCGCGCGCGCGACGCGTGGTGATGGGAACCGCCACCTCGACGCGATGCACGAGATTGCGCGTCATGAGGTCGGCCGAACCGACGTACATGCGCATGTCGTCACCCTCGCCGAAGACGAAGATGCGACTGTGCTCGAGGAACTGGCCCACAATGCTGCGCACGTGGATGTTGTCCGTCTTGCCCTCGACGCCAGGAAGCATGCAGCAGATGCCGCGGATGTTCATGCGCACCTGCACGCCGGCCTGCGATGCCCTGGCAAGGCGATCGATGATGTCGCGTTCGGTGAGCGAATTGCACTTGAGCGTGATGCGTCCGGCAGGGCCCTTGGCGATCTCACGGTCGATGAGCTTGAGGATGGTGCGTTTGATGGCCACCGGGGCGACGAGCAGCCTGCGATAGTAGCCGTTCAGGTTGCCGATGAGCATGTTCTGGAAGAAGGTGACGGCGTCGCGCCCGATTTCGGCATCCGCGGTGAGCAGGCTCAGATCCGTATAGAGGCGGGCCGTCTTCTCGTTGTAGTTGCCGGTGCCGATCTGCGTGATGTAGGTCACGCCGTCACCGGAGCGCTTGGTGATGAGGCACACCTTGGAATGGCACTTGTAGTTCTCCATGCCGTAGATGATGTTGCAACCCGCTTCCTCGAGCCTGCCCGACCAGTCGATGTTGTTCGCCTCGTCGAAACGCGCGCGCAGCTCCATGAGGACGGTGACCTCCTTGCCGTTTTCGGCTGCCTCCGCCAGATGCTGCGCAACGCGCGATTCGCTCGCCAGGCGGTACACCGTGATCTTGATGGAGAGCACGTCCGGATCGGTCGCCGCCTCCTGCAGCATACGCAGGAAGGGATCGATCGAATCGTAGGGGAAGAAGAGCAGGCGGTCTCGTTCCTCGACCTGCTCGATGATGGAGCGACCGAGGTCGAACTCCTTGGATGCGCGCGGAACGAAGGGGGCGTAGCTGAGCGCACCACGCTCCTTGACGCCCACGCGGCGCTCCAGACCGAAGGCCCAGTCGAGGTTGATGGGCGCATCGTAGCTATACATCTGCTCCTTGGTGAGTTTGAGGCGCTTGAGCAGGCCGGCGATGAGGAGCTTCTCCGGCTTTCCCTCGACCTCGAGGCGCACGGGATTGAGACGATTGCGCTTCTTGAGCAGCCGCGAGACGTGCAGACGGTAGTCACCCTCGTCATCCGAGAACTTCTCCTCGTCGAAGCTGATGTCGGCATTGCGCGTGACCGAGACGATGCACGGTTCGGAAGTCTCGTAGATATCGAAGATCTTCTTGATGTGATGGGCGATGAGCTTCTCGGCACGCACGAAATGCAGCGGCTCGTCCGGATCGCAGATGATGGGTGCGATGTTGTCGGGAACGGGAACGATGCCGAGATGCTGACTGCCGTCCTCCTCGCTCAGAAGCGTCGCGATGTAGAGTTCCTTGTTGCGAAGGTGCGGGAAGGGATGGCGTTCGTCGACGACCTGCGGGGAGAGGACGGGACGAATGCACTCGCGATAGTAATCGCGGGCGAACTTGCGCTCCTTCTTGGAGAGCTTGTCGAGCTCGAGCTCCTTGAAACCATGCTCCTCGAGGTCGGCGACGACCTTCGCGTAGATCTCGTCGCGCTCCTCGACAAGCGGCCTGACCGCTGCGAAAACGGCCTCGAGCTGCTCGCGTGGCGTCATGTTGGTCTTGTTCTCGCGGATGTCGGGCGCGATGATGGAGAGGTCCATCAGACTGCCGACGCGCACCATGAAGAACTCGTCGAGGTTCGTGCAGAAGATGCTGATGAACTTGAGCCGCTCGAACAGCGGGACGCTCGGATCGAGGGCCTCCTCGAGGACGCGCCGGTCAAACTGGAGCCAGGAAAGCTCGCGGTTCTGCGTGTACGAGTAATCGAGTTTCTTGGGTTTCCTGGGAGTCTCCGCATGCCCGTCCTCGGGAATGACGTCGGTCGAATTCCCGTCGTCTTGGATTTCGCCAACCCGATCGTCCGTATCGATTACCGCTTCCTCCGGAGTGATAACCTCGTCGATTGCCTCGATTTTCTCGGACGCGTTTTCGGACATGGTCTCTTGCATGCCAACTCCCCTCTCATCAGCCTAGCCTTTTGATATTACTACATCGAGAAGGCTAGTTGAGCAGCAGGGCGATGCCCCAGATGGCCACGAGATGCGCAGGATAGTAGATGTAGAAGAGGTACTTGAGATGCCAGGTCCCCCGTTTGCCGTTATAGCAGGCCAGGGGAATGGCGGTGCAGAGGGAGAACCACTGTATGCCACCCATCCAGTCGTTCATCTGAATGCAGACGAAGACCATCCCCACCACGGCACACGCGAGCATGAGCCTCAGGCGCGTGTTGTCAAGTGCGTTTTTGAAGAAAATGCGCGGCATGTAGCAGAACACGGGGAGCAGGATTCCCGCAAGCCCGTAATCGACCGAGAAATCCGTCCCCGCCAGAAAAACGGGCAGCACGAGGGAGACGAGGACGTCGAGGGCGAGCGCGCCGAAAACGGCCAGTGCACCCACGGCATCACGCCGCGCGTCGGCGAGCTGCAGGGCGTAGATCGTGATGATGGCGAAGACGAAGGTCGTCAGAATGCTCTGCTCGAGGCTCCCCATCGCGATGAAGAAGCCGAGCTGGCAGGCAAGGCCGAGCGCGAAGATGCCGCCGAGATAGCGTCTCTTGCTGTGCGTGTAGAAGCATCCCTCCGCGATCATGTACGCGAAGATGGGATAGGTGAGGCGGCCGATAATCCGCAGCACGAGGTACTGCGGCAGCAGTACGACGCCGACGTGGTCTATCGTCATCGTGACAAGTGCGAGTATTTTGAGCTGGTTTCCCGTCATCTCGAAGGGTATTCTATCGTTTCGTCCTATCTTGAACCGATGAGACAGTTGCTCAGGGACGTTGTCTCATTTTCTGCAGTGGAACAGGGGGGCAATGAGACAACGTCCCTGAGCAACTGTCTCATCATCGATCCGTCCTTCCGGTATGTTCGGGAGATAATTTGGAGCTTCGCAAACGACATAAGGCACACGCGCGTCCGCTCAAGAATCTCGAAGAGCGCTACGACTGGTACGCGGACGCCATCGAGCTCGATGCCCCTGCTCGTGCGGGGAAATGGATCGAGACGTTCTGTCCTGAGGCCCGTGAGCTTCACCTCGACTTGGGCTGTGGCAAGGGCCAGTTCGCCGTTGCGCAAGCGCAACGCCATCCCGACGTGCTGTTCGTGGGCCTTGACTATGACCGGATCTGCATCGCGCGTGCCGCCCAGAAGGCATGCGAGCTCGGTCTCGAGAACTGCGTGTTCGCACTCGCCGATGGCGAGGATCTGGATGCCTACTTCGCGCCGGGGGAGCTATCGCGCATATACCTTAACTTCTCGACGCCGCATCCGCGCAAGAAGCACGCATCCGAACGTCTCACGCATGTCGACCAGCTCATCGCCTACCGGCCGCTTCTCGCCGAAGGAGGCTGCATCGACATGAAGACGGACAGCCCGCCCTTCTACGAGTTTTCGCTCGTCCAGTTCGACCTGGCGGGTTATGACGTCACCTGGAAGACGACCGACCTGCACGCGACCGACGCGCTTGACAAGGATAGTCCCATGACCGAATACGAGGAGCGGCTCTGCGCCCTTGGCGCCAAGGTGCACGCCTGCCACGCAGTCAAAGCCGCACGCCCCTTCACCAACGAGCAGACGGCCGAACTCTCGCTCTTCGAGTACCTACCCGATGACCTCGATTCACTCGATTACGTGCCCTACGGCATGGAGGGCTACGTCTTCAACATGCGCAACCACCGCGCAAAGGAGCAGGGCCGCGTTTCATAACGTGGAACGTGGCTGGCTAGCCAGCCACGCGAATGAGACGCATTGGACAGGTACATCTGTCTCATTCGCCATCAACCCGTCACCGAAAAGTTTATTCATCAGAAAAAATAATAATTGCCAAATTTATATCCTGCTGTAAATATAATCTCGTTCAAGAACAGTTATCTGTTCGCAAAGGCACGGCAAGGAGGATTTCATGAGGAAAAAGAATCTGGTAAAGATGCTGACATGCGGCGCAGTCGCCGCTGGTCTCATAGCCGCTCTAGGTCTCACAGCCTGCGGCGGATCGCCCGCGAGCTCGTCGGCAAGCTCTAACGTCGAGCTGCAGGTCTTCGCTGCCAACTCGCTGTCCAAGGCCATGGACGAGGCACAGGAGCTTTACACCCAGCAGACGGGCGTGACCTTCGCCGACACCCAGTACAAGGCATCCGGCGAGCTCAACGAGATGCTCGCAGCCGGCTCCTATGCCGACCTCGAGATCACCGCATCCAAGGGCACCATGGATACCGCGGTCGAGAAGGGCTACGTGGACGAGTCAACCCGCACCGACATGTTCACCAACGAGCTCGTCATCGTCGCCAAGCAGGGTTCGAACCTCAAGGATGTCACATTGGCCGACATCGCGGCTGGCAAGTACAGCGTCTGTGTGGGCGATGACTCCGTCCCCGCCGGCAACTACGCCGCCCAGGCCCTCTCTACCGTGGGCGCTTACGAGCCTCCCGCCAAGGACGCAGGCAAGACCGGCAAGGACATCTCCGGCAAGGAGGGCAGCTACGTCGGCATCACCCCCATCCTGCAGACCTCCGTGGGCAACGTCTGCAAGCAGGCCGAAAACGGTGACGTCGACGTCGCCATCGTCTACAGCTCCGACGTATATCGCTTCGGCGGCGTGGAGATCGTCGGCATCATCCCCGACGATACCCATAAGGCCATCGTCTACCCCGGCGCCGTGTGCAAGGACTCCAAGAACGCGCAGGCTGCCAACGACTTCATGCAGTGGTGCATCACCGACCCCGATGCCCAGAAGATCTTCCAGAAATGGGGCTTCGACCTCTCCTAGCGAAGAAGTGACCATCGAGACGGCGCGGGTGGCTTACCGGTCATCCGCGCCGTTTGCGTATAAGCTCGTTTCAGATTATTCTCCTATACATATAATATTGCTACCCTAGCAGATGCGAGGCCGATGACCGACGGGGAGACGGGTCACCACCACCTCGAAAAGCGAGAGGGATCGACGTACATGCTTTCGAAAACCTTTACACGCCCTGTCTTTGGCATCATGGCCGCGCTCCTTGCCATAGCGCTCGCATGCGCCATGCCATGCCTGGCATTTGCCGCAGACGACAGCCTCGGCAGCGTCGACGAACCCGCCAAAAGCGCCGATGGCAACGCCGGCGAGCAGAAGACGGTCAACGGCGTCACCGTCTCGTCCGAAGGCGACAGCGCCCTCATCGAGGGATGCAGTTTCGGCATCAACGACTTCTACCGTGCGCAGGCTGGCTCCAACAGAGCAGTCGGCGACAAATACTGGGGCTACAACTACTACATCGGCACCGAACCCGACAATCTCTCGGTCATATCGACCGGCGAATACGCCGTGGTCTACATTCCCAGGGCAACCCAGGAGGCCTTCGGCTTCCTCTACGATAACCATAACGACCAGGACTACATCAAGCGCTACTTCACCGCATTGGACGACGCGAACGCCAAGGGCTCCTCACGACTCTCCGACGTCTCCAAGTGGTACTTCACCGAGGAGCAGTCCTTCGAGGTGGACGGCGTCGTCTTCAACTTCGACCAGGAACTCGACAATGGCCGCTATTACGCCTACGTCATAGGCGCCGATGGCAGCGACGTGACCAACAGGGCAAGCGGCACACAGATCAGGCTCGACTTCGCCGACTTCGCGCGGGCCGTCCCTCCTTCCGACGTGCAAATCGTCCAAGCTGCCACCGGACTCGCGTGGCTCGGTAACTTCCTCGCGACCATGGATTACAGCCCTCTGTGGGTCACCCTGCGCACCACGCTCGTCGCCATCATCTTCATCTTCATCCTGGGCCTCGGGGCCGCGTACTTCACCATGCGCATCTCGCCGCGCGCCCAGTCCGTCTTCGATGCCATCTTCACCATACCCATGGTGCTTCCGCCCACGGTATGCGGCTTTCTGCTGCTGCTTGCCTTCGGGCGCTCCACGGCGCTCGGCCAGTGGTTCATCGACATAGGCTTCCCCCTCGTCTTCAGCTGGCAGGCAACTGTCCTGGCCGCGGTCATCGTCGCGTTCCCGCTCATGTACCGCAGTTCGCGCGGCGCCTTCGAGAACCTTGACCCCAACATGCTCGACGCCGCCCGCACGCTCGGCTGGTCGAACTTCCGCATCTTCTTCAAGCTCATGCTGCCCCTGGCATGGTCGTCCATCGCGGCGGCAACGGTGCTCGCCTATGCGCGCGCCCTGGGCGAGTTTGGCGCGACGCTATTTCTCGCGGGCAATTACGCGGGCGTCACGCGCACCATCCCCATCGCCATCTACTTCGAGTGGATGAACGGCAACACCGACATCGCCATCTTCTGGACCATCGTCATCATCATCTTCAGCTTCATCGTCATCATGTTCATCAACCTCTGGTCGAGCAGGACCACCAGGTACCGCCGCCGACAGACCGCCAAGAGAAAACGTGACGGGCAAGATGACGGACACGTCACGCACCTGGAGGGCGGACTGGAATCCGCCATCGCGACGGAGGACGCCGGATTACCCGAGGAGCAGCGCTCATGAGCCTACATGTCGACATCCACAAATCCCTCGGCGACTTCTCGCTCGACGTGAACGTCGACGCGCAAACCGAGACGCTCGGTTTTCTCGGCGCCTCCGGCTGCGGCAAGAGCCTCACCCTGCGCTGCGTCGCGGGTATCGAGACGCCCGACGAGGGACGCATCGTCGTGAACGACACCGTCTTCTTCGACTCCGCCGCCAAGGTCAACCTGAGCCCCCAGCAGCGCAAGACGGCGCTGCTCTTCCAGAACTACATGCTCTTTCCCAACATGACCATCGAGGCAAACGTCGCCGCCGGCATCCCCAAGAACGTGAGCAAGGGCGAGCGTGACGCCATCGTCGCGGCCGAACTCAAGCGGTTCTCGCTCGAGGGGTTCAACAAGCGCTATCCCGCCCAGCTCTCCGGCGGGCAGCAGCAGCGCGTGGCACTCGCGCGCATGCTCGCCGCACGACCCGGCATCCTCATGCTCGACGAGCCCTTCTCCGCACTCGATTCGCACCTCAAGAGCGTACTCGAACAGAACCTCGTCGATCTCTTCGAGGCGTTCGAGGGCACCATCCTCTACGTGAGTCACGATATCGACGAGGCACTGCGCTTCTGCGACCGCATCGCCGTAGTCGACGATGGGCACATCCTTGAGGTCGACACGGGTGACGAGCTCGTGAACGCCCCGCAATCCGAAGCGGCGCTCAAGCTGTCGGGATGCAAGAACACCACCCCGGTGATCAAGGCCGACGAGCATTCCGTATGGGCGCCCAAGTGGGGCGTGCGCGTCGAGTGCAACCGGAGTGTTCCGAACGATGTGCGCTGTCTGGGCGTGCGCGCCTTCTACCTCGAGCGCGCAAGCGGGCCTGGCACCAACAACTACCGCGTGCGCGTCGATCGCATCAGCGACTCGCGCTTCGAGCGAAGCGCGCTGCTCGGCTTCCTCGACCGCGATGCCTCGTTTGCCCCAACCGTCGTCGAACGAAGCGACGACGAGATGAAGTTCCTGCACCAGCACCTGTTCTGGCGCGTGGACAAGCTCAAGGAAAAGCCGGAGGATTGGCCCGAGATAGGCGAGGAACTCTGGGTGCATCTACCCCAGGCCAGAATCTACCTCGTCAGCCGGTAGAAATGAGACAGTTGCTCAGGGACGTTGTCTCATTTATAGCAAATGAGACAACGTCCCTGAGCAACTGTCTCATTCGCGCGTCCAGCGGTAATCTCCCCTACGCCTTCTTGCGATACCCAAACCAGTAGACGAGACCGACGAAGATGCAGCCGCCGATAATGTTGCCCAGGGTGGCAAATCCGATGTTGTAGAACACGCCACCCCAGTTGCAAAGCGCCATCTGCGCCTCGGTGCCAAAGCCGCATGCTGCGGCGACGACGCCCATGGGCAGCAGGAACATGTTGGCCACGCAGTGCTCGAAGCCCATGGCGACGAAGGCCATGACGGGAAAGATCGTCGTGAAGATCTTGTCGATGACCGTGCGACCGGCAAAGCCCATCCACACCGCGAGGCAGACGAGGAAGTTGCACATGATGCCGCGGAAGATGATCTGAGCGGGATCGAGGCCGATCTTTCCCGATGCGACCGTGACCATCTGAGCGCCGATGGTATTGTCCCCCGCCTTGATGGCCATGATGGAACAACCGAAGACGATACCGACGAGTACGAGCGAGCCCGCAAAATTGCCAAGCCAGACGACGACCCAGTTCTTCAGGACCTTGGCCCAGGCAAAGCGCTTGCTCGCAGCACCCATGACCATGAGGCAGTTACCCGTGAACAGCTCGGCACCCGCGACGATCACGCAGATGAGGCCGAGCGAGAAGCAGAAGCCGCCGAGGATGTTGGATGCGGCAAAGCCGAGCGTCGGGTCTGCCTTCACGCAGGTCATGAACAGCGCACCGCTGCCGATGAGCATGCCTGCCATGAGCGCGAGCACGATGGTGCGGCCAATCTCCATCTGGGTCTTTGCGAGACCGACGGACTCGGCCTTCTGCTCGAGTGCCGTGCCCGAAAGGCAGTCCGGCTTGGTCGCATTCAAATCCTCGGGCCGTAGCTCCACCATCACGTTCCCTTTCCACATCGTCTTGCGTTCCCGCCCGCGAGGCAGTTGACGAGTTGTACTCATTTCCTGTCGGTTTACAGAACAGGATTTTACATGAGCTATCATGAGCGAGATTATTGACATCACTATGTATTCGCATACGGAAACGGACACGACATGCACGACGAAGTAAACGATGAGCCGCGTCTCGCGCTCCTCATCGACGCGGACAACATCTCCGCCAAGTACCTCCCCGTCATCCTCAACGAGATTCCCCGCTACGGCGTGGCGACGTACCGCCGCATCTACGGCGACTTCACCGACCCGCAGGCGGCCAAGTGGCGCCCCAAGCTGCTCGACAACTCCATCACGCCCGTCCAGCAGTTCAGTAACGTCAAGAGCCACAAGCCCGGCGAGAAGGCGGGCAAGAACGCGACCGACTCCACGCTCATCATCGACGCGATGGACATCCTGTACGCCGGCAAGGTCGACGGGTTCGTCATCGTCTCCTCCGACAGCGACTTCACGCGCCTGGCCGCTCGTCTGCGCGAGAGCAACATGATCGTGGTCGGCATGGGGCGCAACCAGACCGCCATCTCGTTCAGGCATGCCTGCACCAAGTTCGTGAACATCGAGTACCTTTACAAGCTGCAACGCAGCAAGAACGGCGATGACGCGGACGTCGAGACCGATGACATCGAGGAGATCGAGGAGCAGTCCCCCATCGACGAGGAGAACATCGAGACCACGGTCTCGTTGCGTGACGTTGGCGCGGTCATGGGCGGCATCATCCACACGAACGACAACCGAGGCAGGACCACGTCGCTTGCCGAGGTGGGAGCGGCGCTCAACAACAAGTTCCCCGACTTCGACGTCCGCAACTTCGGCTACAGCCAGCTCTCGAAGCTCATCGAGGACTTCGACCGCTTCGAGCTCGTGAAGACCAACGTAGGCTACGACGTGCGCATCGCGGACACGCGCGATGACATCAAGCAGGTCGAGCAGTTCATGGTCCTCGAAATTGGCCGCCACAAGAACAAGTCGATGAGCATCACGTCGCTCGCCTCGAAGGTGCATGACACGTTCCCGCACTTCAACGTCAAGGACACGGGATATTCGCAGTTCTACAAGTTCGTCGACAGCATCAAGGGCATCCACGTCACCGGCGGTAAACGCAAGTACGCGCATCTGGATTAAGGGGCTGGCCGTTTCGTATGCCAAAAGCGCTTGCCTTGACCATAGAAGCATTCGTCGTCGTCTTTGCCCTCTTGGTCGCATACGGATGTGCGCTCTCCGTCGGCTACGCAATCGAACACGGGCTCTGGGCCTCGCTCGCCCTTGTCATGGGATCCTGCCTGCTCTACATTGGCCTTCGCCTTCACGGGAAGCGTGCGTCGAGGGGTCACGATTCCAGCCGCCCGGCAAGATGGCGCAGCATCAACGGACGAACTTGCTGGCGCGTTTTCCTCGTGCTTCTCGTCCTCGCCCTTCCCCTCATGCTCCTCGTATCGCAGGTGCTCCTTGGAAGAATCGGCGAAGACTACAACCACCTATTCAGCATTGCAAGCGCGTATGTCCATGACACCGACATCCCCTATCTGGACAGATACGGCGCCTATCCCAATAACCATTTCCTGCTCGTATTCATGATCCACTTCTTCGACCTGATCCAAACCTTCATGCCCAACGCAAGCAACGAGCTGCTCATGGGCTTCCATACGACACTGAACGTGCTCCTCATTCTCTGCGCGATATTCCTCGTCTCCTATACTTGTCGCATGGTATGGGGGTATGCACGAGGCGCCCTGTGCGGTTTCATGCTATTGGCCTATGCGCCGATCTGGGCAAATTGCGCTAATCCCTATACCGATACGGCAGCCATGTTCTTTGTGGCCATCGCGGCCTTCTTCGCGGGAAAGCTGTATATGCGATGCGCCGATACGGCATGCCCAGAGACCGCGAAAGAGCGTGGGGACGACGGGCGACATCGGTTTGCGCCCATCGTTTTCTCCCTTGCATTCGGCGCGACATGCGGTGTCGGCTTCGAACTCAAGGCCACGGTTGCCATCCTGCTCGTAGCCTTCATCATCGTCGCCTTCTTGTGCATACGCCCGTCAACGGCGTTGAAGCTCGCGCTCTCCATGATTGTCTCCTTTGCGCTGAGCGTGTCGCTCTGTTCGCTCTTTGTCGATCGCGCAACGCCAACAGAGCTCGCTTACGGAGAAACCGAACGCTATGAGCAGCAGTTTCCCTACATACATTGGATCATGATGGGCATGAATCCGGAAAGTGGTGGAAAATACACCGAGGATGACTACCTGTACACGTCGAGTTACGGAGACATCGACTCGAAGGGGCAAGCCGATAAGGAACTGCTGATCGAGCGCATCGACGAACTCGGAGGAGCCCCGGGCGTTATCGCCCACATCGCATTCTCCAAGGCGACGAACCAATGGGCCGTCGGCGCCTTGCTTGAGGAAACCACGTTTATCAACAATAGCGTGATGGAAGGAACCGAAGGCTGGGATACGCAAACGAAGGTCCTCATGGCCGTGTTCGGTGTCTACTCGAATTACGCGCAGGCCTATCATATCCTGCTTCTACTCATGATCTGTCTCGGCTGTCTGCGATTCGCCTTCAATCTTCAGCGCCCTTCGAGAAGGGCACGGGATGCGATCCGGCGGAAAGACGCAAGCGCGTTTCGAAAAGTGGGGAATGCTCGTCTTCCTGCCGCGCAGCTGCTCGCGCTTTGGTGCATCGTCGCAATCTTTGGCCTGGGCATCTTCCTATGCGTACTATGGGAAGTCAAGGCGAGATACCTGCTCCATTTCATACCCCTGCTCGCCATCCTCGGAACAACAGGAATCGCGGCTTTGCGAGATACTTGATCGTTTTCGGGATAGAATGGCATGGGCAGAAACGACATCGAAGCAGGATGACACATGATGCACGACTCGAACCAAGACAGCGCAAGAAACTCATCGCCAACGCTATGGATTGTCGTGCCCTGTTTCAACGAACAGGAAGTCCTGCCGATAACGGCCCCCATGTTCCTTCAGAAAATGAACGAGCTCATCGACGAAGGCAAGGTCTCGGAGAAAAGCACGGTCTGCTTTGTCGACGACGGCTCGAAGGATGACACCTGGGAAATTATCCAAAACCTTGCCGCCACGCAGAAATGCTGCGAGGGCCTGTCCCTGTCGCGCAACCGAGGACATCAAAACGCTCTTCTGGCGGGATTGATGGAGGCGCGATTGCATGCAGATGCCGTCATCTCCATGGACTGCGACGGTCAGGACGATATCAGCGCCATCGACGAGATGCTTGACAAGCACAGGGCAGGTGCGGAAATCGTCTACGGCGTACGTTCCAGTCGGGATTCGGACACCGCATTCAAGCGAATGAGCGCCGAGGCATTCTATAAGTTGCTTGACAAGATGGAGGTCGAGACGGTCTTCAATCACGCCGATTACCGGTTGATGGGGTCTGCGGCACTCGACGCGCTATCCGAATACAAGGAAGTCAACTTGTTCTTGCGAGGCATCGTGCCGCAGCTTGGATTCAAGTCGGACACCGTCGAATACGACCGTACCGCGCGCCAAGCGGGCGACACCCACTACCCCTTCAAGAAGATGTGCGCGTTGGCCATCAACGGAATCACCAGCTTGTCCATCAAGCCAATCCGCATCATCTCGGGGTTGGGCATCGCCTTTTCGCTCATAGGCTTTGCCGGCATAATCTGGGCCCTGGTGTCGCTCATCATCGGATCGAATGTCACGGGCTGGGTGAGTCTCGTTTGCATGATCAGCCTGCTTGGCGGCGTCCAGCTTCTAGCGCTTGGCGTAATCGGGGAATACATCGGCAAGATTTACCTCGAAGTCAAGGAGCGCCCGCGCTACATCATCGAAAAGCGCACGTGGGAGTAAGCAGATGAGACAGTTGGTCAGACCAGCCTGTCTCATAGCCCCAGCAGCAACCCGATACCGTGCACGACGAAGGCGACGAGCCAGGCGATGACGCATTGCACGACCACGATGGCCGCCGCGTACCTGCCGCCGAGCTCTCCTTTCACCGTGATGATCGACATGATGCAGGGCGTGTAGAGTAACACGAACACGAGGAAGCTGTAGGCCGCGAGCGGCGTGAAGATCGTCGTGAGCAAGGCGAGGTTGCCGCCGACGAGCTGCGTGATGGTCGAGATGACGTTTTCCTTGGCCATGAATCCCGTGAGCACCGCCGTCGCGGCACGCCAGTCGCCAAATCCAAGCGGCGCGAAGATGGGCGCGAAGACCGTACCGATGCCCGCGAGCATGCTCTGGGTCTGGTCGGCGACGACGTTGAAGCGCACGTCGAAGGTCTGCAAGAACCAGATGATGATCGTAGCGACGAACACGACCGTGAACGCCTTCTTCGCGAACTCCTTCGCCTTGTCCCAGGCCAGACGGCACACGGTGCCCACGCTCGGCAGACGGTAGTTGGGAAGCTCCATCACGAAGGGGACGGGATCGCCGCGAAACACCGTACGGCTGAGCACGACGGCGGCCAGGATGCCGACGACGATGCCGAGCAGGTATAGCGACAGCATGGCGAGCGCGGCGTACTGGGCGAAGAAGAAGCCGCAAAGCAACGCGTAGACGGGCAGCTTGGCCGAGCAGCTCATGAACGGCACGAGCATGATGGTCATGCGCCGGTCATGCTCGGAAGGAAGGGTACGTGTCGCCATGATGGCCGGCACACTGCAACCGAACCCCATGATGAGCGGCACGAAGCTGCGCCCTGATAGGCCGAGCTTGCGCAGGAGCTTGTCCATGAAGAAGGCCACACGGGCCATGTAACCCGTGTCCTCGAGAGCGGAGAGCAGGAGGAACAGCACGACGATGATGGGCAGGAACGAGAGAACGGTGCCCACGCCGGGAAACACGCCGTCGCAGACGAGCGAGATGACGAGCGGATTGACCTCGAGCGAATCGAGTCCGTCGCGTACGGCCTGCGTGAGCCATTCGATGCCCTCGCCCAACAAATCCGAGAGCGGCTGGCCGACCACGTTGAAGGTCAGCCAGAAGACGACGGCCATGATGAGGATGAACATGGGGATGGCCGTGTGCTTGCCCGTCAGGATGCGATCGGCCTTGAGGGAACGCTCGTGTTCGCGCGACATGCGGGGACGCCACACGCACTTGGCGCACGTCCTCTCGATGAAGGTGAAGCGCATGTCGCTGATGGCGGCCATGCGGTCGACGCCGGTCTCGCTCTCCATCTGCGCGACGATGTGCTCGACGGCATCGAGCTCGTTGGCATCGAGGGCGAGCGCCTCGGTCACGAGCGGATCGCCTTCGATGAGCTTGGTCGCCGCGAAGCGCAGCGGCAGGTCGGCGCGAAGCGCGTGGTCCTCGATGAGGTGCATGACGCCGTGGATGCAACGGTGCACCGCGCCCCCATCGGGACCATCGGGCTCGCAGAAGTCGACGCGACCGGGACGTAGCTGCTTGCGTGCGGTGACGAGCGCGTGCTCGACGAGCTCGTCGATGCCCTGGTCGTTTGCGGCCGAGATGGGCACGACGGGAACGCCGAGCTCTGCCTCGAGCACGTTGACGTCGATGCTGCCGCCGTTTGCCACGACCTCATCCATCATGTTGAGGGCGATGACGAGCGGCACGTCGAGTTCCATGAGCTGCAGGCTCAGATAGAGGTTGCGCTCGATGTTCGTACCGTCGACGATGTCGATGATGGCGTCGGGCTTCTCGTCAAGCACGAACTGCCGCGAGACGATTTCCTCGCTCGTGTAGGGCGACAGCGAGTAGATGCCCGGAAGGTCGGTCACCGTCGCTTCGGGATGGTTGCGTATAGTGCCGTCCTTGCGGTCGACCGTCACGCCCGGAAAGTTCCCAACGTGCTGGTTCGACCCGGTCAGTGCGTTGAAGAGCGTCGTCTTGCCCGCGTTCTGGTTGCCGACGAGCGCGAAGTTGATCGGCTTGTTAGCCGGAATGGCATGTTCGCCCGGTCGAGGACGGTAACGCTCGTCGGCACCATCTCTCAAGGCGCCGTTGACGTCTTCCTCGCCAAAGGAGGGGTGTAGCGTCTCGGAAGCCAGCACCGGATCCGAGGTGTTCATCTTGGCGACGGGCTCCTCGCGGTCGCCTGGGTTCTCGTCGACGTCGCCAATCGAGATCTGCGCAGCGTCCGCCTTGCGGATCGTGAGCTCGTAGCCACGTAGGCACAGCTGAATCGGGTCGCCGAGCGGCGCCTCCTTCTGCACCGTGACGCGCACGCCCGGTGTGAGGCCCATGTCGAAGATGTGCTGACGCAGCTGGTTAGAATCACAGTCGACGCTCGTGATGACGGCGGATGCGCCCATGGGCAGCTCGTCGAGCGTGCGTGGTGCGTCACACCCGGTTGGGTCAATCATCGAATATGAGGTCTGTTCGTCCGTCAACTTTATCTCTCCGAGGTATCAATTTCATGATAGCAGCTGAAAGCAAGCAATGGACCACGAGAAGTGATGCGTGCCAGATGCCAGCTTTCGCATCGCGGCACGCTTCGTGCCCCTATCGCAGCAGTGCCCGGCGCTCGCGCCAGTCGGGCAGAAAGCCGTCCATAAGCTCGTGGAAGCGGGCGTTATGGCTCGGCTCGAGCATATGGACGAGCTCGTGCACCACCACATACTCCAGGCAACGCGGCGGATAGAGCGCCAGACGCGTGTTGATGCACACGCGACCCGTCGCCGGCTGGCATGAGCCCCAGCGGCTCTTCATGTTGCGAAAGGCGAGCTTCTTGACGCGCACGCCAATGATGGGCTCCCATATTTCGAGCAGAGGCGCGACCGCGCCCTCGACGATCACGCGCCAGGCGCGCTTGTCCTCATCGCTCGCGTAGGCGGCCTGGGCCATGGGAGACTCGGCAAGCCGGTCACGCTGCCGCCCGATCCAGGCGCCGTTGCGCTCGACGGCGTCGCGCATCTCCCCGATGGTTGCCGACGGTGGCGCGGATATGACGAGGGAACCGTCGCCTTCCACGCGCAGGCGAATGTTGCGCATGCCCTTGCGGCGTACCACGCGCACCCGATATCCGACAAGTTCCGTGATTCTCTCGTCCATGCGTCCATGATAAGACAAAAGTGCCCCGGCGAGTTTTGTCTCACTCGCCAATTGCAGCGCTACAATAGCCCCATGCAAGCAAACCTGACAAGCAACGTGTTCGACACCGCCCTTATCTTCGAGGGCGGTGGCATGCGTGCGAGCTACACCTGCGCTCTGGCAAACGTCCTGCTCGAAAACGGCATCTTCTTCGACAACGTCTACGGGCTCTCCGCTGGGGCGAGCAACGCGGTCAACTACGTCTCGCGTGACATCGACCGTACGAAGCGTTCCTTTGTCGACCTGGTCAAAGATCCCGAATTCGGTGGTGTCGGCACCTTTCTGCAGCACAAAGGTTTCTTCTCCGCCAAGCACATCTACGAAGAAGCGGGGCTCTCCGGCGGATTTCTCCCCTTCGACTTCGTCACCTTCGCGGCCAACCCCGCAAAGGTCACCATCGAGTCATTCGACCGCGACACGGGCAAGAGCGTGTACTGGACCAAGGACAACATGCAGACCATCGAAGACCTGATGGTGCGCGTGCGCGCCTCCTCGACGCTTCCGCTCGTCATGCCCTCCCCCAAGATTGGTGCCAGTCACTACTACGACGGCGGTCTGGGCGAGGGGGCCGGCTTCCTGCTTCCCCGCGCGCAACGCGACGGCTTCACGCGCTTCCTCATCGTACGTACCCGTCCACGCGAGTACCGCAAGACCCCGCCCCTGGGTCTGGGCGACAAGATCACCAATGCGATGCTGTGGGGACGGCCCCATGTGGTGAACGCGCTCGAGAACCGCTGGTGGAAGTACAACAACATGTGTGACGAGATCGAACGTCTCGAGGCCACCGGAGACGCCTACGTCTTCTACGCACGCGACATGGCCGTCAGCAGCGGCGAGACCGACATCGCCAAACTCCAGGCAAGTTATGACACCGGATACGCGCAGGCGATGCATGAACTGCCCGCGATCAGGGAGTTCCTGGGAATATAGCGCCAGTGTGACGGGACCTGACCCCTGCCACATCACATGGTATGCGTGGCATAAACCGGGTCGTCGACCCACGGAACCACCTCGCAGGCGGCGCGCGTCGCGGGCATGTCAATGATGCGCTGGTTGGACGAACCACGAAAACGCAGCGAGATGTCGTGGAGCTCCTTGATATAGGGGCCATCCACGAGCACGTCGATGCAGGCGAGCATGCGATCGGTAACCTCGGTGCGGCGGGGATTCGCCTCGTCGAGCAAATCTTCGAGCAAATCGCCCGTGAAACACCAGATGGTCTTGCCGGGAAGCTCGGCTTTCACACGCTCCAGGAAGCCCACGAGGCCGCGCTGGTTGCTCGGCTCCATGGGCTCGCCGCCCAAAAGCGTCAGCCCGCGTATGTGCGAGGGGCACATGCTTTCGATGAGCTCATCTTCCACCTCGCGCGTGAACGGCTCGCCGAAGTCGAAGTTCCAGGTCTGGGGCTGGAAGCACTCCGCACAGTGATGTGTGCATCCGCTCACGAACAACGTCGTACGCGTGCCCGACCCATTGGCAATGTCGCAGTATTTGATCTCGGCGTAGTTCATGATCACTTTTTCCTATGAAATTGCGTGATGTACACCTATAGTCGCAGCGGTTCGTGCTTGGCGCACCGAGCTCAGCCCCGATTTCAGAGCTGTGATAAATCGCGAGGCGGTCTTGCGAGGACTGTTTGAGAAGGGCAACCACACTGTGGTTGCCCTTCGAGTCCCGCAGCAGCCGAGCGATTTTCGCAGCTCGGGTGAAATCGACTGGCGAGCGAAGTGCGCCAGGCTCGTTTCCTAAAGATGCATGACGCGATCTCGAATTTCTTCCGTTCTCCCCTGGTTCCAGTATTGCGTGCCGATGTAGCCGCAGGTGCGACGTGCGACGTTCATCGTGGCCTGGTCGCGGTTGCCGCAGTTGGGGCACTCCCACTCGAGCTTACCGTCCTCCTCGACAATCTGAATCTCTCCGTCATAGCCGCAAATCTGACAGAAGTCGCTCTTGGTGTTGAGCTCGGCGTACATGATGTTGTCGTAGATGTAGCGCATGACGTCGATGACGGCCTCGAGGTTATCCTGCATGTTGGGGACCTCGACGTAGCTGATGGCTCCGCCCGGGGAAAGACGCTGGAACTCGCTCTCGAACTTGAGCTTGGTGTAGGCGTCGATTTCCTCGGAAACATGCACGTGGTAGCTGTTGGTGATGTAGCCCTTGTCCGTGATGCCCTTGATGATGCCGAAGCGCTTTTGCAGGGCCTTGGCGAACTTGTAGGTGGTGGACTCGAGCGGCGTACCGTACAGCGAGTAGTCGATGTTCTCGGCGGCCTTCCACTCGGCGCACTTGTCGTTCATGCGCTGCATGACGCTGAGTGCGAACGGCGTGGCCTCGTCATCGGTATGACTGTGGCCCGTCATGTACTTGACGCACTCGTAGAGGCCGGCATAGCCGAGCGAGATGGTGGAATAACCGCCGTAGAGCAGCTTGTCGATGGTCTCGCCCTTCTTGAGACGCGCGAGCGCACCGTACTGCCACAGGATGGGCGCGGCATCCGAGAGCGTGCCCTTGAGACGGTCGTGACGGCAGCGCAGGGCGCGATGGCACAGCTCGAGGCGCTCCTCGAAGATGTTCCAGAACTTCTCCTCGTCGCCGCCGCTGGACAGCGCGACATCGACCAGGTTGATGGTCACGACGCCCTGGTTGAAGCGACCGTAGAACTTGGGTTGCGTCGGATCGTAGTTGCCGGCATTGGCCACGTTGTCATAGCCATTGCCCGAACGGTCCGGCGTGAGGAAGCTGCGGCAACCCATGCACGTGTAGCAGTTACCCTCGCCTTCTGCTTGACCGGCGGAAAGCTTGTATTCCTTCATCTTCTTCTCGGAGATGTAGTCGGGCACCATGCGCTTGGCCGTGCACTTGGCGGCGAGCTGCGTGAGGTAGAAGTAGGGTGAGTCCTCGGAGATGTTGTCTTCCTCGAGCACGTAGATGAGCTTGGGGAACGCCGGGGTGATCCAGACGCCTTCCTCGTTCTTGACGCCCTGGTAGCGCTGGCGCAGCGTCTCCTCGATGATCATGGCGAGGTCATACTTCTCCTGCTCGTCACGGGCCTCGTTGAGGTACATAAAGACGGTGATGAAGGGAGCCTGACCGTTGGTGGTCATGAGCGTGACGACCTGGTACTGGATGGTCTGGACGCCGCGCTTGATTTCCTCGCGCAGACGACGCTCGACGACCTGCTCGATCTGGTCCTTGTCGGCCTCGATGCCCAGCATCTCGAACTCGGCGTAGGTCTCGCGGCGAATCTTCTTGCGGGAGACGTCGACGAAGGGCGCGAGGTGCGTGAGCGAGATGGACTGTCCACCGTACTGGCAGCTTGCCACCTGGGCGATGATCTGCGTGGCGATGTTGCACGCGGTGGAGAACATGTGCGGACGCTCGATGAGGGTACCCGAGATGACCGTGCCGTTCTGCAGCATGTCCTCGAGATTGACGAGGTCGCAGTTGTGCATGTGCTGGGCGAAGTAGTCGGAGTCGTGGAAGTGGATGATACCGCTGTTGTGGGCCTCGACGACCTCGCGCGGCAGGAGCATGCGCATGGTGAGATCCTTGGAGACCTCGCCCGCCATGTAGTCGCGCTGGACGGAATTGACGGCAGGGTTCTTATTGGAGTTCTCCTGCTTCACTTCCTCGTTGTTGCACTCGATAAGAGTGAGGATCTTGTCATCGGTCGTGTTGCTTTGGCGCTTGAGGTTCTGGAGGTAGCGATAGATGATGTACTTGCGCGCGACCTCGAACTTGTCGAGCGCCATGATCTCGTCCTCGACCATGTCCTGGATTTCCTCGACCGAGACCGTGTGACCGGCCGCCTTGCAGGCATCCTCGACGTTGAGGGCCGCGTACTCGATCTGGCGCGCCGTGAGACGCTCGTCTTCGGGAACTTCCTTGTTCGCCGCCTCGATTGCGTTTGCGATTTTCGAGAGGTCAAAAATCGCCTCGGAGCCATTTCGCTTGATGATCTTCATGCTTCCCTCATGTCCCTCGTGTTCGAGTATTTGTATGCAACGTTTATGCGTATGCAGTTGCGATTGCTCGAATCAGAATAGACCATATCTTGTGTTTTTTGCGGCTGGAAATCCACAATATCTTGTGGATAAAAGTTATTGACATCACAAGATTTGGTATTTTCACCGGTAAAACGTATCGGGAAATCAGATAGGCAACCAAGATACCCCGAAAATAATTCCGAGGAATTCCATCAACGGTTCACCAAATATCTTGGTCACTTCGAGACGAAGAAATAACATCCCCTAATGACTAGGATATTTTGGGCTCTGGAGAATCTTGTTATCTGTCGTGGATAGACGGAATCGGGAACGAGGCAGGTCGAGCGAATGCACGTCTGAACGGCGCTCAAAAGCATCTTAGCCAAGTGACCAGTTTTCAGACGATGAGATAGACGTGAGACAAGTGGACAGGGCCCTTGTCTCACGAAAAAAGAAGGAGAGGCACGCAAGCGCACCTCTCCTCGAACGTCTCTATGTCTTCGTGAGATTAGACGATGCCCTGGGCCATCATCGCGTCGGCGACCTTGAGGAAGCCGGCGATGTTGGCGCCCATGACGTAATTGCCCTCGTGACCGTACTCGCGTGCGGCATCATCGGCAGCATGGAAGATGCCCTGCATGATCTTGCGCAGGCGATCGTCGACCTCCTCGAAGCTCCAGGAGAGGCGCTCGGAGTTCTGGCTCATCTCCAGGCCGCTCGTGGCAACGCCACCAGCATTGGCGGCCTTGCCCGGGAAGAACGCGACGCCGTTTTGCTGCAGGTACTGCGTCGCCTCGAGCGTGGTCGGCATGTTCGCGCCCTCGGTGAGAATCTTGCAGCCATTAGCAACGAGGTTCTTGGCGTCCTCGATGAAGACCTCGTTCTGCGTCGCGCAGGGCATGGCGATATCGCAGGGGGTGACCCACACGCCGCGGCCCTCGTGATACTCGACGGTCGGATGGTCGCAACGCTTGGCGTACTCGCTCAGGCGGCCACGCTCGACTTCCTTGATCTGCTTGACGAGGTCGAGGTCGATGCCGGACGGATCGTAGATCCAGCCCGTGGAATCGGACATGGTGACGACGGTGGCGCCGAGCTGGGTGGCCTTCTCGCAGGCGTAGATGGCGACGTTGCCGGAACCGGACAGGCATACCGTCTTGCCCTTGTAGGAATCGTCGTTGCAGTTGAGGTACTCCTCGGTGAAGTACACGGCGCCGTAACCCGTTGCCTCGGTGCGGGCTAGCGAGCCACCGTACGAGAGGCCCTTGCCCGTGAGCACGCCGGTCCACTCGTTGCGGATGCGCTTGTACTGGCCAAACATGAAGCCGATTTCGCGCGCACCCGTGCCGATATCGCCAGCGGGCACGTCAGTGTCGGCGCCGATGTGGCGCTGCAGCTCGGTCATGAAGGACTGGCAGAAGCGCATGACCTCGCCGTCGCTGCGACCCTTGGGGTCGAAGTCGCAGCCACCCTTGCCGCCGCCCATGGGCAGCGTGGTGAGGCTGTTCTTGAAGACCTGCTCGAAACCGAGGAACTTCAGGATGGAGAGGTTCACACTCGGGTGCAGGCGCAGACCACCCTTGTAGGGGCCGATGGCGCTGTTGAACTGCACGCGAAACGCACGATTGACCTGGACCTTGCCAGCATCGTCAACCCACGGCACACGGAAGGTGATGATGCGCTCGGGCTCGACGATGCGCTCGAGAAGGCCTGCCTCCTCGTATTCGGGATGAGCCTCGATGACGGGCTCGAGGGACTCCAGGACCTCGGTCACGGCCTGGATGAACTCCGGCTGGTCGGCGTCCTTTGCCTTGACCTGCTCGATGATGCGCTGTACGTAACTCACGGTTTTCTCCTTGTCTATGACGGGACGCGTGCATTATAGGTGGCGAAGTTCCCATAACGTCGTCGAATTAATGAAATCGAAACATTTGGGCCATCCGTGCCGGGGAATGTGTGCCAGAGGTCTGACCCTGGCACATTGACCCCTGTCCCAGCCCCCGAGCATCATCTGCCGTGGTAAAGTAGCAGCACATATCGTTTTTGGGAGGAACCATGAGTCTGCTCGAATCTTCCAACGAGTACTGGGAATTTCTCGGCCAGTGCACGCAATGCGGTCATTGCACCCAGGCGTGCGAATCGCTCACCACCGCGAACATGACGCTCGGCGACATCGCCAAAAGCCTGCTGGACGCCCAACGCGATGCCGGCTCGAGCAACGAGCTCGCTATCAAGCTCGCGGCCAACGAACAGCTCACGCAGGCGGTGCGCGGCTGCTTCTTCTGCACCACCTGCAAGAACACCTGCTTCGCGCATAACGACGTCTCCACGCTCATATATCACGCGCGCGACGACTACCAGAAGCTCGGCCTCATTCCCCGCGACACTTATGCAAGTGTCGAAGTCGACAAGGAATGGGACATCTTCACCGCCTACCGCGCCATCTACGGCATCGACCTCACCGACCTGACGCGCCATATCAAAACCGAGACCCATGATGCCGCGACGGACTGCGAGGTCGCGTTCTTTCCCGGCTGCTCCCTTGCAGCCTACGCACCCGATCTCACCCGTGAGATCTTCGAGACGCTCGACGAGTTGGGCGGTAAGGCGACGATGATCGATCATTGCTGCGGATCGCCCCTCAAGAGCGCTGGCTTCTTCGACCGCGCCGAGGCACTCTGCGACCGCAGCTGCGCCGAGATCGCCTCTTCGGGGGCTCACACGCTCGTCTGCGTCTGCCCCGGCTGCAAAAACGCCATGCAGGCCGCCCTCGACCGCAACGGCATGGACGTGCGTGCCGTGAGCCTCTCAGCGTTCCTTCTGGAGCACGGCTTCACACCCAAGCACCCGCTTCCCGAGGGGAGCTATTGCATGTCCAAGGCATGTCAGGATCGCGACGGCAGCTGTCTTGACGCCACCTTGGAGGTGCTTGGCCTCGACGGAGACACCGTCGAGATCTTCCACGGCTGCTGCGGCGCCGGCGGAGCGGTCAACTCGTTCGAGCCCGACCGCGTGGACGGCCAGACCGAGGTGAAGCTCTCGTTTGCCCCGGAAGGCTCGACCGTCGTGACCATGTGCCCCACTTGCACCTACACGTACGCCTTCTATCTCATGGGCCATCCGCGCGAGCTGGGCAACAAGCACTACGCCGAGCTGCTCTTCGACACGCAAATCGACTGGGATCTCGTCTTCGCGCAGCTCCAGGGCATGTGGACGGGCGAATACGGGCCATGGCTCGCGCAGGTCTTCGCGTAGGGAAAGGGGATGGACATGAGCACGAACGAAACGACAACCGAGGCACCCGTCTCCATCATCGGATTTGGTGCCGCCGGCTTCAACACCGCCATCGCGTTGCGCACGAGCGGCTACACCGGCCCCATTCGCGTGTTTTCCGACATCGACACGCTTCCCTACAGCCCCATCCTCACCTCCTACTACGCCGCAGGCGAGCTTGACTACGAGGAGTGCTTCCCGTGGAGCCAGGCAGAGATCGACGAACTCGACCTCGATATCGTGCACGAAGGTCCCGTGACCAGGCTCGACACCAAAGGGCACCGCGTCCACACGGCACAAGGCAGCTATCCGTACTCGAAATGCGTCATCGCATCGGGCTCCGTCCCCACTCCCGTCGGCTTTCCGCGTGACTGTGGATACGAACCCATCATGCTCAGGACCATGGACGATGCCGAGCGCCTGAAGGACGCCATCACCAACCCGGGGTGCAGGCGCATGCTCGTGAGCGGAACTTCCATGGTCTCGCTCAAGACAGTCGAGGCGTGCCTCAACCGAGGCGTGGAGGTCACGCTCGTCGGCATCATGGACCATGTCCTCGACATGAACGCACTGCCCCAGGCAGCCGAGCGCTTCGAGCGCGGCCTTGCAGCGCAGGGCGTCACGCTCAAGCTCGCGAACCCCATCAAGGCCGTCGAGGTCATCGCAGACGATGGCCATCCGCTCGGCCGGCGCCTCGAGGTCACCTTCGCCAATGGCGATGTCGAGAGCTTCGACGAGATCTTCGTCGCCCACGGCATGCGCAACAACCTCGAGTTCGTCGAGGAGGGCTCGCTTGCCCAGGACCGCGGCGTCCTCGTCGACGAGTTCATGCGATCGAGCGACCCGGACGTGTACGCGGCTGGCGACGTCGTGCAGGCAACCGAGCTCATCAGCGGCGACAAGCGCATCGTCGGCATCTGGAAGAACGCCGCCCTGCAGGGAGCCTGCGCCGGCAAGGCGATTGCCGCCGAGCTCGCTGACAAGACGCCCACCAGCGCCTTTACCGCCTCACTCGCCATGAACACCATCACCGTGCGTGACACGCTCTTCATCTCTGCGGGAACCATACAGCTCACCGACAGCAGCCACGTCGAGACGGAAGTCAGCGACACGATGACCGTCGTGCGCATCTTCGAGGATGACGGTGACGCGAGCCGCCTCGTCGGCTTCAACATCACCTGCGATGTCGACGAGCCGGGCGGGGACGCCTACGACCTGGGTGCCATGCTCACCATGCGCATACGCGAGGACTGCGCCCGAGCGGGGAAATGAGACACTTGCTCAGAGCAACTGTCTCATTTCGCAGAGAGGGATGAGAGATGACCGATAATAAGGCCCGCCGTTTCAACCTGACCACGTGGATACTCATATCGCTTGTCGCGGGCATTGTCGTGGGACTCGCATGCAGCTACCTCATACCGGCCGGCTCACCCGCCGATGACGTCTTTATCGAGGGTATCTGCTACGTCTGCGGCCAATGGTTCGTGCGCCTCATGCAGATGCTCGTCGTACCGCTCGTCTTCTGCTCGATCGTCTGCGGCGCCGCGTCCATGAGCGATCCCAAGATGCTCGGCAAAGTCGGCATCGGCACCATCGCGATCTACTTGCTCACCACCGCTTTGGCCGTCATCATCGCCATCATGCTGGCAGAGGTGTGCAAGCCGGGCATGGGTCTCGACATGGCGGCCGTCGTCGCCGTCGAGCCAACAGCCACGACGACCGAGCAGACCTTCGCGGATATGCTCATCAACATCATCCCCAAGAACATCGTCGCCTCGATGAACAACGGCGACATGCTGCCCATCATCTTCTTCGCGCTCATGCTCGGCTTCATCTTGGGGCGCCTCGGCAAGAAAGTCGCCACGGTGAACCGCTTCTTCACGCAGTTCAACGCGATCATGATGAAGATGATCGGCGTCATCCTGCGCGTCGCGCCCATCGGCATCTTCTGCCTCATCACGCGTACCTTCTGCAACCTCGGCGTCTCGGGCGTGCTGCCCATGGTCGAGTTCATCGGCACCGTGTACCTGGGACTGGCCGTCCAGCTCCTCGTCGTCTACATGCTCATCCTGTTCATCGGCACGCGCCTCAACCCCTTCCACTTCCTGCGCAAGTTCTGGCCGGTCATGGCGTTCGCGTTTTCCACGAGCTCGAGTAACGCGACCATCCCGCTCAACATGGAGACGCTCGAGAAGAAGATGGGCGTGGACAACCGTGTCGCGTCGTTCACCATCCCGCTGGGCGCGACCATCAACATGGACGGCACCGCCATCATGCAAGGCGCCGCCGTGGTCTTCATCGCCCAGGCCTTCGGCATCGACCTGTCCATCGCGGCACTCGTCACTGTCGTGCTCACGGCCGTGACGGCCTCCATCGGCACGGCGGGCGTTCCCGGCGTGGGCACCATCATGCTCGCCATGGTCTTCGACTCCATCGGGCTTCCCGCCGAGGGCGTCGCGATGATCATGGGCATCGACCGCCTGCTCGACATGGGACGCACGGCCATTAACATCACCGGAGACGCCGTGGTCACGACCGTTATGGCGAACTTCGTCGGATTGCTCGACAAGGACGTGTACCGCAACAGTGACTTCGGCGCCATCGACGAGGCCGACCTCGAGGCGCCGAGCGACCCCGTCGACTACGACGAGTTCACCGAGCACGGCGATCCCACCGAAGTGGGCGAGCAGGGAGAGCCGGACCGATTCAAGGACATGGAGTACCCGACCGTGGGAAAGGAAGACGACCATGAGTGACTTTCGCGAAGAGGACCTGATTCTCGAACATGACGGCAAGACAATATTCGGCCGCATGTTCCTCCCCGACGCGGCTGCTGCCGGCAAGCGAGTGCCCCTGGTCATTTGCGCGCACGGCTTCGGAGGAAACCACGAGTCATGCGCGGCCTACGCGCGCGAGCTGGCCAGGCGCGGCTACGCGGCCTACACCTTCGACTTCTGCGGAGCGACCAACTCGAAGTCAGGCGATGATACGCACGAGATGACGATCTTCGCCGAACGACAGGACATGGAAGACGTTTACGACGAGCTCGCCAAACTCCCCTACGTCGACCTGAACAACGTGTTTCTCCTCGGTATGAGCATGGGCGGTGCCGTCGCCGCGCTCGCGGCCGTGCGAAAGAGCAATCTCATCAAGGGGCTCATCCTGCTCTACCCCGCCTTTAGCATCCCCGGCGACATCAGGCGCGCATGGCCCAATCCCGACGAGTTTCCCGAGAGGTTCGGCATCTTCAACGCGGAGGTCGGCAGGGCGTTCATCGAGGAGATCTACGATTTCGACTTCTACGAGGTCATCGGCGACTACGCCGGCCCCGTCCTCATCCTGCACGGCATGAGCGACGACATCGTCGCGTCGGGCTATTCCGTGCGAGCCGTCAACCTGTACCCGCACGCGAACCTCGAGCTCATCGGTGAGGTCGGACACGGCTTTACCGGCGGCGCCTTCAAGTACGCCGTACGCAAGATCGTGGGGTTCCTCGACGAGGAAGCCGATCTGCCCGACGAGTCCGGCCTCAATGGCGACCTGAACTTCAAGGGCGGCGGAATGTTCGGCTAAGCAAGGCTGTGCAGGCCACGCCCTTCGACGATGACGTAGTGGACGAACATCGGGCCGTGAACGCCCTCGACGCGTACGAGCTCGATGTCGGCCGTCGCCGACGGTCCGCTGATGAAGCAGATCTGCGAGGGAAGGTTATCGCCTGCGGGCGCGCCCTCCTCGTCGAGCTCGGCAAGCCAATCACCCATGGTCGCCTTCACGTCGGCCGCATTGACGATCGCAATGTGCACGAGCGGCAGCAGGCTGATGGCACGCCCGCAACTCTCGTCGCATAGCTGGACGATGGTACCGGTCTCGGCGATGCCGCCCTTGGTGAACGTGATGCCGTAGCGCGCCGCGTTGCATGCGTCGACCATGGCGTCGCGCCCCGCGGACGCATCCCAACGCGTGGCGGAGGTCACCTTCTTGCACTTCTCGAGCGCCTGGGGCACCTCGAGCCTCTCGATGCGGTGGTCGTCGGCGAACACGACCGAACCAGGCTCGCCATCGGCCTTGATGATGTCCTTGATGACCTTGGCGACCTCGGCGGACTTGCAACGGTGCACGCCCACGCGAATCTTCTCGGACTCGTCGGCGAACATGTCCACGAGGCGCGCGTGCGAAAGCCCGTCGGTACGACGCGCAGGCGGGTTCTTCGCGTAGTCGAGGGGCTCGACGTGCTGCGGGACATCCTCATGCCCCAGTTGCCTTGAGATGGGAGCCAAAAAGCTCTCGAGTGTCGCACGCTCCATCATGCACCGCCCTTCTGGTCCTTGTCCTCGCGCGCCTGCGCACGCTCCTCGGCACGGGCCGCGTTATGCTCGGCTAGCCAGGTGCGGAAGCGATACGGTGCGATGACGTCGAAGTCACGCGACGAGGTCCAGCTACCGAGCACTGGTATCCAGGCGCTGCGCTCGTCAAGTGACGATCCGCCGCGCGTAAGAATGTTCATGACGGGACGGCCTAGGCGCATGAGCGCCATGTACAACGGACTGCTCGACCACATGGCCTGCATGGCCTTGAAGATAGGGACCTCGACCTTGTTGTTCTTTCCCTCGTCGACGATCTCTATGCGATGGTCGCGCACGAGGTCGTGAATCGGGATGCGCACCGGGCAATGCTCGCTGCACGCCCCGCACAACGTGCAGGCAAAGGTCATCGCCTTGGCGTTGGCGTCACCATAGCCCACGAGCTGGGGCGTGAGCACGATGCCCATGGGGCCGGGATAGATGGAGCCGTAGCCATGCCCGCTTATGTGACGGTACACGGGGCAGATGTTGAGACACGCGCCGCAGCGTACGCAGCGCATCATGGGCTCGAACTCCGTGTCGAGGAGGTCGTGTCGACCGTTGTCCATGATGATGTAGTGGACCTCGGCCGGACCATCCAGCTCGCCATCGCGGCGCGCGCCGGTATCCACGCTGAAGTACGCCGTCATCTTGGAGCCGACCGCGCTCTTGGGAAGCAGCGCCATGAAGATGTCGAGGGACTCGAGTGTGGGGACGATGCGGTCGATGCCGACGAAGACGATCTGCACCGGCGGGAACGTGTCGACCATGCGTCCGTTACCCTCGTTGGTGACGAGCGTCACCGACCCGGTTTCGGCCACGGCCATGTTGCAGCCGCGTATGCCCACCTGGGCGTCGAGAAACTCCGGGCGCAGCATCTTGCGCAGGAAGTGTGTGATGTTTTCGGGAACATTATCGCCGTCGTAGCCGCACTTCTTGCGATAGAGCTCGGCGATGTCGTCACGCGTATGGTGTAGCGCGGGCACGACGATATGCGAGGGCATATCGCCGGCCGTCTGCAGGATGTTCTCGGCGCAGTCGGTCTCGATGACCTGGACACCGGCCTCCTCGAGCACGTGGTTGAGGCCGATTTCCTCGGTCATCATGCTCTTTGACTTGACCGCTTTGAACGCCCCATGGTTCTCGAAGATGTCGAGTGCCTCCCAAAGCGCCTGATTGCCCGTAGTCGCGAAGTGCACGTGCACGCCATGGTCGCTCGCGTTCTGCGCGAACTGCTTCACGTAGTAATCGAGGTTCTTGGCGACATGATCGCGGATACGTGCCGCCGTCGTGCGCAGGCCCTGCCAATCGGGTTCCTCGTCAACAAGCGCCTGGCGCTTCTGGTAGAAGGTCTCCTGCGCCGTCTCGATCGCCTGATGCTTGAAGTCGTCCTCGATGCACTTTGCGGCGCGCTCGCGCAGGGACTCCTCGGTGTTGTACAAGATGGCCATGGCTACTCCCTCGCATCCAGGATCTGGGCGATGTGCATGACGCGGATGTCACGGTCGACCGCACCCTGCGCATGCAGGCGCGCAAGCGCGCCCTTGATGTTCATGAGGCAGGGCACGTCGGCTCCGCACACGACGTCGGCACCCGTCTCGATGATAGTCGCGCACTTCTCCTTCACGATCTCGGCCGAAATCTCGGGTTCCTTGAACGAGAAGGTGCCGCCAAAGCCGCAGCAACGCTCGGCGTGCACCATCTCGATGTACTCGAGCCCGTCGACCGCCTCGAGCAGCTTGAGAGGCGGCTCCTTGATGCCGAGCATGCGCGTGACGTGACAGCTCTTGTGGTAGGTGACCTTGTGATGGAAGCTCGCGCCCACATCGGTCACGTGCAGCTGGTTGACGATGAAATCGGTGAACTCGAACATGCGTGGACGGATGCGCTCGACCTTGTGCAGGTACTCCACATCCTCGAGCACCGTGGGGTAATCGTTGATGATGGCGTTCATGCACGAACCAGTGAGCGAGACAATCGTTTCGTACTCGTCGAGATCGTAGGCATCGAGTATGTTCTTGGCGACGGGTACCGTCTCCTTGGCGTATCCCGAGTTGAGAAGCCCCTGTCCGCAGCAAACCTGCTCTTCGGGCATCTCGACCTCACAACCGAGGCGCTCGAGCACGTTGACCGCGGCGATGCCGATTTCGGGATAGAACATGTCGACCATGCAACCGGGGAAAAACGCAACTTTCATGCGATTCGCACTCCCTCCAGGAATTCTCTCGGGCGGTATCTCTCCCATTGTATTCGTTTTGAAGAAGAAATGCGCATGTCGCACATACCACAGACGCGATTGTCATGCGCGAGCGTTCGGCGGCGTCCCTTGATTTGCGGTATCATGCGAAAAGTTATGTGTGAATTATGTTGGGAGAAACCATGGAGCTCTTGAGAAAGTGGAATTCGATTAGCCTCATCTGGCGCATCGTCATGGGTCTGGTCATCGGTGCCGTCCTGGGCGTGTGCTCCCAGGCATTCGCATGGGACCAGATCATGATCATCGACCTGCTGGGCACGCTGTTCGTCAGCGCGCTGAAGGCCGTCGCCCCCGTCCTCGTCTTCTTCCTGGTCCTAAGCGCGCTTGCCAACGCCAAGACCGCCGGCTCCATGAAGACCGTCATCCTGCTCTACATCGTGTCGACGATCCTCTCGGCGTTCATCGCCGTGCTCGTGAGCTTCGCCTTCCCTGTCGACATCCAGCTCGCGAATCCGCCCGAAGACGTCGCCGCCTCCCCCGAGGGCATCGGCGCCGTGCTCCTCACGCTCGTGACCAACATCTTCTCCAACCCCGTCGACGCGCTCATGAAGGGCAACTTCATCGGCATCCTGGCATGGGCGATCGTTCTCGGCATCGCGCTGCGCAGCGCCAGGCAGTCCACCAAGACCGTCTTCGAGAACATCTCCGAGGCGATCACGCGCGTCGTGCGCTGGATCATCAACCTCGCACCGTTCGGCATCCTCGGCCTCGTCTACACCTCCGTGTCCACGAGCGGCCTCGAGATCTTCACCTCCTATGGCGCGATCATCCTGCTGCTCGTCGGCTGCATGCTGCTCATCGCCCTCGTGGTCAATCCCATCATCGTCTTCGTCTGCATCCGCAAGAACCCCTACCCGCTCGTCCTGCGTTGCCTCAAGGACTCGGGTATCACGGCGTTCTTCACCCGTAGCTCGGCGGCGAACATCCCCGTCAACATGGAACTGTGCCAGAACCTCGGCCTGAACAAGGACAACTACTCAGTATCCATCCCGCTCGGCGCGACCATCAATATGGCGGGCGCGGCCGTCACCATCTCGATCATGACGATGGCGACCGTGCATCTGCTCGGCATCCAGGTCGACTTCCCCACGGCGGTCGTACTGAGCATCCTGTCTGCCGTTGGCGCCTGCGGCGCATCGGGTGTGGCCGGTGGCTCACTGCTGCTCATCCCGCTCGCCTGCTCACTGTTCGGCATCGGCCAGGATATCGCCATGCAGGTCGTCGCCGTCGGCCTCATCATCGGCGTCATCCAGGACTCCTGCGAGACGGCGCTCAACTCCTCCTCTGACGTGCTGTTCACGGCATCCGCCGAGTACATGGCTCGCCGCAAGAAGGGCATCGAGTTCTTCCCCGGCAAGGACGCCCCGCTGCCCGTCGAGGAGATCGAGGAGGACAAGCTCGACGAGGCACAGCTCGAAGGCACTGAGGACACTTGGGCCGCCAAGGAGATCGGGTAGAGGTTTCCTCGCTGTCGCATATTCGTGAAACGTACGGGGCGGTTGCACATGCAGCCGCCCCGTTTTTGCTCACCGGCCTATCGGCCCATCAATGCGGTTGAAACATGCCCCGCCATGAGCTGTCAGCCATCGCATGTGTACCGCCAAAAATTGCCGGTTGTTGACCGTAATCCGCATCTTGTCGCCAAGAATCACTGGCCGCTGACCCCAAAATGCCAAGCATGACAGTCACTGACCCCAAAGCCTGGCGAAATGGGCCCTTTTCGCACCTTTCGATGGTCACGCGCCCGCCGTCTTTGGCAAATCAACGTCGCAAGCGGTCAGCAGACGATATTTCTTGGCGACAGTACCCGACAATCGCCTGATATGGCTACGAAGCATCCCGCCAAATGAAATTGACCGTATATTTGTCGCCAAACGCGCCGATGAAGATGCTCCTGATGTCATTCTCGGCGTTTGCACGAGCCTCATCCATGAGGCCGCCTTCGATGGCGGCCCTTTCGCTGTCCTCGATACACTTTGCTCGAAACATGTCGACTTGATCGATGTGAATGGGGTTTAGGATATTATTGTTTTCCTCGAGCACGCCAGAGACGACCATGTCCGGCGTATTGGAGATGATGTAGGGCTGGTCGAGGACAATCGTTATGCCTCTGCCAAAGGTTCTGATCTGCGCGGTTTCCAGATTAACGCCTGCCTTTATATTTCCAACATAGCGATACCAGAAGCTATTGCTGGTAAACGGCAAATCAAACAAACCGAAGAACGAGCCCGTATTCGATACCTTATCGACGATGCTGTAATCCTGTGCGGCACTTACCAGCTCATTCTGGGCGACAACACGAGAAAAGACCACCGAGGGGCTAAGTGCATGCTCGTCCTTCGGATTATGGTTCTGGACGAATATGGTTCCGATGATTCCGAGGAGAAGGCCAACAGCCAGGCAAATGAGCCCGACCTTGAGCGTGAACAATTCCGAAGCAGACCTCTTCTTTCCAGAGCCACCTTCTTGTTGCATCATTTTCTTGCTCCTTCCCGAACACGCGCATGGTTTTAGAGCGTCGCCTCGTTGCGTCCAGCCTCGAGAGGCCGAGCTGGGTACAGGACAACTCCAACACCGGGTACTTCTCCAGTGACAAACTGCTACAACCTCGTCAATGCCGCGATAATGTTTGCCTCGAGCTGCTTTTGCTGGCTTGCAGTCAATTCGTCGGATGTGCGGACAAGGACAGTTCCGATAACCGCATGTGTTCCCGCCTTCATGAAAGTGCCATCATATGTGGCGATATAGTCGCAGCGCTTTTTGGCCGCTTCCTCGGTTTCGAATACTTCGATCGAACCTCCGGCGTCGATGCCTCTTTCTGCGAGATTGGAGCCGATGACCCTGCTTTGGTCAACAAGCGGACTCGCGAAAACAATCTTTGCGTAATAGGAGCCTTGCTTGCCAAGCAGTCTGTTCTGATCAGATTCTTCCGTTAGCGCCGTGATTTCCCCAACGCCTTCAACACCTTGGAGACGCTCTATTACAAAAGCCTCGGAAGGTGCCGTTACGAGCCTTCTCTGCTCTATGCTGTTGCTCAATGCGGTCTCGGCATCCTTGAGCACTTGGACCTCATCGTCATAGCCTTCGTCCTTGAGTCCCTCCGTGGCAGCGATTATCTCGTCCATGTCAGAAGGCATCGCCGGCTTTTCGAATTTGATCGTCTTCGCAGTTGAGATGGCATCTTCGAGGGCAGGCTTCAGGGAATCGTCGAGAGGGATTTCATCGGTTGCGGCGAGTTCTTGGGCAGTCGATATCTCTGCTTGAAGGTCGTTGTAACTCGCCTGTATGCGTGTTACCTCGCCGTTGAAACCTTCTTTTGCGCTTTTCATTTCCTCCGAATCGCAACCCACAAGTGCAAGTAGCATCATCACGGAAAGAAGCGCTATACCCGCAGTTGTTAGTGCCTTCTTTATCGCCTTCATGCTGTTTCCTCCGTTAATCAAGCATGCGATGCGTGCAACATAGGGCACGCCGCAATTCTCGAAACCCCGCTCTTTTCATTGCTCCTTATAGATGGCTTCATATTTGAAGCCATCTCGCACAGCTTAGCACATAGGCTTATGTGCCATGAATGCTGAAGAGAAAAAGCTCGCCCTAGGTGCCGCCGTTCGCGCCCGCCGGGAAAGCCAGGGGCTTTCTCAAGCGCGACTCGCGCTCATGATCGGCAGCTCGAAGTCGCACATTTGGCGCATAGAATCAGGGCGCGTCAACGTGGGCATGGATGACCTGGGGCGCATCGCCGACGCACTCGATTGCACCGTCGCATCACTCATCAACTTCTAGCCCACTATCGTGGCGTTCGATATACTCGCGTGTCGCCTTCTCCCTCGCACATGACTCCTCTTCCGTAGCCCAATGCGCCTCGGGAGGGTCCCCATAACGTTCTTCAATCCACTCTTCGAACCAGGTCGAAAACCGTTCGTCGAGCTCCTCGTCATCTGCTCCTGCCAGCCATGCTTCCGCTTTTGCGTCATCTTGCCCCGTCCCCGTCTCGAGCACCCAAAGCGTCGCAACATCGCCGAGCCACTCGCAAGCGCACCCTCGGATAGCGTCATCGCCACCATTCTGTTTCCACCGTGCCAGTTCATCCTGGATATAGGCGGTGGTCAATTCTCGCGCGAGCCTCATCGAAGAGGCGTCGATGGATGGAAAATCCTCGAGGCGCAGGAAACGGTCAATCCCCTCGTCTAGAGCGAAATCTTCCACAAGCACGAAGAAATCATCGACGACGCTTCGCACATGCTCACCGGAACGGACGACGGCAGCTGGCTCGGCAATGTGCGGGCAACCCATGAACTCGCATGCTATTGCAACCAATACCTCGCCGATATTCTGCAAGTTTATCTGTTCATCCTCATCTAAATACGCCAGGTAGAGATGCACGAGGACATCATCGAGCGTCTCGAGGGCACTTGATATCCACGCGAGGAGGAATGCCTGGGCCATGAACCCCGAAGTGCCCTCTCCGCAGGCCTCGTCGATACGGCTCGTTCGTTCGTTTTCCTCGCCAAAGGCAAGATGGAGCGCAAGCATCTGCCCGACGCTCGGCCAACCGAAGCGCTTTGACCACATGTCGCAAAACCGGGCGACGCACATCTCGACCTGATGCCACTCGGGCTGCTCGCTCGCCTTCGCAAACAGTGAAGCAACTTCGAGGATCTCGTCGGCGAACGAGGAGACGTCACGTTCCGTATGACTGGCAATCCAGCGAGAAACCTGCCGGAGATTCTCGTCTTTGTCATACGAACTGGCCAGCAAGTCATAGCTCCCGAGGAGGGAGGCATCCTGCCTCACGCGCTCGATACCGAGGACTTCCGCCGCATCGGAAAGCCGGATGAGCTTCTGAAGGCGCGCGTAATCATGACGAAGCACCTCCGCATGTCGCGCAAGATGCTCGCAGCGCTCCTCGTCAGGTGCCTCTAGGATGATGCGGATGTCATCCAAGCCGAGACCGAGCTTGCGAAGCAGCAAGATGTCACGCACGCGCTCCACGTCGTCTGCGGAGAAGAGCTTGCGGTTGTTCGCGATCTGCTCGCCCGTGCGTACGGCATGCAAGAGCCCCCGCGCATCCCATGTGCGCAACTGCCGCGCCGTTGCACCCGTGAGGCTACAAACCTGCCTGACTTCGAGCATGTCGGAATCATTCTTCATCGACTCGTCTTTCCATGCGGATTTCCGTTACGACAAGTCTAAACCCCGACACAGTGTCAGGGTCAACTGCTGTTCGTAAAAAGGAAGCAGGAAAAGAAGAGCCAGGGAAAGCCAATGTTGGTCCAGATAGCAGTCGGCACAAGGGCCTCAGGAAAACTCAATCTCTTCGACCACATCAACGCCCATGCTTCTGCATACCTTTTTTAATTTATTATCTACAGTAAACAAACAACATGCATGACGCCGGGCGAGAGTGGCATAGAGCATGTCATACACGGCATGTCCTCGAAGCACCGATTCGGCATAAGCTTCGTCAATGTTCTCGTCTGTTGCGATGAAGCGATCAACGAGAGACAGCGCGTCCTCAACCCCGCGCCTTGCCGCTTTCTCGTCAAGCAATCCTGCTCGAACGTACTTCCACATGACGTTGCGAATCTCTATTTTGAACAAATCCGGCGCAAGAATCTCATCACCCTCAAGCATGAGGGCGCGAAAACCTAGGCCGGGTTCGATATTTTGACAGATGCCAATGGCCGCAGAGCAATCGAGGACTATCATGCGTCTTCTCCTTGTTTTGCGCCCGTTAGCAACTCGGGATACGCAGCATCACGCTCGTCGCGCATGGCACGAATAACCGCCGCCGGATCGGCGAATTCGCCAACAGATGGCAGCGGAGCTTTGTCGATACGCGCAAAAGTCTCCTTGCGGCGCTTGATGCGAGCAGCAACCTGGTCATCTTCATGCGGCGAACGCATGGTCAGAAACTGGATAATCTGAGCAACGCCTTCATCATGCGCCAGCATTTGCCCTAGGTTCTCCTGACGCAAACGATATGCCTCAAGACTTGCACGCAACAGGTGCACAGTCTGCTGGGAGATGCTGCGATCCTGCTCAACCGCACAACGACGCAGCTCCTCATACAAAGACTCCGGAAGGTCTCTTACCTGCAAGGATGGCATCATTTCCTCCTTCATGCAAAGTGCATGCTATATTCATAGTATAGCATGCACCTTACTCGAACAGGAGTCATCTATTCCATAGTGGAATTTGCAGCCCTACAGCGCCACGAGCACCTCGTCGACGCTGCGTTTGACCTCGGCCTTGGCCTTCTCGACGTCGATGGTCTCGTACTCCCCGTCCCTGTAGAGCACCTGGCCGTCGCACATGGTGAGCACCACGTCCGCGCCGTTAGCGCTGTAGACGAGGTTGGTCGCGATGTCGTGCACGGGCGTCATCCACGGCGTGTCGATGTCCATGACGATGAGGTCGGCGCGCTTGCCCTGCGCCAGCACGCCGCAATCATGGCGACGCTGGGAACGCGCGCCGTTGACCGTGAGCATGCGCAGGATCTCCTTGGGCGTGATGATGGCGGGATCGAGCGCGTTGCCTTTCTGGGCGCAGGCGAGCAGGTACGCGCTCTGCAGGATGTTGTGGGTGTTGTTCGATGCCATGCCGTCCGTGCCAATCGAGCAATGCACACCGGCGTCAATCATGGCCTGCACCGGCGCAAAACCACTCGCGAGCTTCATGTTGCTCGCAGGGTTCAGGCTCACGTTCACGCCCTTTGCCGCCATGAGCTCGATGTCGGAGGGCTCGACCCACACGCAGTGCGCTGCGGTGACGGGAATATCGAAGGCACCTAGGTAATCGAACCAGGCCGCCGGGGTCATGCCGTCGTGTCGCTCCTTGCACTCGTCGCACTCGAGCTTGGTCTCGGCCAGGTGGATATGCAGGCCCGTATCGTGCGCCTTGGCCTCGGCCACGCAACGCTCGATCATGCCCTGAGGCGTGGTGTACTCGCCGTGCACGCACATGTCGATCTTCACGCGGCCGTCGCCGGCGTTCTGGTACTCGGCAAAGAGTTGCTCGTTCACCGCCGCCACGGGCAGCGTGTCGTAGTCGGTCTCGACGAAGCACATCGTGCCACCATCGCAGTGGTTGGCCTTCATGCCCGCCTCGAGGGTCGCCTCGCAGCGGTCGATGGTGGCGAAGTACATGTCGGTGTAGCCCACCACGCCATAACGCAGCATCTCGGCCTGGCTGAGCATGCAGCCCCAGTAGTGGTGCTTCTTCTCCATGTCCATCTTGCCCTCGAAGGGCCAGACCGTGTCGTTGAGCCACTGCTGAAGGGGCTGGTTTTCGGCGTAGCCACGCAGCAGCGTCATGGGCGTGTGCGCGTGCGTGTTGTAGAACGCGCTCATGAGTAGCTTGCCCGTGCCGTCGTAGCGCTCGCCAAAGCGTGCGGTGTCGGCGGGCTCCTCGGCGCCCACGTAAGTGACATGACTGCCCTCAATGCCCACGAACATGCCGCGCTTGTGGTCGAGGTTCTCGTCGAGGATGTCGATGTTGGCAAAAAGCATGAGCTAATCCTTTCAGGTTTCAGGGTGAGACACATTGGACAGGTACATCTGTCTCATTATGGAACAAATGAGACAGATGTACCTGTCCAATGTGTCTCACCCATCTCACTTCGCGTACTTCTCGAGCAGGCTGCCGCCGCAGCTGGAACCGCAGCCCGCGGCGCACGAATAGCAGATAGGGCTCGTCTTGATGTGCCGCTTGAACAGCGGCTCATCGACGATGTCACGCACGTTGGCCGGACCGTCCAATGGCAGGCCCAGGACGTGGTTGACCTCGCAGTCATAGAGGCCGCCATCGTAATCGACGTTGAGCTGCGTGCGGCACATGATATGGGCGACGGTGGCGCCGTTGTAGTTGTCCGCGAGCAGCCTGTTGTACGCGTCGTAGGTGCGCGCAGCGAGCAGCTTGCCGGCAAAGCGCCCCATGTTCCAGTTGTTCATCGCGTACAACCCGTTGAACTTCACGCCCTCGGCATGTTCGAGCTCGTAGCGGTAGAAATCCTCCAGATCGGCCTGGTCGGGCGGCAGGAAGGGCCCGTCGACGTTATAGGCCAGGTCGATCTGCAACTCGGGGTCGACACCGTAGCCAAGTGCGTTCATGTCGCGCAGCACCTTCATGATGCTCGCGAAGCTACCGGCTCCGCGCTGCTCGTCCACGCCGGCGGCATCGAAGTAGGGCATCGAGGTGACGAGCTTGACCTTGTGCTTGACGTAGACGTCCTTGAAATGCGCGTATTCGGGATCGTCCAGGATGACGAGGTTCGAGCGCACGATCACCTGCTCGGCGATCCTGGACGCCTCCCCGATGAACCATTCGAGCTCCGGGTTCATCTCGGGCGAGCCGCCAGTTATGTCCATGACCTTGAACCCGCCGGTCTCGAAGGCGGCAAGCACCGCCTCCATGGTCTCGCGCGTCATGCACTCCTCGTTCTTGGGCGAGCAGGACAGATAGCAGTGGTTGCAGGCGAGATTGCAGCGATAGGTGACGTTGACCTGCATGGTGTCGAGACTCGCGCTCTCGAGTAGGGCCTTGTCGTGAATGCGCTCGTCGAAAGGCTCGATGCCGAGCTTGGCGCAGGAGTCCTCGATCCACTCGAGGTCGATGCCGCGCTTGCCCCGCGTGACCTGCAATGCGGCATTGGCCGCCGCAAAGTCGAAGGGGCCGACGTGCTCGCGCCGCGGCGTTATCCTGAAGTGCTCGCCGTAGCGGCTGTTCTCGAGGAAGGTCGCCATGTTGCCGCTGACGGCAACGGGACGGTCCTTGATGAAGCGCATCTCGCCATCGAGGTCGAAATAGCGCTTGTTCTCGGGCATGGTGCCCAGATAGGTCGCCGTCTGCTGGTAGTCCTCCTCGCGGTCCTCGAACTTGTCGCACTTGATGGCGCGCATAGTGCGCGACGCGAAGCCGATGCTGCCGAGCTTGGTCGCGATCTGGAAGTCCCCGACTTCGAGCGGCTCGTGGGCGACGTCATAGCAGACCTGCGTGCCGCAACGCGCCAGCATGCGCCGGAAGTCCTCGACGTACATGGCGCCGGACAGGCACTCGCCGCGCAGGATGGGATCGTCGTAGAACCCCTCCGGCACGCGTCGGTCGGAAAATATGTCCGAGAAGTACAGCTCTCCCCCGGGCTTGAGCACGCGGAATATCTCCTCGAAAAGCTCCTGCTTGAAGGGCGAGAGGTTGATCACGCAGTTGGAGATGACGACGTCGACGTTCTCGCTGGGAATCGCGGACATGTCCTCGATGTAGCTCTCGATGAACTCGACGTTGCTCTGGGGCAAACCCAGCCGCTCGATCTGTGCGGCCTCGTGACTGCGCGCGAACTCGAGCTGGCTCGGTGTCATGTCGACGCCGATGACGTGGCCTTCCGGCCCAACGAGCTTGGCAGCGATGAAGACGTCGCGACCCGTGCCGCAGCCCAAATCGAGCACCGTGGCACCTTCGAGCGCCGGCGGCAGGGGACTCCCGCACCCGTAGAAGTGCGAGACGATTTCCGGGTCGAGCTCCGGGAAGATGTCGAGCACGTACTTGGGGGGAGCCGTGGTGGCGCAGGTGCACGCATTGGTGCGCAGGTCCTCGCTATCCGCAAGTGTCTCGCCATAATACTCGCGCACCATGGCGCGGATGTCGACCCCTGCCACGGCTACCTTCCCTCGTCGCCCATGTTGAAGCACTCGGTGAAGAACACCTGCGCGTCCAGGTTGTACTTGTCGCAGACGAAATCCACGGCATCGTCGACGATACGCGCGAAGGGCCGCGACTCGCACACGGCACGCGCGTTGATGATCATGGACATCTTCTTGTGCTTGCGCAGGAAGGGCTGCGTGTGCTCGATGTCGTAGTCGATGCCCAGAAGCGAGCACTTGTTGAAGTCACCGGCACCAGCCGTCGCGAAGGTCTTGAGGTGTGGGACGTTGCGCTTCTTTTCGATGAGCCCCATGCGAATCTCCTCGATGAGATCGTCGATGACGGCGTTGCAGTCGATCTTCTCGTCGTCGAGCTGCTTGAAGAAGAGACGGCGGTTGTACCAGGTGAGGGTCTTTTCGGCCTCCTGGAACTTCTCGTTGTCGCGCACCGAGAAGTTCTTGAGCATACTCTCGTGCGTCTCGAGGTACTCCGCGAGCTCGGGAATGCCATCGCCACGCAGTGCCGAGATGGTCATGACCGGAATGTCCGGACACGCCTCGCGCAGGAAGGCGACGTCGCGCTCGACCTCCTCGGGCGTCATGACGTCGATCTTGTTGAGCACGATGAGGTCGGCTTCCTCGAGCTGAAGCTGCATGAGGTACTTGATCTCCTCGGGCAGGTTGATGTCCTCGCCCTCGGGCAGCAGCAGCTTGATGCGCTCGGGATCGACGAGCACCGTGAACGGCGACAGCGTAATCCAATCCGCGCAGTCGTCCACGAGACGATGGTAGACGTGATCGAGCGCGCCGACGCCCAAACCGGGGATGTCGCTCATGACGAAGATGGCGCCATCGCGGTCACGCAGGCGGCGAATCTTGTCGATGGTGTTGTCCATCTGGTAGCAGATGCACCCGCTCGCGATCTCCTCGACCGTGCACCCGCTCGTCTGCGTGAGGTTGGTGTCGACGAGATTCGCGCCCAGGTCGTTGGCGATGATGCCGACCTTGCCGTAGGTCTTGTTCATGTGCTCGCCCAGGGCGATCATCGTCGTGGTCTTGCCCGCGCCCAGAAACCCGCTCATGACCATGAAGCGAATCTTGTCGGACGTGACGTCGGCATCCTTCTTGGCTGCCTTGGTCGTCGCCGTATCCTCGTGCATGGCGGAGGCCCCGCCGTATGTGTTGAACGTATCGTATGGCATCTAACGCTCCATCTTGCTAGCAGCAGCTCGCGTTGATCGGCTGGTCGTCCTCGTCATACACGCCCTCGTAGTCGGGAGCCGTCTTGATGATGGGGTCGCCATGGGTATCGCCGATGTGCTGGTCGCGATTGCCCGTGTACTCAAAAGCCGCACTATAGCGCGAGTGAGCCGCTATTGCGGAGACGTTGCCGCAAACGGGGCAGGTCTTGCCCGTGGGGAACTTGATGTTGAAGTCGAAGAGGAACATGTCCGGGTAGTCGGGAAGGTTGCCCTTGTAGGTCACCGTCTCGCCATAGGACTCGCACACGTCCTCGGCCCAGCTCGACTTCATCACGCGCGCGGTTATGGTCGCGAACGCGATATCGGGGAACAGCGCCTGCTCGCTTGCCGAAAGCGGCGTCTTGAAGGTCATGGGATAGCGCGGGTCGAGAAAACCGAAATGCTGCACGAGACGGCGGAAGTCGTTGATGTACATGGCACCGGCCAGACGCAGGGCACGTAGCTTGATGTCATGGGCCTTCTCGAGCGGGATGCGACGATCGGTGAATACGTCAGTGAAGTACCATTCACCGTCTTCCTTGAGGATGCGGTGCACCTCCCTGACGTACGCCTCCTTGTCGGGAGAGAGGTTGAAGGTGCAGTTCGAGATAACGATGTCGACGGACTCGTCCGGAATCATCGAAAGGTCCTCGGGCACGCCGTGAATGAGCTCGACGTTGGGAGCGTCATAGCCAAACTGGGCGATTTCCTGGTCAAGGTACTTCTCGGCCCTGGCAAGGCGGCTCGCATCGGGTTCCACGCCGATGACCTTGCCCTGCTCGCCCACGAGCTGTGCGGCGAGGTACGTGTCGCGCCCTGACCCGCAGCACAGGTCGACCACCGTGCATCCCTCCATGAGCGGCGGCATGGGAGCACCAAACTCGTGGAAGTGGTTCTTTATCTCGGCGGAGATGTTGAAGAGCCGCTCGCGAGCGGAGGGCAGAATCGTCTCATCCGTGTCGCGCGTGCGAGCCGTCGCCTGCGGATCGGGATCCTGCACGGCGGCTATCTCCGCATAGTATTTCGCGGGATCGACGTCCAACGTGTACCAATCGTGATAACCCTGATAATCCATGTCGGTTCCTTTCTCCTTCGACGAAAACGGGGCTTTCTCTGCGCTTGCGCGGGGCTTTTGGCGAGTTTCTCCGCGTATATTCTCGTATTTGATATTTACACTTGCGCCAGTAGCAGATTATATCCTATACTGGTTAGTGTCAACTCGCTTACGCATATGCAGCGCATGATTCGCTTCGTTGCGGGCAGATGCTTGGGACATGCTTCTAGGCCGGCACGTCCCAAGCATCTCGTAAGCACCCTTTTTGCCGCATACGCGGCTTTCTTTCTTTTCGAGCAAGATTTGGCGTATGATGAAGCCCTATTCGATTCACGTAAGGGAGCTAATACATGTGGTCTGCCTGCCACCCAAAGTCCGAAGAGCAACTCAGTGAATGCGGACAGCTCGGCAAGAGCCTGAGCCGCCTAACGCAACCTTCGATTCTCGCCGTGCTCGCGCGTTCCGATAAGCCCGTGCACGGATACCTCATCATCCAGGAGATGACGAGCGGTCCCATGTTCAACGGCAATGCCCCCGACCCCACAGGCATCTATCGCATCCTCAAGCAGATGGAGAACAACGGACTGGTCACGAGCGAGTGGGACACGTCGGAATCCGGCCCCGCCAAGCGCTGCTACAACCTGACCGATGACGGACGGGCTTGCCTGCGCCGCTGGATAGACGCGTTGGCTTGCTATGCGGCCAGCATCCAGGATCTGCGCACGCTCGCATGCGACGCCCTCGACATCCCCGTCCCCGAGCAACCGGTCTGCCTAAAGGAGCTCGAGGTCTAGAGTCGAAGGGCGGCGCACACCTCGTCGGCACAGGCAAGCCCATCGGCAATCGCCGTCGCCACGAGCGTCGAGCCCATGCGCGCATCGCCGGCCACGTAGACCGGCACTATCGCGTCGCCAACTGCCCGCAACCCATGCAATTCATCCGCATCCGATGCACCCGTGACGCCAAACGCCTCGAACAGTGCGTCGTCTGCCCCGAGAAAGCCCTTGGCGATGAGGACGAGCTGGGCGGGAATCTCCCGCTGCGTCCCCTCGACGAGGTGCCTGCCCCCGTCATAGGCGAGGTCCTGGATGCACACGGCCTCGACAGCGCCATCGCCCACGAAGGCAATCGTGTCCGTCGACCAGATGCGCGGGTCGCTGCCGAGCAGCTCCTCGGCCTCGCGCTGCCCGTACCCTTGCGTGTAGGCCGCTCTCGGACCGGGCCACGAGGCGCTACCCTCGTCCGAGGGCCGCTGCGCGCGAATGACCTGGCGCACGCTCTTCGCGCCCTGGCGCAAGGCGCAGGCAACGCAATCGACGCCGGTATCGCCGCCACCGATGACTACGACGTCCTTGCCCGCCGCGTCGATCGTCGCATCGCGCCCCTCGAGTAGCGCACGCGTCACCTCGCCCAGGTAGTCGAGCGCGAGGCGGACGCCATCGAGCTCGCGTCCCTCTATGGGCATGTCGCGGGCGACGCTGGAGCCGACGGCAAGGACGACGGCATCGGAAGCCGAGAGGATCTTTCCCGCCATCTGGACAGCGTCCGTCCCGCAGGCGAACTCCACACCAGAATCGCGCATGAGGTCGATGCGACGCTGCACGACCTCCTTGGGAAGCTTCATGTTGGGAATACCGTAGGTGAGCAGGCCACCGGGGCGCTCGTCCCTCTCGTACACGCGCACGCGCACGCCACGTCGTGCGAGCTCCCAGGCAAGCGCCAAGCCGGCGGGACCGGACCCCACGACGCTCACGAGCGGGGCGGCGTCAGGCGCGGGGACAAGCGGACGCATGCCCCGGCTCCACCCGTAGTCGGAGAGTAGACGCTCGTTGTCGTGGATGGTGACCGCATCGTCATGCAAGCCGAGGTTGCATGCGACCTCGCACGGCGCCGGACACACGCGGCCGGTGAATTCCGGGAAGGGATTGGTCAACAGCAGGCGTGCGTACGCATCGTCGAGTCGTCCACGGTAGAGCAGGTCATTGACCTCGGGAATGAGGTTATGGAGCGGACAGCCCGTCGCGGCGACGATGTCGTCGAGGATGCCGCCGCTCTGGCAAAACGCCACGCCGCAGTTCATGCAGCGGCTCGCCTGCTCGCGTTGCTCGTCGGCGGAAAGCGGTAGCGCGAACTCCCCGTAATCCGCCACGGCCTCGCGCGCGGGACGCACGCCGTGCTCCCTACGTTCAACCTGGAGATATGCTCCCGTGCGCCCCATGTCACGCCTCCGCTCTCAGTAACTCGAAGGCACGTTCCTGTGCCTCCTCGTGCGTGCAGCCGTCCACCTCGAGCTGCGCCGTCATAGCGAGCATCTTGCGATACTCGTCCGGAATGACCTTCTTGAAATGATGCGCTATGTCGTCGAAGCGGTAGAGCAGCATGACGCCAAGCGGACTGGTCGTGATCTGCACATGTGCCTCGATGAGCTCGCGGATGAGCGCGATTTCGTCTCGATCGGGCTCGAGGATGTCGACGAACTCCCGGTTGCAATGGGCCTCGAGCGAATGCGCCGCATCGTAGACGTAGGCCACGCCACCGTTCATGCCCGCCGCGAAGTTGATGCCCACCTCGCCCAGGACGAGCACGCACCCACCCGTCATGTACTCGCAGCCGTTGTCGCCGATTCCCTCGACGACCAGGTCCGCACCCGAGTTGCGCGCGGCGAAGCGCTGCCCGGCGAGGCCGTTCACGAAGCCCCTGCCCGACGTCGCGCCGTAGAAGGCGACGTTGCCCACGATGACGTTTTCCTCGGGCCTGAACGTCGCCCTGCTCGATGGGGCGACCGCGACCGTTCCACCCGAAAGCCCCTTGCCGAAGTAATCGTTTGCCTCGCCCGAAATCGTGAGCATGATGCCCTTGGGCAAAAACGCGCCAAAGCTCATGCCGCCCGACCCGCTGCAGTCGATCCTGATGAAGTCGTAGGGCAGCCCCTCGGGATGATGCGCCGTCACGTCGGAACCGAGCATGGTGCCCACGCAACGGTTCACGTTCGTGATGTCCACGTGGAAGTTGATGGGTTCGAGACGCTCGCGCGCGAACTGCGTGTAGGGGATGAGCAGCGTCGCATCGAGTGTCTCGGGCAACGTATTGGGAGCCTGGGCGCTGACGAGGAAATGGGGACAATGCGCGTCGGGAATCGCGCGGCCGAAATCGACCTGCGGCTTGGCGAGTAGCGACGAGAGGTCGAGCAGGCGTGCCTTCCATGAGCGCACGGCGCGGGTCTGCCGTAGGCATTCGACGTGCCCCACCATCTCGTCGACGGTGGCAAACCCCAGCTCAGCCATGATCTGGCGCAGTTGCTCGGCCACGAACATCATGTAGTTGACCACGTACTCGGGCTTGCCGGTGAAGCGATTGCGCAGACGGCAATCCTGCGTGGCGATGCCCACCGGGCAGGTATCCTTCTGGCAATCGCGCTGCATGAGGCAGCCCATCGCGATGAGCGGCATGGTGGCAAAACCGAACTCCTCGGCACCGAGCAAGCAGGCGATGGCGACGTCGCGCCCGTCCATGAGCTTGCCGTCGGACTCGAGGACGACGCGCGAACGCAGGCCGTTTTGCATGAGCGTCTGCTGCGTCTCGGCCAGCCCCATCTCGAGGGGCAGGCCCGCGTGATGGATGGAGTCGCGCGGCGCGGCGCCCGTTCCGCCGTTGGCTCCCGAGACGAGGATCTTGTGCGCGCCGCCCTTGGCCACGCCCGTCGCGATGGTGCCCACGCCGGCCTCCGATACGAGCTTGACGGAGACGCGCGCGTGAGGGTTGGCGTTCTTGAGGTCGAAGATGAGCTCGGCCAGATCCTCGATGGAGTAGATGTCATGGTGCGGCGGTGGGGAGATGAGGCTGATGCCCGGCGTGGAGCGACGTGTGCGGGCGATCCACGGCCACACCTTCCCGCCCGGCAGATGTCCGCCCTCGCCGGGCTTGGCCCCCTGGGCCATCTTGATCTGCAGCTCACTCGCGCTCATGAGATAGCGACTCGTCACGCCAAAGCGGCCCGACGCGATCTGCTTGATCGCGGAGCGCTTGCTATCACCGTTGGGCAACGCCGCCTCGCGAGCCGGGTCCTCGCCGCCCTCGCCGGAGTTCGAGCGCCCGCCCAGACGATTCATGGCGATGGCAAGGCATTCGTGTGCTTCCTGCGAGATGGAGCCGTAGCTCATGGCACCCGTGTTGAAGCGCTTGACGATCTCGCTTGCCGGCTCGACGTCACACAGCGGGATTGCCGGCCGCTGCGCATCGAAGTCGAGCAGATCGCGCAGGACGACGGCGCGTCCTTCCTGGTGCACGGCCTGGCTGTACTGCTCGAAGAGCTCGGGACTGTCCTCGCGCACCGCGCGCTGCAGCAGGTGGATGACACGCGGCGTGATGAGGTGCTCCTCGCCTTGCGGACGCCAGGAGGTGATGCCCGCGCTGGGAAGCTGCTCGGGAGAGGGCGAGTGCGCCTGGGCAAGCGCCAGCTCGTAGCGCTCGTCGCATTCGCGTTGCAGGTCATCGAGCGTGAGGCCGCCAATGCGGCTTACCGTTCCCGTGAAGTGCCGATTGACGAGCTCGTCAGACAGGCCGACCGCCTCGAACACCTGGGCGGCATGATAGCCCTGCATGGTCGAAATGCCCATCTTGGACATGATCGACACGATGCCCGAAACGACCGCCTTGTTATAGCGGGCGATAGCGGCGTCGACGTCGCTATCGAGCACGCCGCTGCCACACAGCGCGCGGATGGTGTCATGGGCGAGGTACGGGTAGACTCCCGATGCCGAATAGCCCACGAGGGTTGCGAAGTCATGCGGCGTGATCGCATCGCCGCATTCGACGATGATGTCGACCTGGGTGCGAATCCCGCAACGCAGCAGGTGGTTGTGCACGCTCGCGACGCTCAGCAGCGATGGCACGGGCACAAGCCCGCGTCCCGCGCGGTCGGAAAGCGCCAGGATGTTCACGCCGCCGCGCACGAGCCCCTCCGCTTGCCTGCCGAGTTCCTCGACCGCCCGGGCCAGGGCGTGCGGTCCGTCATCGGGCGCATAGGCGGCCACGAGCTTTGCGGCCTTGAAGCCCTTTTGCCCGATGGAGGCAAGCGCAGCGAACTGACCTTCGTTCAGAAGCGGCGTGTCGAGTCTGACAAGACGGCAGTTGGAGCGCGCATCCTCGAGAAGGTTGCCGTGGTTTCCCAGATACAGCAGCGTCGAGGTGATGTATGACTCGCGCAGCGCGTCAATGGGCGGGTTAGTCACCTGCGAGAACAGCTGGTTGAAGTAGTGGTAGAAGCGTCGCGGACGCTCCGAGAGGCACGCGAGCGGCGTGTCCTCGCCCATGGACGCCAGCGGAATGGCCCCGGCATCGGCCATGGGAATGATGGCCTCCTCGATGTCCTCGAAGCAGAAGCCGTGTATGGTCTGGCGCTCCGAAAGGGAGATGTCCGCATCGTCGGCATGACCCGCATCCTCTTCGGCACCCTTGATGAGCGATGCCAGGGCGAGCGTCTCGGCCTTGATCCACTCACGGTAGGGCTTCTCGTTGGCGAGCCTGTCCTTGATTTCGTCGTCGTAGAGCACGCGACCGTGTTCCGGGTCGACCATGAGCATCTGTCCCGGTCCGAGGCTACCCGAAACGAGGATCTTTGCCGGATCGATGTCGAGCACGCCCGCCTCGCTCGACAGGATGAGGCGATCGTCGGAGGTCACACAATAGCGGGCGGGACGCAGACCATTACGGTCGATGACCGCGCCCAGCATCGTTCCGTCAGAAAACGCGATTGCGGCAGGGCCCTCCCACGCCTCGGTGAGCATCGACTGGTACTGATCCCAGGCGCTGCGCTTGGTGGTGAGCACCTCGTTCTTGTCCCACGGCTCGGGAAGCAGCATCGACACGGCACGTATGAGCGAGCGGCCGTTCATGGAGATGAACTCGAGCATGTTGTCGAGCATGGCCGAGTCGGAACCCTCGCCGTTGAAGACGGGCAGGACCTTCTCGAGATCGGCCCCCATGACCGGCGAGTACAGATGCGGCTCGCGGGCCCGTGCCCAGTTGACGTTGCAACGCAACGTGTTGATCTCGCCGTTATGGACCATGTAGCGCTGGGGATGGGCACGTTCCCACGACGGCGTCGTGTTCGTGGAGTAGCGCGAGTGGACGAGCGCGATGGCCGAATCGGTCATCGCGTCATCGAGGTCGCGGAAGAAGCGGCGCATCTGCGTGGAGACAAGCATGCCCTTGTAGACGATCGTACGCGCACTCATCGAGCAGACGTAGAAGATCTTGCCGTCGAGCGACGACGTGTCACGTGCGCGCTTCTCGATAGTGCGACGGCAGACGTAGAGCTTGCGCTCGAAATCGTCGCCAGGTTCGACACCCGAAGGGCGCCCCACGAACGCCTGCTTGATAACGGGCATGCACTCGAGCGCGGTCGTGCCCAGGTCACGGCTATCGACAGGAACGTCGCGCCAGAACAGCAGCGGGATGCCCTCGGCCGCGCAACCGTCCTCGAAGACGCGCATGCCCTCGGCGAGCCCTTCGGCATCCGTGGGCAGAAAGAGCATGGCGGCGCCATATTCCCCCTCGTCGGGAAGGAGGCTTCCGCATTTCTGCGCCTCCTTGCGAAAGAAGCGGTGCGGTACCTGGATGAGAATGCCCGCGCCGTCACCGGTGTTGGGCTCAAGGCCCACGCCGCCGCGGTGCTCGAGGTTGACGAGCACGGACAGGGCATCGTCGATGATCTGGTGCGAACGCACGCCCTTGAGGTTAGCCAGGGCCCCGATGCCACAGGCATCGTGTTCGAACTCGCTTCGATACATCGATGGCTCGGCGTACGGGCGGCTCCCGGTTCGGTCAGTCATCTCGCCTTGCATACCCATACCTCTTCTTCATGGTGATTGGTTCCCATAACTACAGAGCAGGATAATCGGAGTACGTTACGCGCATGTTTCGGATGCGGCATTTTGTGATTTCCGTACGTTGGGGAATGAGACAGTTGCTCAGAGACGTTGTCTCATTTGCTGCAAATGAGACAACGTCTCTGAGCAACTGTCTCATTCCTCTGGTCCACGTTCCTATCGCAGCCTTGCCCGCGGATGCGTCGAGAGGTACTCCTCGCGAATGTGGCTCCGATCGACGTGCGTGTAGATCTGCGTGGTCGATATATCGCTGTGACCGAGCATCTCCTGCAGGATGCGCAGGTCGGCACCTCCTTCGAGCAGATGCGTCGCGAAACTGTGACGCAGCGTGTGCGGATGCAGCCCCTCGATATGGACGTTGCGCCCGTACTTCTCGACGAGCTTGCAGACGCTGCGACGCGTCAAACGCCCACCTCGCGCGTTGACGAAGATGGCATCCGGGTCCTGCGCAGCCGCCTTGCCCTTGGCGTGCAGATGGGGGCGTCCGTCACGCAGATACTCGTCGAGCGCGCGACGCGCCGAGCCCAGAAGCGGGACGAGCCGCTCCTTGCCGCCCTTACCGCGTACGCGCACGAGCTCGTCGTCGAGGAGCAAGTTGCCAAAGCCCAGCGAGGTGAGCTCGCTCACGCGCAAGCCGCACCCGTAGAGCATCTCGAGAATCGCGCGGTCGCGCAGACCCGCGGGCGTATCGGCAAAGGGCTGGTCGAGCAGGGCGGCAACCTGCTCGATGGTAATAGCCTGGGGCAAGCGGTCGGCCTTCTTGGGGAGGGGAACCGATGCCGCCAGATCGGCCGTGGCGATTCCCTCGCGCACGCAGAAGCGGTGGAAGCCCTTGAGTGCGGCAACATGACGCTCGGTACTGCTCGACGCATAGGCGCGGCGACGCAAATCCTCGATGTAATCGGTGATGTTGTCGCGCTCGATGGCATCGAGGTCATCGATGCCGGCTTTGTGCATGAAAGCGAGGTAGTCACGCAAGTCGCGCCCGTATGCCTCGACGCTGGCCTGCGACAGGCCACGCTCGACGGACAGGAACGTGAGATACTCGTCAAGCGGGTCCTCGAAGGCACCGACGCTCGCGTGCGCATCCGACTTTATGACGCGAGCCGCCATGATTACCGCGCGCCCTCGCGCACGAGCGCAATGGCCAGACGAGCTGTGTTCTCGAGGTCGGCGACCTTGAGGCATTCGTCGACCGAGTGGAATTTGGTCATGCCCGTCGACACGACGAGCGGGTCGACACCGAGCTTGACGTATTGGTTAGCATCCGTGCCGCCCGTCGACATGAAGGTGCGCGGCATGAAGCCGGCACGTGTCGCGGCGCGGCAGAACATCCGGACGATGGGCGCGTCTTCGGCGATTCTGAAGCCGGGATACTCGAGGTTCCAATCGACCTCCACCTGCGCGCCAATCATATCGGCGGCTTCGTGTATGGCATCGTCCATGGCACTGCGCACCCGCTCGACATCCGCCTGCTCGACCGCACGGCACTCGCCCGTCATCTCGCATTCCGGCGCGACGACGTTGTTTGCGCTGCCACCGGATATGCGACCGATGTTGGACGCGCAGTACGCGCCCACGGCACCGAGCACGCCCACTTGGCGCATGCGCTCGACAGCACAGCATGCGACCTCGATGGCACTGACGCCTTGCTCGGGAGCGACGCCGGCATGACTTGCCTTGCCGATAAAGCGCGCCGTAAAGGTGTAGTGATACGGGGCTGCCAGGCAGGCACCGCCGACGTCGCCAGCATCGTCAAAGACGAAGCAGGGCTCGCCGGGCGCAAAGCTCGCCGCGTCGAAGTTGGCGGCGCCACGGCAACCGGTCTCCTCCTGGACGCTGAAGATGATCTTGACGGTGGGGTACTCTCCGCCCTCCTCGACAAGCGTGCGCACCGTCTCGATGATTGCCGCGACGCCCACCTTGTCATCACCGCCCAACACGGTGGTGCCATCGCTGCAGATGACCCCATCGACGATGCGGGGCTTCACGTTCTCGCATGGCTGCACGCAGTCGAGATGCGCGGTGAGGATGATCGAGCCCGGTGCGGTACCCGCAAGCTCGGCGTAGAGGTTTCCCGTATCCGATCCGATCTTGGGACCCGCGCCGTCTATCGTCACCGTGCAGCCGCATTCCTGGAGGGCGGCCTTGCAGTATGCCGCGGCCCGTCCCTCGCGGCCCGACGGGCACGGAAGCTTGACGAGGTCGAGAAAGGTATCGAGCAGGCGCTGTTCGTTCACGTGAGGGCTCCTTGCGTATCGTGGAATCCGGCTATGCGTCCGCGCGCTCTATGGCGGCGCGCACCAGGCCGAGGAACAGCGGATGCGGGCTCGTGGGACGCGACTTGAACTCGGGATGGCCTTGGCTCGCGATGAAGTAGGGATGGTCCTCGATCTCTATCATCTCAACGAGCCGGCCGTCCGGCGAGGTTCCGCTCACCGTGAGGCCCGCATCGACGAGCTGCTGGCGAAACGCGTTGTTCACCTCGTAGCGATGGCGATGGCGCTCGCTGATGAGATCCTCGCCATAGACGCGACGGGCCAGCGTGTCCGGCTCGACCTTGCAGGGGTACGAGCCCAGGCGCTGCGTGCCGCCCTTGGCGTCGACATCCGCCTGGTCGGGCATGAGGTCGATGACCGGGTACTCGAGCTCCGCGTCGAATTCCGCCGAGGATGCCTTGGGCATGCCTGCCACGTCGCGGGCGAACTCGCACACGGCCGCCTGCAGGCCCAGGCAGATGCCCAGGTAGGGCACGCCATGGGTGCGGGCGTAACGGGCTGCGGCGATCTTGCCCTCGAATGCGCGCACGCCAAAGCCACCTGGCACGAGGATGCCGTCCATCGAGCCAAGCACGTCCTCGGCAACGGCGTCGTCCAGCTCCTCGCCGTCGATGAGGTGCACGTTCACGTTGCGATCAAGCGCCACGCCCGCATGGTGCAGCGCCTCGATGACGGAAAGATACGCATCGGGCAGGTCGGTGTACTTGCCGACGATTGCGATGTCGCACTCCCCGTGCGCGGCATCCTTCTTGGCGAGGTACTCGTTCCAACTGCTCATGTCGGCATTGCATTGCTTGAGCCCGAGGCGATCGAGCACTTCGACGTCAAAGCCCTGGTCGAAGAGCGAGCGCGGAATCTCGTAGATGCTCGGGGCGTCCTCGCACGCGAAGACGTGGTCGAATTCGACATCGCAGAACATCGCGATCTTCTCGCGCAGCTTGGCGCTGATCTCGTGGTCGCTTCTGAGCACGAGGAAGTCCGGTTGGATGCCGAGCGACTGGAGCTCCTTGACCGAGTGCTGCGTGGGCTTGGTCTTGAGCTCATGCGCTGCGGCGATGTAGGGCACGAGGGTCACGTGAACGAAGCACACGTTTTTGGCGCCTTGCTCGCCACGCCATTGGCGCACGGCCTCGATGAAGGGTTGGGACTCGATATCGCCCACCGTGCCGCCGATCTCGGTGATGACGATGTCGGCCTGCGTGCTGTCTGCCAGGCTGCGGATGCGATCCTTGATGGCGTTGGTGACATGCGGGATGACCTGCACCGTGCCGCCCAGAAAGTCGCCCCTGCGCTCCCTGGCGATGAGGCTCTGGTAGATGGAGCCCTGAGTGACATTGGAATCATGCGTGAGGTTCTCGTCGATGAAGCGCTCGTAGTGCCCCAGGTCGAGGTCGCTCTCGAGGCCATCGTCGGTGACGAAGACCTCGCCATGCTGGAAGGGGCTCATGGTGCCGGGGTCGACGTTGAGATAGGGGTCCATCTTCTGCATGGTGACCTTGTAGCCACGGGCCTTGAGCAAGGTACCGAGCGAGGCCGCCGTGATGCCCTTGCCCAGAGACGAGACGACTCCACCAGTTACGAAGACGAACTTTGCCATCTGATGCTGCCTCCTTGCAAATCGAACCCCAGACGCGATTCATTGTACGGCAGCTCTGTGACACAGGTTCCCGTAATCCCCATGATTTAACGGACTCGAAATACGACGATTGGATATGACAGTCGGGATGAGACAGTTGCTCAGGGACGCTGTCTCATCCCGACCCGGCGGCACCTGTCTCATCCCAGTGGGGCAAATAACCTGTCCCCTTGTCCCACCTTGCGCTACCATGACCACCATGAAAAACGCGGACACCACAAAGTCGATTGCGCGCTCGACGGCCATGATGTCGGGACTCACGCTCGTGTCGCGCGTGACCGGGTTCATACGCACGTGGGCCATGGCATTCGCGCTGGGAAACACCGTGCTCGCCGCGTCCTTCTCACTTGCAAACAACCTGCCCAACATGATCTACGAGCTCGTCGCCGGTGGCGTCTTGTCCACGGCTTTCCTACCCATCTACCTGCAGCAACGCAACATGCGCTCGCGCGATGAGGGCAATCGCTACGCATCGAACCTGCTCTCGCTCGCGTTGATCTTCCTCGGCGTCATCGCGCTGCTCGCCTCGATCTTCTCGCCGCAGGTCATGCTCACGCAGACGCTGTTCAGCTCGAGTTCGAGCGAGACGGTCGAAAACGCCGTTTGGCTCTTCCGCTTCTTCGCCTTCCAGATCATCTTCTATGGCGTGAGCGCGATCTTCGGCGGACTGCTCAACGCCGAGCGCGAGTACTTCTGGCCGGCTATCAGCTCGGTGTTCATGAACCTCATCATCATCGCGACCTTCTTCGCCTATCCCTTCGTGAACGCCGCGAGCGGGCAGGCCGGCCTATTGCTGCTCGCCATCGGCACGACGATTTCCATCGCCGTGATGGCATGCGTGCAGATACCCGCGCTCGTCAAGGCGGGATTCCGGTTCCGCTTCCATATCGACCTGCACGACGAGGGCCTGCACGAGACGCTGAGACTCGCGCTTCCCGCCATCCTCTGCACGGCCATCAACCTCGTCTCGCTCTCGTTCATGAACTCGTGTGCCCTGCACGTCGCGGCCAACGGCCCCGCGTCCGTGAGCTATGCGTGGATGTGGTACCAGTTCCCCTACGGCGTCCTGGGCGTCGCGCTTTCCACAGCACTGTTCACCGAGATGAGCGACTGCATGTCGCACGGTGACACGATGGGCTTCAAACGCCACCTCAACCTGGGGCTGCGTACCACCTGCCTGCTCATCATCCCCATGGCGTCCATGCTCTTCGTATGCTCCGACGAGCTCATCGGCCTGTACACCGCCGGCAAGTTCACCGCCGCCGACATCCAACCCATCGCCGAACTCCTGCGCGGATGGGCCTTCGCCCTGCCGCTCTACGCCTGCTACATGTTCGTCTACCGTGCCTACTCGTCGCTCAAGGACCTCAAGACCGTCGCCATCTGCAATCTCGTGCTCACCTTCGTGCAGGTCATGCTCTACATGGTCTTCACCGGCGTTATCGCCATTCCCGGTTTTAGTTCCCTGGGACTCGTGGGCATCGCATGCGGCGACATCGTCTTCTACGGCCTCATGCTCATCGTGCTCCTGTATATCATGCGAAGTCGCATGGGCGCGTTCGGCTTCGGGCAGCTGGGCATCGCGTGCGTCAAGGTCATCGTCGCGAGCGTCATCGGAGGCGCCATCGCCGAGCTCGCTTCCTGGGGCGTTGCAGACATCGTCGACATCTCGAACATCCTGGGCAGTTTCATCGCCCTCGTCATCACCGGCGCAATTGGCCTCGCCATCATCTTCGCGCTATGCCGCATCCTGGGAGTCAGCGAGGTCACGAGCATCGTCCGACGTCTTGCCCGTCGCCTCAAGAGATAGCCGGCAAAGTGCAGCACGCATAGAACGAAGCGCCAAATCGGTGCGCGTTTGTCACATGCCGTTTACGGAACCCCTGTGCCGACATGCTAGAATCACGGCCTCGACACAACAGGATGCGAGAGGACGCGAAGATCAATGAGGACCGGACGAATCATCACCGTGCTGCTGGCGGCACTCACGTCGGTTGCCTGCCTAGCCGGTATCGTGGGATGCGCGGCGAGCCCCGCGGGTAACGACGCCGATGCCGCGCCACTCAAGGTGGCCGCCATGAAGGGTCCGACCGCCATCGGGCTCGCGAGCCTGATGCAGGAGCAGGACGCGCTTGCCGACGAGGGCAAGAAACCAGCCTACGAGTTCACGGTCGCCGCGACGGCAGACGAGCTCGTGCCGCGCGTGGCTGCCGGTGATTTCGACATCGCCTGCGTGCCGGCCAACCTTGCCGTCAAGCTCTACGAGCAGACCGGCGGCGCGATCCGCGTCATCGGCATCAACACGCTCGGCGTGCTCTACGGCGTCTCACATGACGGTGACGTACACGACATCGCCGACCTGGCCGGACGGACGGTCTATCTGACGGGCAAGGGGTCGGTGCCGGGTTACACCGTCGAATACCTGCTGGCGAAGGCCGGCGTCGCGGACAGTGTCACGCTCGAATACGCCTCGGAGCCCTCCGAGGCCCTGGCGCGCATGAGCGTCGACCCCTCGGCCGTCGCCATCGTGCCCGAGCCCTTCGCGACCGCATCGCTTGCCAAGGACGCCGAGCTTGTTCGCGTGCTCGACCTCACGGCACTATGGGACGAATCCACCGGCACGCAGGCAGGTCGCTTCGTCACGGGCGTGACCGTGGCCCGAAGCGAGCTCATCGACGATGACCCCGAGGCCGTCGCCGGCTTCGTGGATGCGTGGGACGCCTCGATGCGCTCGGCGCTCGCCAACCCCTCCTCCATCGCCCAGACCCTGGTCGATTTGGGGATACTGGGCAGCACCGCACTCGCCGACAAGGCCGTCCCCAATTGCAACGTTGTCTGCATCCGCTCCGAGGAGATGAAGGACGACCTGTCCGGGTACCTCGAGACGCTCCATGCCGCGGAGGCCTCCTCCATCGGCGGCGCGCTACCCGACGACGGCTTCTACTACATAGGCTCGTGAAGCACACGTCAAGAGACACCCGCCACACGCGCCCGGGACGCCTCGCGTCAGGTGCCATCAAAGGCGCGCTCGCCGTCGTCGCATGGCTCGCAATCTGGCAGGTCGCATCGCTTGCGCTCGCCAATCCCTGGCTACTCTCCAGCCCGATCGACACCTTGGGTGTCTGGGCGAACCTGATCTTGACCGGACGCTTCTGGGCCGCCGTCGCCCACTCACTCATGCGCATCGCGCTCGGCTTCGTCATCGCGTTCGCCGCCGGCTGCGCGCTGGGCTATCTCGCCGCGAGGCTGCCGGGGATGCGGTCCTTCCTCAAGCCTGCGGTGCTCGCCGTCAAAAGCGCGCCGGTCGTCTGCATCATCGCGTTGTTGCTCGTGGCCGCCGGCTCGAGTGCGACCACGTCCATCGTGGTTGGGCTCGTCGTGTTTCCCCAGTTCTACCATGCGGTTATGGAGGCGGCACTCTCCCGTGATACCGACATCGACGAGGTGCTCGCCGTCTTCGGCGTGTCACGCGTACGCAGGGCGCTCTGCGTCGAGCTCGTCGCCTTTGGCGCCTCCATCCGGTCGGCCACCGCCGTCGCGGCTGGCTTGGCCTGGAAGTCCGGCGTCGCGGCCGAAATCATCGGATTGCCGGGACTCTCGATCGGCGAGAGCGTCTACCTCGCCAAGATCTCGCTCGACAGTGCGACGATCATCGCCTGGACGGCGACGGTCATCCTGCTGAGCTGGCTGTCCGAAAGGTTGCTGCTCGCCCTCGTCGACGCGGGCATGGAGATGCCGAAGCGCTGGCTTGCCGCACGCGTGCGCCGGGCCACGGAAGCCCCGCGCGAACCGCAGGGTCCGTCGGAGGGCATGCCGCCCGCCTGCGGCCTCGTCATCGAGGGACTCGCCCGCGACCACGGCACAGATGCCGCGGGCCCGCTCCTGCGCTACGCCGACCTGCATGTTCCGGCAGGCGCGCACCTGTGCGTAATGGCGCCGTCGGGAGCGGGCAAGACCACCTTGCTGCGCATGATCGCAGGCATCGAACGCCCTGATACGGGCACGGTTGTCCATGACGGCATGCACGAGCCTTCCATGAGCGTAGTCCTGCAGGATTGCTCGCTCGTGCCCTGGGCCTCGGCACTCGAGAACATCGCCCTTGTCGCGAATAACGAAAGCGAACTGTGCCATGGGATGCGCATGGGCCGCGCGATCCTGGACGAGGAGGACCTGACAAAGCCGGCACGGACTCTTTCGGGCGGCATGAGCCGGCGGGCCGAGCTCTGCCGCGCACTGGCTCACCCCTCCTCCATCGTCATCCTCGATGAGCCCTTCTCCGGACTCGACGCGCATACGAAGGCGCGTTGCCTCGACCTCGTTAACCAGGAGCTGGATGGGCGCACCCTCATCATCGCGAGCCATGACGAAGAAGACGCCGCCGCGCTCGGTTGCGACATCGTGAGGTTGTAGGTACCTCGACTTCCTGCCCCGACAAAAGAACATCCCGAATCGCTTCCTCCCTGTGAGACACGGAAGCGATTCGGGATTCCGGGGGCCGGCGACAAATATGGGGGGCATGCCGCCGGGGCAATCCGCCCCATCCTCGCCCTTGAGGAGTTGGGAACAAGGGGTTCGACGACGGGAGGGGGGGGTTGCTCGGGAAGGAGCGCGGTGGCTAGACTCCAGGAGCCTTGGGAGCCTGCGGCGCACCAGGAGCCGGCGGCGCGGCACCGATGGCATCCATGTTGGGCGTTCCGTCTTCGTTCAGGTACTTGCTGAAGTCAGCCTTGCAAAACGGGCAGGTCTTGAGCATGACACCACCCATGGGATTGATGGGCTTGCCGCACTCGGGGCAGTTCATGGCCGCGGGGCCGCCAGCGACGTCTGATGGTCTAAAACACATGGTCCTCTCCAATCTCGTGACATACCAAGTCCTCTGGCATACGCAAAGGCTTCTCGCGCCGGTGGGCTAGGTCTTTCGGCGCAATTTGATTCTATGCGAGCTGACGGGGACTGGTTACCTTCAGCCCATGGTCAAGATGACCACTTTCGGCGATGCAAAAGTGCGTATTTGACATTTTTGCTCAGGTACCGCATGTGAAAACTACCGCTTATTGAGGGGGGGGGGTGACGCGTTTTATCACATCGCATCGACCTTCGAGCATGCGAAAGGCAAAGGAGAGCATCAGCCGGGCGTTGGGATCGTCAAGATCAATCTGGAGAATTTTGCGGATCTTGGCAAGCTGTTTAATGAGCGAGTTGCGGTGCATGAAGAGCCTGCGTGCCGTCTCGGACACCTGCATGCTGTTATCCAGAAATTCCCTCAGTGTGATGCAGAACTCCGTGCCATTCGCACGATCATATTCGATAAGGGCAAGCAAGCCCGGAGGACAAAGGGTCTCGGGAAGCACACGGGTGCAGCACTTGTCGATTATGAAATCCAGCACGTAATCCTCGAAGTAATAACAGTCGTTACTCGCCTGCGGATGTGGGTCATTTGGGTGACGCTTGGTTACACCGACGTCAATCGCATCGGCTGCCTGCTGACGATAATCGGGAAGATCTTTGAGCTTGAGAAACTCAGTACTCACGCCCATGGTCATCTTGTATTGATGCTCCGAGAGGGATTGGAACACCTTCCCTGCCATATCCAAAGGACTCCCCTCGACATGGCGCGCGTTGATAACAAACACAATCTCCTGGTCATCCATGACAAAGAGTACGCCCTTGAGCTCGCTGCAGACCATTTCGGCTGTACTGATTATCGTCTCGCGCGAATAGTAGGGACTCGCGGGTTTCACCACGGCACACACAAAAGGACCCGTGTCGGACCAGCCTATGGGGGCAAGCGCAGAGATAAGTTGCGAATCCGGAACGTGTTCCTTGGCAAGGAGTCGCTCGAGTATCGTAACCATGTGCTTGCTGATGCTTATGTTGAAGTACTCAGAACGTTTCAATTCCTGACATAACACGTCGCCTAAACGCTGGATGAGGATATAGTCACGTTCCGTTATGGGGCTATCCACTTCGTCAAGAGTGACTGTCGCGGCATATTCATCGCCGAAGAAGATGTTATAGGCCAAGGCGCGATAGTCGAAGAGATCGGTATTGGGCAAGATATAGGGTTTGCGCTCCCGCTGACTTGCCTCAACATCAACGAGACCACCTTCCTTCCACGCGTTGATTTCCCATATGGGCCATGGCGTATGCTCCTTGTGGAACACGTAATTCTTATGATTGCCGTCAGACTCGAAACTCGCGCAGTGAAAAATGGTCTGATAGTGCCTATCCCACATCCAGATGGGCTTTTCCGTGACCTCGAGTGAGAGCTCGCCCAAAACCTTGGCGGGCTCGCATCGGGCAACTGCCTGCTCAAGGGAAAGCATCCATTCGTCATAAACGCGAAAACGCTCGTTTACCCTATTGAGCAAGCTTGAGACGGAGATGTCTACCTCGGTCCATATGACGTTACAATACTCTGCTGCCAAGTACTCATCGCTAGGGCGTCCGATACATATCATGCTCGGCATGAGCTTAAAGCGGCTTGGATGCATGACGTTGAGTACTTTGGCGTCAAGCACGAACGCGATGTTGCTCTCGAGCAGCCCCAATTCCCCGGGAATGCCCCCAAATTCGAGAAGGCACTTTGCATGCGGATGCCTGATGCTTTTGTGAAAAGCATAATCCTTCAAATCCTCCGCGAGGATAGCCAGGTTCAATTTCATGATGCATGCCCCCTAGAATGCTCTCATGACCACATGCCTGCGCCTTGCCGCAGCAAGGCGAACCTGAAGTATTTGAATGACATCATTCTAGCCCATGAGGAGAATTCGCATCTTCACTATGCAGGTGTGCAGGTTGCCCACAGTTGACGACGGAAACGCGCCTCTTTGGCATTGTCGGCGGCAAGGTGGCTCTCGTATCGTCCCAACCGCATGATGTGCCATGCAAAAGGGGATCGTGCGGATTCCCAAAGGCAACATCTGACGAGCGTACGGACTGACATCAAGAGTCATGCCGTCTGCTCCGTCTCATGTTTTCCGCTAGAGAAAGAGAGGAGTGTCATGTCTGACGACATCAAGGCCGATCTTGGCCAAGACATCCAGAAGTCGTGGGAAGGTGGAGAAGTAACCCGCAACGGCCAGAGGCTCCAGGACTATGAGTTCAAGGCCCCCTGGAAGCAGGTGCTCGATGACGGAACCACCATCACGCGCACCACGGCGTGGACGGCCCCGGGCTGCCACGAAGGCTGCAGCGTATTCGTCCACGCCGACAAGGACGGCAAGCTGATCAAGGTTGAGGGCGATCCCGAGAACCCCTTCAACCTCGGTCGCCTGTGCCCGAGGTGCTTCTGCGTGGGCGACGTCATGTACCACAAGGACCGTATCGTCCATCCCATGAAGCGCGACCGCAGCAAGCGTGGCGACGCCGATGCCTGGGAGCAGTGCACCTGGGACGAAGCGCTCGACATTTGCGCTGCCGAGTTCAAGCGTATCGCCGAGGAATACGGCGGCAACTCGATCCACGCCTGGCGTGGCACCGGCCGTGACATGGGCTGGCAAGCGGGCCGCATCGCCTACACCATGGGCAGCGCCAACGAGTACGGCACCGAGTCCGGTATCTCGTGCTACCTTCCCCGTATCTCGCAGATGGTCATGACCTGCGGCGGCCAGATGCTGGCCGACTACGCGCAGTTCCACGTAGACCGCTTCGACCATCCGGGTTACGAGATTCCCAACTGTGTCATCTGCTGGGGCTGCAATCCCACCGACTCCAACCCCGACTTCCAGCTCGGTCAATGGCTGACCGACGTCATGCGTCGTGGCGCCAAGCTGATTTCCGTCGATCCGCGCCTCACCTGGCTCGCATCGCGCGCCGAAATCTGGCTTGATCTGCGTCCTGGCACCGATGCGGCGCTGGCTCTTGGCATGGTCAACGTTCTCATCACCGAGGACCTCATCGACCACGAGTTCGTCGACAAGTGGGTCTATGGCTACGAGGACTTCAAGGAAGTCGTCATGCAATGGCCGCCGTCCAGGGCCGCCGAGGTCTGCTGGGTCGACGAGCAAAAGATCATCGATGCTGCCCGCCTGTTTGCCGAGAAGAAGCCGTCCAACTGCTTCTGGGGCGTCTCCGTCGACATGTGCGCTTCCGGTGTCGGTGCCGCCATGGCCATCCAGGCGCTCTGGATCCTCACCGGTAACCTCGACATTCCCGGCGGCATGGTCATGACCACGATGCCCTTCGGCGTCTTCCAGTACCAATCCGGCGGCTGGGGCATCCGTGACTTGCCAGAGGATATCCAACAGGGCCGCACCGGCTGGAAAGAGTACCCGATGTATCGCTTCGGCTTCACCCTCAGCTCGCCCGACGTGGCGCTCGAGGCTGCCGAGGCCGGCAAGCTCAAGGGTCTGTGGATCCAGACCTCCAACACACTTGCTGGTCCCACGCAGGAGGTGCTGCGCTGGCGCAAGGCCATGGACGACGTCGAGTTCTGCGCTGCGGTCGACCTGTTCATGACGCCGACCATCCAGTACGGCGCCGACGTCTTCCTGCCCGTGGCCTGCTGGCCCGAGAAGAAGGGCGTGCGCGCCTGGATCTACGACGTCTCCGCTATCAATCCGGGCGTCAAGCCGGTTGGCGAGGTCAAGTCCGACGCCGAGATCAACCGTCTGCTCGGCCAGCGCTTTGGCGAGGCCGGCGAACACTACTGGCCGTGGACCGAGGAAGAGCAGATCTACGATGAGATCCTCAAGCCCACGGGCTTCACCTACCAGGAGCTCGCCGAGCATGGTGCCGCCTACCCCGTTTTCGAGTACAAGAAGTACGAGAAGGGCATGCTGCGTCCCGATGGCCAACCCGGCTTTAATACGCCCACGGGCATGCTCGAGCTCAACTCGACCATGTTCCAGCAGTTCGAGCTTCCCTCCCTGGCACACTACCAGGAGCCGGAATGGGGTCCCGTCACGCAGCCTGAAATGTACAAGGAGTATCCAATCATCCTCATGACAGGCGCTCGCTCCAAGGTCTTCTTCCACACCGAGCATCGTCAGATCGAGGCCCTGCGCCAGTTCGACAAGGAACCGCACGTTCAGATTGGTCGCAAATTCGCTCGCGAAAACGGCATCGAGCAAGATGATTGGGTATGGATCGAGAACCCGCGTGGACGTTGCAAGATGCGCGCCACGGTCGACGACCATTGTGCGAGCGACCGTGCCCTGGCACCACACGGCTGGTGGTTCCCCGAGCAGGACGGAAACGGTGACAACCCGTATGGCGTCCTCGACTCCAACGTCAACCTGCTGCTGCACAACGCGCCATCTGTCTATGGCTTCGGCTCCGACATTCGTTGCACGCTTTGCAAAATCTACAAGGTCAAGGAAGGGGAGATGTAATTATGTCTCGCAACGGACTTCTGATCGATTACGAGTACTGCTGCGGCTGCCACACCTGCGAGGTGGCCTGCCAGAAAGAGCATGACTACCCCGTTGAGGTCTGGGGTATGTACCTCAACCAGATGGGTCCGTACCGCTACGAGGATTATCATGACGTTATCCTGTACGAGTACCTGCCCATGCCCACCGACCTGTGCGATCTGTGCGGCGAGCGCACCGCCAAGGGCGAGCTTCCCACCTGCGTGAAGCATTGCCAGACCAACTGCCTCAAATACGGTCCGGTCGACGAGCTCGTGAAGGACCTGGAGAAAAAGCCCAAGCAGGCCATGTTCGTTCCCAAGTAGGTCGACGAACCAAAGGTTTTCTAGGAAAGCACTAGAAAGGAAGGGGGCACCGAATTCGGTGCCCCCTTCCTTTTGCATCGTCGCGTGGGAGGAGAATCAGTCAGCGCCGAATTCGAGTTCCGTAGCCATGCGAATCACCTGATTCGCAGAAAGCGGGCCATTTGCAGTGGAAAAGCTCTCACCGTCCTGGAACAACACGTAGGTGACGTCAGCCTCACCATAGGTACGGCCCAAAGTCGGCTCCTCCTCAGTATCGACCCAGAATATGTCCGCGTTGCCCGCGACATCCTTCGCAGCTTGATCCATCTCCTTTGCGATTTGCCCCGCCTCGGGATTCGAGGCGGCGTAAAACGCAACAACTTCGCGCCCCGGAGCATTGAGAACCTGTTCCTCGAACGTTCCTTCATTCAGTTTCTTTACCATGATGACCACCCTTTCTCTTTCTGCCCTTTCACATTACAGTCCGTGCAATTCCCGATTTTTCCGTGAAGTGCATGAAATTTTCGGCGAATGCACATATCTCAGTCTTGATGAAAACTGCGTTCTGGAAAAGCACAAAGATGTTGCATATGCATGCCTCAATACGGGGCATCCTGCACATTGCCGCATTCTGGTCGCGTTCCTATCCTTCTTATGAGTGGCACCATCATGCAGAAGACCCGTCCGCACCGGGTCTTGTCTCGTATCAGACCAGACACTTGCTGGTCTGAATCACATGGCCGGGCAATCCCGGCACCTGCCTTTGGCAGTGATAAGGAGAGGCGATCTACATGAAAGACAATATCAAGGTGGTCACGTTTGGTTGTGGCTTCATGGGCCGCAACGTAACCCGTTTTATGAAGGAGCGTGGGGGTTTCGACCACGTCGCCTGTATCGGCCGCAAGAGCCACCTGGGCGAGGACATCGGCGAGATTGCCGGCATAGGTCCGGTGGGTGCCAAGATCTATCCCGTAACCGAACTTGGCAAGGTGTACGACGAGCTCAAGCCCGACGTCGTCTTTGACACGGGTAGCGGATGGCCCGACGTCGTCGAGAACACGCGCGAGGCACTCGTGCGCGGCATTCCCGTCATGGCGCTGGCAGAGGAGTTCTTCTCCATGAAGGAGGAGTATCCCGAGGAGTGCGCTGAGCTCGACGCGCTCGCGAAGGAGCACAACACGCGTTTCATCGGTCTTGGCATGCAGGACGTCAACTGGGTTAACAAGTGCGTCGTCATGTCCTCCAACTCCCACCGCATCGACCGCATCGTCGGCCAGAACACGTGCATTCTGGACTTCGCCGGCGCATCCGAGTTCGACCGCGTCGGCCTTAACATGACCGAGGAGGAGTTCTACGAATACCATGCGGCCGACCCCGCGCCGGACAACCCCTTCACCTACAGCCTCTACCAGATTGCCGAGGAACTGCATCTTCACGTCAACGGCAAGACCAACGACAAGACGACGCCCATCTTCGCCCCCGATGACTACACCTCCAAGTTCCTCTCGCCCAAGGAGGCGGCGGAGTTTGGCGGCACGATCAAGAAGGGTCGCGTCATGGGAGCCCGTCGTTGCTCGACGCTGCACACCGAGGAAGGCGTCGACCTCGTCGGCGAGTTCCTCTATGACTGGCTGTTCGACGAGACCCACACGGGCTTCGACCGCTGGACCTTCGAGGGCGAGCCGACCTGGGACGTTCTCGTCAAGGAGGGGCGCTACGACATCGGCACGACGACCGACCTCGTCAACCGCGTCGCCGACGTGCTCAATTGCAAGAAGAACGGCTACATCACCGGTGCCGACCTGCCGAAGCCGTTCTATCACTTTGGACCGCTCAACCAGTACGTCGAGGACTAACAACCAAGGAGGGGCGCTGTCGGCCGCCGGTCGAGGCGCAAGTCAGCGCCTCGTCATGGTCTAGACGACAGTCCTTTCAACACTATCTATCATTTTCAGCAGAGGAGAGGGAAAATGTCAGATAAAGCAAGACGCACAATGGGCTTGGCAGGTGTGCTCGCATTGTGCTTCACCAACCTCGCTTACATGTCCGACCTTATCATCCTGCCGTGTTATGCGGCAATCTTCGGACATTTTGCAGACGAATCACCGCTCATCACCAACTTCATCGCATCGGGCACCCAGCTCACGTCCATCCTGGGCGCGCTGATTGCCCCGCTGCTCATGCGCTACTTCAGCAAGAAGGACATCTTGCTCGTCGCCTTCGGATTGTTCGTCGTCCAGGGCTGCTGCACGGGTCTCGTGGATGACGCCACCTACGTCGCCGTCATGCGCGGCATCACCGGTGTGTTCATGGGCATCCAGTTCCCAACGGCCATGGCCTTCCTGGTGGAGATGTTCGCTGACGACGACCTCAAGCGCAACAAATATACCGGTTGGTTTGACGGCATCATGGCCGGTACCGGTGCCGTCCTCATGATTTTGGGCGGCGCGCTTCTTTCCGCTGCCGGCTGGCAGTCCATCTTCTGGGGTTACCTGATCGGCATCCCCATCTGGCTCATGATCATGTTCTGCACCCCGAAGACTTCGCCTGAGAACACGCGCGACTACGAAGCCGCTCGTGCCGAGCGTGGCATGGAGGGTGAGACTCCCAAGTTCCCCGTACGCAAGATGATTTTCATCTTCATCGCCTGCATCGCAGCCCAGGGTTTCTATGGTTGCATCGTGTACGAGTTCAGCATGTACCTGGGCGAGAACTTCGCCCTTCCTGGTTGGGCCAACGGCATGCTCGGTGCAGCCAAGGGCATCATTGGCTTCATCTTTGGCATGTTCGTGTTCGCGCCGCTGTTCAAACGCTGCAAACGATTCACGAGCGTCATTTTCTTCGGTGCCCAGGCTCTTGCCTATTTTGGCCTGTACATGGTGATGCCTGGTGCCATCGGCATCGTCTGGTTCCTGATCTGGTACGCTTTCATCGGCATCGCCTTCGGCTTGGCCGTACCGTATTACCATTCGTATATATCGGCGGTCTTCCCGCTCAAGCAGGTTCCCCTTGCCACATCGTTGATGTCCATAGGCCTGCAGCTGGGTGCCTTCGGCAGCACGTACTTCGTCACGTTCCTGCAATCCACGTTCAACCTTGCGGGCTATACGCCGGTACTCCCCTACGTCGGAGTCTGCTGCGTTGTTGCCGCAGTGCTCGCGATCGTCTGCGGCATCTTCGACAAGGACGGAAAGAAAGCCTTGGCCAGGATGGACGAGCAGAAGGATACGCCACTTGAAGAGGCCATGGAGAAGGCCGAGGAAGCAGACTCCGCTTTCGAGTGATGTCCGCTTCACCCACATACCGCATCGCAGCTCTTTTTGAGCGAGCGAAGCTTCGATATACGACATCGGGCGCTGCCAGCAGAAACTTGCAAGCCATCGTACTGGTAGCGCCCAGTTTCACATCAAACCAAGAGAGGAGAGAAGATATGGCTGACAAGGTCATACGTGAGGTCGAACGTGGCGAGAGTCCGTTCGAACTGCAAGAATACCAGCATCCCAAGCCGTGCCAGTGGGAAGAGGACGGACTGACCGTCACGCGCACGACGGTATGGACAGCGCCCGGTTGCCACGAGGGCTGCGGCGTGCTCGTCTATGCCGACAAGGACGGCAACTTCGTCAAGATCGAAGGCGATGCGGACGATCCGTTCAACCGCGGCAGGCTCTGCCCCAGGTGCTTCTGCATCGACGAGGTGCTCAACCACAAGGATCGCATCGTCTATCCCATGAAGCGCGACAAGAGCAAGCGTGGCGACGGCAATGCCTGGGAGCGTTGTTCCTGGGACGAGGCACTTGACATCTGCGCTGACGCCTTCAAGAAGATTGCCGAGGAGTATGGTCCCGAGACCATCCATGTGCAACGCGGCACGGGCCGCGACATCATGTGGCAGGCAGGCCGCATGGCCTACGGCCTGGGCAGCCCGACGGAATACGGCGCCATGTCTGGCCAGTCCTGCTACTGCCCACGCCTGTCCCAGATGATCCTCACCCTGGGCGGACAGCTCATCCCCGACTATGCCTCGCACTTCCCCGATCGCTACGACAACCCCGCCTACGAGGCGCCCAACTGCGTGATGGTCTGGGGTTGCGACCCGCTGTATTCGAATCCCGACTTCCAGATGGGTCATTGGGTCACCGACGCCATGAAGCTCGGCGCCAAGCTCATCGTCGTCGATCCGCGCCTCACCTGGCTCGCATCCCGCGCCGAGGTGCATTTGGGCCTTCGCCCCGGCACCGATGGAGCACTCGCGCTCGGCATGGCCAACGTCATGATCGAGGAGAACCTCTACGACCATGAGTTCGTGGAGAAGTGGGTGCACGGTTTCGATGAGTTCAAGGAGCGCGTGGCCGAATTCCCCGTGGAGAAGGTCGCCAAGATCTGCTGGCTCGACCCCGAGGACATTCGCAAGGCCGCACGTCTGTTTGCCGAAAAGAAGCCCTCGAACTGCTTCTGGGGCGTGGCCGTCGACATGCAGAACGGCGGCATCGCGACCGCGCAGGCCATCGAGTCGCTCTTCATCCTCACCGGCAACATCGACAATCCCGGTGGCATGGTGTTCACGCAGCGCCCGTTCAGCATCTCGCAGAACATGGGCGGCGGCTGGGGCATCGAGAAGCTGCCGACCGAGACCCAGGAGGCACGTCCGGGCTTCCGCGAGTGTCCGCTGTTCCGCTTCGGCTTCACGGCCGGTTCCCCCGATGCCGCACTCGAATACGCCGAGAAGGGCGAGCTGCACGGCCTGGTCATCCAGACGACCAACACGCTCACTGGCATGGGCGACGAGCCCGAGCGCTGGTACGAGCAAATGAAGAAAGTCGATTTCTGCCTCGGCATCGACATCTTCATGAACGCCACCATCCAGGCATTGGGCGATGTCTTCCTGCCCGCCGCCTGCTGGCCCGAGAAGAAGTCCATCCGCGCCTACTATTTCTACGCCTCCACCATCAACCCGTCCGTCAAACCCCGTGGCGAGGTCAAGTCCGACGCCGAGATCGGCCGTCTTCTGGGCCAGCGCATGGGTGGCGACATGTGGCCATGGTCCGATGAGGAGGCAATCTACGACGAGATCCTGGCGCCCACGGGCTTCACCTACAAGAGCTTGCAGGAAAACGGTCCCGCCTACCCCACCTACGAGTACTACAAGTACGAAAAGGGCATGATGCGACCCGACGGCCAGCCCGGCTTCATGACGCCGACGGGCAAGCTCGAGCTGTACTCGACGATGTTCGAGAGCTTTGGCCTGGACCCGATGCCCACGTTCACGGAACCGTCCCTGAGCCCCGAGTCCACGCCCGAGCTCTACGAGGAGTATCCGCTCGTGCTCATGACCGGCGCTCGCTCCAAGGTTTTCTTCCACACCGAGCATCGCCAGATTCCGCACCTGCGTCAGTTCCACAAGTGGCCGACCGTCCAGATCAGCCCGGAATACGCTGCCAAGCACGGCATCGAGGATGGCGACTGGGTCTACATCGAGAATCCCCGCGGCAAGTGTCGCCAGAAGGCTGAGGTTACCGATATGGTCGCCCCCAACATGGCCCTGGGCCAGCATGGCTGGTGGTTCCCGGAGGAGACAGGCACCGACAAGGGCAGCGCCCCCTACCTGTTTGGCACCTGGGACGTCAACATCAACAACCTGCTGATTAACGCACCGTCCGTCGCCGGCTTTGGCGCCGACATCAAGTGCGTGCTCTGCAAGATCTACAAGGTTCCCGAAGACGAGGTCCTGCCTGGTCGTTAGGAAACACGCATTGCGTCTGTGGCGCGCTCCACCCTCCCGTGTCACGGCAATCCACGGCCCGCATGCGCATGACGCGTGCGGGCCATCCATTGTGGGACAAATGGACAGGCCATTTGTCCCACTTCCCACCCGCCTATCGAAAGGAGATACGATGCGAGGACAGCCAGGGCCGGCATACATAATCGACGAGAACCTCTGCGTCGGATGCAAGGTATGCATCAAGTGCTGCCACGTCGACGCGATCATCGACAAGATTCTGGAATGCGAAATCGACCCCGCCATCTGCGTGGGCTGCGGCCGCTGCGCCGCTCACTGCCCGCAGCACGCGATTTACAGGTAGCAGGAAACGACATGGCCGCAAAGCTAAATGCGAAGGCGTACTTGGCGATACTTCGCGTCAAGCCCGCCCTCGTCTTTGATGCCGGATGCCTTCTCATGCGCCTGTATGCCTACATGATGAACATCGGCACCGTAGCCATGTTAACCATGGCTGGTTACTCGTTTCTGGATGCCGGACTCACGTCATCGATCATAGCCATAGCGACCTTTCTCATAGCGCCGCGCATATCGAAGCGCATTGACGAACATGGCCAATCTCGGGTGATCCCCCTTGCTTCGGGTATCGCCCTTGCGGGGCTCGCGGGCCTTCTCGGACTCGTATTCGTCCATGCCCCGACCTGGTCCTTCTTCATCTGTGCCGTGCTCATGGGATTTCTGCCCAATCCCCAGGCCCTTGCCCGGGCGCGCTGGACCTATCTCATTCATTCGGGAAGACTTGGCGGTAATGCGCCAAGCCTCCAGACAATGTTCTCCTATGAGGGCGTAATAGACGATATCGGCTTCATGTTCGGACCCGCCGCATCCATTGCCCTCGCTACGGCAATCGCGCCAGTTGTCGGTATGCTGGCAGGTGGCGTCGTCTGTGCCGTCGGTACCGTCATACTATTGCTCGCGCGTTCGACGGAACCGGTTCCAAATGAGCGGACGGAGCCCGATTCGCGTGGAATTGACACCCGGGCCAAATCCTACCGGCAATCCGTTATTCGTGAAGCGCCCGTCGTAAGAGTGCTGTTTGCAGTGATGCTTTTCGTCGGCGCCTTCTTTAGTACGTATGATGCCGCAATCGTCGCCATTGTCGAGGAGCTTGGCGAGCCCGCCCTCGCAAGTAGCGTTCTCATGATGGTCTCGTTTCTTTCCATGGTGACGGGATTTATCTTCGGATTGCTGCGCCTGCCAATCTCCGCGCATCTGCAACTGCTTTTGACCGCACTGCTTGCCGGAGGCACATACGGCTGCATGTTCCTAGTGAATTCGGCGCAAACGTTGGTCGTGCTTTCGGCTATCGCGGCGCTTTTCTACGCCCCACTTCTCATAACGGCCAATGCCACTTGCGAGAAGGCTGTCTCCACAGAACGTATCACCGAGGCGATTACGTGGATAAACGCTGGCATGACCTGTGGCATGGCCCTCGGGCCCACGGTAGGTGGATTTGTCATAGATATCTGGGGAGCCGCAGCCGGATTCGATGCCTGCGCGGCGATGGCGATTTGCGTGCCCCTCATCACTCTGGGGGCACAGCCGTTGCTCAGGCGGCAAGGGGTTTAGACTTACGAGAGCAATAAGGAGACTGCAATGACACGTTATCTGGGCGAAGAGGCACTTGTCGCCTATAGCAATCGCTTCGATACGATGCAAAACGAGTTCCTCCGGGCCGTCGATGCCTTTGGCCTACCATTTGCTCCCGATGCCGATGATGCGGCAGCGCGGCGAGACGGACGTGTCGCCAAACTGGCATCTCGTGGCATCGTTCTTCAAAATGACGCCAAGAGCGCCTACCACAAGTGGATATCCCTTGCGTGCCTCGCATGTCGTACGGGCGAGCGCACGGAGTCGTTCATCACCTCCATGCAATGCCCCCACAACTGCTTCTTCTGCTTCAACCCCAACCAGCCCAACTACGAGTATTACAGGACGCACGTCAATCCCCTCGTCGACGATTTGCAGCGCAGGTATGACGAGGGCGCGGTCTACGACTGCCTGGCAGTGACCGGTGGCGAGCCCCTCCTCCACCTCGATGAGACGCTCGCTTTCCTGGAGCTTGCCCGGTCACTGTACCCGGATGCCCACCTGCGCCTCTACACGAGCGGCCATGGGTTTGACGAGAGCATCGCCCAACGTCTAGTCGATGCCGGTCTCGACGAGATCCGCTTCAGCATCAAGCTCGAAGAAGGACCCGAGTTGCTTGACGCCACCTATGAAGCCCTCGAAACCGCCGTCGGCCTCATCGATTCGACCATGGTGGAGACGCCCGTCTTCCCCGACAAGCTCGAATTCATGAAGGAGCTTCTCGTGCGCCTTGACGACCTTGGCGTACGGGGCATTAACCTGCTTGAACTAGGATTCCCCTTCCACAATGCCGACGAATTCGCCCGTCGGGGATACCTGCTCAAACCCCATCCCTATCGCGTGCTCTACGGATACTGGTACGGGGGCGGACTTCCCGTGGCAGGCAGCGAAGACATCGCCCTCGACCTGCTGGACTTCGTCGCCAGTCAGAAGCTTTCCCTGGGCGTGCATTACTGTTCGCTGGAAAATCGCCTCACGGGCCAGGTGTATCGCCAGAACTCGCAAGCAGCAGCATGCTTTCCCCTGCGCGCGTTCTCGCAACGCGATTTCTTCCTCAAATCGGCCAAGGTGTTCGGCGAGGCCATCGACGTGGTGGAAAAGAAGCTCGTCGAACTCGGTCTGCACGACCAGTGCGACAAGCTCGATGGCGACGCCGGTTTCCTTGAGCTTCCGCTCGCGATTGCCGCGCGGATAGCGCATGATCTGCCGCCCATCGCCTGGGGTATCAGCTTTGCCATCGCCGAGGAAGACGGCAGCTATTTCGCCCTCAAGGAATTGCGCCTCGATTGCGTCAGATCGGACGAGATCCCGCTGGATTGAGAATGCCAAGAAACACCGATGCGCGACCGTGCGGAGAGCTGTCGCGCCAAGGTTTCCAATCAGCGACCGTGGTGTTTGGCAGGATAGACCAATGCTCGTAGTTGCGTGCTATACTGTATAGCACAATCGGCATGCGAATTGCACCTGGAGCATCCATGCAGGCAACGCAGCAAATGAACATCCGGATCCCATCCGACCTCAAGCGCGAGGGCGACAAAGCGCTCAGGCGCCTTGGCTTCACGCCCTCACAGGCAATCCGCGGCCTCTACGAGTTCATCGCCAAAACCCCGCACGACGAGAAGGAGATTCTGCGCGTCATAGATCCGAGCACCACCGATGACTCCCACAGACAGGCCGAGCTCCGCAAGAAGCTGGAGCAAATCGACGGCTTCTGCGAATTCCAACAAGCCCACTTCGCGCGGCTTGGCATCGGCTCGAAAAGGTCTAATGACGCGACGTCTTCCACAGATGAGCTGAAGAGCCAACACTTTGCAGAGAAGTACGGCATCGCCCTATGAGCGAGACGCAGCCTGACCAGAAGCTCATACTGCTCGACACGAACGTCTGGATAGATTACTTCGTCCCGTCAAGGCCGGGATTCGACATCGCCACGAGACTCGTCTACGCAATCGCCCAATCGGAATGCGAGCTCGTATACTCCGCGCACAGCCTTGCCGATCTTGCATACATCGTGCGTCAATCGCAAAAAGCGGATTTACGAAGAGCGAAAGCCGAAATCACCGATGCCACGGCGCTGGCCATCGCCGAATACACATGGGGCTGCGTGGACGCCTTGGACTTGCTGGCGACAGCGGTGCCCTTTGACACGAGAACGGTCTGGCTCGCACGAAAGCTCAAGCATACGAACCTCGACTTCGAAGACTGTCTTATCCTAGCCGCCTGCCAGCTTGCCAACGTGAGGTATCTCGTGACAAGCGACAGCCAGCTCAGGGACAAGGCGCCTCTTGCGGCCCTGTCCCCAAGCGACATGCTTTCCTACCTTGAAAGTGGCGCTGTCTAGCACCCGAATCGTCTTGCTAGCCTTGGGAAGAAATGCGGCGCAACGCCGGCGCGGGCAGCCACCCGCCCGCAAAACGTGGCATGATGAACGGGAGCTGCCCAAAACTGTGTCCCCGTGGCTGCCCGGTGCCAAATCGCACGGTCACATGGCAGCGACAGTTGGCAGAATGATGCCTCGTGTGGTCACAAAGACACGTCTAATGCTCTTTCGCAATTGGCCCTTCCATCGCCGCGAGCATGCGTAGTATGTTGCGGCGACTGAGCGTCCCAACGAGAATGCCCTCATGAAGCACGGGGCCTTCTTGATTTGTCTTTCGGACAGTGCCCTGAAAGCGCTTTCTGCGCTATCTCCAGCATCGGCTGATATCACGTTCCTGTTTGCCAGTTCCAATGCCGGGCTTTCCCGCACCGCTCCTAAACGCTCTTGCATCGTCTCTGATTCATGAAGCAGCGTGTAAATGTCACCTTCACGTCGCGTGGCGTTGTGCCTGGATAGTCGCCTGATAATATCACCGTCTGATATGAAGCCAACCGCTCTTCCCTCATCGTCCACGATTGTGAGACCGCTTGTCTCGTCGAGCTGCATGATTTCGATGGCATCGCGAATGGTCGCATCCTCGCGCAAAAACCCTGGTGTCGCATCCATGACATCTCCCACCAGCCACGGACGATCGACACCCGGTAGGCCAGACACCTTCCATCGCTCCTGTGGAGTGTCTGTTGCGTCTTCGCCCTTCTCTTTCTTCTTATCACGCACGAAGAGCAGAATCGCAACGTCTATGACGAGCACGAGTCCTAAGATACCGGCAAAGGCCACGTGACAGCCAACGTACATTTGCGAGGCTGCATCGATTGCATCGGGCGCCACAATCACAGAGAGCGCCGTCAGGCTCACGACAAACGCGGTGCCAAAGGAGCTTCCGACCTGCTCCATGGTTGAGATGATGGCGTTTCCATGCGGCACGGAGCTGTTGGGGAGCGAGTTTATGCCCCAAGTGTTCATGGGCGTGACCAGCGATTGCAAGCCAATGCAGGCAATGCCGTAGACGACGCCCACCATGACAATTGAAGCATGTGCGCCAAACGAGAAGTAGCCAGCAACCCCTATGAGCAAGATGGTCGCCCCGACGAGCGTAACACCCCGAATACCGCGCCTATCGAACACGCGCCCTGCAAGCAAACCCCCAACGGCACCCAAAACCGCACCAGGCAACATAAGAAGCCCAGATACCGTGGCGCTTTGACCAAGAGCATTCTGAACAAACATGGGCAAGATGACACTCGATCCAATGAGCACCGCCTCCATCAGAGTTATGACGATCGTTGCGATGCGGAACTGACGATGTCCGAGTACCTGAACGCGCAGAAGCGGCTCGTCAAGCCTGGTCTGTCGCCAAGCAAACAAGCCCAGCACCGCGACACCCACAATCATGAGTGCGATGGAGACAAAGACGTTATCGGTCGAGGTGAAGGTCGACAACCCATAAAGCAACATCACCATGCCACAAGCAAGCAACGCAATCGAAACCAAATCGAACGAAGTCTTGTCAAACCCCTCGAAATTTTTGAGCGTGAGCGCGCTCGTGATGACAATGAGCAAAGCCAGCGCCGTCACGAGAACAAACAGCGCACGCCAACCAATCGAATCAACCAAGACGCCCGAGATAGATGGACCGACGGCAGGCGCAAAACTGACGATGAGTCCGATAATACCCATGGCGCTACCCCTGCTCTCGCGGGGAAAGATCAGAATAATCAGCGTAAAAACCGTGGGCATAAGCACACCCGTGGCGCTTGCCTGGCAGATGCGTCCAATGAACAGCCACGCGAACGAAGGAGCTGCTGCGCATAGCCCCGACCCAGCCGCAAACAACGCCATGCCACCAACGAACAGACGTCGAGTAGGAAACCGACCAAGCAGAAATGCATTGAGCGGAATGATGACCGCTTCGACCAAGGAATATCCGCTCGTAAGCCACTGCACCGTGGTCGCGTTCACATCAAGATGCTCCATGATAGTGGGCAATGCCGGCGTAAGGAGCGTCTGGTTGAGCACGGCGAGAAGCGCGCCGAGCAAAAGAACCGCCACCATCGAGAACTGCTGCCGAGTGAGTCCCATAAATACCTCCAAAAAAACAAAGCGAGCCGGACAAGATGCGGGCATTTCATCCCGTGCCTTATCCGGCTCGCCATCTCCAACGTATGGTTCGCCTCCGTGCAAGCAATGCGTTTTATAGGGGAAGCCCCAGAAAGATGCAAGAGAAAAATCAACAAACGGAGAGATGCAATCGCTAGGAGCGTTCTCGTCGGCTTGCCTGATTGGGAATGCCGAGCTGTCCGCGGTACTTCGCGATGGTCCTGCGCGCGACCGTGGCTCCCGTCTGCAGGCGAATGCGGTCGGCGAGATCTCCGTCACTCAGGGGATGCTGTCGATCCTCGGCATCGACGAACAGCTTGATGAGCCTCTTGACCTTGTCAGAGGAGACCTCACTGCCGCCACGCCCCTCGTAGCCGCGCACGAAGAAGTCCTTGAGGGGAATGACACCGCGAGGCGTGAGAATGGTCTTGCCGTTGACGAGCCTGCTAATGGTCGACACGCTTAATTCCATCTCGTCGGCGGCTTGCTGCATGGTCATGGGACGCAAAGCCTCGCCCTTGCGCAAAAAGGGCCCCTGCGTCACGGCGAGCCATCGCGCGAACGTTCTCAGCGTCTTGTTACGAAACGCCACCGCATCGATGAGCCTCTCGGCCTCGCCGCGCTTTTCGTCCATCCACAGTCTATCAACCGCACTCGCAGATGCGTTGGTCATCATCTTCAAGTACTCGTCATCAATCTTGAGGGACTCAAGATCATCGCCAGCTACGGTCACAACAAGCCCATCGGCATCCTCGCTGACAATAATGTCGGGAACGCTGAAACAGATATCGTCCGGCCCAAAGGCACTCGCCGGATGGGGATCAAGTTCGCGAATCGTCTCCATGCAGAGAGTAATCGCAGCCTCGTCCGCACCATGACGAGCCGCCAACTGCGCCGAGTCCGCATGCCCAAGACCATGCAGGTCACAGACAATGAGTTCACAGGCTAGTTCGTAGTCCGGATCATCGGGATCCAGCTGCAAGATAAGACACTCCTCGATCGAACGGGCGCCAACGCCTGGCGGATCGAGACTGCGAATGATAGCGAGGGCACTTTCGAGCTGTCCTTCCCCGATACCGCTTTCCGTGACAAGCCCCCCCCCCGCGCATGGACATCCGCCTTTCTAGCGTCACAGAAGGCGAAAAATCCAGCCATTCCGTCTCCTGTGACATGTCGTGTGCCAGGTATAACCATGCACATCTTTTGTCCCAGGCCGAGTGCACGTTGTTGACTCGGCTGCCTCATAACCATTGTTAACATGTTCGACATATTTGCTCGCTAGCATTTACGCACTTGTCCATGAATTCGGGAGAGGAACCTCATGGCGCTAATCGAAATCGAACGCCCGACGGCAGCGCATGCCGTCATGGAAGACGTGTGCGACACAATCGCACGTAGGGCGCAGTCCGGATCGGTGGGCACCTGCCCGGTCGAGCTTACGGACGCGTTCGTCAGCCTGTCCGCATCGCAATCATGCGGCAAGTGCGTTCCCTGCCGCGTGGGTCTTGCGCAGATGCGCAACCTCGTGGAAGCCATCCTCGATGGCCGTGCGAGCGAGCGCGACGTCGACGTGCTCGAGCGCACGGCGCGCACTGCCTACTTGAGCGCCGACTGCGCCATCGGCTACGAGGCCGGAGCCATGGTGCTGCGGGCCGTGAAGGGCTTCCGCGACGACTTCGTCTCCCACGCCACGCAAGGGCGCTGCACGGCCGGTCCGCGCAATGCCGTACCCTGCCGCGCGGCGTGCCCCGCTCACGTCGACATTCCCGGCTACGTCGCCCTGGTCCACGCCGGCCGCTACGACGACGCCGTGCGCCTTATCCGCAAGGACAACCCCTTCCCGCTTGCCTGCGGCCTCATCTGCGAGCATCCCTGCGAGCTCGCGTGCCGGCGCGGCGTGGTGGACGACGCCATCAACATCCGCGCGCTCAAGCGCTATGCGGTGGATAACGCGCCCGAGATGTTCGAACTCGACTCCGACGGCGCACCCGCCGAGCCCTCGAAGCCCTTCCACTACCCCGCCACCGGCAAGCGCGTCGCCGTCATCGGTGGCGGTCCGGCCGGTCTCACCGCCGCATACTATCTCGCGCTCATGGGCCACTCCCCCGTCGTGTTCGAGCAGCGTGAGCACCTGGGCGGCATGATGCGTTACGGCATCCCCGCCTACCGCTTTCCGCGGCCCGAGCTCGAACGCGAGGTCAACTGGATCGTCTCGCAGGGCATCGAGCTGCGCATGGGCACAACCGTTCCCAACGACGTGACCCTGGGCGAGCTGCGTCGCGACTTCGACGCCGTCTACATCGCCATCGGAGCGCATAACGAGAAGACGCTCGGCATCGAGGGCGAGAACGCCGAAGGCGTGCTCTCGGCCGTCGAGATGCTGCGCGCCATCGGCGACGGCTTCATGCACGACTTCGCCGGCCAGCGCATCGTCGTCGTGGGTGGCGGCAACGTGGCCATGGACGTGGCCCGCACCTCGCTGCGCCTGGGCGCCGCGTCGGTCACCGTGGTCTACCGCCGGCGCATCGAGGACATGACCGCGCAGCGCGAGGAAATCGAAGGCGCCGTCGCGGAGGGCTGCGAGATCATGGAACTCGCCGCTCCCCTGCGCGTGCTCGAGGAGGACGGCTGCGTGGCAGGTCTCGAAATCCAGCCCCAGGTCATCGGCAAGTTCGATCGCGGGCGTCCCAAGCCCGTCAAAGCCGACAAGCCACCCCAGGCGATCGAATGCGACCGCGTGCTCATGGCCGTCGGCCAGGCGGTCGGCGCATCCGAGCTCGGCGCAGAGGAGCTGCCGGTCGAGTGGGGCCAGGTCGTGACCGGCCCGTTCGGCCAGGTCGAGGGCATGGACGGCGTGTTCTGCGGAGGTGATTGCGAAAGCGGCCCCGCAACGGTCATCCGCGCCATCGCCGCTGGCAAAGCCGCCGCGCGTAACATCGACGAGTTCCTCGGCTTCGACCACGTCATCGAGCAGGATGTCGAGATTCCGGCTCCTCACGCTGCTGACCGCATGCCCTGCGGCCGCTCCAACACGACCGAGCGCAGTGCGGAGGTACGCCGCCGTGACTTCGCGATGATGGAATGCGGCCTTTCCAGCCAAGAGGCTTCGCAGGAATCCGACAGGTGCCTGAGGTGCGACAAGTTCGGCCTAGGCGCGTTTCGCGGAGGGAGGGAGTTCTCATGGTAAACGCAACGGTCAACGGAACGCCCATCGCGCTCCCGGAAGGTTCCAAGGTCATCGAGGCGGTCTTTGCCTCAGACAACTACGTGCCCACGTTGTGCGGCCTTGAGGGCATAAGCGACATCGGCGCGTGCCGCGTGTGCGTCGTCGAGGTCGAGGGCATCGAGCGACTCGTACCCGCCTGCAATACCCCGCTCGAAGACGGCATGGTCATCCATACCGACACCCCGCGCGTGCTCGAGTCACGCCGCGTCAACGTGTCGTTGCTGCTCTCCCAGCATGACGTGCAGTGCGCGACCTGCGTGCGCAACGGCAACTGCGTGCTGCAGGATCTCGCCCAAGAGCTCAACATCCTCGACGTGCCCTACGAAAAGGAGCCGACCTTCGCGCCCTGGGACGAGAGCTTCCCGCTCATCCGCGATAGCTCGAAGTGCGTGCGCTGCCTGCGCTGCGTGCAGGTGTGCCACAAGGTGCAGGGCTGCGACGTGTGGGACATCAAGAACCGCGCGACACGCCTGGACGTGGGCGTACGCGACGGACTGCCCATCGAACAAGCCGGCTGCACGCTGTGCGGTCAGTGCATCACCCACTGCCCCACCGGCGCGCTGCGTGCCCGCGACGACATCGATGAGGTGCTCGAGGCGCTCGCCGACCCGAACGTGGTGTGCACGGTACAGGTCGCCCCGGCGGTGCGTACATCATGGGGCGAGACGCTCGACCTGCCGGCGGAGCTGGCAACCGAAGGCCGCTTGGCCGCGACCTTCCGCGCGCTCGGCTTCGACTACGTCTTCGACACCAACTTCGGCGCCGACATGACGATCATGGAAGAGGGCAGCGAGCTGCTCGAACGCCTAGGCGGACAGGGCACCATGCCCATGTTCACGTCATGCTGCCCAGGCTGGGTGCGCTACCTCAAGATCAATCATCCCGACAAGCTCGCCCATCTCTCGAGCGCCAAGTCGCCGCAGCAGATGTTCGGCGCGCTGCTCAAGGAATACGTCGGTCCCAAGCTCGGCATGGTGCCGCCCAGGCAAGGCGGCCACGAGCTTGCAGGCGTGCGCGAGGGTGCGGGACTGGGCATCGGCGTGAGCACCAACCCCGTCGGCACCGGCGCCAATGACGACGCATCCGTGGCAGCAGCCGGCGAGACGGGCGCCGTCGCGTCGGGTCCGATGGGCAAACGCATCTTCAACGTGTCCTGCATGCCATGCGTGGCCAAGAAGTACGAGGCCGCCGTCGAAGAGATGGTGCGCGAAACCGAACCCGATGTCGATGCGGTGCTCACCGTACGTGAGCTCGGCAGACTCATACGGCTCATGCACGTCAACGTCGCCGCGCTCGACGAGATGCCCTTCGACGACCCGATGAACGAGGGTTCCGGCGCCGCCGTCATCTTCGGCGCGACCGGAGGCGTCATGGAGGCCGCGCTGCGCAGCGCGTACTTCCTCGTCAACGGAACCAACCCTGATCCCGATGCCTTCGTCGAGGTGCGCGGCTTGGATGGCTGGAAGGAGAAGTCCTTCGACCTGGGTGGTCGCGAGGTGCGCGTTGCCGTAGCCAGCGGCCTGGCAAACGCCGAAAAGCTGCTCGCCGCCATCGACGCGGGCGAGGTCGAGTACGACTTCGTCGAGGTCATGGCGTGCCCGGGCGGATGCGCCGGCGGAGGCGGACAACCCATCCACGAAGCGCGTGAGCTCGCGGGCGACCGCGGCCAGACGCTCTACGCCCTTGACCGCAAGCGCCCGACGCGCTTTAGCCACGAGAACCCCAACGTGACAACCTGCTACGAGGAGTTCCTGGGCGAGCCGCTTTCCCACAAGGCCCACGAGCTGCTCCACACCGACCAGGAACAGTGGACGCTGTAGACCGCATGCGTCTCCCATGACAGCGGCAGCTGTGCCCCGTTCGTCTCGGGCGCAGCTGCCGTCCTTTTTTGGGCGGAAAGAAGCCTATCCGTCGATCTCGCTGCGGTCGTCACGTAGCTCGTTGGGCATGACGCGGATATCGGTGTAGCCCATCTCGCGCAGCGCAGCGGCCGTGCGATACGGTGCCGTGACATCATCCTGGAAGCGCGCGCAGTACTCGAGTGCCTGCACGAGCGTCACATTGTGGTTGAGGTCGGCAATCGTATCGACATCGGGAACGTCGGGAAGGTAGAGCGCGGGAAGTCCCAGACGGTCGGCCTTCTGGATGTAGGCGGGCAGCACGGTCAGGCCATCGACGTTGTAGAAGACGCCCGTATGATCGAAGTCCGTGTCACGCGTCCACCCCACCACGGATACGCCCATCTCCTGGTCGGGGGCGAGCACGATGCCTCCACCGGGACGATCGCATAGCCCGTGCAGGCGCTCGAAGCCCTCGACGATGATGCTCCGACGCAGCGCGGGCATGTCGCAGCCCATCGACAGGATGGTGTCATAGCCGAGCGCCCAGACCTGGTCGAACGCATCGTTGTAATGCGCGTCGAAGCTATCGCCGTCATCGTGGATGAAGACGATGTTGCGCGGCCAGGCGACGCTTTCCGCGAAGAGTGCGCGCATCCGCTCCTCCTGCTCGACGCCGGGCGAGGAGATGAACAGCGTGTAGGTGTCGCGCAATGGTTGGTACTCGCAAGTGCTCCCGAGCGCGTAGTGCTCAGCATCGGCACGCTCGAGGTCGCGTAGCGCATCGCAGCAGCACTCGGTGACGTCAAAGAGCATGCAGTGGTAGAGCGCACTGGCGACTTCCGGGTCGAAGAACCCGTCTTTTATCGGCGTGAGCCGCGTCTTGACCTTTCCCGCTTCGGGAACCTTGCTAAACAGGAGCAAGGCGTTTTTTCTCGTATCCATGTCCCGTATTGTAGCCGACATCATAAAACGCGAAAGGCCGGTGCTCTTGGCAACCGGCCCTTCGCTACAAGGGGAGGGAGAGGAGAAGGATGGGATGTCCTTGACGCTCTCCATATTACAGAGCGCGCATGGCAACGGGGTTTCACGCACGTTGCGTCTTGATGACAAAGGTAACGATATGGTACGGCGCGGTTTCGAAACGGCAACGCGGCCGGATCTTCTTCATAGCGTTAAATCACCAAATCAATGTGACATGTTTGCGCAATTGCCACAAAGCCTCAGGCCCTTAGCCTGCGCATCTGCGACTGTCACAACAATGGGATTCTTGATTTTTGCTGCACTGCGGCAGTTATAGATGTGATAAACATCGCTTCCACTCGCATACGTTGCCCGATTACCTGAACTGGGAGCATTGTTGTTTGGAGCAACCCATCTTCCCGCTCCATCAACATAATATCTGCCTCCATCGACCCAAGAGTCCGTCGCCATCACGCCGTCAGAGCCGACCCAATAGACACCGGAAATCCACTCATTGGCTTGCATAGCACCTGAGCCATCAAAGCAATACCACTTGCCGTTAATCTGCTTCCATCCGACATGCATAGCGCCGCTGTCGTTCAGAAAATACGTCTTGCCGGAAACAGACTGCAGCCCCGTGAGCATGACCCCGTCAGGACCGAGGTAGTACCATACGCCGTTCGGACAGATCCAGCCGGTAGTCATCGCGCCAGAGCCGCTGAAGTAGCGCCACTTGCCGTTAATCTGCTTCCATCCGACATGCATAGCGCCGCTGTCGTTCAGAAAATACGTCTTGCCGGAAACAGACTGCAGCCCCGTGAGCATGACCCCGTCAGGACCGAGGTAGTACCATACGCCGTTCGGACAGATTCAGCCGGTAGACATCGCGCCAGAGCCGCCGTAATAGCACCATTCAGAACCTTGTCGCACCCAGCCAGTCTGCATAGCACCAGAGGAGGCGAGGAAGTAGGTGGCTTCCCCAAGGGTCTGCTTACCAGTTAGCATGACACCGTCGGTATCCATGTAGTACCAGGAACCACCAACATATTGCCAGCCCGTTGTTCGGGCGCCAGAGCCGTTGAAGTAGTACCACCCACCGTCAAGTTCCAGCCATCCCGTCTTCATCCACCCCGCAGCGTCGAAGTAATAGGTGGCTCCCTTGATTGCAAGCATAGTGTTTTTGGGATACGTGCCATCGGAATAGCGATACCACCAGTGATTTCCACTGCCGACCCATGAGCCCTGCTTGTTTGTTGTAGGAGAAGGTGAACCCGGAACGTCGGCGTTCGAAGTACCTGTGGTATCCGATACGGCAAAAGCAGAATTATGAAATACAGAAATGCCAATAATGCAAAAAAGACATGCAATAAATATCGAACAGAACAGCTTTACTGTTCGACAAAACCAAGCGCTTGCAGTATTTCGATCCTGTCCGTTGAAAAAGCTAGCTTTCACATCCACTCCCCACCCCGTTTTTAGATTTAGAGCAATTGCTCCATCTATCTTAATAGGATAGACGGAGCGCCAATCCAGCAAATGCGCAATTAGGCTAGCGGAGCTGTATGACAAGTCTCCGGTATATGCTTTGCAATTGTTCGGAAGGCAAGCTCTACCATCACTTGGGCAACTAAGCCCGTCTTCCTTCTTGGATTCTATTTAGCTCCTCGGCGCGATGAGCGACATGACGATGACGGTGATGCCCTCGATGAGCAGCGAAGCTCCAATGAACTGCATGACGAACGGCGGCCAGATCAAGGCCAGGATGCCGCAGATCACCACGATCAGGCTACCGAGAATACCCACGAAGCGACCATTGATGTCACGGGTCGTGATGAGGCTGATGATCTGAGCGATGCCAAAGACAATGACCGCAATGGCAACGAACCAGATGACGGCCTCGGCGAAGGCGAGGGGAAACAGCAGGCAGAGCAAGCCGAAGATGATGCTCAGTATGCCCGTGGCCAAGACGCCGGCACCCATGCCGGTACCGCGCAGGGTGCTAAACCAAGTGTATGTCGCGTTGATGCCCACGACGAGGATGCCGAAGCCGACGAGCATGGCAAAGACCATCGTGGACAGCGTTGGAAACGCGAAGAGAATGATGCCGATGATGGCAAGAATGATGCCCGAACCCAGGCCCATACCGCGAAACGAATTCATGGCGAACCTCCTTGGTCGATTACCTCAGGACGGTTCCATTATTCCCTTTCGAACATATTATTGCAAATCGCGACAAATGCCGCTCACGATGCGATCGCGACCCACAAGATCCTTCGTAACCTTGACGTCAATGCAACCCGCCTCGCGAAGACGACGTGCCGCCTCGTCCAGACAGGTCTCGTGCAACTCGCAGGCAAACAAGCCGCCGTCCTTCACGAGGGGCAGTGCCTCGGCAACTAGCCGATCGAAGAACACGAGCCCATCGGCTCCGCCGTCAAGTGCGAGCGAGGGCTCGAATCCCGTGACCTCATGCGGAAGCTCGGCAAGCTCGGCTGTGGGGATGTAGGGCGGATTGCTCACGAGGCAATCGAAGGCACCTTCCACACCCTCGACACAGTCGCATTCGACGATTTCGACGAGCTCCTCAAGTCCAAGCATCTCGACGTTTGCCCGGGCGCAGGCCACGGCCTCGGAAGACACGTCCGTCGCCACCACCTGCGTGCCTGCCTCCCTGGCAAGCGAACACGCGATGCAACCCGTACCGCATCCCACCTCGAGCACGCGCGGGGCCTCGACATCCGCGAGTCCTTCGAGAACGACGTCTACGAGCACCTCGGTCTCGGGGCGCGGGATGAGCACGCCGCGGCTCGTCTTCACGACGATGTGCCTGAAGGCCGCCTCGCCGGAAATGTACTGGAGTGGCTCGCCCGTGCCGCGCCGCTTGAGGGTTTCGCGCAGGACGTCGCGCTCCTCCATCGAGAGCGGGCGGTCAAAGTGCATGTAGAGCTCGATGCGCGAAAGACCCGTCGCACCAGCAAGCAACCACTCGGCCGAGAGCTTGGGATTCTCGTCATCGTGATGCACGAGGTACTCGCGACACCACGCGAGCGTATCGCCGATGGTCCAGACTTGTTGGGTCATGGGTTACTCGGCCGCCGAAGCCGTCGCCTGCTCGAGACGCTCGGCACGATCGGCCGCGGCGAGGTTCTCGATGAGCGAGGAGAGGCCATCACCTTCTAGAATGCTGGCATAGCTGCCGTTATACCCGATGCGATGGTCGGTCACACGATCCTGCGGACCATTGTAGGTGCGAATCTTCTCGGCACGGTCGCCGTGCCCAATCTGGCCGCGACGCTCGGCGCCAAGGGCCTCCTGCTGTTCCTGGAGCATCTTGTCATAGAGACGTGCGCGCAAGACCTGCAGCGCCGCCTCGCGGTTCTGGATCTGCGACTTCTGATCCTGCGACTGCACGACGAGCCCCGTGGGAAGATGCGTGATGCGCACGGCGGAGTCGGTCGTGTTGACGCACTGGCCACCGGGGCCGCCGGCGCGATACACGTCGATGCGCAGGTCCTCGGGCTTGATATCGACCTCGACCTCGTCTGCCTCGGGCAACACGGCGACGGTCGCCGTCGAGGTGTGGATGCGGCCCTGGCTCTCGGTCTTGGGCACACGCTGCACGCGATGCACGCCGCTCTCGAACTTCATGGAGCTATAGACGCGATCGCCCAGCATCTTGAACGAGATCTCTTTGAAACCGCCCATATCGGACGGCGACGCGTCGATGACCTCGACCTTCCACTTCTTGCTCTCGGCGAAACGCTCGTACATGCGGAAGAGGTCACCCGCGAAGATGTTTGCCTCGTCGCCACCGGCACCACCGCGGATCTCGACGATGATGTCCTTCTCGTCGTTGGGGTCGGCCGGCAGGAGCATGAACTTGATGTCCTCCTCGAGCTGAGGCAGCTTGCCCTCGATGTCGGAAATCTCCTCCTGCGCGAGCTCCTTGAGCTCGGGGTCACTCTCGTTCTTGAGCTCCTCTTTTGCCGAGGCGAGCTGGTCGGAAAGCGAGATGTACTCGCGCGCGGCGGTCGCGAGCTCACCCTGACGCGCGTGCTCCTTGGCCAGACGCGTGTACTCCTTCTGATCGGCGAGCACGGCTGGATCGCCGAGCTTGGTCTCGAGGTCCTCGTAGGCAGCGATAATCTTCGTAAGCTTGTCGTACATCTCTTTATCTCCGCGTCAGTTGAACTTGAATACCTTCTGGGCAATATGATAGGCGCTGAGCAGGACCCTGTCGCCGGCCTTGCCGGGCAGGTGCGTGCCGACGCCCATCACCGAGCGCCTGATCTTGACATAGGTCTCGTGATCATGCTCGCGCAGGTACTTCCAGATGTCGGCCCTCATCTGCTCCTTGTCGGGGCGATCGCTCATCATCGAGAACACCGTGCAGATGACCATCATCATCGTGAGGTAATTGCGCATGTAGGAGCGCAAGCGCGAGCTCTTGACGTCGCGCTCCAGCAAGAACGAGTCGATCATGATGCGCGTGACACGCAGTTGCTGGTCGATGCGGCCAATCATCACGGTCTCGTTGACGCTTTGGTCCTCGCGCCCGATGAAGTAGCGATACAGGTCAATGTCCATGTAGTAGATGCGCTTGCACTCGGGAAGCGGCACGTACACGAAGATGTTGTCCACGTAGAAGGTGTGGCGCGGCAGCGACAAACCGCAATCGCGCAGCATCTGCGTACGATAGACGACCGAATGCATGAGGATGTACTTGGTCAGGCCAAAATGTCCGCAATCGTCCCAGGTGAAAAGCTGCTCTACCGGCAGCATACGCCGGTAGCTCATGACCTCTTGCGTGTTGTCGACGGTATGCTCGTAGACATAGTTGACGAGCATCAGGTCAATCGGCTCGTCGAACGAGGCGAGCTTGTCGAGCATCGCGACGTTGGCGTCGTTGTCGAGCCAGTCATCGCTGTCCACGACCTTGAAGTAGAGCCCCCGCGCGTTCTCGAGCCCCGTCATGACCGCCGCGCCATGACCGCCATTCTCCTGGTGGATGGCGCGCACGACACCCGGATTGGTGGACTCCCATACCTGGGCCTTTTCGAGCGTGTTGTCCTTGGTCGACCCATCATCGACGATGATGATCTCGATATCGTCCGGACGATTGCACGCGAGAATCGACTCGATGCAGGCATCCATGTACTCTGCCGAGTTGTAACAGGGAATCGCGTATGTGATGAGCTTCGTATCCATAGCCGCCTATTGTATACCAGCAAGCGGCGTTTACGCTTGGGCTTTGCGCGCCTGGGACTGTACGCAGGTCACCGCGACGGTGCCGACGATGTCGTCTGCCGAGCACCCGCGCGACAGGTCGTTGACGGGCTTTGCCACGCCCTGCAGGATGGGACCGAAGGCATCGGCCTTGGCCAGGCGCTGTACGAGCTTGTAGGCGATGTTTCCTGCGTCGATGTTGGGGAAGATGAGCACGTTGGCCTTGCCGGCAACGGGCGAATCAGGCGCCTTGAGCGCCGCGACCGTATCGACGATGGCCGCGTCGACCTGCAGCTCGCCATCGAGCTGGAGCTGCGGTGCGCGCTCCTTGGCTATGCGCGTGGCCTCGGCCATCTTCTCGACGCTCTCGCCCTTGCCCGAGCCATAACTCGAGTACGAGAGCATCGCGACGCGCGGTTCGCCGCCGCAGAGCTGCTCGAAGCTGTTTGCGGACGCTATGGCGATCTCTGCGAGTTCCTCGGCCGTGGGATAGATGTTGAGCGCACAGTCGGCAAAGACGAAGAGTCCGTCGTCGCCATAGGGACAATCGGGCACGTCCTCGACGAAGAACGAACTCACGAGTTCGGTACCCGGCGCGGTCTTGAGAATTTGCAGCGCGGGGCGCAGCGTATCGGCCGTGGAATGGCAGGCACCGGAGACCATACCGTCGGCGTCGTCCATGTAGACCATCATGACGCCGAAGTAGCTCTCGTCCTTCATCTGCTCGCGCGCCTCGTTGATGGTGACGCCCTTCTTCTTGCGTAACTCGGCGAATTTCTGGGCATAGGGCTCGAGGAGGTCACTTTCGCGCGGGTCGATGACAGTGGCATCGCTCACGTCGATGCCATGGGCCGCGACCTCGCTTTGCGAACCGAGGATGATGACGTCGGCAATGCCGGCATCCAGAATGACGCGCGCTGCTTGCACGGTGCGGATGTCGCTTCCTTCGGGCAGGACGATCTTCTGCTTGTCAGTTTTGGCTCGCTCGATAATCTTGTCCAGAAACTTGCTCATCACGCACATCCTCTCAAGTACCAATGCAAATACAGTTCCCAATAGCTTATCGGATATGGGAGGCATGCACTAGAGCTTGCCGGCCGCAAACGAGGCCAGACCCTGCCAGACGGCTCTCACGACCGAGCTGCTTCACCAAGATTCAGAAGCTCGTCTTCCGCCTACTGAATCAAGCTTGACGAAGCACCCCCCCCCTAGAATTACCGCGTGATTTCGTGTTTATCTCAGATTGAGTGAGCAAGAGAGACATGCGCATGCGGGCTGACATCGGCAAATTCAAATCGGGCAAGGCGAGCGTGTAGTATGCATTGCCCCGCCCTCCCACTGAACAAACAGCAAACAGGTCGCCTTGCCGAAACCATTGCGATTACAAACTTTCTTTCTTGGGGCTTTGAGGTCTTCGTTCCATTAGTAGATGACCGGGGCATCGACTTCCTGGTGAGGCATCCTGGCTCCTTGAAAATGCTCGAGATTCAAGTCAAGGGCGTCACTGGTCGCAAGTACGCCTATATCCGAAAATCCACCACTAATCCCAAAACCGCACATATGCGTTATGTATGCTACGTGCGACTCGATCTGCAACCGTGCCCAGAGCTGTTTTTGATTCCCATGGAAGCGTGGGAAAGCCCAAATCCCGTGCTTGTCGATTACGCGTACGATAGCCCCGGATGCAAGAGCAAGCCCGAATACGACATAAACTACTCGAAGAAAAACGCGCATCTTCTAGAGCCCTATCACATGGATACGATGCTTAAAAGACTATGCGATGCGCCACAAAATGCCGATCCATAAATCCACAGTAGTGCTGAATACTCGGCAAACCCCTTGAACTAACCCACGCCCCTTGTAATCGACGGTTTAAAGACACGAACAATATAAAAGAGAGGACATGATTATGGCATTTACCCAAGAAGAAGAGGTCGAGATTATTCGCAAGGCAATTTCATTGACTGCAGCAATACAAACCGAAGAAGAAGCAGTCGACGCCCTCAAACATGCAGTGTTTGACACATTCCCAAAATATGAGGATGTCTTCCCAACCAAAGCGCCGAAAAAGCCCGTCAAGAAGCACGTCGACACGCCGGCAAAAGCGCAGCCCACCTTGCCTCCCCCACCAAAACCAGACCTGAACTTTGGCGCATACCTCGACCTGAAGAAGGAGCTGGTTTTGGCGATCCTTCTTGGATGCGCCCTCGTCGTATTTCCCGTTCTTTCGATTTTTTTCGATATCGAGTTCGCGACTTTTGCAGGCGTCGCCTGCCTCATCGGGTTCTTCGTTGCCCTATCGAAGTTTCGCAAGCACTACAAAAAGAGGCTTGACGAGCTTGAAGAGGAGGCCCGCAGCAACCCCGAGTATCGAAAAGCCGTTGCCGAGGCAAAGAGTGAAGCCGCGCAGCGCCAGGCCGAGCTCAATGACGAGGCCAGGCGTAAGCAAATCGAGGCCGATAACGAATACCAGGCTCAATTGAAGCACTATAACGAAATCGTTCTGCCGGAATACGAACACGCCGTAGCCCTGCAAAAAGAAGAGTACAAGGAAATGCAGAGGGAATACTCCGCTGACAAAGAGCAGTGGAAAGAGGATCGCGAAAAGGCCCTGGCGGAGTTAAACAGCGATATTGCGGCCAACGAAGCCGCCTTGGAAGATCTGTACCAAACGTCCAAGCTCGTTTCTTTGCATTACCGTGAGCTTTGGATTTTGCAGTGGCTTTATGACGACATGCGCACGTCCGATCACGATATTCGATACGCAACCGAACTCCTTGATAGAGACAGGCAGAGAATTGCGACAGCTAACGCAGCGGAGAAGAATAAGGAAGCGCTAGACGAATTTAGAAAGCAAGCACGTCAAGACGCCCAGACGATAAAGGAGCTTCTATCCGTGCAGATCCAGGGACTTCAGTCTCTCGATGCCAATGCGGCAGAGCTGCTCCGCTATACCGAAAGCATCTATGACAACAACAACAAGCTTCTCTTCCATCAGCGGGTCAATACCGCCAACATCGCCGTGCAGGAATGGCGTCGTCGCAAACAAATAGGATAGAGCAGCCCCGAAAACAAGAATCGAGCGCAGGGAATGCTGCGCCTAAAAACAAAGACCCGTATGGCACGGCCCCGTGTATGCATGAAGTATGTATCCATGCATACACGGATACCCTCAGCAAACGTGCAAATTATCAAGTGTCGGTAGTATTTTTTGTTTTCCTAGGCTTGCAACGCCAGCTATGCATGTTTACGCCGTTTTTCTAGGACAGCAGAATCATCCATGTAAGTTTCTTTCGTTTTCCTAGGGTTGAACGGTTCAGACATCTAGGAAAACGTCACTTTCTTGTACCAAGCGAGAAGTCATCCTAGGAATCCGTCATTTTCATACATGGGACTCGTATTGATCCTAGGAAAACAGCATTTCTTTGCATGCGAGCTAATTGATATTGAACAACGAGGGGGCAGGCACAGCAAGACGCCACGCAAGGCACCCGAAAAGGTTCTACACAAGCGACGTTCAGCTTGAGCCTATGCGCCGCCTCTTCAGGTGGCGCGAAATGATGATAGAAGTTGTATTTACCCTTTATTCGCAGTATATTTCATGTGAATAAGGGGGTTGTCATGCCGCAAATTAAATCTCTTTCCGATTTCAACCGAAACCAGAATGCCCTGATCGAGGAGCTCGGGCAAACGGGCGAACCCTTGTATCTCACGCGAAACGGGGCCGCCTGTCTTGTCGTGATGGACTCCGAGGCCTTCGATGAGGCGATGCGCTTTCGCGATGAACTCCGTGAGCAGGAGATACGGACCTACCGCGGCATCATGCGCGGCTACGAGCAGTATCTCAACGGAGAGGTCATTTCCGCTGATTACGCATTTTCAAAGATACGCGCTAGCCACGAATGGGAAGATGAATGAGCGATGAGAGCCCAACAGAGGTAGAGGTTGTCCTCATAAACGACGTTGTGACTTTTCTGGACGAGCACGTCGAAAGTCCTCGCGTCCTCAATCGAATCGAAAAGTATTTGCGCGCATTGAGGACGTTTCCCGAAATGGGCCAGGAGTACTCGCCGACCTACGAGGCTTCGTGGCCTCCCATTCCGTGCCGTTGGATCGCCATTCCCTCAACGCCCTTTACTATCTACTACCATTTCTTCGAAGAAGCAAAGAGGATTGTGATCCTCTACATCGAAAACCAGCGGTCAAATCTCAACAAAAGGTTTTAGGAAAAGCGGATAGATGCCAGATTACTGCCCGGCGGGCATGGAACTTTCCTCGATGACGTTGCCATCCTCGTCGAGGCGAATCACGTGCACCGAGTTCTCGAGGCTCTGATCCTCGCCCGTCTCGTTGTTATGGATGACGGTCTTCTGCATGTCGGGCAGGACCTTCTGGACGCCGGGAACATGCTCCACGAGGACGCGCTCGACACCTTCAGACAAGGTGAGAGCCGATAAGGGACAGTCCACACAGGCACCCCTCAGGGCAACGTAGACGATACCCTTCTCGTCATCGATTTCCGTGACGTCAAGATCGCCGCCGTCCGCCTGTATCTGGGGCCGTATGCGACTTATGACGTAATCGAGCATGCCTCTATCGATCATGAAAGCGACCTTTCACATACAACAAATCATCCGCATTGCAGACTACCACTCGAAGGTATGGATGGAAACAACAGCAAGTTTACGATTGAAGAGCATTCAATGCGTGAGATTAACGTGAAGCGCAACACGTAGCATTATCAGTTGCCCCTGCGTGTTTAGATGCGCGAAATCAGCCTGAAGCGAGAGGCGACGCGAATCAGTTGCCACTGCGCTTTAGGGTGCGTGAGATTAACGTGAAGCCGCAACACGTAGCGTAATCAGTTGTCCCTGCGCTTCTGGGCGTACGAGATTGGTGCGAAATGGTGGGCGAAGCGTATCCGAACATACGTGAGCCCACCAGTGAGCGCCAAGATCGTGTGTCCAGAAGCGCAGGAAGCCCCTGGAGAGCTCAGCATCGTCCTAGTCTCCCACGGCCTTCCGCCGTAGTACATTCGGCGATGGAGGGCTTAACTGCCGGGTTCGGAATGGGACCGGGTGTACCCCCTCCTCCATAAACACTGAGCTCACCAGGGGCTTCCTGATGGAGCACCCTGAAGGTCGCATAGCGAGTAGATCGACGTTATCTCTATCGATGCAGCGAATGAATGATTAATAAGAAGAGCTCGGCCAATTAGTACTGCTCGCCTGAAATGCTCACACACCTTACAGCTGCAGCCTATCAACCTCGTAGTCTACAAGGGGCCTTACCACAAAGAGAACTCATCTTGGAGCCGACTTCCCGCTTAGATGCTTTCAGCGGTTATCCGATCCGAACGTAGCTAACCAGCGGTGCTGTTGGTCAACAACTGGTACACCAGAGGTTCGTCCACCCCGGTCCTCTCGTACTAGGGGCAGATCTCCTCAATTCTCTTACGCCCACGGAGGATAGGGACCGAACTGTCTCACGACGTTCTGAACCCAGCTCGCGTACCGCTTTAAATGGCGAACAGCCATACCCTTGGGACCTGCTCCAGCCCCAGGATGCGATGAGCCGACATCGAGGTGCCAAACCTTGCCGTCGATGTGGACTCTTGGGCAAGATCAGCCTGTTATCCCCGGAGTACCTTTTATCCGTTGAGCGACGGCCATTCCACTCTGAGCCGCCGGATCACTAGAACCGTGTTTCCACTCTGCTCGACTTGTAGGTCTCGCAGTCAAGCCCGCTTATGCTCTTGCACTCAAAAGGTTGATTGCCAACCAACCTGAGCGAACCTTACGTGCGCCTCCGTTACATTTTAGGAGGCGACCGCCCCAGTCAAACTACCCACCTGACACGGTCCCCACGCCGGATAACGGTCGCAGGTTAGATCACCAATACGCCGAGGGTGGTATTCCAAGGGTGACTCCGCCCAGGCTGGCGCCCAGGTTTCATAGTCTCCCACCTATCCTCTACACGACGAACCGGTGAACAATGTCAAGCTGTAGTAAAGGTTCACGGGGTCTTTCCGTCCTTCCGTGGGTAATTCGCATCTTCACGAATAATACAATTTCACCGGGTCTATGGTTGAGACAGCGCCCAAATCGTTACGCCATTCGTGCAGGTCGGAACTTACCCGACAAGGAATTTCGCTACCTTAGGACCGTTATAGTTACGGCCGCCGTTTACTGGGGCTTAGTTTCAAAGCTTCGCCCGAAGGCTAACCTCTCCACGTGACCTTCCAGCACCGGGCAGGCGTCAGACCCTATACGTCGTCTTACGACTTAGCAGAGTCCTGTGTTTTTGATAAACAGTCGCTTGGGCCGTTTCACTGCGACCCCCGTTAGCTCACGAAGCAAGTTCGGTCACCGACAGGGGCACTCCTTCTCCCGAAGTTACGGAGTCAGTATGCCGAGTTCCTTAACCATAGTTCTCCCGATCGCCTTGGTATGCTCTACCCGTCCACCTGTGTCGGTTTTGGTACGGGCACCTGAGATTCTTCCTAGAGGTTTTTATATGAAGCATGGAATCACTGACTTCACGCATTCGCTTCGTCGTCACGCCTCATCCTTAAAGGTAGAGCGGATTTGCCTACTCTACCGGACTACGCGCTTTCACGGGGACGTCCAGAACCCCGCCCAGCTATCCTTCTCCGTCGCCCCATTGGTATAACGAGTCTCAGATGGTACAGGAATGTCTACCTGTTGTGCATCGACTACGCCTTGCGGCCTCGCCTTAGCTCCCGACTGACCCTGGGGGGATTAGCCTTGCCCAGGAAACCTTGGACTTACGGCGGAGACGTTTTTCACGTCTCTCTCGTTACTCATGCCAGCATTCGCACTTCCATGCAGTCCACAGACGGTCACCCGCTCTGCTTCGACCCACATGGAACGCTCCCCTACCACTGTTAAAACAGTCCGCTGCTTCGGTACCATGCTTAGCCCCGTGAATTGTCGGCGCATGTCCACTCGACTAGTGAGCTGTTACGCACTCTTTAAATGAATGGCTGCTTCTAAGCC
>OLQC01000054.1_pt1 | contig 123556 bp, 114 predicted proteins | sample 1672471 | NCBI WGS metagenome assembly OLQC01 (sample SAMEA3136689, study PRJEB25190) | human gut metagenome | biome: human gut; feature: human-associated habitat; material: faeces | place: Austria | collected 2013 | reverse complement strand
TCAATGAGGAAGAACCTACATATGGGAAATATGGAATAATGCGAAAACAGTTTCTAAAGGAACACCGGAGTGCCAGGTATCAGTATCTGGTACTGACCGGGAAATTGACGGAGCATTTGAATCAGGTTGATAAAGAAGTAAGAGAAAAAGTTGAGATACTGATGGAACAGATGGCTGAACAGTGGGGCGTGACGGAAGAATTGAAGATGCAGGATCAGATGGAATGGGTTAGGAGGATGAATACTATTAAGAATGTTGCGGAAGAGAATATATTGAAAAACGGTGTATATAAGTAATGGGAGAAAATGATTATTTAAATGTTTTTTATGTAAATTTCAAAATCTTATAAAAAATAGTAGTGAAATGGAATTTATTGAAATTGTTAAAGAAAAAATATATACTATGAAAGGGGGAATATGAAGGAGAACTAGTATATGAATGAAAATAAAAACTATAATGATAAAAATAAAATGTACGATATTATGAATACAACACAAAGCAATTATTCGAATATGTTGAAAAGGTTACAAATTAGGAAATCATTTTCAAATTTTGTGATTACATATTACAGTATCACTTTGATTGTATACACCCTTACAGCAGAGTTTTTCCCAGATAAATTCAACACGGAACTATCTAATTATTTTAATATAATATTATCGATTGTTGTTTTAACATATTCGCTAATTATTACAAATGCAAAATATTCAGAGCGTATACAAGCAGCAGAAAGGGTATTAAATGAAGTTAAAGCAAAAAAGAGAGAATTGACAGAGGGTAATGTTGCAGAAAAACGTAAGGAATATGAAAATATCATGTCAAAAGCAGAGTATCGTTCGGAAATAGATTTTTTTCGTACATTAAAACAAAAATGTAAAAAGAATGATGTGTGCTGGTTGCGTTATAAAAAAGGTTTAGAAAAAATGGAGGATAGAGATGAAGCTGATAAACTAAAAGAGTATTTAAGTGAAAATTTCCCATTAACACAACAATTGAAAATATTTTTACAATATGTGGGAGAGGGGATAATTGTGATTATTCCAATTTTCATTTTTATACTTTGCTTTATTGATTAAATCGATAAAGTTATAATGAATGGGTTTGATGTGAAGTTTTTGAATTTATTGTTAAGTCGGTTGATTAAAAATATTATAAAGAAAATGGTATCCTTGAAAAGGATTCATGCATAGAAGATATATGTACGCGAAAATCAAATATGATATGAGAAAGGGCACGTTGATTAAAAACGTGTCTTTTTCTGTTTGCAGGGAATTGAATAGTGGCTGTTAGTTTGATACAATAAAATGGATTATACGGTATTGAGGGTGAGAAAATTATGCCGACGAAAGAACCGCGTTTTCATGGCGAAGTTACGGAAAAAAGTCATAAAAATATGAGTAGAATACGTGGAAAAGATACAAGTATAGAGGTTATGTTGAGAAAGGCACTATGGCATAGGGGATTTCGTTATCGAAAAAATTACAAAGAATTGCCAGGGAGACCGGATATTGTTCTGACGAAGTATCGTATTGCGATTTTTTGTGACAGTGAATTTTTTCATGGAAAAGATTGGGAAATATTGAAGCCACGATTAGAGAAAGGAAAAAATCCGGATTATTGGGTTAAGAAAATAGAGCGAAATATCCAGAGAGATGAAGAAAAGGACCAGAAATTAAATTTTATGGGGTGGACTGTGATACATTTCTGGGGAAAAGATATTCTGAAAGATACAGAACAGTGCGTTAAAGTGATAGAAGAGACGATATTTAATCAGAAACTGGAAGAAGTAGACGATGAAGAGGAAATGTAATGATGAATTATTTGGAAGAATACGATGAAACGGATCCTATTTCAATTGAAACATATGCAAAAAGGTTGATTGGAAAAACATTTGCCGATGTGTGTAAGCAGGATGACATCAGCAAAGCTATGGTTGTCAGGGAGACAACAAATTATGAAGTAAAGCACGAGAACAAGAAACGAAAAGGTGGTTTAGGAGAACTGATAGAAGAGAGATTCTTTCATTATCAAACGAATAATGATGCACGTCCGGATTTTGATAAAGCAGGTGTAGAACTAAAAGTAACACCGTATAAACAAAATAAGAATGGGACACTGGTAGCCAAGGAAAGATTGATATTGACCATGATTGATTATTTCTCAGTTGTTGATGAAACATTTGAAGATAGTCACATGTGGCAAAAGGCTCGCTTGATTTTACTGGTGTATTATCTGTATCAACAAGAGATAAAGAACCGGTTAGATTATCGTATTGGATATGTGAAGCTGTTTGCACCGCCGGAGCAAGATATAAAAATCATAGCACATGATTTTGAGGTCATTGTTGAGAAAATCAGAAACGGAAAAGCACATGAATTATCTGAAGGAGATACTCTGTATCTGGGAGCAGCACCAAAGGCAGCAACGTCAAAGGACCGGAGAAAGCAGCCATTTAGTGATGAATTAGCAAAACCACGGGCGTTTGCATTTAAAAATTCATACATGACATATGTTTTGAACAATTACATTATTCCGGGGAAAAATACATACGAACCGATTATCAAAGGTACGGCAGAGGAATCTTTTGAGGATTATGTTGTAGGGAAAATAGATGCGTATTGTGATTGGTCGGTTGCTGATTTATGTAACACATTCCATATAGAATATCAAAAGAAACCGAAAAGCCTGGAGGCAATGTTAGCATATCGGATGTTAGGCATAAAAGGGAATCATGCGGAAGAATTTGAAAAAGCAAATGTGGTAGTCAAGACGATACGTATTGAGAAAAATAATAAGATAAAGGAAAATATGTCATTTCCAACTTTCAAATTTAAAGAGTTAGTAGAGGAAGACTGGGATGATTCTACATTCGGAAATTATTTACGTGAAACTAGATTTTTGTTTGTAGTTTATAAGTTTGATCAGCAAGATGAATTAAGGTTAAAGGGTTGCCAGTTCTGGAATATTCCATATGATGATTTGGAAAGCAATGTGAAGGTGGTTTGGGAAAAGACGCAGAGAGTGCTTCGCGAAGGACTTCATATAGAAAAGAAAAATGGAAAGAATTATAATAATTTTCCAAAATCATCAGAAAATCCAGTGTGCCATGTAAGACCACATGCACAGAATTCAAAAGATACTTACGAACTTCCAGACGGAAGGCAGTATCCGAAGCAATGTTTCTGGTTGAACAATAGTTATATTTTGTCGCAGTTAGATGATCGATTCAAGGAGGAATAGTATGGCAGGTTTTATTTTCTCTATATATAAAGAAGAGAATATTGAAGGTGTAAAGAAGTGTATTAGGCAAGGATTATATGCATCAAAAGTACCAAATGATAAACTTTCAGTACAGGAAAATGAAAGTTCAGGTAATAAAAGTAAACAAGTTATGGCGGCGGTATTGGCAGACTATTGTTCGATGCAAGCTGGTGATAATGTGTATTTTTTATCTGATAGACGCATTTATGGAGTTGGAAAACTGGTCAATGTGGGAATAGATTGTAAATATAAAAATTTTTTGGATGCAAATATTTTTGAAAGAAAAGAAAAAGTAGTAGAAGCAGATCAACCATTGATGCAATTAGGACCAGAGTATAGGTGGTTATGTCTCTTTGAGCCAGATCAACAGTTTTTTGCAGAAGGCGTTGATATGGATGAGGTGCTGTCATATAGACCATCAGCATTTAGAATGTTGAGAGCATTTCAAGATGTTACGTTTATAAAGATAGATGATGAAGAAAATAGAGCTTTAAAAGAATGTATTTATTTAAAAAATAGAGACAAACAGAGGTATTTTGAATACAGTACCTCAGAGCATGAACGGATTTTACAATTCGATTTGAAAAACTATCTTATCAATCCGGAAGAAACTATAATAAAAGAGTTTAATTATGAAAAAAATGAAATAAATACTGAAATGCTGTTAGAGGCTTGGATGATAGATTTCATTTCAAAAAATGGATTTGAAGGTGAAAAGTATGATTATGTTACACATCAGGTCATTGCTTCTCCTTTTAAACCGTTAGCATATATTGATAAAATGGATATTTTTGCATATAGATATTTGGAGAATTTTCCAGACGCCGAAAAACCAATAGAAAAATATATGGTTATAGAGCTGAAAAAAGGAAAAGCAACGAAGGATTTTCCTTTACAACTAATGAGATATGTTGATTGGATTAGTAGAGAGTATGCTGCGGGAGATTATTCTTTAATAAAAGCGGTTGGTATTGCAAAAGGGTATCCTAAGGGAATACAAAAAATTTTAGATGAACAGTGTAAAAGAAGTTATTTGTCAGATTTACATCCTAATACAACCTCTCAATGGAACGATTTAAGTTTATATGAATATTCTATGAATCAAACAAATCAGCTTCAAATTAAGAAGAGTGATATCTTTGATTCTATCCTTGAATTGAAAGAAAGACTTTCTGATATTGGCATAGAGTATAGTACTGGTAAAATTCAAATAAATGGAGAAGTATATTTACCAAAATTCAAAGTACAGTCAAAAAAGTGGGCTTTTTTTGATGGATTAAATGAAGAAGAAAAAATTGTACTTAGTAAAAATAAATGGAAAGTCATTGATATTGGCAGAATAAAAAATAGAGCAGAGGTAGATCAACTTATTTTAGAATTATTTAAATAAGGATCTTTACAAAAACAATAAAATAAGATATCATATATAAAGAACGATCGTTCGAATAATAAAAGAAGAGGTAATATAAAGTGAAGAAAACAGTTTGCGAATTGTTTGCCGGAGTAGGTGGATTTAGATGTGGACTTAATAATATAAGAACAGCAGAAGATTATGGTAAAGAAGAAAAATGGGATACAGTTTGGTTTAGTCAGTGGGAGCCGGCAGAGAAAAGCACACAGTACGCACATGACTGTTATGTATATCGGTTTGGAACACGATTAGATAATAATGGTGAAGATACCACGAATTATAATATTGAAGATGTAGATAAAACAACACTTCCTGATTTCAACCTGTTAGTCGGTGGATTCCCATGCCAGGATTATTCTGTAGCATCTTCATTAGCTACTTCCAAAGGACTTGAGGGGAAAAAAGGAATTTTATGGTGGTCAATACGTGAGACCTTAGAAGCAAAGAAGCCACCGTTTGTATTATTAGAAAATGTCGATAGATTATTAAAATCTCCTGCAAAACAAAGAGGTAGGGATTTTGGTGTGATTCTTGCATGCTTTCGAGATGAAGGATATACAGTGGAATGGCGGGTGATAAATGCTGCGGAATATGGATATCAGCAAAGACGTCGTAGAACATTTATTTTTGCTTATAAAAATAACACAAAATATGCAAAAAGAATTTTAAATACAATCGGATACACAGATGTGTTGAAAGAAGAATGCATGGAAAATGCAGTCTTAAAAGAAGGTTTTTTTGCAGAAACATTTCCGGTGAATAAAGCAGAATCTGCTAAGATGAAAATTAAGGAACTGCCGGTAGAAGTAGGTGAAGTATCCGAAACATTTCAATGTGCATTTGAAAATTCCGGAATAATGAAAGATGGAACAATATATACAATGAAGACTGTTCCGAATTATCATGGAAAGCAGATAACGCTTGGTGATGTTATGGAAACTGGAGCGGTAGAAGAACAGTATTTTATCCCAGAAGAAAAATTGTATTATACGGATCCTGCGGTTACACATAGTGATGAAACTGAACAGCGTCTTCCAAAGGAGGATAGACAGACATGGCAGTACCTGAAAGGGGCAAAAAAATTGTTACGTACAAGTTCGACAGGTCATGAATATGTATTCTCAGAGGGTGCTATTTCTATGATTGATCAGGAAGATAAACCGGCACGTACAATGCTGACATCAGAAGGTGGATTCAGTAGAACAACTCATATTGTGAAAGATAAGATGACTGGAAGAGTGAGATTACTTACTGCAACAGAAGCGGAACGAATCCAGGGATTTCCTACGAATCATACGAAATATTGCCTGGTTAAAGGCGAAACAGTGGAAATGCCACTGAGAAAACGAAGATTTATGATGGGAAATGCGTTGGTGGTTAATCTGGTGGCAGATATGGAGAAAACATTAGATAAAATTTTTGATCAAGAATAAAATTCTTTGGAGTACGAGAGGTGATAAAATGTATACAGAGGATGAAAAAATTGGATTTAGTAATGCGGCAGAATCACTGAAAAAATATAGAAGAGCAGAATTAGTTGATGATAATTCTGGAAAGAGTTTACTTGATAAATTGTATGTAGATTTATTACCTGGAAATGTTGTATTAGAGAAATGTATGAGAGATAATACTACATTCCTTGTGGGAAGAAAAGGAACAGGTAAGTCAACTATTTTTTTGAAGCTAGAAAATGAGTATAGAAAAAGAAAACAGTTCTTGCCATGCTATGTTGATGTGAAAACTATTTATGAATCTTCTCAAGCACAGGCAATTAATCAACCATATCTGGAGGAATTTTTTGATGAAGAAAATTTGAATAAATATTTAATAAGCAGAAACTTTATTCGAAGTATATTAAAAGGAATTTATGAAGAAATTGATAAACAGCGTCAAAGTATTTTGGGGAGAGTTGCCAATAAGGTTCGGGGTAACGGAAATGAATCGATAAAAAAGCAAATCTCAGAATTGTTATATAAAATTGAGGATAATGAAAAGTTAAAAGATGTAGAAATACCTATCTTGCAACAGAGAAAAAACAAATTAAATAAAGAAAGTAGAAATCAAGAAGAGTGTGTTGAAAATAGTTCTGCTAATATAAATGCGAATATAAAAAAGATAGATGCTGGTGTTAAGAATGAATTCAAATATGGTGATATAAACGAGTGTAAGGACGGAAATGAAACAGAGTATACCAATATACTTCTTCAAGTTTTTGAAATAAAAAATATCATTGATGAAATAAAATCCATCTTAAAAAAGATGGAAATTACAAAGCTGGTTATAATGTTGGATGATGTGTCTGAAATCGAGGAAACTGCAATAAAATTATTTATAGATACAGTTGTAGCGCCTTTAAATAATTGGTCCGAGGAATTTGTAAAATTTAAAGTAGCATTTTATCCTAGTCGAGTACATTATGGGAAGATAGATCCAGGAAAAATTGATATTATTAATTTGGATTTTTATAATTTATATTCGGAATTTGATACAAACAAAATGGAAGAAAATGCTATTGATTTTACAAGAAGGTTATTGGAAAACAGATTCCAATATTATGTGGGGAGTATGGACCAGTTTTTTGATGATAAGATGACGATGACAGATGTATATACTATGTTTTTCAGAACATCTATGAATGTACCACGCATTATGGGATATTTGTTGGCTTATCTTTATCAGAGCGTTATCATATATGGAAAGAAAATTACAAAACAGGACATAGAGAATGCATCAGAAAAATACTATGAAGATAATATAGATGCATTTTTTAGATCTAGTACATATTGTTTACTTTCTATAGAAGAAAAACGTAATATTGCACAACTGAAAAAGGTAAGAGATGCAATTGTGGACCAAGCGAAAGAAATAAAAAGACAAATTGTAAAAGGTGAATTGACAGGAAGATTGTACCAAAAAGCAGCTCCATATAGTAGTCACTTTCATGTGTTGCAAAATACTGAAAAGTATTTGGAATCGTTAGAATTGAATCATTTTATTACGAAATATGAGGAAAAATCAAATCGAGATGGGAAAAAAGTTAATGTCTATTGTTTGAATTATGGATTGGCAAAAAAGAATAATATCATATGGGGAAGAGCACAAGGAACCATATATAGAAAATATTTTATAGAAAGAATATTTAATTTCACATCATTGATTTTAGAGCAAATTAGAGAAACAAAAGTGATAAAATGTACCAATCCAGCATGTGGACGTATTTTTGATGATAGCGAAATTCCTTTTCTAAAATTTACAAGATTTCAATGTCCGGATTGTCATTCAAAAGTAGAAACATATTCAAAAGTAGATGAAGAGATTGAACATCAGTTTCAGCAAGCAAATAAAATTCCGTTAGTTAGCAAAGAAGAGCTGGATATTATTTTGGAACTTAATAGAAGAAAAGAGTTTTGTAAGGCCAGAGATATTGCGGAAGAAATAGACATGGAATCACGTCGGATTGCACAAATTTGCAAGAAACTTGATGAAGATAAAGGTATTGTGATTAGGAATAAGAAATGTAACCCATATGAGTATTGCACGTCAGAAATCGGAGAAAAATATTCGGATGTAGAAGTATCATGATAACACCATGATAACAAAATCCCCAAAAACCACACGGACACAGCGGAAAATCTGGATTTTCCACCACGAATCACACGAAAAATCACCATTTGCAAACTGCAATACACCGGTCTGATATCGTGAAGGTGGTAGAACAGTAGGTTCAGGACGTGTTGCTACAATCATCGAGTAATCATAAATAGCCTAAAATTAAGGACTTCCGTTTGGAAGTCCTTTTTTGATACTAATTTGCTACAATTAAGTTGTTCTATTTTAGATCCATTTAATAATCTTAACATTTTACAGATGATATGATAAAATCATCCTGAACAGCAAAAAGGAGAATAGGCGATACTTTAGGGGTATGACTAGATAGAAATAAAATCCTATCCAACACCCCCAGGAGGACAACATGGTAAAACAAGACTACCTCATGCGTCTCATCCACGAGATGGTACGCACAATCATTAAATTAATATTTAACATTGACGAAAAGACAGTGGATATAGAACAGGAGCTGAAGGAAACATCAGACCTCTATATAAGACTGGTGAGACTGGCGGATGCCGGAAAGATAAACGAAGCGGAAAATCTGCTGTATGAACAGTTAGAAAACGGACAGCCAGAGTACTTAAAGGCGGCACTCGGATTTTATGACCATTTGAACGACTATACGGAAGAATTTTTAGACAAAGCCGATTTTTCAAGGGAGGAGATCAAGAGTGGATTGGTCAGTGTCCTGAGAATGTATGGATATGAAGGAATGACAGGCTTACTGATGTAGATGGAACGCTCAAATAGCTGACTTGAAAATTAATTCCGGTGAAGAGAATGCTGGGATTTGGAAATTCATTTTATGCAGCACGAAATGCCTGACTGTCTTCTTGCAGAGCCAGAAAAAAAGTGCTAAGATAAAATAAATAAAACGTAAGCAGGAAAGAAAATGAAGCAATGGAAAACAAGACTGGCAATCTGCTTATGTTTATTACTGGCAGCACCGACAGTTATCAGTGCACTTCCGGTGAATAAATTAGAGGCAGAAGCTGCAAGTGGCACAAGTACGAATGTCTATGGATATTACACAGACATACAGGTAGAGCAGGGCATGACTTTCAACATGGGAGATTTGTTCCAGTATTCTCAGTATAAGAATAATAAAGAGATCAAGGGCGGATATCTCTCAGACCTCTCTAGTGGAGTATCCTATAAGAGCAGTAATAAAAATGTGATCACGGTCAGCTCTAAGGGTGACATTACCGTAAAGAAGACCGGTAAGGCAGTCATTACTACAAAGTACAAAGGAATTCCTGTTAGTACAACGATCACAGCAGTAAAGAAAAACGGTCTGAAATCAAATAAATACAGCAGTCTGCGTTCAAAAGCAAAGAATGTTGCAAAAGTATATGGTAATGGTATTACATCAAAGAACCGTTATAAATTAGCACAGGCAGTTATGACATGCCAGAATGCTCGTTGGGCTGTCACAGGGGAATATATCAGTCAGACAGGATTTGTTTCTTATTACTCCGTACAGACCGGAAGTGCTCATCGTTTAGTTGCACCGGAAATGATAAAGGCAGCAAAGATCCGTTCAAAACTCAGTGAGTATGCCTATAACAATAATCCGGTTGGAACAAAAGCAAGTAAGAACTTTAAGATTACAAGTGTGACTGCAAAGAAAAACAGTGAAACACTTACGATCAAAACAAATAAAAAACTGAATGATACACAGGTATTTGCAATTAAGTATATCTATATCAATGACACCTATCTTCAGAATGATAAAAAAGCAGTGTTTAATGTATATGTCAAAGATACAAAGACAGGACATTACTATCGTGGTACAGCATATGCAAAACAGGGCAGCAATCAGATCAGCGTAAGAATGGATTACCTCAAGCTGAAATCAAATACAAAATATCAGGTATATTACATGGTCAATGACAAAGGCTGGGCACAGGGAAAGACATTTACAGCAAAATAAAATATAAGAAAAGGGGCTGTGTAAACAGCCTTTTTTCTATATACAGGCGTGGAAAAGAAGATGAGTAAAAAGACAGGAACAAAAAAGAAACAAACCAAACAGAAAGAAAAACAACAGGGATTTAACGATTTACTGATACCAATGTTACTGATCCTTTGTATTATGCCGTTTATTGTAAGACTGGCACTCTATTCCTGCGGATATGCAAAATATCCGTGGTATTCGGATGAGGATGTGATTATGGATCTGTACAGTTATTACCGTTGTTATTTTTTTGAAGTAGTTGCAATTTTTACGGCGGCGGTACTGGCATTTCGGATCGGACTGTTTCCGGAAAACAGAAAAAAAATGAAAATATTTATCCCGTTGGCAGTGTATGCGGGAATGATACTGCTTTCGACCCTGTTATCCGTAAATATGGGAGCGTCATTTACCGGAAATTTTTATCAGTTCCAGGGCGTACTGGTTCTGTTGGGATATCTGGTATTTTGTCTGTATGCCTATCAGGTAATGGAGCAGGAAAAAGACTATAAAACCATCTGGTATGGGATCGTAGCAGTATTCATAGTCATGGCGGTGCTTGGAATATTTCAGATAGCAAAAAAAGATCTGTTGGATTTTGCATGGATGCAGCGGTTGGTGATGTCCAAAGAACAGTTTGCAGAGTATGGCGGCACGTTAGAGACTATTTTTAGCGGAAACAACGTGTTCTTAAGTCTGTATAATCCGAACTATGCAGGTGTATTTCTGACCATGTTCGCACCGGTTTTTGCAGTGATGTGCAGCAGTGAAAAAGAGAAAAAGAAGAAGATTTTCTACGGGATATTGTGTGCAGGATGTCTGATCCTGATCTGGTTTACCTACTCCCGCTCCACATTTTTTGCATTGCTTGTGGCATTAGTCGTAGGATGTATCCTTTCTAAGGAGAAGATCGGGAAACTGATGAAATATATTTTGCCGGGAATCCTTATTTTAGCGGTAGTATTTGTAGGAATTGACAAAATCAATGATTTTCACTATCTGTCCAGATGGAAGGAAGATACACCAAAGACGAAGTTAGAGCGCATGATCACATCCAAAGACGGAGTGGAGCTTTGCTATGATGGAAAGGAATATCTCATCACCTTAGAGGATAAAAAAGCGAAAATTTACGATAAAAAAGGCAGAGAAACCGACATCAAAAAAGTGGAATATTCTGCGAAAATGGCAATAGCAGAGTATGACGAAGAAAAATACATAGACGTATATCTCTGCAACCAGACATTTACGTTTGGAAAAAACAGCAAGGGGTATTATTACCGGACAGAGAACGGAAAAGAGACACAGCTTACCGACATTCCAAAAGTCGATGCGGGCGACAAAGAATATTTAGGTTCGGGACGAATTTATATTTGGAGTAGAACCCTGCCGATCTTAAAAAAATATATCGTTGCAGGAAGCGGACCGGATACATTTGCAGAAGTATTTTCACAGAACGACTATGTTGGAAAGGCAATTTATGCTAACAATCCGGCACGGGTGATTGAGAAACCGCATAATGACTACCTGATGCAGTGGGTACAGAATGGCTTCTTAGCACTTGTGGCAATGATAGCATTTTATGTACTCCTGTTAAAAAAATGTGGAACGTTTTATTACAAACGTGAGTTGTCAGATATGAAGACACGACTGGGACTGGGATGTTATCTGGGATGTATCTGTTATCTGGCAGGCAGTCTGTTTAATGACAGTACACTGTATACAACACCGGTGTTCTGGATTTTTGCCGGAATCGCACTAGCGTCAGCATATGAGGTGGAAAAATAAAACCAAGAATCAAACAAGGGGATATCAGCATGAAGACTTCGGAAGAATTACGCAATCTGTTAAACAGGATCGACCATAAAGGTTATCCGGCATACAAAGATACAAAAGGGCAGTATCAGTTTGGAACCTATGTGCTGTCCATTGACCATGTGCAGGGAGATCCGTTTGCGTCTCCTTCCAAGGTCAGTGTTCACATCGACGGAAAACAGGCGGGATTTGATGCCTGTTTGTATGACATAACCTTCAAACGGATTGCACTGCAGGATCATCTGTTACGAAAAATTGCGACAAATATCAGGGAATATTCCTTTAAGGCAAAGGGTTCCGGGAAGAGTGGACTGATCTCTGTTACCCGGCCGGGACAGGAAATCTTAAATCGCAGTGCATGTGTCATTCAGCCGAAAAACGGAGATCTGGTGGTACGGATGGAGATCGGATTTCCGGCAAACGGAAGAACCATCAATGCGAGAGAATTAGAAAAGATTTTATTCGATTTTCTGCCGGTATGCATCAAAAAGACAATGTATCAAAGATCATACCGGAAAGAAGAGTTAGAGCAGGTGGTAGATCTAGCCATAGATCAGAATTATATCCGGGAAGAACTGAAAAAAAGAGGTCTGGTGGCATTTGTAGCCAATGGAGCGGTTCTTCCGAGAAAATCCGGAGTTTCCATGCAGCCGATGAAGGATGCCGTTTCTTTTGTGTCGCCAAAATCCATGGAAGTGACGATGGAACTGCCACATCATGGAACTATCAAAGGAATGGGGATCAAAAAAGGAATTACTCTGATCGTCGGGGGTGGATATCATGGAAAGTCCACACTGTTAAAGGCATTGGAGTCAGGGGTATATAACCATATTGCCGGGGATGGACGGGAGTATGTGATCACGGACGACAGCGCAGTCAAACTGCGGGCAGAAGATGGACGGAGTATTCAAAAAGCAGATATTTCCATGTTTATTCAGAATCTTCCGAATGGAAAAAATACAACGGAATTTTATACGGAGGATGCCAGTGGAAGCACCTCGCAGGCGGCAAATACCGTAGAAGCAATGGAGGCGGGATCAACCCTGTTTTTGATCGATGAAGACACCAGTGCTACGAATTTTATGATCCGGGATGAACTGATGCAACGAGTGGTCAATCGGGAAGAAGAGCCGATCATCCCATTTATTGACCGTGTAAGCGAACTCTATGAAAGAGAGGGGATTTCCACGATTTTAGTCGCCGGAAGTTCCGGCTCCTATTTTCACAAGGCAGATACGGTGATTCAGATGAAACAATATCTTCCGGTGGAAATTACGGATTTTGCAAAAAAAGAGGCAGAGCAGTTTCCATTGGTATTAGAGCATATTGCAGAGGCAAAGCTGCCATCGTTTGAACGGATTGTGAAGCGGGACGTTGCTTTTCAAAAAGAGAATCGCATCAAAATGAAGGCATTGGGAAAAGAAGCAGTTTCCGTTAATCGTGAAGAGGTGGATCTGCGTCTGGTCGAACAACTTACAGACCATGAACAGTTAGAAGCGTTAGTGCAGATCTTAAAATATATGAAGCTGCATATGTTTGACGGAAAACGCACGCTGCAGGAAGCAGTGGAGGAACTGTATACAGCTATGCAGAAAAAAGAATTTGCAGCATTTTGCACGGGAGGTATACCGGGAAATCTTGCACTTCCGAGAAAACAGGAAATCTATGCGGTGCTAAACCGCTGTAGAGGATTGTTAAAGATCGAATAAGAATCATATGAACATAGGTAAGATTATATTAGGAATTCAGGTGAAGAAATTTTGAAACCAAAAGTAAAAGCACAAAAGCTGGATATACACGGTATTTCCGAAAAGCAGAACGTTTTCCACAATTATGATGGCGTATCCGCTCAGTTTGTCCATTACGGCAGTGCTGATGTTTATTGCACTGCTATGGTACCGACCGTCGAAAAAATATGCGGCTGGTAAGGCATAGTTAGAAAAATGTGTTATAATGCCCTTATGAATAAACAGGAAATTTACAATTATTTAAAAGAACAAAACATCTGGCACGAGGTGACAGAACACAAAGCAGTATTTAATATGGAGGAGCTCGCCGAGGTGGATATTCCGTACCCGGAGGCTGATGCAAAGAATCTTTTTGTACGCGATGACAAGAAAAGAAATTACTATCTGATCACAGTGAAGGGAGATAAAAGGGTAGATTTAAAAGAGTTCAGAAAGAAAAATAACACGCGTCCTTTGCGTTTTGCATCTGAAAATGACTTAATGGACATCCTGGGACTGATACCGGGGGCGGTAACACCGCTTGGAATCCTGAATGATGAAGAGAGAAAAGTGCAGGTGTTTTTAGACAGAGAGTTTTTAGAAGGACGAAAGCTGATCGGAGTCCATCCAAATGAGAATACGGCAACCGTCTGGTTAAAGACAGAGGATTTACTCGATATTATAAAAGAACATGGCAACCCGGTACAGGTTTTAGAACTTTAGTTAAAAGAAGATTTGATTTTTGAGGTACAAAAAGATGAGTCACGATGGCATTGAAAAAGCAAAATTAGAGGATTTGCCGAGGATACTTCAGATCTATGCATCTGCCCGGAAATTTATGAAGCAGTCAGGCAATCCCAAGCAGTGGGGAGACAGTTTTCCGCCGGAAGATCTGCTGGCAAAGGATATCGAAAAAGAACAGCTTTACGTTGTAAAAGATGATACCGGTATTCATGGAGTGTTTGCTTTTATCATCGGAAAAGAGCCGACCTATGAAAAGATAGAACAAGGAGCATGGATTTCTGATACAGAGTATGGAACACTGCATCGTGTTGCAGGAGATGGAACGATTCATGGTATTTTTGATAAGATCGTAGATTTTTGCGGACGGAAAATAGAACATCTGAGAGTAGATACGCATGAACAGAATCGGATTATGCAGCACCTCATCAGCAGAAATGGATTCCAAAAGTGTGGGATCATACATGTTTTAGATGGAACACCCCGAATTGCTTATGAGAGGCTAAAAGAATAATGTTACATATACAAAAACCACAGCAGGATATTACGGTGCAGTTAGAACAGGGAAAAATCCTTCCACTGGTATTCCGTCTTACAATACCTGCTGTTATTGCGCAATTAATTACATTTTTATATAACATCGTAGACAGAATGTACGTTGCCAGAATTGATGGCTCCGGAATGGATGCATTGGCAGCGCTGGGAATCGTTTTACCGATTACACTGATTATTCAGGCATTTGCAAATCTCGTTGGACTTGGCGGTTCTCCGCGAGCCGGTATCAAACTGGGTGAAGATAATTGTAAGGAAGCCAATCGCATTTTTAATACGGCATTTTTCATGTTGCTGGTGCTTGGAATCTTGATTGGCATGGTTACTTTTCTGTTTTCTAAACAGATCGTGCTGCTCTTTGGATGTCCACCCAGTGCTGTCGGATTTGCTACTGCCTATTTGAAAATTTATTCCTGTGGTACGCTTTTTGTCATGCTGGCACAGGGGTTGAATCCGTTTATACTGACACAGGGATATTCATTTATTGCAATGAGTGCTGTTTTAATCGGTGCAGTCATCAATATTGTGTTGGACCCAATTTTTATTTTTACTCTACGGATGGGAGTTCGCGGCTCCGGTCTGGCAACAATTTTCTCGCAATTTTGTTCCTGCATCTGTATTATTTGCTTTTTCTTCTCTAAGAAAAGTCTGTTTCACTTTTCTGTTAAGGATATGCAGATTTCTTTTGCAAGAATTGCCAATATTGTGTCACTTGGTTTTACTCCGTTTATTATGACACTGACAGAATGTGCCATCCAGATTGTTTTTAATATCAATCTTAATCGTGCTACGGGAGGAAATAAGGATTATACGGCTGCATTGACGGTTATGCTCAGTGCATTACAACTGATTTCTCTGCCGTTAAACGGTCTTGGGAATGGAATGCAACCGTTTGTTAGTTACAATTACGGAAAGGGAAATGCAGAGCGATTAAAGCAGGGCATCCAATATGTGACGGTAATTGCCTTTATTTTTGCGGTATCTATCTGGTCGGTTTCGCTTGCGGTTCCCCAGATGTATGCATATATATTTTCGTCCAGTGAATCAGTTACGGGTATTGTGAAACATTATACGCCGTTTTTTTTGATGGGTTCCATTATGTTTTTTGTACAGATGACCCTGCAAAATATCAATGTTGCTCTCGGTCAGGCAAAATCTGCCCTGTTACTTGCGGTTATCCGGAAAGTTATTATTTTGATTCCGCTCTGTTTTGTGCTGACGCATTTCTTGGGCTTTAAAGGTGTATACATGTCCGAGGGAATTGCCGATCTTGTGGCGGGAATCATTACTGCGATAGTAATATTTAAGACATTTCCAAAAATCTTTCGGGAGCGTGAGATAGAGGTAAAAGAGAAGATGCAAATAAGGTGAAATATATGAGTGGGATAGACGGAGATATGGTATGAAAAATCATTACATCACATCATTTGTACAAAGTCTGAAGCAGTTACAATTTTAGGATATTGCAAACCGGATTCCAGAAAATCTTTATCCCCTGTCAGCAAAATATCGGCATTGGCATAAATGGCAGCCCGAAGAATGGGACGGTCATTCACGTCTCTGATTTTTTCTTCTAAAGGATATGGGATGATGGGTATGGGAATAATTTCGAGTGTTGAAGATGCCAGTGATAGAAAAGCATCCAGTGCAGATATTTTTTCAGGAAATTTACGATAGAAGATACGCCGCATTTCATCAATAGTTTGTTCACATACCAACCCATGATTCGGGTAGCTTACAGCTTTGATAAAGGCTTGGTAAGGAGTTCCCCTATGATTTAATGCGGCAGAAATTAGAATATTAGTATCAATTAGAACGTTCATTAAACCTCACTTTCTGCGCGTACTTCTTTTACTAAGTCCATGACTGCATCCTCGGATGTGAGTTCTGCTTTTACTGCTTCTCCGGTCATCTGTGCCTGGAGCATCTGCATTGCATAGACTGCGGAATTGATTAGGCGGACATTTCCGTTTTCGACAACAAAAGTAACTCTGTCGCCATTTGAAACCCCCAGAATTTCTCGGATATCTTTTGGAATAGTGATTTGTCCTTTTGACATGACCTTAGCACTATCTATAAATGTATTAGTTGCCATTAAAACACCTCCATTTTTAAGTATGAAAAGTAGGGAAATTCGTACTCATATTATATGCTGTATCTTTATAATTATCAACTATTTTTACAGCATTATATGAAATTTTATATTTTTTTTATAATAGTATTTGTAAAAATATGAAGCATGTTCGTAATTTTATTTCAAAAACAAAAGCGGATAGATTCAACACAGGTCTATCCGCTTTAAAATTCATATATTTAAGTTAGCTACTAGCTATTGTACTGATCCTAGCCAAAGTATCTCTTCAACAGTCCGGCAAATGCCTTACCATGTCTAGCCTCATCCCTAGCCATTTCATGCACGGTATCGTGGATCGCATCGAGATTCAGTTCCTTTGCACGTTTTGCAAGGTCAAATTTTCCGGCAGTAGCACCGTTTTCAGCAGCAACTCTTAACTCTAAGTTCTTCTTTGTGCTGTCCGTTACAACTTCGCCAAGCAGCTCTGCAAATTTAGCAGCATGTTCAGCCTCTTCAAAAGCAGCTTTTTCATAATACATACCGATTTCAGAATAGCCCTCGCGGAAAGCAACTCTAGCCATCGCCAGATACATACCAACCTCAGAACATTCTCCTTCAAAATTCATTCTTAAATCAGAAATAATATCTTCGCGTACACCCTGTGCAACACCGAGAACGTGCTCTGCAGCCCAGCTCATTTCACCTTCCTGTTTCTGGAACTTTTCAGCCGGAGCTTTACAGATTGGACAGACATCAGGAGCAGAATCTCCTTCATGAACGTAACCACATACACTACATACATATTTTGCCATAATTTTTTTCCTCAACTTTCTTTTTATAATTTTATTTTGCCTGCTTTAGCAGGAAATATTCTTTATTAGTAATAGTAATTATTACTGATTTTAATATAACAAAAAGCAGGACGGATGTCAACTACTTTTTAAATTAAATTTTTTGGCACATTCCGGACATTTTCCAAAGAAATGCGTAATGTTACCTTCAATAATGCCATCAAAATTGTGATTGGCAATGACATTAATGTGGTCAATAGACTCCATTTTTAAATCATACACGGCACCGCACTCCGTACAAAAAAAGTGATAGTGGGGGTCAATACATCCGTCAAAACGATCCGGTCCGACACCTGTGGAAATCTTAAGGATTTCTCCGTTTTCCGCTAAAAGAGCCAGATTCCGGTACACCGTCCCAAGGCTGACATTTGGAAATTCCTCCTTAATGCCCAGATATACTGTTTCCGCGGTAGGGTGATTGGAATGGGTGGCGAGGTAAAACTGAATTGCCTCCCGCTGTTTACTGTGTTTTCTCATAAAAACCTGCTTTCTATGTCAGAACAATATGATAATAGTAATCATAACTAATTACAAATATAATATATAATAAAAAAGAAATCCTGTCAATTCTTTTCAAAAATCCTGCTGCATATATATAGGTAAAAAGCAATTAGGAGGAGCAATGCAGAAACTAAACCGTTTTGTCACCTACATTTATTCTTATCGTGACAGCCAGAGGGATACTAATGTAGGATTTGCAAAGGTGGATTGCAGAGGAGGGATTGTCCGCTTAGAAATACAGATACGAAAAAAAATAAAGGAAACAAAAGAAGCGCAGATCTGCCTGTTAGCGGGGACACCGACGCAGCCGGAGGCAATTCCGATCGGAGTCATGAAGTTTGAAAAAGAGACAGGGATCTATAAAGGAAGATTTTCGGCGAGTGAACTGGGCGGAAGCACTTACACCTTTGAGCAGGTGACCGGACTATATATCAAAGGCGAGCGGGAACTGTTTGCAAGCCAGTGGACGCAGGAAGAGATCCGCATAGCGGAGGTCAGAGTATTAACAATAGAAGAGAAACCGGAAGAAAGAACTTCACAGGAGAAACATTTACAGGAAGAAGGAATGCCAAGAGAGCAGATGCAGCAAAGAGGAATACAAAGAGAGCAGATGCAGCAAGGCGGAATAGCAAGAGAACAGATGCAGGGAGAACCGTCCCAAGGGACAGATTTTCAGGAAAAGCATCAACAGCAACGAGAAGTGCCGGAAGAATATCAACAGAAGCAACAGACAACAGAAGCACAACCGGAGACATTACAGACAGAGTCATTGCAGAGACGACAAAGACAGGGAAGACAAAGGAGAGAACAGCCGGAAAGCCCGACACTGCGGGCGACAGAGGCCGAACCGCAGTATGACTGGCGTTATGAATGGGAAAAACTGGATAAAAGTCCCGGAAATGAGCTGGTATTTGGCTTAGCTCTTTGGACCAGAAATAAGGGCAAACCGTAAGTGGTCCTGCCATACGCCCTGAATCCAGGCACTTCCATGGGCAATGCCCTCCTCGGTAAACTCCAGTTTTTTCAAAAGATGTATCGAGGCATTATTGTCAGGATTGACATAGGCCTCAATCCGGTGGAGCTTTAATTCCGTAAAAATAAAGGAGATCAGAAAATGCAAAGCCTCCGTCATATAGCCCATATCACGGTAGGCAGCATCCATCTTATAACCAATGACACAGGATTGGAAAATACCGCGGGAAATACGCTGAATGCTCATCGTACCGATAATGTGGTCAGGATTTCCCTTTTCAAAAAGCCAGAAACGGATCGCTTTTTGCTGCAGCATCATCTGATATTCGCACTGCAAAAGGCTTTTCTGGTAGGGCAGGGTATAAAAATTTTCCGGTTTGCCGCCATCATATTTTTCAAAAGTAGAGCGGTTATTTTTGTGAAATTCCAACGTTTTTCCGGCAAAATCGGAAGAAAGGATCCGAATGTTAAGACGTTCGGTTTCATATTGAAAATTCATGCATCAACACCTCGAATCTCCACATGGGGAATATATTTCTGCAAAAGGGACTGGATATCCTCCAGTTCTTTTTTTGTGTAGGAAGAAAAAACAGGGTGGATTACCTGTTCGGATTCCTGATAAGACTGCAAAAAATAGGAATCAGCACCGGCGATCCACGCACCGATTTCTTCAAAATCTTTAAGAGTATGCAGCTCCCTCACAATCGTTGTGCGGAATTCATAAGGCACCGTTCCTTCCAATAAAAAGGCAGCGGATTCTGCGATTTTTTCCATAGAAAAAGAAGGAGCGTTGCAGATTTCCTGATAGCGGGAAGGAGCGTGTTTGATGTCCATAGCCACATAGTCGATCAGATTGCTGTGGCAGAGAGACTTTAAAACCTCAGGATGGGAACCGTTAGTGTCAAGTTTTACTAAATATCCTAAATCTTTGATTTTTTTAATAAAATCAAAAAGTTCCGGCTGTAAGGTCGGTTCGCCTCCCGTGATGCAGACACCGTCTAAAATGCCCTGCCGTTTTTTTAAATGGGAAAGGACGGTATCCTCAGAGATCAGCGGCAGACTGCCGGGCGAAAGCACCAGATCACCGTTGTGGCAGTAAGGACAGCGGAAATTGCAGCCGCCGAAAAAAACGGTACACGCAAGATAGCCGGGATAATCTAAAAGTGTTGTTTTTTGAAAACCATATATTTCAAGCATAATAACCTCACATAATAATCATGATCGTGTATAAAAAAACGATTCTATCTGATTATAGATTATGGCACAGACAGAGCGGAAAGTGAAGATTAAATTGACAAAATGAAGAAAATTATGTATACTTATATTTCCGAGCAGCTGGGGTGGCAGCGGTACCCTGTACTAGCAATCCGCTATAGCTAGAGTGATATTCTGCCTCGGGTCTTAGATGCTAAGGCAGCCCTTTGTAAGTGGCGTTGACGTTTGGGTCTTACGCAACGGAAATCTGTGAACCGTGTCAGGTCAGGAATGAAGCAGCACTAAGCAGAACCTTTCGTGTGCCGTGAGGGTGCCTGGACTGAGTTAACTGCAAAGGTAACGTTTGGCATCGGGATTCAAAGCAGAATGCTCGGATTTTAATGCCAATTATTAGAAAAGTTCCATTTTGGAGGGACAAGCATGGTAAAAAAAATAAGAGATATTCTCTATGAATTATGTAATTATTTAGAACTGATCATGGCAATCGTGGTAGTTGCCGGAATCGTCATTGCAGCATTGGGACTGCGGGAAGAATTTATCCTGTTCTGGTCGCAGAGGGGTCATACCGGAGCATTTTATGTGTTCTTAGATGCGATCTTTGAGATCGTCATCAGTATCGAGTTTTTAAAAATGCTCTGTCAGCCGAGCGCCGATACGGTTTTAGAAGTGTTGATCTTCCTTGTATCCAGACATATGATCATTGGAGATACTTCCGCATTTGAAGATTTTGTATCAATTGTCAGCATAGCATTGCTTTTTGCAATTAAAAAATACATTCAGATCCCGCCGGAATCGGGAAAACGAAAGAGTATTTTTACAACATGCAGGGATGAGATAGGGGATGAAAAATCCGATGGAAAAGAATAGAGAAAAATATATGCGCGCAGCTATACGGGAAGCAAAAAAGGCATATGCCTTAGACGAGGTTCCGATTGGCTGCGTGATTGTGTATCAGGACAAAATCATAGCAAGAGGTTACAATCGGCGTAATACCGACAAAAATACGGTTGCCCATGCAGAGATGTCAGCCATAAAAAAAGCGAGTAAGAAGTTAGGCGACTGGCGTTTGGAGGGCTGTACGATGTATGTAACTTTAGAACCGTGCCAGATGTGTGCGGGAGCCATTGTACAGGCGAGGATTGACGAAGTGGTTATAGGCAGCATGAACCCGAAAGCAGGATGTGCAGGATCGGTATTAAATCTTTTGGATATCCCGGCATTTAATCATCAGGTCCGCATCACAAAGGGCGTTTTAGAAGAGGAATGTTCGCAGATGTTAAGCGGATTTTTTAAAGAACTGAGGGAAAAGAAGAAGAAAAACAAAGAAATTGTATAAAAATGTAATTTTATAATCAAAAACTGAATGAAAAAATGGAAATTATGTAAAAAATAAGTTATAATATCGTATATAAAAAAAGAAGTCAGAACATATGAAGAATGTAGAACAGAAAAACAGTAATGGAGGTACGGTTATGGGGGAAAAAACATATCCGGTAACTGTGGAGCAGCTTCAAGGGGGAATTGAATTATTGCGCCCATGTATGGATGACTATTTATATGTATACGATTTTAAAAATGATTATTATTATATTTCCTCCCATGCATTGGATAGATTCTGTCTGCCGGCAAACAGTTTTCATGATGTGAGTAAGACACATGAAAAATTTGTGCATCCGGCGGATTTAAAGATGCTTCAAAAAGACCTTTCTGAGATGAAAGAGGGCATCAAGCATTTCCATAATCTTCAGTATCGGTGGTTAGGACTGGATGGACAGCCAATCTGGATCAACTGTCGCGGACGGACAGTGAATGATGAGAATGGAAACCCGATGTGCATGGTGGGATGTATCAATGAGATCGGTGCGAAACAGAAAGCCGATAATGTCAGCGGTCTGTTAGGAGAAATTGCTTTACAGGATTATTTGTATACAACAGGAAAAGTGTTCCCGGAGGGATTTATTCTGCGTATCGGTATTGACGATTTTAAAGACATCAATGAAAATCTGGGTATCGAATACGGCGATATGATCATCCACGAGACGGCAAACTGTATTGCAAGATGTGTCAAGCCGGGACAGCAGATTTACCGTATTGTGGCAGATGAGTTCATCATCGTAGATTTTCTTGGAGGAAATACAGATGAGGCGAAGAAGCTGTATAAGAAGATTCGTTTAGAGATAGACAAGTATATTGAGAAAAATCACTATGAGGCCGTTTATACCATTTCTGCAGGTCTGCTAGAGAGCAAAGATGTGGCAGATAGTTCATTTCAGAACTTAATGAAGCTGTCAGAGTTTGCACTAAGTGAGGCAAAGCGTGATGGCAAGAACCGATGTACAACATTCTGTACGGAAGACTACGAGAAGTTTCTTAGAAAAAAAGAACTGATCCGTGATATGAGGCGTGCTGTATACAATGATTTCAGCGGATTTGAGACCTATTTTCAGCCGATCGTGGATGCAAGTAGCAGCCGGCTGATCGTAGCCGAGACATTATTACGTTTTCATTCAGAAAAAATGGGACTGGTTTCTCCGGTGGAATTTATCCCGCTGTTAGAGGAGACAGGTCTGATCATACCGGTTGGAAAATGGGTACTGCATCAGGCATTATCCGTATGCCGTGAGGTTCATAAATATATGCCTGATTTTAAGATCAGTGTGAATGTATCCTACATACAGGTTATGAAGAGTCCGATTTTAACAGAGATTCTTACAAGCGTAAAAGAATACGGTCTGAAACCGGAAGATGTCATTGTGGAGCTGACAGAGAGTGGTTTCTTAGAATCAAATTACCGTTGTATGGATTTATGGAACCGTTTAAGGAAGCATGGAGTGATGTTGGCACTGGATGATTTTGGAACAGGTTACTCGAACTTCCACTATCTGTATGATTTAAGTCCGAATATCATTAAGATCGACCGGACTTTTACGGTCAGGGCGTTGAACAATGAATACGAATACAATCTGCTTCGTCATATCATTGAGATGATTCGTGGTATCAACTTAAATCTCTGTATTGAGGGGGTTGAGACAGAGGAGGAGTTAGAAAGTATCAACCGCCTGAAACCGGATTATATACAGGGCTACTATTTTGGAAAGCCTTGCCCATACGAGCAGTTCTATGAGCAGTTTGTAAAACCGGAGGCAGAGAAAGAGAAATAGGGGAAGTTCATGTGTTTATGTGAGAGTGAGCTGTTGGTTCGATTTTGGAGTATGAATAACAAAGAATAAAAGATCAGAAGAATAAAAAAGGAGTCCTGCTCTATAACGTTCCGTTATGAGCAGGACTCCTTTTTTAGCGGAGACGGCGGGATTCGAACCCGCGTGCCCGAAAGGGGCAAACGCATTTCGAGTGCGCCTCGTTATGACCACTTCGATACGTCTCCATGTTTTTTTGTTTGTTGTGCGCGTATTCGCAACTTGCGTTGCTCATTCGCGGGCTTCGCCCTATAGTGACAAACTTACAGAATACTGCTTACATGCAAGCATGACGCAGTATCCTGTAAGTCTGTCACTGCACGGCTCATTGCCAACGCGTACATTATACCACATTTTAGGGGGTTTGCAAGGAGAAGTTGTCGGGTAGATATTGTTATGAGTGAAAAAATATATTATAATAACTATGATTGTGTATAATAAAATAAATAAAACTGAACCAGCAGAATGTGTGAAGGGATGTGTGTGCATGAAAAGGATAGGAATGTTAACAAGTGGCGGAGACTGCCAGGCTTTAAATGCAGCTATGCGCGGAGTGGTCAAAGGGCTGTGTGAAAGCTGTGAGCAGCTTGAGATTTATGGTTTTTTAGATGGATATAAAGGTTTGATCTATGGAAATTACCGTCTTTTGACAGGAGCGGATTTTTCGGGAATTCTGACAAAAGGTGGAACGATCTTAGGTTCTTCCCGCCAGCCGTTCAAGCAGATGCGGGTGCCGGATGAAAACGGTCTGGATAAAGTAGAAGCGATGAAGCACACTTATCATAAGCTGAATTTGGACTGCCTTGTGATCTTAGGCGGAAACGGAACCCAGAAGACAGCGAACCTTTTAAGAGAAGAAGGACTGAATGTGGTACATCTTCCAAAGACCATTGACAATGATATCTATGGAACAGATGTGACCTTTGGATTCCAGAGTGCGATCAATATTGCAACAGAGGCAATTGACTGCATCCATACGACAGCAGCTTCCCACAATCGTATTTTTATCGTAGAAGTCATGGGACATAAGGTGGGCTGGCTGACCCTTTATGCAGGCGTGGCAAGTGGAGCAGATATCATACTCCTTCCGGAGATTCCATACGACATCGATAGTGTCTTAGGAGCGATCGAAAAAAGAAGTAAAGCCGGAAAAGGATTTACGATCTTAGCAGTTGCAGAAGGTGCCATTTCAAAAGAAGATGCGAAGCTGAGTAAAAAAGAATATAAAGAAAAATTGAAAAACTACAAATTCCCATCCGTATCCTATGAATTAGCAGATATGATAGAGAAAAAAAGCGGAGCAGAAGTGCGGGTAGTAGTACCGGGACACACACAAAGAGGCGGAAGTCCGTGTCCGTATGACCGCGTTCTTTGCAGCCGTCTGGGTGCGGCAGCAGCACAGGCGATCATGGATGAGGATTATGGCAACATGATCGCGATGGTCAACGGCAAGACAAAGCGGGTACCGTTAGGAGACGTTGCCGGAAAATTAAAGAGCGTAGATCCGGAATGCCAGATGATCAAAGAAGCCAAGAGTATGGGCATCAGCTTTGGTGATTAATGAGTGCACGGATTTAGGTGTCAGAAATGTATTTTTATATATATAGTTGAAATGATTGCACAAAGGAATATGAAAAGTTTCTTTTTGTGCAATGGAAATGAAACTCAGGAAATCATGAAACCCACTGGTGCACATGATTTCTGTTTTCGGAGGTTCATTGGAATGTTCTGCACAAGGAAACTTGGAATATTGCTTTGTGCAAGCAGTCGATAGATTTTGAAAATATAGTTCGGACCCGGGGATTTTGAAAAGGGAAAGAATAGAAGTGAGGATTTCAAATGTCTTATACGGCATTATACCGAAAGTTCCGACCTCAGGAATTTGAGGATGTAAAGGGACAGGAACACATTGTAACAACGTTAAAAAATCAAATAAAAGCGGACAGGATCGGACATGCATATCTCTTTTGCGGAACGCGGGGAACCGGTAAGACGACGGCAGCCAAGATTTTTGCAAAAGCAGTGAACTGCGAACATCCGGTAGATGGAAGTCCGTGTGGGACCTGTGAAGCCTGCCGTGCCATCGCGGCAGGCAATTCCATGAATGTCATAGAGATCGATGCGGCATCGAATAACGGAGTGGAAAACATCCGGCAGATCCGTGAAGAAGTGGAATATGCACCGACTGAAGGAAAATATAAAGTGTATATTATCGACGAAGTGCATATGCTATCGATAGGAGCTTTTAATGCGTTATTAAAAACCTTGGAAGAACCGCCATCTTATGTTATATTTATTCTGGCAACGACAGAGGTACATAAGATACCGATCACGATATTGTCGCGCTGTCAGAGATATGACTTTCACAGGATTTCCATAGAGACCATTTCTGCAAGGCTGACAGAACTCTTAGAAAAAGAAAACGTAACAGCCGAGGAGCGGGCAGTCCGCTATATTGCGAAAGCGGCAGACGGTTCTATGCGAGATGCGTTGAGTCTGTTAGACCAGTGTATCGCATTTTATTTAGGCGAAGAACTGACCTATGAACATGTCTTAGAAGTGCTAGGAGCAGTTGACACCGAAGTATTCAGCAGCCTGCTAAGGCGGATACTGGGGCAGGATATCGTCGGGGCGATTGAACAACTGGAAGAGATTATCATTCAGGGAAGGGAACTCGGACAGTTCGTAACAGATTTCACATGGTATTTAAGAAACCTGTTGTTAGTACAAAGCTCGGACGATATGGAAGAAGTCTTAGATATGTCTGCGGAAAATCTTGCGCTTTTAAAAGAAGAAGCAAAGATGGTAGAAGATGAGACACTGTTTCGCTATATCCGTATATTTTCGGAGCTGTCAAATCAGGTAAAGTATTCCAGCCAGAAGCGGATATTGATAGAGATCGCCTTAATAAAACTATGCAGACCGCAGATGGAGCGGGATGAAGCATCCGTTTTAGAGAGGATCAGCAGAATCGAAAAGACGTTAGAAGAAGGAATCCCGGTGGCATCAGTACCGACACAAAGCAGCAGTGCAGCGGCAGGACAGCCGGAAGCAAAGCCCATAAAAAAAGAACTGCCAAAGGCGATACCGGAAGATGTACAGCAGGCAGTAGCAGCGTGGAACTCCATTTTGCAGGAACTTCCGGGACTGATGAAGGGATATTTAAAGTCCGCAAGGCTGACCCTTGGCGGAGACAACGTACTGATGGTTGTATTAGAGGATGAGATGGCAGCATCTTATCTGAATATGGAAGAACATAAAAAAGAGTTAGAAGATGCCATCGCAAGACGGGTAGAGAGTCAGGTCGATGTCAGGATACAGTTAAACGAGACAAATCGTCCGTTTGAAGAAACTTATGTGGATTTAAAAGATGTGATCCACATGGATATTACCATAGAAGATGAATAAAAACAGGAGGAAATGAAAATGGCTAAGAGAGGTGGATTCCCGGGAGGAATGCCGGGAAACATGAACAATATCATGAAACAGGCACAGAAGATGCAAAAACAGATGGAGGAAGCAACCAAGGAGCTTCAGGAAAAAGAGGTAACATCCAGTGCCGGCGGCGGAGTTGTAGAAGTAACCGTTTCCGGAAACCGTGAGGTAACAAAAGTAAAGATCGATCCGGAGGCAGTAGATCCGGATGATGTAGAAATGTTAGAGGATCTGATCATGGCAGCAACCAACGAGGCGCTTCGCCAGATCGAGGAGATTTCTGCACAGTCCATGTCAAAGATTACAGGCGGACTTGGCGGAATGGGAGGCGGCTTCCCGTTTTAAGCCGTTAAGGAGCAGTCATGGATTACTACAGCAGTCAAATTAATAAATTAGTAGAGCAGCTATCCAATCTGCCGGGTATTGGAGCGAAATCCGCACAGCGTCTGGCATTTCATATCCTGAACATGCCGTTAGAGAATGTAAAAGAATTGTCCGCTTCTATTTTAGAAGCAAAGGAAAATGTGCGTTACTGCAAAGAATGTTTTACACTTACGGATCAGGAGGTTTGCCCGATCTGCAGCAATCCGAAGCGGAATAAACAGCAGATCATGGTCGTGGAAAATACCAGAGATTTGGCAGCTTATGAAAAAACCGGAAAATACGAGGGAGTTTATCATGTCCTGCATGGAGCAATTTCTCCAATGCTTGGAATCGGTCCCAATGACATCCGGTTAAAAGAACTGATGCAAAGGTTGCAGAATCATGTCGAAGAGGTTATAATAGCAACGAATTCCAGTTTAGAGGGCGAGACAACCGCCATGTATATCAGTAAGCTCATCAAGCCGACCGGGATCAAGGTGTCGCGGATCGCAAGCGGCGTTCCGGTAGGAGGAGATTTAGAATATATTGATGAAGTTACCCTGCTTAGGGCTTTAGAGGGCAGAGTCCTATTATAACAGGGTTAGAAAGAGGAGAAAATAATGAACACACTAGAATTGCAGAAACAGGCAAATGAAATACGAAAAGGTATCATCGCTGCCGTGCACAGTGCAAAATCGGGTCATCCGGGCGGTTCTCTTTCCGCAGCGGACATCTTTACCTATCTCTATTTTGAAGAGATGAACATTGATCCGAAAAATCCGAAAATGGAGGACAGAGACCGTTTCGTACTGTCAAAAGGACATGTAGCACCGGGACTCTATGCAACACTGGCACACCGCGGATATTTTCCGGTAGAAGATCTGACAACACTTCGTCATGTGGGTTCCTACTTACAGGGACATCCTGATATGAAACATATTCCGGGTGTGGATATGTCAAGCGGTTCTTTAGGACAGGGTCTTTCTGCGGCAGTAGGAATGGCACTTGCCGGAAAAATGGATGAAAAAGATTACCGGGTATATGCTTTGTGCGGTGATGGTGAGATTCAGGAAGGACAGATCTGGGAAGCTGCCATGTTTGCAGGCTACCGGAAACTGGACAACCTTGTTGTGATCGTAGATTTAAACGGTTTACAGATCGACGGAGCAATTTCCGAAATCTGTGATCCGGAACCGTTAGATAAGAAATTTGAGGCATTCCGTTTCCATACGATTACCATTGATGGAAATGATTTTGAACAGATTGCAAAGGCATTTGAAGAAGCCCGTGCAACGAAAGGAATGCCAACAGCAATCATTGCAAAGACCGTAAAAGGAAAAGGCGTGTCCTTTATGGAAAATGCTGTGAACTGGCATGGTGTTGCACCAAACGATGAGCAGTTTGAAATAGCAATGCGGGAGTTAGAGAAAGCAGGTGAAGCATTATGTCAGAAGTAAAAAAAGTAGCAACAAGAGTAGGATATGCAGAAGCACTAGTAGAACTTGGAAAAGAGCATGAGGAAGTCGTTGTATTAGATGCAGACTTAGCAGCGGCAACCCAGACCAAAGTTTTCCGTGAACAGTTCCCGGAGCGGCATATCGACTGTGGAATTGCAGAAGCAAACATGACAGGAATCGCGGCAGGACTTTCTACCTGTGGAAAAGTACCGTTTATGAGCTCCTTTGCAATGTTTGCAGCAGGACGTGCTTTCGAGCAGGTGCGTAACTCCATCGGATATCCGCATCTGAATGTAAAGATCGGTGCGACACATGCGGGAATCTCCGTAGGAGAGGACGGAGCAACCCATCAGTGTAACGAGGATATTGCATTGATGCGTACTATTCCGGGCATGGTAGTGATCAATCCGTGCGATAGTGTAGAAGCAAAGGCAGCAGTAAAAGCAGCTTATGAGCACAACGGTCCGGTATATCTTCGTTTTGGACGATTGGCAATTCCGGTGATCAATGACGAAGAGAATTATCATTTTGAGCTTGGAAAAGGAATTGTCTTAAAAGAAGGAACAGACGTTACGATCATAGCAACAGGTCTTTGTGTCAATGAGAGTATGGAGGCAGCAAAGATGTTAGAAGCAGACGGGATCAGTGCAGAGGTCATCAACATCCATACCATTAAGCCATTGGATGAAGAATTGGTAGTTTCTTCTGCAAAGAAAACCGGAAAAGTCGTAACGGTAGAAGAACATTCCGTGATCGGTGGACTTGGAAGTGCAGTTGCAGATGTGCTGTCAGAAAAAGAGCCGACAAGAATGATAAAAATCGGAATTAACGATGTATTCGGAGAATCCGGTCCGGCAGTAGAGTTGATCAAAAAATACGGACTGGATGCAGAAAGCATCTACAAAAAAGTAAAAGCATTTACAAAATAAATGAAATATGGAAAAAAACATGGGACTGTCTTGTAAAAGGGGCAGTCTTTTTGTATGATCCTGCCGAAAGAAAATTTTTTACTCCGACACAAGCTGTCAAAAACTGAAAAAGGAATATGCTATGATACCCCTAACAATACTGCCACAGGCAAAGGGGGTCACCATGATAGAGATCATACAGGATGGACAAGCGACACCAAGGATAAAGCTTCCAAGAAACTTAAGACAAATTGGTAATCCGAGTGGAGAACATAAAATCTATGTGGAAGACTTTGTGTATACCTTTTTGCATCCGAGCAGCAGGGAAGAAGCAGGGAATCCGAAAGTTGCAATCATTGTGGGAACGCAGGAAGAAGAGCATGGTACGCAATACTATTTCGTAAGAGGTGCTTTTTACATAGATGATATGACATTTGAAAAAGGGCTGCCGCAGTTTAGCGAGGAGCACTGGGGATTTGCCTATAAGCAGATGAAAGAGTATTTTGACGATGAAGACCCGGATAAGGCATTGCAGATCTTAGGCTGGGCGTTCGTCACGGGAGGCATGCCGGCAAGACTGACGAGCGATATGGAGCGGGTGCACCGGATGAATTTCAAAGAGCCGCACTCGCTGTTGCTGTTGTTAGATGATGTGGAGCGTGAAGAGAATTTTTATGTCTATGAAAAGGGCAGTCTGCGGAAAAAAGAAGGCTATTATATTTTTTATGAGCAGAATCCGAAAATGCAGGAATATATGGTGCAGTATAAAGAGGCAAAAAATCCTGCAGGAGTGACGGAAACAGTGCTTGATGAGCCGACCGGAAGCTATCGGGAACGGATCGCCACACAGGCAAGGCCGGGCAGGGGACGCTGGAGCATGGTAGGCTATGCAGCCTGTGCCGTGCTGGTGTTAAGTACGCTGGTGATGGGCGTTAACAGTATCGGAAGCTATGAAAAGATCAACGAGCTTCAGGAGGCGGTCTCTTTGATCGCAGGAAACTTCACACAAAACGAAGCAAAGCAGGCAAAGGATAACGACAAGACGATCGTTACGACCGTGGATGGAAAAGTGGAGCCGTTAGAAGACACTGCGAAGGAAGATACTGCCAGGGACAATCAATCCAAGGACAAGTCCGAAACAGACAAGAAAAAAGCCAAAGACGGTGAAAACAGCGAAAACAAACAGGACGTGGCGCAGAACGATAAAAAAGAAAGTCAAAATGCCGGGGAATCTTCTGAGCAATCTTCTGAGGAAGTGCAGGAAACCGCAGCACAGCCACAGAGTGAAGCTGAAAAGATACTTGCACAGGGCTATTATATCGTACAGAGCGGAGATTCTTTAGAATCCATCAGTACAAAAATTTATGGCAATAAATCCAGAGTGGAGCGTATCAAGGAATTAAATCAGATTGAAAATGCAGATACAATTTTTGCGGGTCAGAAATTAAATCTGCCTTAATGAGAAAAATTAGTGTCATGCAAACCGATATTTGTTATAATGGACAGGAATACAAAAAGAGGTGACATGATACATGGCAGAAATTAGAAGACAGCCATTCCAAACGGTAAAAGTAGATATAGAGGAAATGGATAGGAAAATCAGAGAACACAGGATTCGGATGCTCAAAAGGGCCGGCATCGTATTAGGAATCCTGATATTGCTCTGGTTTTTGCTATATATATATCATCAGGTGCGGACCTATGACAGTCATGAGGCAAAAGTAACAGAGGACAGGCAGGACAGTGCAGCGAATACCTATCTGGAGTTTCAGGGCAATATTTTGAAGTACAGCAATGACGGAGCATTTTACACCGATACTTCCAACGAGCTGATATGGAACCAGAGCTATGAAATGAGCGATCCGGTTGTGGTGATGTCCGCGAAGTATGCCGCCATCGGAGATGAAAAGGGAACGTTAGTCTATATTTTTGACAAGGATGGACTCTGCGGAAAGATCGAGACAACCAAGCCGATCGTGCGTGTAAAGATAGCAGAGCAGGGAACGGTAGCTCTTCTCTTAGAAGAAAACGGTGTCTCCTATCTGAAACTTTGTGATAAGGCTGGGAAAACGCTTGCAGAGGGCGAGCTTCATGTGGAAAACAGCGGTTATCCAATGGATATTGCCTTATCGAAGGATGGAAAACGGTTTGCGGTGTCCATGTTGAACATCAGTGATGGAACGATTAAGAGCAGCATTGCTTTTTACAATTTTGATTCCGCAGGCGAAAAGAAGATCGATCATGTGGTAGGAACTAAAAAATATTCCGATATCATTATTCCACAGATTGAGTTTTTGGGAAATGACAAGCTGATCGCCGTCAGCGACCAGAAACTGATGCTGTTAGAGGTGTCCGGAAAACCGCAGGAGAAAAAGAGCATTAAATATGGAAGCCGTTTAAGGACCATTTTCTATAATGGAAAATATATCGGGCTGATCTTAGATAATGAGAGCAGCAGTAAAGAAGAAAAAAACGATGTGTACTGTATGCAGATTTATGACAACAGGGGAGCGCTTGTGAAAGAAAAAACATTCTCAAGAACTTACCGGAAGGCAGAGTTTTTAAATAATAACGAAGTGTGTCTTTTGAATGATAACGAATGTACGATATTTACGCTGCGTGGCGTGGAAAAATACCACGAAGCCTGGGATAAGAGCATTTATAAAGTGCTTCCGGGCAGAACAGCAAGCCGTTATACCTTTATCTTAGATGGAGAAACGGTACAGGCAAAATTGAAATAAAAGAGGTTAAACTATGAATTGGCTTTTGGTAGTCGTCCTGGTCATACTCGCAGGACATACGATCAAGGGATACCGCCGCGGATTGCTGCGGGTATTGTTTTCCGTGGCATCCCTGTTAATTACGGTACTTTTTGTGGCATGGGCAACGCCGTATGTCAGCAATTTTTTAAAAGAGAATACGAAAATTTATCAAAAAGTTGAAACAGAGTGCGAACAGAAAGTCCGAAAGGACACGAAAGAGCAGATTGTCCAAAAAGAGGAAAAGAGTACCGGACTTTTAGAGGAGTACGGCATCCGGCTTCCGAAATCCATCGAAGAAAAATTATTTGGCAACGTAGAAAAGGGTGCCGATGGCGTGCTTGAAACCAGTGGAGTCTATAAAGCAATGGCAGAGCCGTTAGCACAGTTAGCAGTCGATGGCATTGCATTTTTTGTTTCGCTGATCGTATGTGCGATCATACTGCATCTGATCGGTGGGGTACTGGATATCGCATCAGAACTTCCGGTAATAAAGGGAATCAATCAGGTGTTAGGTTTAGGAGCGGGATTGTTGTATGGTTTGCTGCTTGTCTGGCTGTTCTTCTATTTTGTCGCGGTGATGCAGGCATTTCCGTTTGGACAGAGTCTGTTGGCGATGATACAGCAGAGTGAGTTCTTAACAGCACTGTATGAGGATAATATGGTTGCTTATGTAGTGCAGTATGTATTGTAGGATGTACTATGGGGTAAGGACTATGGTATTCTAACTGCGTGCTCTAATCTTTCGGCGGCGTGAACCCCTCCGCCTGCGGGTCTTTCATATCCTGTATCCGGAGCCATATCTTGCTGTCCCCCTTTTTTGCTGTAGCCGGTATGTCCCATATAGCCGATGACATCGCCGGCAGTCACAACGCTGCCTTCTTTCAGCCCTTCTGAAAAGGGGAATTCTGGCGTAAATGGGCGTAGTAATAGTAGCGCCTTTTATCAAAACTGCGGATGCTGATACGCCAGCCGTATATGCTTCTAAAAAATAGTCATGGTTTTTCAGATCCTTTGTGAGTTTTTTCATGGCGTTGTCCTTAAATAAATTCATAACAGTATATGATAAAAGATACGAAAATAGGAGTAAAAGGAATGGAAGTGTGGAAAAAGAGTCCACTGTTTCACGGAATGACCGAACAGAAAATAGAAGAAATTCTGATGCAGGAGCAGTGCAGAAGGAAAAAATACGAAAAAGGGACATTTGTCTTTTTAGAGGGGGACGTACCTAAGAGTCTGTTTCTTCTGATACAGGGCAAGGTTACGATCTCGCAAAGCACCATGTCCGGCAGACGGATCCTTTTGACGGATATCACACGTTCCGGAGATCTGTTTGGGGAAGTCTATTTATTTATCGGAAAAGAAGCCTACGATATGGATGCACAGGCAGTCGAAGATTCAGAGGTGCTTGAGATCGCGGGCGAGATCCCAAGAGTGCTCTGGCAGAATATGTTAGAGATTTTTGCAAAAAAGGCATATCTGATGAATCAGAAGGTAAAGGTCTTAGGCTGTGCCAGTATCCGTGAAAAGATCGTGCGTTATCTGTTTGAAAGAAAAAATACCGACGGAACGATCCGTGGAAATCTGGTGCGTGAAGAGATGGCAGAATATATGAATGTGACCAGGCCATCTCTGTCGCGGGAACTCGGAAGTATGCAAAAAGAAGGAATCCTTGAGATACAGGGAAGAGATATTAGGATCGCAGACTGGGAAAAATTTGAAATGTATTTATAAAAATCCGTAACATATGTTACGGATTTTTTTGTTGTATCGTGCTATGATAATCGCACAGAAACAAAAAAACAGTTTATCAAATATAAAGGAGTTACAGATATGGTAAGAAGAATTGTAGAAATTAACGAAGAACTTTGTAATGGATGTGGTGCCTGTGCATCCGCATGTCATGAGGGCGCGATTGCAATGATCGATGGAAAAGCAAGACTGATCAAGGACGATTACTGTGATGGTTTAGGAGACTGCCTTCCTGCCTGTCCGACCAATGCGATCTCCATTATCGAGCGTGAGGCAGAAGCTTATGATGAGGCAGCCGTAAAAGCAAGAATGGAAGAGAGAAAAAAAGCAGAACACAACCATTCTCATTCCCATGCACATGGTCATGAAGGACATGTATGTCCGGGCGGTGCGGCAAAAACGTTCCACAGAGCAGAGCATGAGAGCAGCACATCCGTGGCACCGCAGAAGGCAGAGAGCCGTCTTGCGCAGTGGCCGGTCCAGATTAAGTTAGTTCCGATCCATGCACCGTATTTTGACGGAGCAAACCTTTTGATCTCAGCAGACTGTGCGGCATATGCCTATGCATCCTTCCATGAGGATTATATGAAAAATCATGTGACACTGATGGGATGTCCGAAATTAGATGATGTAGATTATTCCGAAAAACTGACAGAGATCCTTAAGAACAATAACATTAAGAGCGTAAAGATCGTCCGCATGGAAGTGCCATGCTGCGGCGGTATTGAACACGCAGCAGTTACAGCACTGAAAAACAGCGGAAAGATGATCCCGTGGCAGGTAGTGACACTGACCTGTGATGGAAGAGTCAAGGAGGACTAGTCCAAAAGCAGGGGTGTGTCAGTACACTAGCATATAAACATTTCTAAGACAAAGACTACCACACAGGCAATGACAGCCACCTGAAAAAGGCTGCCACCAAACCATGCGATCAGGATAGCGGCAATAAAAGCAGCCAATGCGGAAGCAGTACTGCCTGTCGCATCCAGTATCGCAGGGAAAGTCATCACAGCAAGGGTTACATAGGGAACATAATATAAGAAAGAACGGATAAAACGGTTCTTAATTTCCCTGCGGATCAAAGTCAGTGGCAGAACACGGATCAGATAGGTTACAATTCCCATAACTAAAATATAGATATAAACATTATGCTGCATGTTCATCGTCCTCCTTTATCGGAAACAGGATAGCGGCAAGAGCAGAAATGGCAACCGTCAGGATGATCGTACGGATGCCGGAGCTGATACCGGAAATGACAGGCAGATTGGCAAAAGCAAAGCTGGCTGCCATGGATACTGCGACCACGCCTGCCACAATTTTACTTTTTCTTGCAGGTGGGATAATGATGGCGATGAACATACCATATAGTCCGACGCTTAAGGCGCTTACCACATTTGCAGGGAGGATATTTCCCATCAATACGCCAAGGTAGGTACCGACAGACCATCCCGGAACAGCGATGGCAATGGCACCAAATGTATAATAAGGGTTCAAACGTCCCGGAACGGAGATCGAGATTCCAAAAATCTCATCCGTTACATCATAACCGATCAAAAGCCGCTGCCACAGCGGAGTGTCCGGTGAAAGTTTCTGGCTGAGAGCACATGACATCAGCAGATATCTGGCATTTGCCACAAATTCCATAATGGCAATTTCAAGATATCCGGCCCCTGCGGCGATCAGTGTAAAGCCTGCGAATTCTCCGGCAGAAGCATTTAAAGTAAAGCTGGCGAGCATTGCCTGTAATGCGGTAAGCCCGGCGTTTTTTGCAGTGATCCCAAGTGTAAAAGACACGGCGAAATAGCCAAGTGCAATTGGAATCCCGTCTTTGAGACCTTTTTGAAACCAGGTCCGGTTATCTAAGGACATGAAAAATCCCTCCTAATGACAAAATTTTCATATCTATTTTAGTAAACTTTCGGTCATTCGTCTAGGGGAAAGTGTCAGAATTACAGGAAATGTCAGAATCCCTTGAAATCCCTTGCCTAATTCTCTGATTGTGGTAAAATGACATTATAAAATTGGTATAAACAGCGCGAAACGATAAAAATAAAAAAACTATTGATGAAAGAGGTCTAAATGGACAACAAAGAGAGACTAAGGAAATGGCTCTGGCTTGGGTTAGACGAGACAACTGCAAAGAAATATCAGAGAAAAATTTCTGCAGAAAATGTCAGGATCGTCCGTAACGAAAGTGTTGCGATAGCCGGGATCGGAGCATTGTATACAATCTGTATGTTGGCGTTATCCCGCGTATATGGAAAAAGTGTGATCTGCATTATCGGAGCAATATTGATGTTTTGCATTTTTCTCTATACACAGAACTTAGTGAAAAAGCAGGATGAAATATCGAAGAAAGAGGCACGCATCAGTATCAGCAGTTTTATGATCTGTGCTTATGTAGTATCGATCTATGTAGGTACGTTTGGTTCCGGAAATGAGCTGGCAGTTACGATCGTCAGCCTGTTTGTATTTTTGCCAACGAACTTTGATCTTCTGCCAATCTATAATCTGTATGTGACCATCATTGCTTTAGCGGTGTTCTTTGTCAGCAGTTATATCAGCAAGACACCGGACAAATTTGCTTATGATGTGATGGATGGGATCTTAGCAGCGGTCATCGGCAATTTTGCGGCATTTGAACGTGCAAAGATCAAGTGGGAGAGCGTAAAAGTACATGAGCAGTTAGAAGAGGAACGCGACGTAGATATGCTGACGGGGATCTGGAACCGCCGCGCATTTGAACGTGAGGTCGATTATCTGATAAATTCCGGTACGATTAAAAACATGGTCGTCATTATGGTGGACTTAGACAAGTTCAAACGTATTAATGATGGATATGGACATGAAACCGGTGATGCCTACTTAAAGCATTTTTGTAACCTGATCAGTGAATATACGGAAAAGAACACGATCGTAGGAAGACGTTCGGGAGATGAGTTCTTTATCTTCAGCTATAACTTCCGGGAACTGTCACAGGTGGAACACAATGTTGCAGCTTTCTATGAGAAGTTAGCAAAGAATCCGATCCTGCTGCCGGATGGAACAGAGAGGGTCATCGGAGTATCTTCCGGTGTAGTGTGGACCGTGGATATGAATCATGATTGGCGGGAAATCCTCTGTGCCGCAGATGAATCGCTGTATTATGTAAAAGAGCATGGAAGAAACAGCTATACGATACAGGAATATATTCCAAAGTGACAGCAGGCAATGTAGCAGTAAAACATAAAAAAGGATGCCTTAGTATGGAAGATGACTAAGACATCCTTTTTACGTTGTGCATGTGTTGGGGCACATGCATGGTTTGGAGAAATAGAAGTATGAAATTAATCATACATCGATATATTATATTTACATTTACGGTAAAGTTTCCATACGATAAGAACCGGTATACTTAGGAGCATTAAAACACACGGAACCCCGCCAACAATTGCCATAAATATAAAAATCAAGGTATTAAGCATTTTGAGTATGCCTCCTTTCATCTTCCCTACTATAGCAGAGAAAATGCAAAATAAGTAAAAAGTAAAGGATTCCTTAACACAATTTTGTCACATGTTCAGATAACGTTAAGATTTTAACAAAAGGACTTGCTCAACTGATTTTTCCATATTACATTACAGGCATAACAGGAAGGGGTGTGCCGGAATATGGATATTGTAGGAATCATTGGAATCATTATTGTGGCAGCGGGAATGATCTATGCCACCTATGACTCTTATTTTTAAAATGAAGATATTGGGTAATACAAAGAAAGATGTACAAAGATAAAGGCTGTACATATGGAAACAGAATGAAGAAGATGAAAGAGGATGAAAGAGGATGAGCGGAATACTATTCCGACTCATCCTCTTTCATTCTGTATCCAACGCCAAGTTCCGTAAAGATATAGGTTGGCTCGGCAGGATTGGTCTCTAATTTTCTGCGGATATTTGCCATGTTTACACGCAGGATCTTGTTGTCCGTATCGGTATATGGTCCCCAGACATCCGACATGATCGAAGAATAGGTGACCACTTTGCCGGAGTTTTTCGCAAGGCAGGCAACAATCTTATATTCGATCGGTGTCAGGTGGATCTCCTGTTCATGCAGCAGGATCAGGCGTTTAGAAAAATCAATCGTCAGATCTTTTGCATGATAAGGCTTGATAAACATCGGAGAATCCGTATTCATCTTATTGCTGTGACGTAGGGAGGTACGGATCCTTGCAAGCAGTTCGGAAGTACCAAAAGGTTTGGTGATATAGTCATCTGCACCAAGATCCAGTGCAAGCACCTTTTCCCGTTCAGAGGTTCTTGCGGAAATAACGATGATCGGGCAGCTCGACCACTCTCTGACTTTCTTAATGATATCTACACCGTCAATGTCAGGAAGTCCCAGATCTAAAAGGATGATATCCGGACATTGGGAAGAGATGATCTCGAGTCCTGCTTTGCCGGTATTCGCAGAAAGGACTTTATAATCATGGCTGGTTAAAATCTTACGCATAAAGTTCAAAATATGTGTTTCATCTTCAATAATTAAAACAGAAAATTTAGGATTCATGAATACCCTCCTTTGGAAGTGTGAATGAGAACTCTGCACCGTTTTCGTGATTAAAAGCACAGATCGTTCCGTTGTGTGCCTGAATGATCGTTTTACAGATCGAAAGACCAATGCCCATACCCTTGTGGGAGTCCGAAGAACCGGAAGCGGACTGTCCCTCAAAAAGAGAAGGAATTTTATCTTCATCAAGACCTTTTCCGTAATCGATCACATGAAAGGTTACGGAGTCCGAAGAATCCGTAACAACAAGATCCACCGCCTGTTTGCTTTCGGAATGGATAACGGCATTTTCTAAAAGGTTCATAATGACCTGTTCGATCAAAAGCGGGTCCATCGGGACCATAAGAAAAGCCTCCGGTATCGAAACGTTGATCTTAGCATGAGGGATACGTTTGCGTAACCGCTGTACTGCCTCCGATACGACCTCTTCCACAACCTCAAGAGAGGTGGAGACATGGCTTTCATCGTTCTGTATCCGTGTGACGGTCAGAAGATTTTCTACCATATTTAAAAGCCAGTTCGCATCGTCATTGATCTGTGTGACAAGTTCTGTTTTCTCTTCTTCGGTCAGATGGTTCGAGTTCTCTGTATAAGAAGAAGCGGCTCCGATAATGCTCGTTAAAGGAGTACGCAGATCATGGGAGATCGCCCGCAGGAGATTTGCTTTCATTTTTTCCTTGTCAGCTTCCACTAAGACCTTTTCTCGTTCTGAGATCAGAAGCGCCTGTTTTTTCAAACGGGTGGTGGTGGCACTGGTAATAATGGTGATCGTCAGCATACCGATAAAGGTAACCGGATATCCTGACAGGGTAAAATTTAACTTAAAATAGGGATAAGTAAAAAAATAGTTGATGCTGATGACACAAAAGAGTGCGGCAAAAATACCATATCGGTAGCCATCGGTGTGCCTTGCGATCAGGATCAGCCCTAAAATATAGACCAGTGCAATATTCGGAGAATTGCCCGGGATCACATGCGCAAATAAAAATGCTACAAGTGTGCATACTGCCAGAAAAAAGAATGTAACAAAATAATTATTTTTTTTCAAAACGGAAAATAAATCGTTCATATGTAATAGTCCCCTGATATCAAAAAATGTACTAATTCCCATTATGCCAATCCGTGAAATAAACATCAAGCAGGAGAAGGTTAAGATTTTGTTAAATTTTCAAAAAATGCGGCAGTATTGAAATTTGCAGCGGAATTTAGTATGATAAGGAACAAAAAGGATAGGAATGAACAATAGGATCATAGACGAGGAGGAATAAAAATGAAAATTGGATTTATTGGTTTAGGTAATATGGCAAGTGCCATGATCGGAGGAATCTTAAAAAAAGAACTGTATTCTGCAGAGGACATCATCGGCTCTGACAAATCAGAGGATTCCGTTCAAAAAGCGGCAAAAATATTTGGAATACATACTACAACGGATAATCTCGAAGTGGCACAGGCAGCAGATGTGCTGATCCTTGCAGTAAAACCACAGTTTTTCCCGGAAGTCATTGCAGAGATCAAAGGCGCAGTCCGTGAAGAGACACTGATCATCTCAATCGCACCGGGCAAGACCATGGAATGGATCATGGAGCATTTTGGTAGAGAGTTAAAACTCGTCCGTTGTATGCCAAATACACCGGCACTGGTAGGTGAGGGCTGTACCGGATTCTGCTGTTACAAGTTAGTAAGTGAAGAGGAGCAGGCACAGGCGGCTGCGATCTTAGGCAGCTTTGGCAGAGCATATCAGGTTCCGGAAAATCTTTTAGACACCGTGGTAGGCATCAGCGGAAGTTCTCCGGCATATGTATTTATGTTTATTGAAGCAATGGCAGACGAAGCAGTTGCAGAGGGAATGCCAAGAGCGTTGGCATACGAATTTGCAGCACAGGCAGTCTTAGGAAGTGCTAAGATGGTATTAGAGACCGGAAAACATCCGGGAGAGTTAAAAGACATGGTATGCTCCCCGGCAGGAACAACGATTCAGGCAGTAAAAGTATTAGAGGAGACAGGATTCCGTGCTTCCGTCATGGATGCGGTAGAGGCATGTATTGAGAAATCCAGAAGCATGTAAAGCAGGAAACAGGTAACAGAAAGGGGCAGACAGACTATGGAAAAAGAATTGATTTTCTGGCTCGTATTGATGGTAGTACTCTTAGTAATAGAATTAATTACGGTCGGACTGACCTGCATCTGGTTTGCAGGCGGTGCATTAGCGGCAGTCATCGTATCGGTGGCAGGGGGACCGATTTGGTTACAGGCAGTGGTATTTTTAGCTGTTTCCCTGTTGATGCTGTACTTTACCAGACCGTGGGCGATGAAATATATCCAGCCAAAGAAGGTAAGGACGAATTACGAAGAGGCACTGGGGAAGGATGTGCGGGTCATCGAGCGTGTAGACAATCTCAAAGGTACCGGAAAAGCAATGTATAACGGAATGGAGTGGACGGCACGTTCTGAAAAAGAAGAGGTTACTTTTGAACCGGAGGACTCAGCGGAAGTTACAGGTATTGAGGGCGTGAAGTTAATCTTACGGAAGAAAGAGGAAGTGTAGAAATGAAAATTGTATTTTTAGATGCAAAGACCATAGGAGAAGATCTGGACTTAAGCGGCTATGAACAGCTTGGAGAAGTCGTAAAGTATGGATTTTCCACAAAGGAACAGGCGGCAGAGCGTACAAAAGATGCAGATGTCATCATTCTGAACAAGGTGCCAGTCAACGAAGAGACGATCGGAGGGGCAGAGCATTTGAAGTTAGTCTGCGTCACTGCAACCGGAACCGATAATTTAGACAAAGATTATCTGGAAAAACGTGGGATCGCATGGAGAAATGTGGCAGGCTATTCAACCGAGACAGTGGCACAGCACACCTTTGCACTTTTGTTTTATCTGATGGAACATCTTCCTTATTATGATACCTATGTAAAGAGTGGAAAATATATGGACGATGTACTGTTTACCCATTTTGAAAAAGCATTCCATGAATTGAACGGAAAAACATGGGGAATCATTGGAATGGGAACGATTGGAAGAAGAGTGGCGGACATAGCAGGACTTTTCGGCTGCCACGTCATCTATTACTCCACAACCGGAAAAAATCAGCAGAAAGATTATGAGCGTGCAGATTGGGACACCTTATTGACAAAATCCGATATTATCTCGGTACATGCACCATTGACCGACGCAACATTAGGCTTGATAAATGCGGAGGCTTTTGCTAAAATGAAGCGGTCTGCCATTTTCATTAATGTAGGAAGAGGCCCGATCGTCGTAGAGCAGGATTTATACGAGGCTTTGGAAAATGGGGAAATTGCAGCAGCAGGATTAGATGTGCTCAAAGAAGAACCGATGAGCAAAGAGAATCCGCTTGCAAAGATCAAAGATAGCAACAAACTGTTGATCACACCACACATCGCATGGGCAAGTGTGGAAGCAAGAACCCGCTTAATGAAGATCATAGAGGAGCAGATCAAGGAATTTTTTCATCTGTAGAAATCATAGTGAACAGATAGGATATTCTGCTTTAGAACGTATACAAAAAGAGAAATTTGTATAAGGAAAAAATACAGGAGTTCGCTTTTGCATATGTTCATAAAAAGTGAAAGTTTTTATACTTTTGTGTAAAAGGGAATTAGAACAAAAGAGTGGAGGAATAAAAATGGCAAAATTAGCAGAGCAGCTTGAAAGAAAAGCGTTTAGCGCAGCAATTGACGTTGCACTGAGAAGAATTAATAAGGACAGAGAAAAAGGCTTATTAGAGATTGTGGACCTGACAGAGAAGTTCATGGGAGACAACTTTACCAAAGAGGCATACGAAGGTGCGCGTGCAATGATCAAGAATCCGGATCACAAATGGATGCGTTATGTAAACCGTCTGTTAGATGAGACAGATCCACACGTTGCTAAGATGACAGCATTAAATCTTGGATATCAGGCAGCCTTCTATGGCACAAAAACCATTCGTAAGATGAGAGAAGTACATGACTGCAACATTCCATGGCTGATCTTAATGGACCCAACCAGTGCCTGCAACTTACACTGTACAGGATGCTGGGCAGCCGAGTACGGACATAAATTAAACCTGACATTTGAAGAGCTTGACAGCATTGTAACTCAGGGAAAAGAACTGGGTATTTACTTCTACATGATGACCGGTGGAGAGCCGCTGGTTCGTAAAGCAGATGTTATTAAGCTCTGTGAAAAACATAATGATGTGGCATTCCACTGTTACACAAACGGAACTTTAATAGACCAGGCATTCTGTGATGAAATGAAGAGAGTCGGCAACCTTTCCTTATCTATCAGTTTAGAGGGATTCGAGGACACCAATGACTTCAGACGTGGTGACGGAGTCTATGCAAAGGTACTTCATGCAATGGATCTGTTACATGAGAACGGATTACTGTTCGGTAACTCCGTATGTTATACACGCAAGAACATGGATGCAGTAACATCCGATGAATTCTTTGATCTTCTGATCGAGCACGGAAGCCGTTTCGCATGGTATTTCCATCTGATGCCGGTTGGTATGGATGCTTCACCGGAGCTGATGCCGACAAAAGAGCAGCGTGAATATATCTACCACAGAATCCGTGAGGTTCGTGGAAGAGAAGGCGGAAAAGAAATCTACGTTATGGACTTCCAGAACGATGGAGAGTTCGTTGGAGGATGTATTGCAGGAGGAAGAAACTACTGCCATATCAATCCAAAGGGTGATGTGGAGCCTTGCGTATTCATTCATTATTCAGGAGCAAACATCCGTGAAAAATCATTATTAGAGTGTTTGAAACAGCCGTTATTCATGGCATACAGAGATAACCAACCATTTAACGATAACATGTTAAGACCATGTCCGATGCTTGAAAATCCTGAGATTTTACAGCGTATGGTACATGAGACCGGAGCAAAATCCACAGATATGCAGCAGCCGGAGACGGTAGAGCATCTTTGCGGAAAATGTGAGCACTATGCAGAAGAGTGGAAAGGAACAGCAGACCGTCTGTGGGCTGCACATCCATACAGACAGCGTGGTTATACAAACTTTAAAAAGAAATAAGGGGTGAGAGTCATTAAGAAGCATGCAAAGACAATAGGAAAGATTTTATTTGTTCTGATCTTAATCCTGATTATTATCTATACATTTAAGGATTCGGCAGGAGATATTTTAACGCAGTTGAAAGAGACGTCGTTTCTTGTCATTGCCGGCATTTGCATTGCTTCTGTGATGTATGAACTGGTGGAAGGCTGGATCAGTTATTCGCTGGCAAAAGTGTACCATCCTGATTTTAAATACTGGCAGGGTGTAGAATGTGCATTTTATGCAGCCTTTTACCGGGTGGCAACCCTTGGAAGCGGAGCGGGCGTAGCAGCAATCTATTACTTCAATGAGAGAGGCGTTCCATATTCAAAAGGTACAGGACTCTATACCATTGAGTATATGCTGCACAAGGTCAGCATTGCACTGTTTGCGGGAATCTTCTTTATCCTCAACTGGGGCTATATGCAAAAGTATTACAGTCAATATGATATGACGCTTTTAATTGGTTTTGGTGTCACCTTTGTCATCGCAGCAGTACTTCTGCTATTTGCCTGTTCTAAGAAGTTCCATGAGGTACTTCTCTGGATCGTACGCAAGTTAAACCGGAGCGGAAAGCTGACAGAGCAGGTGAAGAAGTTAGAAGAACAGTGTGCTATCTTAGAGGATGCGGCAGCAACTTTATTAAAACGTGGCGGACTGATCGCAGGATGTATCCTGAAAAATCTGTTAAAGTTTACATTCTGGTATGGAATCCCGTTTTTGATATTAGCAGAGACAGGAAAGCTGACACTGTCACAGGGACTGGCAGTTACCTCTTTGGCAATGATGTTAGCAGCAGTTATTCCGGCACCGGCAGGGATCGGTTCTTCGGAGTTCGTACTGACAATGCTGTTAGCAAAGATCGTAGGAACCGGAGCAGCAGGCTCCGTTGCACTGCTTTATCGTTTTGCAACTTTTGTATTGCCGTTTGTCATCGGAGCAGTTGTGGTAGTTCTGTGGAGACGGGTACACAGGAGTACGGAAAAAGCAGCATAAAATTTAAAGAGTTTTATTTTAAACAGTATTATGGAAGTTTTTAGAATAAAACAGGCTTAATGAAGAAGTGGGTGCGCCCACTTTTTTCTTGTATAAATGTATTGTGATAAGTTATAATAGAAGCAGGGAAATGGTAAAAAATATTATGGGAAAAGGGGAGAAAAAATGTACTGGGTAGAGGGGGATTTTCATGGCTCATACAACGAAGAGGACATTGTCGGAGACCTTGAAAAAGATTTTGCAGGAGAAGTCCTTAGACAAGGTTACGGTAGTGGATATCGTAGAGGCGAGTGCCATCAACCGCCAGACGTTTTATTATCATTTTAAAGACATTTATGATCTGGTGGAATGGACATTTTTGACAGATAATACACAGAGTCTGTCGGGGAAGAGAAGCTATGCGACATGGCAGCAGGGATATTTGCAGATCTTTGACTATGTCAGGGAGAATAAGAGCTTTATCAAGCACGTTTACTATTCGGAGGGTAGAGAAATCCTTACGAGATTTCTTTATGATATTACATACAAACTTCTGTTAGGGGTCATTGATGAACGGGCTGAAGGCATTGTGGTGGATGAAGAGGACAAGGCATTTATTGCACATTTTTACAAATACGGATTTGTAGGAATGGTTTTAGAATGGATTGAAAGCGGTATGAAAGAGGAGCCGAAAAGACTGATCAGCCATCTGGACATCCTGACGCATGGGGATATTGACAAAGCATTGGGAAGATTCCGCACAGACCGAAAGCTGGATATTGAATTAAGACGAGGTTAAAAAATGACATTACAGCAGTTACGATACGCGATCACAATTGCAGACAGCACATCGATGAATGAGGCGGCAAAGCAGCTTTTTATTTCGCAGCCGAGCCTTTCAAGTTCTATCCGGGACTTAGAAGAAGAGCTCGGCATGGAACTGTTCATCCGCAGCAGCCGGGGAATTACGCTGACACCGGAGGGCAATGAATTTATCGGCTATGCAAGACAGGTCATGGAACAGTACCGCCTGATGGAGGAACGCTACATTGATAAGAAAGAGATCAAGAAGAAATTCAGCGTCTCCACCCAGCACTATACCTTTGCCGTAAAAGCATTCGTAGAACTGGTAAAAAAAATCGGCATGGACGAATACGAGTGTGCCGTGCATGAGACCAAGACCTATGACGTGATCTCGGATGTCAAATCCTTTAAAAGTGAGATTGGAATCCTCTATTTAGATGACTTTAACCGGAAGGTACTGTTGAAGATCTTTAAGGAAAATAGTCTGGAGTTCACCGAACTTTTTCCGTGTAAGACCTATGTCTATCTGTGGAGAGGCAATCCGCTTGCAAACAAAGAGAAGATCACTTTTGAGGATTTAGAGGAATATCCGTGTCTGTCCTTTGATCAGGGCAGCCACAATGCGTTTTATTTTGCGGAAGAGGTATTGAGTACTTATGATTATAAGCGGATCATCAAGGCAAATGACCGCGCAACGCTTTTGAACCTGATGGTAGGACTAAATGCTTATACACTTTGTTCCGGGATTGTGTGTGAGGAATTAAACGGAGATGAATACTGCGCGATACCGTTGGATTCCGAGGAAGAGATGATGATCGGCTATATTTCGAGAAAGGGAGTGCCGCTCAGCAGGCTCGGAAAAATGTACTTAGAAGAGATCGAAGCATATCGGGGAAAGTCGTAGGAGAAGTGCGGAAAAAGGAATAGAGACAGAAATAGAAATAAAAATCAAATGCGAAATTTGAGAAACAGTTCTGTTATAGGAAAAAGCTATAACAAGCTGTTTTTTTTATGTATTGGACGGAACGGAAAAATGTCGATATAATGGCAACAGAAACAAAGGAGGCAGGAAAAACGATATGATTCGATTTGAAGATGTCAGCAAAGAATTTCATACCAAAGCAGGAAATGTCCAGGGATTGAATCATGTGAATCTGCATATTTCAAAGGGAGATATTTTCGGGATCATCGGAATGTCCGGTGCAGGAAAAAGCACCTTCATACGATGTATCAACTATTTAGAACATCCAACTTCCGGAGATGTCCGGATAGACGGATGCCGAATGTCCGGGCTGTCGGAACGACAGCTGCGTGAGATGCGAAAAGAAATCGGAATGATTTTTCAGCACTTCAATCTTCTGATGCAGAAGAACGTACTGGAAAATATCTGTTTTTCGTTAAAAATAGCAGGAGTTAAGGATGCAGAAGCGAAGAAGAGAGCGAGAGAATTATTAAAAGTCGTAGGACTTGCAGATAAGGAAAAAGCTTATCCTTCACAGCTTTCCGGTGGACAGAAGCAAAGAGTTGCAATCGCAAGAGCCATTGCAAATAATCCGAAAATCTTGCTCTGTGATGAGGCAACCAGTGCACTTGACCCGCAGACCACAAAATCCGTCTTAGAGCTGTTAAAGCAGATCAACAGAGATTATGGCATTACGATCGTGGTAGTTACCCATGAGATGTCCGTAGTGCAGGAGATCTGTAATCAGGTAGCCATTTTAAATGAAGGAAATGTGGTAGAAACAGGAAGTGTTTCAGAGATATTTACCGCTCCGAAATCACCGGAGGCAAAGAGCCTGATCATCGGAAGCGGAAGCACCGCAAAAGAGATGCGTGGAAGACACTGTATCCGAATTGTGTTCAAGGAGAATTCCTCTTATGAGCCGGTTGTTGGAAATATGACCTTACAGTTTAAGACTCCGGTCAATATTTTATATGCAAATACAAAGGATTTGAACGGAACCGCAGCCGGGGAAATGATCCTGCAGCTTCCGGAAGATACAGAGATTGCCGGAAAGATGGTAGAGTATCTGAAAGAAAAAAATCTGTATGTAGGGGAGGTGGAACAGGATGTTTTCATCTGAAGTCGTTAAAATGCTTTATACGGGATTTTGGGAAACCATCTATATGACACTGGTTTCCACAGCCCTTGGTTATGCGATCGGACTTCCACTTGGTGTGACCCTTGCAGTAACCGGAAAAGGAGGAATACGGGAAAATAAAATGGTATATCGTATCTTAGATGTGATCTCAAATGTGATCCGAAGTATACCGTTTTTAATTTTACTGATCCTGATCATTCCACTGACCAGATTTCTGGTTGGAAAAAGCTATGGTTCCAGTGCTACGATCGTACCGCTTGTCATAGCAGCGGCACCGTTCATTGCCCGTATGGTGGAATCTTCCTTACAGGAAGTGGATGAAGGTGTGATCGAAGCAGCAAAGAGTATGGGAGCAGGAACCTGGACCATTATTTTCAGGGTACTGTTAGTAGAGGCAAGAACTTCGTTGATCGTCGGTGTGACGATTGCCCTTGGAACGATTTTAGGTTACTCTGCAATGGCAGGTGTTGTCGGAGGCGGAGGCCTTGGAGATATTGCCATCCGGTATGGTTATTACAGATATCAGACCGATATCATGGTGGTAACCATCGTCATCTTAGTGCTGATCGTTCAGGTCTTACAGGCACTTGGAATGATGCTTTCAAAGAAACTTGACAGAAGAAATAAATAAGAAATTTTATGAAAAAGGAAAGAGAAAAAGGAGAACAAAGACATGAAAAAGAGATTATTATCATTGACACTTGCAGGAATTTTAGCAATCGGAGCTTTCACAGGATGTGGCTCTTCCGGTAGTGATACAAAAGATACCAAAGAGGCAAAGAGCACTCAGGAGGACAGCAAGGAAGAGGATACAAAAGCAGGAGATAAAGGAACGATTACCGTAGCAGCTTCCGCAACTCCTCACGCAGAGATCTTAGAGCAGGCAAAGAAAATCCTTGCAGATGAAGGATGGGATTTAGAGATTAAAGTATTCAGCGATTATGTTCAGCCGAACTTAGTAGTAGAGAGCGGTGAGTTCGATGCAAACTACTTCCAGCACATTCCATACTTAGAGAGCTTTAACAAAGAGCAGGGTACACACCTTGTCAACGCAGGCGGCATCCACTATGAGCCATTCGGAATTTATCCGGGTACAAAAAATGACCTGTCCAAGGTAGAAAAAGGCGATGTGATCGCAGTTCCAAACGATACTACAAACGAAGCCCGTGCATTACTGTTATTACAGGACAACGGTCTGATCAAATTAAAAGACGGTGTAGGACTTGAAGCAACAGTAAATGATATTGCAGAGAATCCAAAAGGAATCGAGATCACAGAGTTAGAGGCAGCACAGGTTCCTCACGCAGTAGATGATGCAGCATTTGTAGTATTAAACGGTAACTATGCATTAGAGGCAGGATATACAGTTGCAAAAGACGCACTTGCTTATGAAAAATCCGATTCCGAAGCAGCAAAGACATATGTAAACATCATTGCAGTAAAAGAAGGAAACGAGGATAACGAAGGCATCAAAGAGTTAGTAAAAGTATTAAAATCTGATGACATTAAGAAATACATCAACGATACTTATGACGGAGCAGTTATCCCATTTGAAGAATAAAATACTTGATTTTCTACGGCAGGCAGATTAAAATATAGGTAATAAGACAACGGGGTGCTTACAGAAGTAGGCTGAGATTAAGCTGGATTGCTTTGACCCGAAACCTGATTTGGATAATGCCAACGTAGGGATATATGGAGAGCATAGAGGCTGTGTATATACGATTGGTATATATACAGTCTTTTTTGTTTTGCGTGTTTTGTTTAAGTTGTTTGAGTGGGGTTGTTTGGTTGTTCGGGGGTGAGTGCACAGGGATAGACGGACTGCCCCCAAAGGAAGAAAAAGAGAAAAAGGAATGATAGCAGTTAAATGACAGGAGATAATGTGATGAAATTTGGTGAATGTTTAGAGAGTGTACATAGTAAAATGCCGTTGATACACAATATTACAAATTATGTAACGGTAAATGATGTGGCGAATGTATTACTGGCATGTGGGGGAAGTCCGATCATGGCAGATGAGTCCAAGGAGGTCGAGGATATTACGAGTATCTGCGGCGGACTCAATATCAACATCGGGACTTTGAACCGGCACACGATCCCGGCGATGTTTAAGGCGGGAAAGAAAGCGAATGAGTTAGGTCATCCGGTGCTTTTAGACCCGGTGGGAGCAGGAGCAAGCAGTCTTCGCACCGATACGGCAAAACAACTGTTAGAGGAGATTCATTTTTCCGTGATCCGGGGAAATATATCGGAGATCAAGACACTTGCTGCCGGCAGCGGCAGTACGCGTGGCGTGGATGCAGATGTGGCAGATGCCGTGACAGAGGAGAATCTGAAAGAAGCGGTAGACTTTGTGAAAAATTTCGCAAAGGCAGCGGGAAGTATCGTTGCAGTTACCGGTGCGATCGATCTGGTCAGCGATGGAGAACATTGTTATGTCATACGCAACGGCAAGGCACAGATGGGAAAGATCACAGGAACCGGATGCCAGTTGTCAGGACTGATGACAGCATACATTACGGCAAATCCAAAGCATATGTTAGAGGCAGCAGCAGCGGCAGTCTGTGTGATGGGAGTTGCAGGCGAGATCGGATATGCCCATCTGCAAAGCTATGAAGGCAATGCAACATATCGCAACCGGATCATTGATGCGATCGCGAACATGGATGCAGAGACATTAGAACGGGAGGCAAACTATGAACTGTACTAAAGAAGAACTGCTGTTATATGCCGTGACAGACCGGAGCTGGCTTCATGGCAGGACACTGAAAGAACAGGTAAAAGAAGCCTTAGATGGCGGTGTGACGTTTTTACAGTTACGCGAAAAACAGATAGATTCTGAGCTTTTTTTACAGGAGGCACAGGAATTAAAAGAGTTATGTAAACAATATCAGGTGCCATTTGTCATAAACGATGATGTAGAGCTGGCATTAAAAGTCGATGCAGACGGCGTGCATGTCGGACAGAGTGATATGGAAGCAGGCGATGTCCGGAAAAAACTCGGAAAAGATAAGATTATCGGCGTATCGGCACAGACCGTAGAACAGGCGGTCATGGCAGAAAAGCATGGGGCAGATTATTTAGGAGTCGGAGCCGTTTTTCCGACCAGCTCGAAAGATGATGCACAGGAAGTAGATTATGAAACCTTAAAAGCAATCTGTCAGGCGGTTCAGATACCGGTCATAGCCATAGGAGGGATTAATGCCCAAAATGTAGACAGGCTGAAAGGAAGCGGAATCTGTGGCGTGGCAGTGATCAGTGCGATTTTTGCACAGGAAGATATCAAAGAGGCAGCAAAGGAACTCAAAAATAGAACAAAGGAGGCGACAGGCATATGAAAAAGACAGCATTGACCATAGCCGGAAGTGATTGCAGCGGTGGAGCAGGCGTACAGGCAGACATCAAGACCATGGAAGCCAACGGTGTCTATGCGATGAGTGTCATCAGTGTACTGACCGCACAGAATACGTTAGGGGTACAAAAACTTTTTCCGGTATCAGCGGAGTGCATCACGGCACAGATCGATAGCGTATTTGCGGATATTTTTCCGGATGCAGTCAAAATAGGGATGCCGGGAACGACAGAGCTGATACAGATCATTGCAGAAAGACTGCGTCATTATCAGGCAAAACACATCGTAGTGGACCCGGTCATGTTATCGAGCAGTGGAAGCACGTTAGTTGATGAAAAAGCGGCAGAGATGATGAAAAAAGAACTGTTTCCATTAGCAGAGGTATTGACTCCGAACATACCGGAGGCAGAAGTGCTGACCGGAAAGAAGATCCAGACGAGAGAAGAAATGGAGCAGGCGGCAGAGCAGTTGAGCCGGGAGTATGGAACCGCTATTGTACTAAAAGGCGGTCATGCCAAAACTGATGCAAACGATCTGCTCTATGAAAATGGGAAAAGCATCTGGATCGAGGGAGAACGGATGGTCAATCCGAATACACATGGAACAGGCTGCACGTTCAGTTCGGCAATTGCCGCAGGATTGGCAGAGGACTGGGACTTAGAGACCAGTGTACGGCGGGCAAAAGCATATATGCAAAGAGCCATCGGTGCGGGACTTGATCTCGGACAGGGCAATGGACCGTTAGAGCATATGGTCTGGTAAGAAATATAGGATCAGGGTGTCAAAAGACGGTTTCAAGTCTTGGGATTGGCAAATTGCGCAAAGCCGAGTCTATTTTCTCCCAAAGTCACAAAAGCAGTCCCGGTTTGGCGCAATTTGCCAGCCACTAGAGTGGAAACTGCCTTTTGACACCCTGATCAATAAATATAAGAAACAAAAAAATCTTAAAACAATAGAAAAGAAAGGAAAAACAAAACATGGCAAGAGAATATGCAACACAGATGGAAGCTGCAAGAAAAGGAATTATCACAGAAGAGTTGAAAAGTGTAGCAAAAAAGGAGAGAATGAGTGTAGAAGAGTTACTCCCGCTTGTGGCAGAGGGAAAGGTCGTTATCTGTGCGAACAAAAATCATAAGTGCATTGACCCGCAGGGAGTCGGTTCTATGCTTTCCACAAAGATCAACGTCAACCTTGGAATCTCAAGAGACTGCAAAGATTATGACGTTGAGATGCAGAAGGTCATGGAAGCCGTACATATGGGTGCACATGCAATTATGGATCTTTCTTCACACGGAAATACCATACCGTTTCGCCGCAAGCTGACCGGAGAATGTCCGGCAATGATCGGAACCGTTCCGGTCTATGATTCCGTGATCCATTACCAGAGAGATTTAGATACGCTGACCGCAAAAGATTTTATTGATGTCATCAGACTGCATGCGGAGGATGGCGTAGACTTTGTAACACTGCACTGTGGAATCACCAGAAAGACCATAGACCAGATCAGAAACCATAAGAGAAAAATGAACATTGTTTCCCGCGGAGGTTCTCTTGTATTTGCATGGATGTGTATGACAGGAGAAGAGAATCCGTTTTATGAATACTATGACGAAATTTTAGACATCTGCCGTGAGTATGATGTGACGATTTCCTTAGGAGATGCCTGTCGTCCGGGCTGTCTTGCAGATGCATCTGACGTATGCCAGATCGAAGAGCTGGTACGTCTTGGCGAGCTGACAAAACGGGCATGGGAAAAAGATGTACAGGTTATGGTGGAAGGACCGGGACATATGCCGATGGATCAGATCGCAGCAAATATGAAGATCCAGAATACGATCTGTGGTGGTGCGCCATTCTACGTTTTAGGACCTTTAGTAACAGACATCGCACCGGGATATGACCACATTACATCAGCGATCGGAGGAGCCATTGCAGCAGCATCCGGAGCAGCTTTTCTGTGTTATGTAACCCCGGCAGAACACCTTGCACTTCCGAATTTAGAGGACGTAAAACAGGGAATCATCGCATCTAAGATTGCAGCACATGCAGCAGATATCGCAAAAGGTGTGCGCGGAGCCAGAGAGATGGATGACCGCATGGCAGATGCAAGAAGAAAACTGGATTGGGAAGCACAGTGGGAATGTGCCATTGACCCGGAGACAGCAAAACGCATCCGCGAGGAGAGAAAGCCGGAACATGAGGACACCTGTTCCATGTGTGGAAAATTCTGTGCAGTACGCAGCATGAATAAAGCATTAGCAGGTGAACATATTGATATTTTATAAGGAGGCTTTATGAAAAAACAGGGCTATCTGCTACTGGTACTTTTAATGTCTGCTTTTGTATTCTGTTCCTGTGGACAAAAAGACACCAAAGAGGTACAGGATCAAACAGAAGAAACAACAAAAGATACCAAAGAAGACAGCAAGACGAAAGAAACAAAAGATACAAAAAAAGAAAATAAGACGACCGACGAAGAGAACACAGAGCAGCCGGAACCGACAGGCGGTGTCCCGGAGGCAAGGGATGCAAAGGTCATGGAAGAACCTGCCGAAGAGACTAAGGAAGAATCTGTAGCACAGCCGGAACCGACAAAGCATTTAGTCGTGATCGATCCGGGACATCAGAGTAAAGGTGACAGTACGAAGGAGCCGATCGGTCCGGGAGCAAGCGAGATGAAAGCAAAAGTAGCCGGAGGAACTTCCGGTGTCACAAGCGGATTAGCAGAGTATGAACTGACACTTCAGGTATCCTTAAAGTTAAGGACGGAACTGCAAAATCGTGGTTATGAAGTACAGATGACCAGAGAAAGCAATGATGTCAATATTTCTAACTCGGAACGGGCAGCAGTTGCGAACAATGCAAACGCAGAGGCATTTGTCAGGATTCATGCAAACGGTTCTACCGACAGCAGTGTCAGCGGTGCGATGACAATCTGTCAGACCGCATCCAATCCATACAATGCAGCACTTTATGAAAAGAGCAAGGCACTTTCCACAGCCGTATTGGATGGACTGGTAAATGCGACAGGTGCAAGAAAGGAATATGTCTGGGAAACCGATACCATGAGCGGGATCAACTGGGCAAGCGTTCCGGTTACGATCGTAGAGATGGGGTATATGACAAACCCGACCGAGGACAGCAATATGGCATCCGATGCATACCAGAACCAGATCGTAACGGGGATTGCCAATGGGATCGATGCCTATTTTGCAGGACAGTAAGAAAAAATTTTTAATCTTAAACAGGTTGTAAAAAAGAAAACGCCGGGAGATTGCGAACAATTCCAAAGAGTATCAGAATGGTAAGACAGCCAAAAAGCAGGATGTTCTGTACTTTGGAAAAATGCATCTTCCCATAACGGACATAAGAATAAAGGGAATAGGTAAAGATATATAAGAGTGCAGGAGAGAGCAGAAATATCGCTACATTACAGCGGAAAGCGTCCTGTATCTCAAACTGTAGCAGATGAGTCAGGCAGCGGGTCATTCCGCATCCCGGACAATACAATTTTGTAATGGCATGAAAAAAACAGGGAACCGCGAATCCGGTTCCCTGATACCATTTATAATATAAAAATCCAAGACCTGTAAATAACAGGATGTAACAAATGGTTTTTTGAAGTCGTTGTTTCATTATGATAAATCCTATAATGTTTTGTACTCTTCTCCGGCAAGCTTGTTTAACTCACTCTGAATTAAAGCATAAGCGATGATACCGCCAAAAATGAATAACAGAAGATAAAGGATTCCTCCGTTACCGGCAGGCATACCGCGTTTTTCCTTTGCAATGTCGAGCTTTTCACCGCACTTGTAAGCCCAGTAGAAACCATAGATACCGCAAGTAATAATGGTAAATAATAAAGCCAGTCCTCCGGACGTACCAGCTACGTCAGCAGCAGCATTTGTGTCTTCTGTAATACATACAAACCAGTATAACCCGAAAATACCACAGGTTATGATGGAGAGAATAATGTACAGAACAATGCTTCGTTCTTTAATCATAACAGATCCTCCTATAATTATAAAAATGTAGAATTTTGCTAAATTATGGCTATAACGTCTTTTACGATAGCACAAATAGGGCTTTATGTCAATTTTAACCTATTCAGAAAGCCTGTTTGAAATTCCAATTTGCACGCATAAATTCCTTGATTTCCCACATAATAACCATACACTACAGGATATGGAAAACAGGAGGAATGCAATAGATATGCGAGCAACGGGAATTGTAAGAAGAATTGATGACCTTGGGCGTGTAGTTGTGCCGAAGGAAATAAGAAGAACATTGAGAATCCGTGAAGGAGATCCTTTAGAGATATTTACCGACCGCGAGGGAGAGATCATTTTAAAAAAATATTCACCGATCGGAGAACTGGGACAGTTTGCCGGAGAGTATGCAGAGTCACTTTCACAGGCAACCGGACATCTGGTGTGCATTACAGACAGGGATCATGTGATCGCGGCAAGTGGTCAGGGAAAGCGGGAATTTGAAAATAAGCCGATCAGCAAACAGTTAGAAATGATGATCGAGGACAGAAAAAATGTTGTGGCATCCAAAGGAGAAAAAGAGTTTGTAAAAATTACATTAGATGATAATGGTGATTATGCAGAGCAGAGCATTGGAACAATTATCAGCGAAGGCGATGCAATTGGCTCTGTGGTCTTGTATAATCGGGATGAAAAGTGTAAAATGGGAGAAACAGAAAGCAAACTGGTTTCCGTCGCAGCAGGTTTTTTGGGAAGACAGATGGAACAGTAGAATAGATACAGGATACCGGTATCAGGTATCACAGGGAACGAAAGAGTTAAGGCTGGCAGTGCAGGACAGGCGAGTGTAGCAGCACTCGCCCTTTCAAGTTAAAAAGGCAGGTAATTATGAAATTTATACATATCGCAGATGTACATCTGGGTGTGGTACCCGACGCGGGAAAATCATGGAGTGAAAAAAGAGCGGCAGATATCTGGACGACGTTTACCGAGGTATTTGCGGTTGCAAAAAAGATCAAGGTCGATATGGTGCTGATCGCAGGAGATCTGTTCCACAGACAACCGCTGATCCGGGAACTTCGGGAGATCAATTACATTTTTGAACAGGTTCCGGAAATACAGGTAGTGATCGTGGCGGGAAATCATGATTTTTTGTCGGTTGCGTCAAATTACAGGACATTTTCCTTTGCAAAAAATGTAGTGTTTTTAAAAAAGAACGAGATAGAAAGTGTCTATTTCCCGGAGCTGAATACGGAAGTATATGGAATGAGTTACTGGCACAGGGAAGAGACGTCAGATGTCTATGACCATATAACGCCAAAGCGTCAGGATGCCATCAACATCCTGTTAGCACATGGCGGAGATGCAAAGCATATACCGTTTTCTCCGGCAAAGATCATAGAGAACGGATTTGACTATATTGCGGCAGGACATATCCACAAAGGCGGAGTATTAGAGGGCATGTCGGTCAATCCGGTACCGTTGGATTCTAACAGAAAGATCACAACGATGCAGGCGGTCATGGCAGGGGCGTTAGAGCCGATCGACAGTAATGATACCGGAGAACACGGCTTCTGGGTAGGAGAGATCACCAAGGCTTTTGGACAGGTACAGTTCTGCCCGCTGCGAAAATGCCAGTATGTACATGAGACGATACAGCTTTCCTCACAGATGACCAACATGGCAGTGCAGACGATTGTGAAAAATCTTCTTGCGAACCGGAAACCGTATGAATTGTATAAGATTTTTCTGACGGGGACATTGAATGCAGATACTGAGCTGGATTTAGACTGGATCAGGAATCAGGAGGCAGTGGTCGATGTGATCTGTTCACTGCGGCAGGACTATGATTATGACAGGCTGCGGGAAGAAAACGAGCAACAGTTGTTAGGACGGTTTATAGCGGCAATGCAGAGTCAGGGAGAATCAGAGGTTTATAAAAAAGCACTTGAGATTGGCGTGGAAGCCCTTTTGTCAGCAAAACTTGACAGATAGCAGATAAGAGAGAATGATATGCAGATAAAAAAGATCAGAATCAGAAATTTTGGACAATTTCATAATCGGGAGTTTACATTCGCACCGGGTTTAAATGTGATATATGGCGAGAATGAATCAGGAAAGACAACGCTGCATACTTTTTTAGTGTCCATGTTATTTGGATTGGAAAAGTCCCGAGGCAGAGGAGCGAAGCAGGATGTGTATACGAAATACGAACCGTGGAACAGTGCGAGCTTTTACAGCGGAGAGATGGAGTTTGAAGTAGGCGGTAAGGACTTTGGGTTAGAGAGAAATTTTTACCACAGGGAAAAGCAGACCACACTGATCAGCCGTCAGGATGGAGAACTCTTGTCGGAAGAATATGGCGACCTGCAGATGCTCTTAGGTGGACTGAATAAAGAAATGTACGAGAATACATACTGTATTCCGCAGGCAGGAGCGGCTCCGGGAAAAGAACTTGCAGAGTTCGTGCAGAACTGCATGGCAAATGCGGCAGGGACAGGCGATGGAACACTTCAACTCAATCTGGCATTGGCCCAGATCCATAAAAAACGGAAACAGGCGGCGGCTCAGGTGAAACAGGAGACGGAACTGCGGCAGCACCGGATGGAAAAATTACAGATCGAGCGTGAAATTTTAGAAGAGGATATTGCACAGCTTCAGGGCAAAGATATCAAAGAAGCAGAGACAGCGGGAGATGGAAGCGAAAAACATCAAAAACGCAATGGGATGCCGGCACATCTGTTAGTGCTGATCTTAGGATGCTTCTTTATGGCGGCATGTTTTTTAGGAGCAGCAGTTTTCCATATTCCATGGAACAGCATTTTGATGGAAAGCATCGTGATCGGCGGTGTGACACTGGTATTGTCTCTGGTTTTATATGGAATGGAAAAAAGACACATTCCGGAGCAGACCGCAGAAAAACCAAAGAAGGGCAGATTGTCGGAAGAGCGGAGAGAAAAACAGACCAGGCTTTTTAATATTTTAGAGAGCCAGACGGAATTAGAGATGCCGACAGAGCGTGAAAATGAAAGAAAGCAGTATCTGAATGCATGCGATATTGCAGAAAAGACGATCCGGGCATTGACCGGAGAGATATATGAGGATTTTGGAGACAGGATCAACAGCAGGACTTCTGAAATCCTTTCCCATATCACGCAGGGAAAATACGACAGAGTCGGCATCAACGAAAAGATGGAGGTATCTGTCTATGCAGGCACTCATGTATGCAGTCCGAAGCAGCTCAGCACAGGAACTTTAGAGCAGATTTATTTTGCACTGCGGATTAGTTTAGGAGAGATCCTTACCGATGAAGAACCGATGCCGTTTTTGTTAGACGAGACATTTGCACGTTATGATGAAACACGCATCCGCAATACACTGCAATGGATCGGAACGCAGGGCAGGCAGATGATCCTGTTTACCTGTCATAAGCGTGAAATGGAATATTTAGACGAGATGGGAATTGCATATCATAAGATTGAATTGGAAGGACAGTAACATGGCAAAGCAGAAAAAAAAGAAAAAACGCCGGGGTTTCCGGCTATTTGTGAAAATTCAACTGGTGCTGATCGTACTGGTGTTAGCAGGACTGGCATTTTATTTTTTTGGCGGCTATGCAAAAAAAATCAGTGATTTAAAATCAGATGCTTATGATAAGGTACATTCTGCTACGGATGAGACATTCCGTTCTTCGCAGACGAGCCTGGTCTATGATACCAATGGAAATCTGATCTCCGTGCTCAAAGGTGAGAAGGATATGTATTACCTCGAATATGAGGAGATACCATCGGATGTCTGCTCGGCGATCATCAGTATCGAGGATAAGAAATTTTATCAGCATCATGGAGTGGACTTTAAGGGAATCCTTCGTGCCGTCAAAGCAATGATCGAAAACGGCAGGGTGACGCAGGGAGCCTCCACGATCACACAGCAGCTTGCAAGAAATATTTTTTTAACACAGGAAAAGACCTGGGAACGAAAAATTGAAGAAATATTTATTGCGACAGAGATGGAGCGGCTGTATACCAAAAATCAGATATTGGAATATTATCTGAACAATATTTATTTTGGCAATGGCTACTATGGGATTCAGGCGGCAAGTAAGGGATATTTTAACACGGAGGTCAAAAATCTGGATCTGTCACAGATAGCATTTCTCTGTGCCATTCCAAACCGCCCGACACTTTACGATCCGGTGACGCATATAGATAATACGATCAAGCGTAGAAACCGGATCTTAAACCAGATGAAGGAAGATGGAAAGATCTCGGCAGAGGTCTGCAAACAGGCAAAAGAAGAAACCATTACCTTGAACCGTCCGACCAGTGTGAAAAATAACTATGTGGAGACCTATACCTATTATTGTGCAACCCGTGCGCTTATGGCACAGGAGGGGTTTGAATTTAAGAATACATTTCAGAGTGCTACAGAAAAGGAACGATATGAGGAAGAGTACGATGATATGTATGAAACCTGTAACAAAAAATTATATACGGCAGGTTACCGCATTTATACATCGATTGACCTGAATATGCAGCAGGAGCTTCAAAGCAGTATTGATACGGCATTAGAAAAGTATACAGAGGTCAACGATGAAGGAATCTATACATTACAGAGTGCAGGCGTTTGCATGGATAACCAGACCGGATATGTGAAGGCAATTGTCGGAGGACGCAGCCAGGAATACAATGGATATACGATCAACCGTGCTTATAAGAGTTTTCGCCAGCCGGGCAGTGCGATCAAACCGCTTCTTGTATACACGCCGGTGTTAGAAAGAAGTTATACACCGGATTCCATCGTGGTGGATGAACCAATTGAAGACGGACCTTCTAATTCGGATGGAAGTTTTTCCGGTTCCATGACTTTGCGGAGTGCCGTGGAGCGCTCTAAGAATACGATTGCATGGAAACTGTTAGAAGAGCTGACTCCGGAAACAGGTTTAGAGTACTTAGAAAAAATGAATTTTTCTAAATTAGATGAGAATGATAAGCGTCCGGCATCAGCACTTGGCGGATTTACCAACGGTGTCTCTCCGTTAGAAATGGCAGCTGGATACGCAACGATTGAAAATGACGGATATTACAGAGAACCGACCTGTATCCTGAAGATCACCGATTCCTCAGGAGAAAAAATACTGAGTACGAAGCAGGAGGAAACGGCTGTTTATAAGGAAAATGCGTCCCGCATGATGACGGATATTTTAAAGGGAGTTCTGACCAATGGTACCGGAAGGGGACTTGCTTTAGACGGAATGCCATGTGCAGGAAAGACCGGAACCACGAATGAAAATAAAGACGGCTGGTTTGTCGGTTACACCCGCTATTATACGACCAGTGTCTGGGTTGGATATGATATGCCAAAGAAACTCAGTGGATTGTCGGGTGCATCCTATCCGGGACGTATCTGGAAAACATTTATGCAAAAGATCCATGAGGGCTTAGAGCCGCAGGAATTTTTGTCCTATGAACCGGAGCAGTCTAAGACAGAAGAAGCTGTACCACAGGAAAATCCAGGTGCAGAGACCCCGGAAAACACAACCGATCAGGACCAGGAGACAAAACCGATCGATATTCAGGGAAATGTGACCGAAAAACCGGAGAATAAGAAGGATAACAAGTCCTCAGAAGACCAGGAAAATCCTTCGGATTCTGATAACAACCAGACCGATCAGAACCCGACGACAAACCCGGACGACAATCAGCAGCCGGAAAACCCGACAGAGAATCCAAGTGATAACACGAACCAGAATCCAGCGGAGAATCCGGGTGATAATACAAACCAGACACCAACAGAAAATCCGGATGAGGATACAAATCAGAATCAGACAGAAGCGGATACACAGGGAAATCCGGCAGATACAACCGGGAATCCTACGGAGGGTGTGCAGTAAAACGTTGGCCATGATGTCAGAAAAAATGAAGATATAATGCTTCTGGATAGTGCATGAGAAGACAATATTTTGGGAGATACAAAAAAGGAGACAGGATGAAACGATATGGATTTGGGATCGACGTAGGCGGAACAGCCATTAAAATGGGGCTGTTTACCACAGACGGAGAACTGATAGAAAAATGGGAGATCAAGACTAACAAGGAAGATCAGGGAAGCAGAATATTTGATGACATTGCAGAGCAGATAGACGAGAAGCTTTCGGAGCGAAATATTTCTAAATCAGAAGTCGCAGGGATCGGAATTGGTGTGCCGGGGCCGGTTAAGGCAGACGGAACGGTTGTCAAATGCGTAAATGTCGGCTGGGGGATCCTGAATGTGGAACAGGAATTAGCGACGCGTACCGGACTGACCGTAAAGGCAGGAAATGATGCGAACATTGCCGCCTTAGGTGAAATGTGGAAAGGCGGTGGAAGAGGCTGTCAGAATCTGCTTTTGGTCACACTGGGAACCGGAGTCGGTGGCGGAATTATCATCGAAGGAAATATGCTCTATGGCTCGAATGGTGCAGGCGGTGAAATCGGTCATGTTGTAGTGGATAAACATGAGACAGAAGTCTGTGGCTGTGGGAAAAAAGGCTGTTTAGAACAGTATGCTTCTGCGAACGGAATCGTGCGTATGACAAAGAAAGCGTTAGCAACGGAAACAAGGGATACTGTCCTGAATACGATCGAAAATCTTACGGCAAAAGATATTTTTGATGCCGCAAAAGCAAACGATACAGTTGCAGTCGAGCAGGTTGAAAAGATGGGAAACATTCTTGGAACAGCACTGGCAAGTATCGCCTGTGTGATCAATCCGAAGCGTATCGTCATCGGTGGTGGTGTGTCAAAGGCAGGAAAAATACTGATCGATGTCATTGAAAAACATTTTATGGAGCAGACGTTCCACGCCTGCAGGAATGCAGAGTTTGCCCTTGCGGAGCTTGGAAATGATGCCGGTATTTATGGAGGAGCCTGTCTGATCTTGCAAAATGCTTAAACAGGATATGATCTGGTGCTTGTGGAATGCTGAAAGATATTATATAATACTACTAGGAATATAGTAGAATGATTGGAGGAAGTCCATATGATGGTATCGACAAAGGGAAGATACGCACTGAGACTGATGGTGGATCTTGCCCTGCACGATAATGGAAAATTTATAGCACTAAAGGATGTATCTGCGCGTCAGAAGATATCCATAAAATATTTAGAGCAGATCGTGACACCGCTGAACCGTGCCGGTTTATTAAAGAGCGGCAGGGGCGCACAGGGAGGCTACCGCCTTGCAAAAAACACAACGGATTATACCGTTGGAGAAATCCTTCGGGCGATCGAGGGCAGCTTTGCACCGATTTCCTGTTTGGAGGATGAGGAGAACCAGTGTGAAAATTATGATACCTGTGCCACGATTGAATTTTGGGAGGGATTGTACAAAGTGGTCAATGAATATTTAGATGGAACCACATTATATGATCTGGTTGAGATCCAAAAAGAAAAAATGGGTGGAAATTATTATATTTAAGACTGGACAAATTAAAAAAAGTATGCTAATATAATTAGGCACGATTTTTGTCGTGTCGATTACGATGCGTGGCTCAGTTTGGTAGAGCGCTGCGTTCGGGACGCAGAGGTCGCAGGTTCAAATCCTGTCGCATCGATTAAGGAATAATGGTATGAAAAAGCACTTCGAGAGAAGTGCTTTTTTCTCTATAAGAAAAATAGAATAATAACTGTAACAAATCACAGTTTTAGTCGGGGGAAAAACATTGTGCATTACCTTAGGCGGGAAGAAGTTCTCGCCATTTCTAATATATAAGGGGGAGAGGATTTTGAATCTACAGGAAACACTAAAACACTATTTTGGATATGACAGCCTGCGTCCGGGACAGCAGGAATTGATCGATGAAATTTTAAAAGGAAAAGATGTGCTTGGGATCATGCCGACCGGAGCGGGAAAATCACTCTGCTATCAGCTTCCGGCATTGATGATGGGAGAAAAGCATTCGCGGGAGAAAACATTGCAGCTACAAGAAGATGAGGTCAATGTGCCCTGCGTACCTCCGCCTGGAATCACAATTGTAATTTCTCCATTGATTTCCCTGATGTCGGATCAGGTCAAAGCACTCAATCAGGCAGGCGTACATGCGGCATATATTAACAGCACATTGACGGAAAATCAGATCCGAATGGCTTTGGCATATGCTGCACAGGGGAAGTATACATTGATCTATGTAGCACCGGAGCGGCTGAATACGATGCAGTTTTTAGATTTTGCATGTCATGCAGAGATTGCCATGGTAACAGTGGATGAGGCACATTGTATATCGCAATGGGGACAGGACTTCCGTCCAAGCTATTTAGAAATAGCAAAGTTCCTTGAAAAACTGCCACAGCGTCCGATAGTTAGTGCATTTACTGCCACGGCGACAGAACGCGTGAAACAGGATATTATAGAAAGCCTGCATTTGCAGAAACCAATGACGATCGTAACCGGGTTTGACCGTCCAAACCTGTTGTTTCGGGTAATAAAAAGAAAAGGTGGAAAAGAAACAGACAACAGCATTTTGAATTATGTCAAAAGGCATGAGGAGGAAAGTGGCATTATCTATTGTGCGACGAAGAAAAATGTGGACAAAGTCTGTGAAATGCTATTAGAGCATGGGATAGAGGCAGGACGATATCATGCAGGTTTGTCATTAGAAGAACGAAAAAAGAATCAGGATGATTTTACATATGACAGGATCCGGGTGATGGTTGCAACGAATGCGTTTGGCATGGGGATAGACAAATCCAATGTACGCTATGTCCTTCATTATAATATGCCGCAGAGTATTGAATACTATTATCAGGAGGCGGGAAGAGCCGGGCGTGATGGAGAAGAAGCGGAATGTGTGCTGTTTTTTTCTAAGCAGGACATCATGATCAATAAGCAGCTTTTGAATCATAAAGCATATGGAACCACAGAGAGTTCCGAACTTCGAAGGAGAGAAAACCAAAAACTGAACCAAATGATCCATTACTGTGAGACGGATCAATGCCTTCGACAGTTTATCCTGAACTACTTTGGGGAAGATGCCCCGTGTACCTGTGAAAAATGCAGTAATTGCGTAGTGATCGAGGAAGAAACCGAGCAAAATTATATCAAGACGGGATCGGCAAAGAAAAGGTTAGAATTGGCAGATTTGACACCGGAAGGACAGGAGTTGTTTGAGCAGCTCAGGGGATGTCGGTCAGAGCTTGCAGCAAGCCAAAATGTACCACCATTTATCATCTGTTCGGATAAAACTTTAAAAGATATGTGTGCGAAATGTCCGCAAAGCCGTACGGAGATGGAAGCAGTGTACGGCATGGGAGTACAGAAAGTCGAAAGCTATGGAGAAAATTTTATAAAAATCATTGCAGCATTTTTGAAAGAATATGGAAATATGCGAACGACTGAAGAGACAGTAGCAGAACCTCTAAGAAAAAAGAAACAGCCATTTTACATTGCACCGGAAAAACTGGATGAAGTAGAGTTGACGGACAGGTGTACGGTTTCGGAATTTACGAAGCAGATCAATGAACTCTGCGAAGAGACAAACCGAAAGAAATTAACAGCAAAATTTGTCAATGAATTACTGTTAGATAAAGGTTATCTCGAGGAAACGGCGGAGCAGGGAGAAGAGAAACATAAGAGGGTAACAGAAAAAGGACGCCTTGCCGGTATCTTAGAAGAAGAGCGGCATGCGAAATATGGGAAGAGTTACTATGCATTGATCCATACAAGGGAGAGCCAGATGCTGATCCTAACAGAATTAAAAGAATATCTTGTATCACAGGGAGAACTTGCAGATTGAACATAAACCGATTATGATAGGATCGTATATACAAAAATAAAAACCCAGAGGATTAGAAAAATGACACAACAAACACAACAACATAACACAACGAAAGACATCACAATAACAGACAGATTTGAATTTCGGGATATCCATGCAGAGGAGACAGACCGGGCGATTGCAATTGAGCAGATCTGTTTTCCACCGCACGAAGCATGTTCGGAAAAGAGCATGAAGACAAGGATTGCAAACGCACCGGAACTGTTTATGGTAGCAATTGATAAAGATACCGGAGAAATCGCCGGATTTTTAAATGGAGTAGCGACAGATGAAGAAATATTCAGAGATGAATTTTTTACGGATATCAGTCAGCACAAACCGAATGGAAAAAATGTAATGCTCTTAGGATTAGATGTACTGCCGCAGTATCGTGGACAGGGCTTAGCACGAGAAATTGTATCGCAGTACAGTAAGCGTGAAAAAGCCAATCAGCGGAAAATGCTGATTCTGACCTGTCTGCCGGAAAAAGTGGCAATGTATGAAAAAATGGGACTGAAAGACAAAGGCATTTCAGGTTCTTCCTGGGGTGGCGAAGAATGGCATGAAATGACATTAACCCTGTAGAAATAAAAAATTTCAGAGATTATTCATAGACTCAATATTTTGATAGTGTGCTGTAGGAAGAAGAGGCATGCCGGAGATGTTATTTTTAGCATTCTGCGTATGTCTTTTTTACTTTATAGGATTGGGAATACCGTCTTTCCCATAGAGCAAAAAGCTCTTCGGGCAAAGATGCACAGTTCGCGGAGAGGCACACTTTTGTTTGTTACAGATATTATGAATATTGCATTTATAGTTGTATGATGTTGTTACAGAAAAAAACATGACAAAATCGAATTGACGAATACAAGAATACTGTTTATAATAAAGACAAAATGAGAATGTCATATTCGGAGGGATTTTAGATATGGAGAAGATTGTAACACTGGAAGAGGCATTAAAAAGAATTACAGAACTGGAAAAAGAGAATGCCACACTTCGCGAAGAATTGGAATATTATAAAAATCGAAAATTAAGCGGAAGGCAGAAGCATAATGAAAAATGGATGGCAATCTATCATGATTTTGTTGCCGGTTATGAGAGCGGTATGACAATGGTGGAGATCGCAAAGCGGAATAATGTCAGTGAGCGCACGATTTACAGATATAAGGCGTATTATGAGAAAATGAAGAAAGCAGAGGAATAGACCATTTTACTGACGCCAGTAAAATGATTACATTGGGAAGTGGTGCTAATCGTGAAGTAGACGATTACATGCTTACCCGTTATGCCTGTTATCTTATCGCTGAAAATGGAGATCCCCGTAAAGAACAGATTGCTTTTGCGCAAAGTTACTTTGCGGTTCAAACCAGAAAACAGGAATTAATTGAAGAAAAAGACTTGCAAGGTGAGGCGGATATTTTTGTGTCTATGGAAAATCGTATATCGGGTTTTTGCACAACATTTTGGCCATTATCTGTGTGCGAATACCGGGATCTTATCTGGCATCGAAATATTTTCCGGATACCCTGTTTCTGATAAATGAAAAAAATATGCAATATACTGCCAAAACTACAGTCCGGAAACATTTACAGACTGTACAAAGATGTGGTATTGTTAGTATATTGCATTTTTATACAAATATATTAGACAAGGGCACGGATAGAGGAGTATCGGTGCAAATAGAAGTAATGAGGAGTGGGAAAGAAAATGTTAGAGACAATTAATGAAGTGCTGTCAAAAATTGATGGCATTGTGTGGGGCGTACCGTTGATGGTACTCATCCTTTCCGGTGGTCTTTATCTGACCATACGAATGGGATTCCTTCAGACAAGAAAACTGCCACTGGCATTAAAGTGGATGGTAAAAAATGAGGAAGACGGTCACGGAGAGGTGACATCTTTCGGAGCGTTGTGTACTGCATTGTCGGCAACGATCGGAACCGGAAACATTGTAGGAGTCGCAACGGCGATTTGTGCAGGAGGACCGGGAGCATTATTCTGGATGGAGATTGCAGCATTCTTTGGAATGGCGACTAAATATGCAGAGGGTCTTTTGGCAGTGAAATATCGTGTGGTAGATGAAGAGGGACACGCTTTAGGCGGACCTTTCTATTACATAGAGCGTGGAATGGGTTCAAAATGGAAGTGGCTTGCTATGATCTTTGCCTTTTTTGGAATTTGTGTAGGACTCTTTGGAATCGGAACATTTTCACAGGTAAACGGTATTGCATCCGCAGTCAATAATTTCTTTGACCCGAACCAGCAGCACACCGTTGCAATCCCGGGAATCGGAACTTATTCCTGGACAGTTGTCATTGCATCATTAGTACTCAGTATCTGCGTGGCACTGGTTTTGATCGGCGGGATCAAACGTATTGCAAATGTGTCACAGATTGTTGTACCGTTTATGGCGATCATTTATGTAGTGATCAGTCTGACACTGATCATCTGCAATATTACAGAGATCCCGGCAGCAATCGTAACAGTGGTAAAAGGAGCATTCAATCCGTCAGCAGTTACGGGTGGCGCAGTGGGAACACTGTTTATCGCAATGCAGAGCGGTGTGGCAAGAGGAATTTTCTCTAATGAATCAGGACTTGGTTCTGCTCCGATCGCGGCAGCAGCAGCAAAGACTAAAGAACCGGTAAGACAGGGACTTGTTTCCATGACAGGAACCTTTATTGATACGATCATTATCTGTACCATGACAGGTTTGGCAATCGTATTAACCGGAGCATGGCAGGTAGAAGGATTAGAAGGTGTTCGGGTTACAACTTACGCATTCAACCAGGGACTTCCGATACCGGCAAGTGTATCTTCCTTCTTATTAATGCTGTGTCTGGTATTCTTTGCATTTACCACGATACTGGGATGGGATTACTATTCTGAGAGATGTTTAGAGTATTTAACAGGCGGTAACATGAAAGCAGTAAAAGTATACCGTTGGTTATACATTTTAGCAGTATTCATCGGACCATACATGACAGTAGAGGCAGTATGGACGATCGCAGATATTTTCAACGGTCTGATGGCGATACCGAATATGATAGCAATCTTCGCATTAAGTGGAGTAGTGATCAAGGAGACAAAGGATTTCTTTGAAAAAAAGAAACATTTATCTTAAATAGCTAAAAATAAAAATCAAACAAACAGCAGGAGGACAGCATGTTAGCAACAGGAATTCAAGGTGAAAAGAAAGAACAGGTAACACAGGAAAACACAGCTCTTACGATGAAAAGCGGTGCATTAAAAGTATATGCGACACCGGCAATGATCGCATTGATGGAGCAGGCAGCTTATACAAGTGTTGCAGGAGAGTTAGAGGAAGGACAGGGAACTGTCGGAACACTGATGAATGTCAGCCATATTTCTGCGACTCCGGTAGGCATGGAAGTAACAGCAAAGAGCGAGTTAGTAAAAGTCGATGGAAGAAAACTGGTTTTCCATGTGGAAGCGTATGATGAACGTGGAAAAATTGGCGAAGGCGAGCATGAGCGTTTTATCATCGACAATGAAAAATTCCAGAACAAGGCAGATAACAAATAAAGAGAGTAAGTGAAAAGCATACAAAGGAGTGTTTGCAATGGCTGATGAAAAAAACTGGATCAGGGAAGCAATGTTTTATCATATCTATCCGCTCGGATTTACCGGAGCACCTCTTCGTAACGAAGGGGAAGCAACGGCAGGCGGACGGATTTTAGAGGTGTTAGATTGGATAGAGCATTTCAAAGAGCTTGGGATCAATGCGATCTATTTTGGACCGATCTTTGAATCTGTTTCCCATGGTTATGATACGACAGATTATTATCAGACAGACAGCAGACTGGGAAGTAAAGAGGATTTTAAGAAAGTCTTTACGGCACTACATGAAAACGGCATCCGTGTTATCGTGGATGGAGTCTTTAATCATGTAGGCAGAAAATTCTTTGCTTTTTTGGATGTGCAGAAGAATCTGGAACAGTCAGACTATAAAGACTGGTTCTGTAATTTGAATTTTTCCTGGCAGAGTCCGTTAGGAGATTCATTTTCCTATGAGAACTGGCATGGGGCAGCGGAACTTGTTAAATTGAACCTGAGAAATCCGGCAGTTTGTGAATATCTGCTTGGAGCAGTCGGTATGTGGATGGACGAGCTGGGCATTGACGGCCTGCGTCTGGATGCAGCCGATTGCGTAGACCGGGAATTTTTCAAACAGCTTCATAGCTTCACAAAAGGGAAGAGAGGAGATTTCTGGCTGATGGGTGAGATCATCCATGGCGATTACCGTGTCTGGGCAAACGATGAGATGTTAGATTCAGTTACGAATTATGAGTGCTGGAAGGGCATTTATTCAAGCCACAATGACAAGAATTATTTTGAGATTGCCTATTCGTTGAAGCGTCAGTTTGGGCAGGGAGGTCTTTATGAAAATCTCTGCCTGTACAACTTCTTGGATAACCATGATGTCAACCGGATCGGAAGTCTGCTCAAACAGCGTGAGAACTTAAAGAATGCCTATACGCTGCTTTACATGATGCCGGGGATCCCGTCCATTTATTACGGAAGTGAGTGGGGGATTGAAGGAGTGAAAGGTCAGGGAATGGATGCTGACCTGCCGCTTCGACCAAAGCTGGACTTAGAGGAAATGTGCGCCCAAGAAACGGATCTGCCGGCTCATATCCGGGAACTGGCTGAAATCAGGCGAGAGTCCGATGCAGTGAAATACGGAGTATATGAAGAAGTGCTGGTTCGCAATGAACAGTTCGTTTTTGCAAGACGAAGTGGTGAGCAGTACAAAGTTATCGCACTTAACCTGACAGATCATGCAGAGACATTACATTTTTCTTATCAGGGCAAAGAGTATGAGGTCTTATTAGAAGCATATACCTCTAAGATTATGGAGTAGACAGAAAGATAACAGAAGGTAAAGGGGACAGCAGATGAAAATAGAAAGATTGATAGAACAGGCAAGAGAAGAGCTGATTACGGACATTGTATTGTCGGATGAATTTATGAACAGAATGCAGGAAAATTTTCTGCCGATTGAGCGTTTGATGTCATACTATCGCTGTGCGATTATGGAGGTGGAGACAAAGTTTCGGGTATTAAATGAACAGTTTTCACTGCAATATGACAGAAATCCGATCGAGACGATCAAGACGAGAGTCAAATCTTTTGATGGAATCCTGAAAAAAGTCAAGAGAAAACAGATCCCGTTTTCCTTAGAGTCCATTGAAGAAAATATTAACGACATTGCAGGAGTCCGTGTGGTATGCTCGTTCCCGGAGGACATTTATCTGTTAGCGGAATGTCTGTTACAGCAGGACGATATCCGACTGATAGAGAAAAAAGATTACATCAAGAATCCAAAGCCAAGCGGTTACCGGAGTCTGCACCTGATTGTGGAAGTACCGATCTTTTTAGAAAACGAGAAGAGACCGATGAAGGTGGAAGTGCAGCTTCGTACTATCGCAATGGACTTCTGGGCAAGTTTGGAGCATAAGCTGCGTTACAAAAAAGAGATCCCGGAAACAGAGGCAGTACAGATGGCAGAAGAACTGACCGAGTGTGCAAATGTCATTGCCGATTGGGACAAGAAGATGGGAGAGATCCGTAACCGGATCGAGCGTTACAGCGAAGAAAAAGACGAGAGTCTGCCGGCAATCGGACTTGCACGGATTATCAATCGGGACTAAAAAGAAGTGACTGTTGATAAAATTTTTCAACAAGAGAAAAAACGTGGAAAATGCCGATGGGAGGTACTATGATAGAGTAAAATAAAAATAGCATATGCGTAAGGAGGAAACAACGATGAGTATTAATTGGAAAAAAATCGGACTTTTTGCAGGAGGAACGCTGTTTGGAACAGCCGGAGTCAAAATCCTGTCCAGTAAAGACGCAAAGAAAGTATACACAGGCTGTACGGCAGCGGTGCTTCGGGCAAAAGACTGCGTGATGAAGACTGCAACAACCATTCAGGAGAATGCAGGCGACATTTATGCAGAAGCTAAGGATATCAACGAGGCAAGAGCTGCAAAAGAAGAAGAATTTGAAGATACAGCAGGTGAGGAATAAGTGAAATTTTCAATTAAGCATGAAATGACGGGAAGGATGAGAGTTCATCTTTCGCAGAAGAGAATGACTTATGCACAGGCAGATATTTTACTCTATTTTTTACAAAACGATAAGTACGTTACATGTGCAAAAGTATATGAGCGGACCGGAGATGCGGTGATTTCGTATACCGGAGAGAGAAGTTATATCATTCAGTTATTGCAGGGCTTCTGCTATGAAAAAGCAGAAGTTCCGACAGGTTTATTAGAGCATTCCGGCAGAGAACTCAATGCCGTTTATCAGGAAAAACTGATAGGAAAAGTTCTGATGCGGTATGTCAAAAAGATCGTACTTCCATATCCGGTCTACACAGCCTACATTACACTGAGTTCCTTAAAGTATATTGCAAAAGGAATCCAGTCACTCTGGCATCGTAAGATAGAAGTGGCGGTGTTAGATGCAACGGCAATTGGAGTATCTGTTCTTCGTAAAGATTTCGGCACGGCAGGCTCAGTCATGTTCCTGTTGGGAATCGGAGAACTTTTAGAGGAGTGGACACATAAGAAATCCGTGGATGACCTTGCAAGAACCATGGCTTTAAATGTAGGAAAAGTATGGTTGAAGTCAGACGGTCAGGAAGTCTTAGTATCGGTAAATGATATTTCCGCAGGAGATGAAGTTGTTGTACATATGGGTAATGTGATCCCATTTGACGGCGAGGTTTCCGAAGGAGAAGCAATGGTCAATCAGGCATCCTTAACCGGAGAATCCCTGCCGGTCAGAAAGGCAGAAGGCAACTATGTCTATGCAGGTACTGTTTTAGAGGAGGGCGAGCTTACCATTCTTGTAAAAGAAGTAGGTGGTTCAAGCCGCTTCGAGAAGATTGTAACCATGATCGAGGAATCAGAAAAACTGAAATCCTCATTAGAAGGAAAAGCAGAGCATTTAGCAGACAGATTAGTACCATATACACTTGGTGGAACCGCGTTGACCTATCTGTTGACCCGCAACACCACAAAGGCACTTTCTGTTTTAATGGTAGATTTTTCCTGCGCTTTAAAACTGGCAATGCCGATTTCCGTTCTTTCAGCCATCCGTGAGGCAAGCCTCTACCACATGACGGTAAAAGGCGGCAAATATTTAGAAGCCGTAGCAGAGGCAGACACGATTGTGTTTGATAAGACAGGAACCTTGACAAAGGCAAAACCATCGGTCGTTGAAGTTGTATCTTTTGACGGAAGAGAGCCGGACGAGCTTCTAAGGATTGCAGCCTGCATGGAAGAGCATTTCCCACATTCGATGGCAAAAGCAGTCGTTCAGGCGGCAGAAGAAAAAGGACTTTCCCATGAAGAGATGCATTCTAAAGTAGAATACATTGTAGCACATGGAATTTCTACGACCATCAATGGAAAACGGGCGGTCATCGGAAGCAGCCATTTCGTCTTTGAAGACGAAAAATGCACGATCCCGGAAGGAAAAGAAGAATTATTTGAAAAACTTCCGGTAGAATATACACATCTCTATCTGGCAATTGAAAACAAATTAGCAGCCGTGATCTGCATTGAAGATCCGTTACGCGAAGAAGCGGAAGCAGTCATCACTTCGCTTAGAAAGGCAGGACTGTCAAAAATCGTCATGATGACAGGTGACAGTGAACGTACCGCACATGCGATCGCAGAGCGCGTTGGTGTAGATGAATATTATTCGGAAGTGCTGCCGGAAGATAAAGCAGCATTTGTGGAAAAAGAAAAGGCTGCCGGAAGAAAAGTCATCATGATCGGTGACGGAATCAACGATTCTCCGGCGTTGTCAGCGGCAGACGTTGGAATTGCCATCAGTGATGGTGCAGAGATAGCAAGAGAGATTGCAGACATTACCATCAGTGCGGATGACCTGTACCAGATTGTGACATTAAAGCTCATCAGTGATGCACTGATGAAAAAAATCAGTAAAAACTACAAACAGATTGTAGGATTTAATACAGGTTTAATTGCACTTGGGGTTGCGGGAATTATTCAGCCGGCAACTTCGGCACTGCTTCACAATACCTCAACACTGGTCATCAGTCTGAAGAGTATGCAGAATTTGCTGACATAACGATATCTGATATTAAAAAAAGGCAGCCGCAGGCTGTCTTTTTTGGTAAAGTGTGTTTCATTTTTAAAAATTTATGCTAATATCATAGTATGAAAAAATATTTATCCATACTACTTATTTTATGCATGTGTCTTACCGCATGCACCGCAACAAATCAAGCGACATCCACTTCGGAGAAAAGCCAATCGGATACTACATCCGGGGAAGCAGTACAGTCCGGTCAGGAGGAAAAAGCAGCAAAAGCACCGGACACTTCAAAGCCCGAAGGAACACTGGAAGTCCACTATATCGATGTCGGACAGGGAGATGCGACCTTAATAAAATGCGGCTCCCATGCCATGTTAATAGATGGCGGCAATAACAATAAAGGAACCACGGTGCAATTATATCTGAAAAAACAGGGGGTAGAATCCTTAGACTATGTCATAGGTACGCACCCGGACGCAGATCATATCGGTGGTCTGGATGTGATCGTATACAAGTACAATTGTGACACGGTCATCATGCCCGACTATGAAAAGGACACCAAGACCTATCAGGAGTTAGTCGATGTCATTCACGATAAAAATATGAAGATCACCTATCCGGTGGTAGGGGAACAGTATGCTCTCGGAGAAGCAAAATTTACGATCATAGCACCAAATTCCAATTCCTATGGTGGAAATGCCAATGACTATTCCGTGGCAATCCTCTTAGAATATGGAAAAAACCGCTTCCTGTTTACCGGAGATGCAGAGGAAGCATCAGAAACGGAAATGCTGTCGAACGGCATTGAACTTTCGGCAGATGTATATAAAGTGGCACATCATGGAAGCCGCTCGGCAAGTACGCAGGAATTTTTAAATGCAGTCCGTCCCAAATATGCGGTCATAAGCTGTGGAGAGGGAAACAGCTATGGACATCCTCATGCAGAAGTGCTGAACCGGCTGCGAAGCATGGGAGTGGAAGTATTTCGTACCGATGAGCAGGGCAGCATTATCGCAAGCTCTGATGGAGAAAATATTACATGGAACTGTTCGGCAACGGATTCCTGGCAGAGCGGGGAACAGACAGAGTCTGACAGGGAAAATTCAGACAATGTCACAGAGCAGACAACCTATGTCCTGAACACAAATACGAAAAAATTCCACCGGGAGACCTGCGGCAGCGTATCACAGATCAAAGAGGAAAATTTTCAAAAAGTACAGATGAGCCGTGAAGAGTTAGAACAGAGTGGATATTCGCCGTGCAAGAACTGCAATCCGTAGAATAAATGCGTTGAATCTGTTTTCGCAAAGTGCTAGAATAAGAACATCATGAAATCTCGGAGGAACAGAATGGAAACAGAAAAAAAATATGCACTGCTGATAGATGCGGATAATGTATCGCCAAAATACATGGATTTGGTTCTTCGTGAAACCAAGACCTTAGGAGATGTCAGCATCCGTAGGATTTATGGGGACTGGACAGAGATTGGAAAACATTCATGGAAAGAATGTCTGTTGGAAAATTCGCTGACACCGATTCAGCAGTACAGCTATACAACCGGGAAAAATGCATCCGATTCGGCAATGATCATTGATGCAATGGACATACTGTATACAAGAGAAATAGATGGATTTGTCATTGTCTCATCAGACAGTGATTTTACTAAACTCGCAATGCGTTTAAGAGAGTCGGGAAAATATGTGGTCGGCATGGGCGAGAGCAAGACACCGTCACCGTTTGTCAAAGCATGTGACCGTTTTAAGACACTGGATATCTTAATGCGCAGCGTGGAAGAGATTCCGAAAAAAGGAAGAAATGTTGGAAAAAGTTATTATAAACGTGAGAACAATAACATTGCGGAGCAGAGTATAGAGAAAGAAAAAAATGAGGCAGATATTTCTCCGATCACCGATCTTAGAGAGATCAAAACGGCAATCTTTTCACTGTTAAAAGAAAATTCAGACGAGAGCGGCTGGATGTTCTTAGGGGAACTTGGAAACATGGTCTTAAAGCTCTATCCGGATTTTGACTGCCGTAACTATGGCTATGCAAAACTGAGCAATCTGTTAGAGTCCTTCCGGGATGTTGAGATCCGTCGGGAGAATGCAAAGGACAGCCATAATCAGTTGGTTTATGTGAGAAAACGGGATTAAGTTCATTTCGATTGAATAATTGAAATAATTGTGATATAACAGTCATAGACAAAACACTTGGAGGAAAAGAAAATGAACATTTTTCAAAAAATAAAAAGTGGAATGCTGATATCGGGAGCAGTTCTGATTGTTGCAGGATTGGTATTGCTGTTTTTCCCTGTTACAACCACAAAAATGATTGCGTATATCGCAGCGGCAATGCTGCTCTTTATGGGAATAGGACAGGTCATCGGCTACTTCCGCTATGAGCCGGGAAGTGGAAGATACAGCAGCGGACTGGTGCTTGGAATCTTTCTGATGATCGTAGGATTGCTGATCTACTATAAGGCAGAAGTTGTCGTTTCCATTATCCCGATCATCTTAGGCGTGGTCATCCTGTTCAGTGGATTTTCCAAACTGCAGCAGGCAGTAGATTTAGCAAGAATGAAAGCCAGAAGATGGACGACGGTATTAGCAACCGCCTGTTTAAACCTGATCTTAGGAGGCGTTATTATCTTTAATCCGTTTTCAACGGCAATGACATTACTTCGCTTTGTCGGAATCGGATTGTTATACAGTGGCATCTCCGATATTGTCTCAACACTTTATATTTCGCGCGAGACAAAGAATTATCGTGATTTTGAGTAAAAGATCCTATCAGAATATCTAAGAATAAGAGAAAATCTTTCTGTACATACTAAGAAAAATATTTCGTGAAAGGAAACAGAAGATGGACTCTTTACATCATGAACAGAACAATTTTAAGCCGTTTATCCCTGCAGAAAAAAGGGTATCGGAATTTACCGCCACCAGTGTGATCTTAGGCATCATACTGGCGGTTTTATTTGGAGGGGCAAACGCATATCTCGGACTGCGTGTCGGAATGACGGTATCCGCATCGATCCCGGCAGCGGTCATCTCAATGGGAGTTATTCGCATTATCTTAAGGAAAGATTCCGTTTTAGAAAATAATATGGTGCAGACGATCGGTTCAGCCGGAGAGTCCCTTGCGGCAGGAGCTATTTTTACCATGCCGGTACTTTTTATGTGGGCAGCGGAAGGAAAAAGTACCATGCCCGGATTAGGAGAAATCGCACTGATCTGTATCTGTGGAGGGGCGCTTGGAGTATTTTTCATGATCCCGCTGCGCTCCGCACTCATTGTACAGGAGCATGGCGTACTGCCATATCCGGAAGGAACGGCCTGTGCAGAAGTATTGTTGGCAGGAGAAAAAGGAGGAGCCAAAGCAGGAACGGTTTTTGCAGGACTTGGGATAGCGGCTGTTTACAAATTTATCGCAGATGGTCTGCGGGTGTTTCCAAGTGAAGTGGATTTTGAGGTAAAAAGTTATAAGGGAGCGGGAATCGGTATAGATGTGCTTCCGGCACTGTTAGGAGTCGGCTATATCTGCGGAATGCGTGTGGCATCCTATCTGCTTGCCGGCGGAGTAACGGCGTGGTTTGTCATTATGCCTGTGATCGCACTTTTTGGAGGAGATGCTGTTTTATATCCGGCTACGGTACCGATCAGCGAACTTGGAGCATGGGGCATCTGGAGCCATTACATCCGTTATATCGGTGCAGGAGCCGTGGCGGCGGGAGGTATTTTCAGTCTGATCAAAGCATTGCCGCTGATCATACGGACTTTTGCACAGGCAGTCCGCGGTTATGGAAAAAATATGGAAGAGGAATCCAGAACAGCGCAGGATATCCCAATCCGTGTCGTCCTTGTGGGAATTTTAATTACCGCGATCGTAATGTGGCTGATCCCTGTGATACCGGTCAATTTACCGGGAGCAATTTTAATTGTAGTCTTAGGATTCTTTTTTGCAACCGTATCTTCAAGAATGGTCGGGTTAGTAGGAAGTTCGAATAATCCGGTATCGGGAATGGCAATTGCAACTTTGATCATTACCGCAGCAATTTATAAAAGCAGTGGGGCAAGTGCAGAGGGAATGGTATCGTCGATCGCAGTCGGCACGATCATCTGTATCATTGCCGCAATGGCAGGCGATACTTCACAGGATTTAAAGACCGGTTATATCGTTGGGGCAACCCCGAAAAAACAGCAGTACGGAGAGCTGATCAGTGTAGTGGTATCCTCGATGGCAATTGGAGGAATTCTCTATCTGCTCAATGCAGCCTGGGGATATGGCTCGTCAGAACTTCCGGCTCCGCAGGCGACCTTAATGAAAATGGTAGTGGAAGGTGTCATGGGCGGTAATCTTCCATGGAATCTGGTTTTTGCAGGCGTGGCACTCGCAGTTGCAGCAGAAATACTAACGATACCGGTCCTTCCGTTTGCAGTCGGTCTCTATCTTCCGATCCATCTTAGCACACCGATGGCAGTCGGTGGTCTGGTAAGACTCTGGATTGAAAAAAAGAGAGGGGAAGAGGAAGAAAATCAAAAACAGATGATCGAGAGCGGAATCCTGTATTCATCCGGCTTAATTGCAGGGGAAGGACTGATCGGAATCCTGCTTGCCGTATTTGCCGTCCTTCCGTCAAAACGAGGCGGAACCGTAGGGGAATGGCTCGCAGCCGCCGGAGACAGAATGAATTTTGGAAATATCGGAGCACTGATCATGTTTGTGGTATTGATCGGAACATTGATATTATCCATCCAGAAAGGAAAAGAAAAATGAGAAAGCAGGGGAACTATCTTGACTATATCCCAAAGAGAAACAGCAGATATTCTTATCAGTTAAATGAACACGGTAATGTAGAGATTATCGTAAAAAATGAAGGATTCTGGAATCGAATCTTGCAAATCACACTAAAAAAGCCACGCTACTCCATGATAGAATTAGAGCAGATGGGAAGCTATGTATGGCAGGAAATGGACGGACAAAAAACGGTATATGAGCTGGCATGCATGGAGAGGGAAAAGTTCGGAGACAGGGCAGAACCCGCATGTGAGCGCCTTAGTTCCTATCTGAAGATCCTAAGAGAGTGCGGTTATATCTGCTATGTAAATAAAATATAAAAAATTTTATCAATTAAATTAATAAAAATGCAGGAAAAATGTTGCAAAATTGCAAAAATCATAATAAAATAAAAAACGATGAGGCGGTTATTAAAGATTATGGATAACCCTAACGAAGTATGTACACTAATTAAAAAGGAGATTGAAAACGATGAGCTATGTTGATGAAGTACTTGAGAGAGTACGCGAAAAAAATGCGTCTGAACCGGAATTCCTTCAGGCAGTAACCGAAGTATTAAATTCTTTACGCCCGGTCATTGATGCAAATGAAGAAGTATACAGAAAAGAAGCTTTATTAGAGCGTCTTTGCGAACCGGACAGACAGTTCAAATTCAGAGTACCATGGGTAGACGACAAAGGTCAGGTTCAGGTAAATACAGGTTACCGTGTACAGTTCAACAATTCTATTGGACCATACAAAGGAGGACTCAGATTACATCCTTCCGTAAATATCGGTATTATCAAATTCTTAGGATTTGAGCAGATTTTCAAGAACTCTTTAACAGGACTTCCGATCGGAGGCGGTAAAGGTGGTTCTGACTTTGATCCAAAAGGAAAATCAGACCGTGAAGTTATGGCATTCTGCCAGAGCTTTATGACAGAACTCTGCAAATACATAGGAGCAGATACAGATGTTCCTGCAGGAGATATCGGAACAGGTGCCAGAGAGATTGGTTATATGTTTGGACAGTACAAGAAAATCAGAGGTCTTTACGAAGGTGTATTAACAGGAAAAGGATTATCCTATGGTGGTTCTCTGGCTCGTACAGAGGCTACAGGCTATGGTCTGTTATACTTAACAGAAGAGATGTTAAAATGCAACGGACATGACATCAAAGGAAAGACTGTATGTGTTTCCGGTTCCGGTAACGTTGCAATTTACGCAACACAGAAAGCACAGCAGTTAGGTGCTAAAGTTGTTACCGTATCTGATTCTACCGGCTGGGTATATGATCCGGAAGGAATTGATGTAGCATTATTAAAAGAAGTAAAAGAAGTAAAACGTGCTCGTTTAACAGAGTATGCTGCAGCAAGACCAAGCGCAGAATATCATGAGGGACGTGGAGTATGGAGCATCAAGTGTGACGTAGCTCTTCCATGTGCAACTCAGAACGAATTATTATTAGACGATGCAAAACAGCTCGTTGCAAACGGATGTATTGCAGTAGCAGAAGGAGCAAACATGCCTACTACTTTAGAGGCAACAGAGTACTTACAGAAGAACAACGTACTCTTTGCACCTGGAAAAGCTGCAAATGCAGGCGGTGTTGCAACTTCCGCATTAGAGATGAGCCAGAACTCCGAGAGATTAAGCTGGACCTTCGAGGAAGTAGATGCAAAATTACAGAACATCATGGTAAATATCTTCCACAACTTAGACGATGCTGCAAAACGCTACAACATGGAAGGTGACTATGTTGCAGGTGCAAATATTGCAGGATTTGAGAAAGTTGCAGATGCTATGTTAGCACAGGGTGTCTGCTAATCGTGAATTTCTAAGATAATATAAGATATTGAGAAGTCCTAGAAATGTTGAATTTCTGGGGCTTTTCTTTATGTACTGAAATGACAAAAGAATTGTCAGAATATTCATAAATAGAAGATAATTTACGTTATTTTGAGGTCGTTATATACACGCGGTACACAAGTGATATACAGGTGGTATACACTCGTTTTTACTGATTTTGAATGTTTTTGGAAGCATTTCATCCTTTGCTTTTCAAGATGATTTAGGCTGAACATAAGTGTGACGTTAAATAAAAGAAATATCATAAGTGTATCCAGCAATCAGTCTTGATTTATTGTTTTATATCTTGTTCACTTCTGTAAGAAGTTCTTCTAAAGTCTTATGAGTATAGGTTCCTTTGGTGGTGTCGTTTTTCATACTGTGTCCCATAATCAGTTTGATACATCTGTTAACCAACAGTCCCGGCAGGGTATTCAGTAAAGAGCAGATAGACGATGTAGTCTGGAAAGCAAGCCTGTTTACATACAGACGGTAGGGGTGTTGGGTATCGATTTAATAAGAATATGTTATCAAATATAGCTACATTGATTTGCATATAAATTATGTGGCTATTTTCGTGAAAAAATGTTTCTAAGGTGATAAAAGAGATGACAAAAAATAGGCAAAATATATAGAAAAAGAGAGGGTAGTGTGTTATAGTAAAAATACTAGGTGGACTTTATGTATAACATATTCGAAGGTGGTATATACAATGGCAGGGATATCAAAAGTACTGGAAACAGAGTTGAATGGTTTGAAGGTTAATCTTTTTGAATTTGATATTGAAAATGAAGAAAGCTTCGATGGGATAAAAGCATATTTAGTTAATAAGGTAAAAATATCTAAAGTACATAATATAGAAGAATATGATTTAACGTATTATGGATCAAAAAATTTGAATCCAGATTTTGTAGCTAGATTTAATGAGCAGGTTGCAAAAATCAATATTCCTAAAAAAACGAAAATACCACAATTTGATGTTCGCAGAGAACGCGTAACAGAATGGATGGCACAGTATTTGCTAGAACAAGAATATGGTTGTAAGTTTTATGACGAAGCTGATAAAAGAGTAAATTTGAAAACCGTTGAAATTGATAAACATACTGATGGGATAGATGTTCCTGGTATTTGGATAGATAATGATAGAATTCGATTTGTTGTATGTGAGGTCAAGGCATCTGAAGCAAATCAAATACCATGTTATTCTGTGCAATCTTTACAAGAGGATATTCAGAAAGCTATTGATGATGTAGATAATCGAGTTTCTCACGAAATTTTGGAATATATGCATGGTATAAGAAATGTTAAAATGCAGGATGATATATTAGAAAAAATAGTAGACTTTTTAGCGAGATTAATTGCTGGAGAAAAGGAAGACTTAGCAGATAATATAATGTTCTTCCCATTTTTGCTTAGAAATAACGAGAAAATTGTTCCGGAGATGGACATAAACGATTATAAAAATTTTTCTTTACAGGGAGTTAAAAGAGAAAATGTCGAGAATATAATCTTATCATTTAGAAAGAAATTTTCTGAATTTAGTAATGAGGTCTATGAAGAGGCAATAGGTGAATAGCAATGGAATATATTAAGGGCATAATAAATTCAATAGAGAAAGTATTTGATGTAAGCGAAGAAAATATTTCTTCGCTTACTGTTATGCTTGCAGATATTGAAACTAGTCATTTATATAATAAGTTTTCTGCAGAAGAACAAAGCAAGAAATATTTGAATAGTGATTTACTTTCCAAGGCGAATTTACTGAATGCATTATTGGAAATTGTTTTAGAAAATCCAAATATGGATTTAATTGAGAGCGACAAACGAAAAGAGTTACTTGTAGGTTTATGTGGAACAGTAGCATCCCTGTATGAACAAGTTTTAGATCAGATTAATGATAATGAGTGTTGGGAAAATATGTCGTATTTGGTTATGTATAGTATGTTATCTTATATGGCAGATAGACAGACAATGTCTGATTTAGCTATTAAGGAATATAATGCTAAATTGACCAAAATGATGAGTTTATACAATGAATTTCCAACAATGCAGAAATTAGAATATGATACGTATTATCTAATTGTATTGTTGATGAGTAATATTAAAAATTATGATGGATTGACACAGTTAAATTCCTATATTAAAAGAGCAAATGATAATTTGAATGAGGCTCAAAGGGAGGAACTTGTAAAAGCTGAGTTAGATATACCGGTTGGTCTAAAGATTGCTTCTTATGGAAATATTATTTATTTGACGATGGTTTTAAAAGAATATCTTTTTAGCGGTGAGATTGATAGCTCGGAAAATCAAGATATATATAGTGTTATCGATATGTATTCATATAATGCATTTCATTTGCTGGATAATGAAAGCATTGACTTGAAACTTATTGGGCATTTGTTGCGATATGCATATGAAAGAGTAGCAGAAAATTCAATATGGAACATTGCAGAAAAGTCACCATTAATAAGAAAGTTCATCGAAGAAAACCTTTCCAATGGTAATAGATACATATATTCTTTATTGCCATCTCAGAGAGAGGTTATTTCGGATGTGTTAACGCCTAAAAAGAGTATTGTTGTTGGAATGCCGACTAGTGCAGGAAAGTCGTTGCTGGCAGAGATGCAGATATTATTTAGTATTCATAACTATAAAACAGCCGATTTTAATCCTACAGTTTGTTATATTGTTCCAACTAATGCACTTATTGATCAAGTTAAAATTGATTTGCAAAGTGATTTTAAGGAATTTAATTTTAATATAGAAACAGCATTACCATATTATGATGTTGATGAGATAGAAAATGAAATTTTGACGCGGGAGCATATTGATATATTAATTAGTACACCCGAAAAATTAGAGGCACTTGTAAGACAAAACCATCCGGCAATACAAAACACTCGTTTAGTTATTATGGATGAAGCGCACAATTTAGGAGACAAATCACGGGGTTCTAAATTTGAACTGGTCTTATCATCTATAAAGCAAAATATGAAAGAGGCAAATTTTCTTTTATTAAGCCCCTTTATTAGTAATGCTCAGGAAATTAGTGAGTGGTTAGCCGACTCACCAAGAAATGCAGATACTATTTCCATAGAGTGGGCGCCAACAAAACAATATATTGGTTGTAATTTACTTGATAGTAAGAAAACAAAATCTGTTCTACAATTTTACAAATCACCAAGAAACCAATTGGGGACAGAAGATGTTGAAATTTCCTTGAACTTGAACCCGCAGGATGTGAAAGAAGAGCTTAGATTAGATCGTATTGATAATACGGTTCGACTTTGTGTGGTTCTGAATGATTTTATTGAACAGGAAGGGAATGTTTTAGTTTTGTGTGGTGGCAGAGGTACCACTTTGAAATTGGCATCTTATACGAAAATGTATTTTGAAGAAAAAGGTATGCTGCCTGATATGAGCTGTGACGAAGAAATTCAACGTGCAATAGAGATTGTAAAGTTAGAAAATGGAGAAAATGATCCTTTAATCAAATGTTTGAAATTTGGTATTTGTTATCATAATTCTGGCTTATCAAGTCTGGTCAAGGAAACTATCGAGGAATTAGTTCGAAACAATAAGATAAAACTTATATTTGCAACAACAACATTGGCGCAAGGAATGAATTTTCCGATTAATACGGTTATTTTTGATACAGTTAAATTGCGTAATAAAGGTGATTTATCAAACGCTGAGTTTTGGAATATAGCAGGGCGTGCTGGTAGAGCATACAAGGATAAAGAGGGATATATTATTCTCTCCTATTCTAATTCCCAAAAAGAAACCAAAGCAACGGTGAAAAGATATATTAAATCAGATTTAAAAGAAGTAATATCTTCACTAAATGCTTATTTTACGGGGAATAATATTATAAGTTTTGACTACAATGTGTTAAAAGATCCAAATAATGCACCCATATTAAATTTGTTGCAATATATAAATCATATATTGAACATTAGTTATGATTATGATATTAGTCCAAAAGATATTGCTAAAATTAGAGGAATATTAACAGATTCATATTTGTATCATAGCCTGAGTAAACAGGAAGGTTTTATAAATGCACAAACAAAATTAAATATTTTTGTAACGCAATATATTCGACATGTTAATGAAAATAAAAAGGAGGATATGGCTAAGGCTGATGAATTAGGTATTAGTGATATAAGTTACACAAAAGTTAAATCTATAATAGGTGCGTTTATTTATGGACTGAAAGAAAACGGAGATTATGAGTATAAGGCTTCAGAAATTATTCTTCGAACTAAGAATATAGAACGTTTGACAAAGATTATCAATATAATTGCAAAAATTCCTGAAATAAAAATTGATATGTTAGGGCAAGGGAAGCTGGATCCAGAAAATATAGCTAAGTTACTTATGGGATGGGTAAATGGCGATAAGGTAAGAGATATTGCGAAAGAAATTAAACGACCAGGGCAAAGCGATGAAGATGCGATTTCTTTATGCAATCGTTATCTTAATAGCCAGATGAAGTCTTATATGCCATGGGGAATGAATATATATCAGGCTGTGAGCTTTGATTTGCAGACAGAAAATGCACAAATGTTACCTTCTTATATATATTATGGGGTATCAAGCAAGGAAGCGGTAATTGTATCGAAGTTGGGTGTGCCAAGATTTGCTGTTGATAATGTGTTGAGGGTTCTTAAAGAGAAGAATCCGGAATTACCAATTAGTATAGACAATATGGATTGGTTAAGGGCGGCGATAAACAAAATAGAATCTACTGATTATCAAGTTGAAAATACAAAGGGTAAAATAATCAAAGAGATTATTGACAAGCGTATAAAGGGAATATGATGTAATTCTAATATGGAATAGACATAACGAGTCCAATTTTTTACACTTTGTCCATAATTTAGCCTGTGCTTTAAGGTAGTGTGATGTATCGATGATTTACATGAATATTGTAGGTTGTTGGTCAACTTGAAAAATGCAAGTCGATGCAGCGGCATCGTTGAGTGAATCCAACGATGCATGATGGGGAAATAGACAAGAATTTTACATACTTGTCATTGGCACAGTAAGTTATAGATATAATTTGACTTTAGATAAAATAATGATAAAAATAATTATAATGTAGATGAATTTTGGAAAGGAGAAAGATGGAGTATATAACAATAAGCAAATACATGCAGACTGATTTGGGTGATGTAAAAGCCTATATATTTATTGCTAAAGTAAAGGATATATTGCCAATATATTATGTTGCAGTTAGAGGAAGAGATGATGTTGAAGGTGCAGTTCAGAGAGTTTTGAATAGACGAAGAATCAATTCAATAAAAGACTTTGTTTTGGATGGAAACATGTTTTTTAATACATTTATATTAAATTGGACAGATGAAAACTATGCATTGCTGGTAGACGAAAATACGATAAAAATACCAATGGTTAATGGTGGAGCTCAGGTTATAGATGGTCAACATAGGTTAGAGGGATTAAAAAAAGCGATAGAAGAAAAAGAAGATATTGGTGAAGAACCAATAATAATAATTATGACAGAAAAAATGTCAACAAAAGCTGCTGCTAAAATATTTCTGAATATTAATACAGAACAAAAGCCTGTACCTAAAAGTCTAGTATATGATTTATTTGGCGAAGTTAAGGATAAAAATTCTTACATAGTTCGAGCAACTGATATTGCAACAGAATTGAATGATAATCCAGATTCACCATATTATCAGTGCATAAAGAAGCCAGGATCTGCACAAGGGGTAGGAAAGGTGGATTTATCAACAATAGTTAATGCACTAAAAGGGTATACTGGTGATGAAGGGGTTTTTCAGCAGTATCATTTTGATGATTACGAAGTACAATATAAAATCATCACAAATTTCTTTTCAGTAATTAAAAAATATTATTCTAAGGAAGGATGTTGGTTAAAAAATAGTAACCCATTTATGTCTAACGCGGGTTTCTATGCAGGAATAAAATTTTTGTGCGAAGATTTAATTGATAAATGTGTTGAGAGAAAATCTTTTGAACAATCAACAATTTCTAGTCTGATTGATTTGGATGAAGTAGGATTACTCTATAGAGAAGATATAAAAAATATGCAAGGAAAAGAACAGAGAAATGAAATTTATAGGTATTTAAAAAATTCTTTGTTAAGAGAAGTGCCAGAGCAAAATGAGTATAAATTTTAAGAGAAATAGAACTCAGCAAAAATATGAATCAATATTAGGAATATCGTCAGTAGAAGAATTAGTACAAAATAAACAAAATTTCAAAACGCATGTGTTATCAAGAGAAGAGGCTAACCAATTAAAAGTTTTACTTCAACAGGATGCGATAGATTTTTTCTATAGTGCGGTAGTAAGTTTTTCAGAAGGTATTGATGCTATTTATTTGAAAAGATATTCGTGGGCTACTGTGAAGTTTTATTATTCAATTTTTTATTTGTTAAGAACATCAATGGCTTGTAGCGGATATGCATTATTAAGAAATTGTAGCATGTATAGACTGAAGGTCGCAGCAGGAGAAATGCCATATGGAACTAATAATAAAAAGTACAATTCTACACATGGAGGGACAATGAGTCATTATAAAGATGTGTTTGCTGGAACAGATATTCTGTTGACTAACCTAATTGATGATGTTGATGTATATCAATGGATGGAGGATGTCAGAGATATAGTGAATTATCGAGAAGTAGGCTTTGAAGAACCAGAATGTTTAGAAGTTTGGAATAAATATAAAGAAGCATTAGATATAGGCAATTTGTCTGACTTGTTGGAACTTTTAGTGAATGACTCACAGTATATTTATTGCTTTCAAGAAGAATATGCGGTGGTAGCGATTCCTATTAAGAGGATGCAGCAAACAATTGCGGATTTGGCTGGTAGAGGGTGGCTATCATTAATTTCTACAGATAGAAAAGAATATGCTAATAGAATAATTAAGAGTAGTGAAAGAAATATTAGTATTTTTGATAATCTAAATGTAAATCATTAAATGTGACTGAAAAAGCTTGAAAGATTCAAATAAAAGAAATAGGAAAAGTACAACAGATGATGGAATTTATTAATGAAAATATTATTAGTGTTTCTGCGCTTGGTGTTTCGTTGGTTTCTCTGTTTTTTACAATCAGAAGAGAGTTGAAATCGATAATTAGGATAAGTATTAAACCGTGTCAAGATGAGTGCGTTTATTTTACAAGAGTAGATAATTTGATCTGCTATGGTATTATTGTATGTAGAGTGAAGATTACAAATAAGTCCAATACAGCATGTGGCATCAATGATATTTATTTGAAATTAGGGAATGAAGAATATGAGGCGGAGCCTTTTAATAAAATTGTAGTGACTAATAGTGATGACATTAAGTTCCTAAATATACACACACATATTCCAGAATATATGAGACTAAATAGTGAAAATATTTTTAACAACTTGTTGTTACAGCCATATGAAACACGAGAGGTATATATAACGTTCTCTTCAAGCATTTCTATTCCCAAGGAGATAGTTTTTGGGGACAAAAAGGCAAAACTGAAAATGACTGTTGCAAACAGAAAATTTACTTCTAAAGTAAGAGTACAATTGATATCAGATGCGCTAAAGCAGGAATGGGAGTACTTGCATGAAAAATAAAAGAAAAGAATCTGCACTTTATAGCGAAATCCTTTTTTCAATTATTATGTCATAATTTACGGTTCATTATAAAATAGGTGTTAATCGAAATTGTCCGACAATCACTCTATACATGTGATATACAAACAACCTCAAAACTCCAGTAAATCTGCGGACACCTTAAAAACTGCTATGCTTGCTCAGGGTGTTTGCTAATTAGAATTTATAAGATAAAAGATTATATTGAGAAGTCCTGTAAACCCAGTGTCTATGGGACTTTTCTTTATGTATTGATAAGATAAAATTTCACGCCTAAATCTTATTTACTTCTGTAAGAAGTTATTCAAAAGTATAAGATTCACATTACGAAATCCGAAGGTAAGTTTACACGAATCGCTGTAAAACTTCGCGTTGAATTTTACAGCATCTTTTTGTATAATATATATGTAAGATGAAAAAATCATATCGGAGAAAGGAAGGTGAGTTTATGCCAAACATCTTACCTGTATCAGATTTAAGAAATTATAATGAAGTACTGAAAAATTGCCAGGTTGGAGAACCTGTGTTTTTGACAAAAAATGGCAGAGGCAAGTTTGTGGTTATGGATATTGAGGACTATGAACGAGAAAAAGCTGAGAAAAAGCTGCTGATGAAGTTGCAGGAAGCAGAAGAAGCAGTTCAGGATGAAAGTGCCTGGATGAGTTTGGATGAACTGAAGAAATCTGTCGGGGTATAATTTATGATGCAATTACGGATTAACCCTATTGTTGCAGAGGACTTGAAGAATATTAGAGAGTATATAGCTGAAGATAATGAAGAACTGGCAGTTAAGACCATTCAGGAGATATATGCGCGAATTGAGAACATACAGCAATTTCCGTATATGGGAGCTGATCTTGCTAAGAGAGTCAGCTTCCGGACAGATTATAAATATGTGATATGTGGAAATTATGTTGTGCTGTATAAGATTGGAAAAGAATATTTAGAGATTTACCGGGTAGTGAATCGGTATCAGGATATCACGAAGATTTTTTAGAGCAAATCACGAAGTATTGAGGAACACAAAATCGGAGGAACATCCATGAAACTAAAAAACGTACTAATCGTTGTAAAAGACATCGAAAAATCAAAGCAGTTCTACCATGACTTGTTTGGCTTAAATGTGGTATTAGATAATGATGGGAATATGATTCTAACCGAAGGTCTGGTGCTTCAGGAAGAAAAAATCTGGAGAAATTTTCTGGGAAAAGAGATTGTTTCAGAGAGTAACGCATGTGAATTGTATTTTGAGGAACGTGATATAGAAGCGTTTGTACAGAAACTGGAAAAACTGTATCCATCTGTTCAATATGTGAACAGGCTTATGACAGACAGTTGGGGTCAAAAAGTAGTTCGGTTTTATGATTTAGATGGTAACCTGATAGAAGTGGGAACACCGGTGTAACCCGGACCCGTCCCCACACATACGATACAAAAAACATCCAAGGAGGCTCTACATGCAGATAAAAGATACCGATATCTACAAACTGAATTATTTTACATACAACAGGGCATTTACCGGCAGCTATGGAAATATGCGTTATCGACTTATCCGAAAAAAAGACGAGGAAGAGGAAGCAGTTCTGTCGGCAGCAGTCTATCCACAGCCATATTGTTGGGAGGAGACAGACGACGAAAAAAAACAGATACAGGAATTCCCGTTTACGGAAGAGGGAAGAAGTGAGATGATAGAATGGCTGAACCGGAAATTGAGTGAATTTTAGTGGAACTAATTTTTAACAGAATCAGTTTTAGATAGAATCAATTTCAATAGAATTTAATAAAAGAAAATTCAATAAAAGGAATTTTAATAGATTTATTAAAACGTAGAAAGAGGAAAAAACATGGTAACATTATTGGCTGGAATATTTATCAAGGATAAGGAAAATACATCTTCGCCGGCAGTCCGGCAGGCATATGGAATGCTGACCGGAGTCGTGGGAATCTTTTTAAATATATGTCTGTTTGCAGGAAAATTCATAGCAGGAACGATCAGTGGTTCCATTTCCATTACTGCAGATGCGTTTAACAACCTGTCCGATGCAGGTTCTTCTTTTGTGACTCTGATCGGTTTTAAACTTGCAGGGGCGAAGCCGGACCCGGATCATCCGTTTGGTCATGGAAGAATTGAATATGTGTCAGGACTGATCGTATCAGGAGTCATTTTGTTGATGGCATTTGAACTGATCAAGAATTCTGTGGATAAGATTATGCATCCGACAGAAGTAGAATTCAGCCTTTTGGCAATGGGAATTTTAGTAGTATCTATCTTAGTAAAAATTTACATGTATTTTTACAATAGTCAGATCAGTAAAAAAATCGATTCGGCAGCAATGAAAGCGACAGCAGTGGACAGTCTGAGTGACACACTTGCAACAACCGTTGTCTTAATTGCGGCAATTGTTGCAAAATATACCGGATTACAGGTGGATGGTTACTGCGGAGTTCTGGTAGGATTGTTTATCTTTTATGCCGGATTTTCAGCTGCAAAGGATACGCTAGATCCGTTGCTTGGGCAGCCGGCAGAACCTGAATTTGTGGAGCGGATTGAAGAAATTGTAAACGGCTATGATATGGTACTGGGAATTCACGATTTAGTGGTACATAATTATGGACCGGGACGTGTGATGATCTCACTTCATGCAGAGGTACCGGCAGATGAGGATATTTTAAAGATACACGACATGATCGACATTATAGAAAATGATTTAAAAGAGCAGCTGCATTGTGAGGCAGTCATCCATATGGATCCGTTGGTGGTTAATGATGAACAGACCAATGAGCTTCGGGCGGCAGTAAAAGACATTGTAGAAAATTTAGAGGGCGATGTGTCCATGCACGATTTCAGAACCGTCATCGGACCAACGCATACAAATATGATATTTGATGTGTTGGTACCGTTTGATTATCCGCTGACAGATGCACAGGTCAAAGAAAAAGTGCAGGAAAGTGTCTGGGAGCAGATCGGAAAAGAGTATTACACTGTTATTCAGATTGACAGACCATATACCGTAATGAAGAAATAAGAACACAAAAACGGCAGCTTGAATCGCATTTTCAAGCTGCCGTTTTTTCACTATTTTTTATAAAGCTATAAAGGAGAAATTCTCACAATCTCACTATTCTTTTGCGGTTGCCGGTGGATATTGTTTTACCGGTTCTTCGGTTCCTTCCTGAATGTCGTTTACTACTTCGTTTTTATCCATATTATTCATCAGGGCATCCTGATCTTCGATATCTGTTTCGTTTTGCGGTGTATCAGTAGCAGGCGTCTCTTCGGAAGGGTCATCAGGAATATGGTAAACATATTCGTTGGAGCTTCTAAAGATTGTATTGCTCGAACCCATCTGGTTCACGACAAGGACATCGCCATCCTCTAATTTATCCGTTTTAATCTTAAGATAGTTGCCGCTGACATAAGTAGTAGGAACCTTGGTGCCATTGATAAAGACCTTACTCCAGGGAGTAAAATGCTGTCCGTAGATCATCAGTTTTCCATCACTGGCAAGCCACGTTCGGTCAATACTGGTCTCATCGATACCCATGACCAGATCAGAAGCCGGATACGGGTCTTTATCGCCGTTGTAGCAGTAGCGTTTTCCATAAAGGATATCGTACTGTAAAAGCTCGAAATTCTGGATGTAATCCTTAGAGTCAGTTGCTACATCCTGCTGACTCTGATGGAAACGGAACATTGTTCCTTCATGGATGTCAAGCTGGTCGGTTAAGTGAGCTAAAAGCTGATAGGAAGTCAGATCAGCGTCCTGTTTCTCCAAACCGAAATTATTCCAGGTTACATACTTTGTCTTAAAAATATCACCGGTTGCCATATCACTCTCTTCTAAGCCGAGTGTAGGAAGATGGTCCCCCCAGAGCACGAGGATCGTTTTCTCATCACGCTGCGCAAGGGCATCCTTTAACTTTCCGATAAATTTATCCACTTCGTGGATTTCATTAATGTAATATTCCCACTGATTATTGGTAGCTTCATCTTTTGCACCACTCACGGTAATTTCAGGGTTTTCAATGACCTTTTCCGTCGGATAATCGCCGTGACCCTGAACCGTGATCGTGTAGACAAGATCCTGCTGATCCGGTGTGGCATCCATGGACTTGATCGTTTCATCCACTAAGATATCATCAGTAGGCCAGGAACCAAGCGGAGTGTATTCCGTGATGTTCATCAGTTCCTTACTGGTAAAGGTATCAAATCCCATCATAGAAAACGCATTGGCACGGCTGTAGAAGTTACCGCCGTTGTTGTGGACTACATGAGTTCCGTAACCTAATTTAGAAAGGTCGGAAGCAATGCTTTCGCAGTCTGTTTCTTTTAAGATCGTCTTATATGGATATTCTCCGGTTCCGAAGAACTGAAGTCCCATACCGGTTAAAACTTCAAATTCCGTATTCGCCGTACCGGCACCTACAACCGGAACCGTCATATGACCGGTGGAGTAATTTGCCTCCAGTTCATGGAAGTTCGGGATCGGATCACTTGAAGTCTTTAAAAAGTTGATATCAGTAGGGTCTACAAAAGACTCTAACAGAACGACAACGATATTAGGCATATCCTCTTTAGAGCGGCTGGTATCCGCTACTTTTACGGAATCTTCAATCGATTCAATCTTCTTTTTTGAGTAGGCATCCGGTTTGCTCATGCCTCTGTCCACAACGGAAGAGGAGAAACCGTAAACAAAACCGTAATTTTCATAACCCTGTGCAATATTAGAAAAATAAGAAGCAATGATATTCTTATCCTGCGCTGCCTGTGTGGTCAGTGGAACCCAGATAAAACAGGATGCCACGAACAGGAAAACGACCAGTTTGTTAGAACGTCCCTGGAATTTCGGACCCTTTGCCCAAAGCCAGATACAAAAGGCAATAAAAGCAGCGACTCCGATAACGGCGATCAATGCCTGACCGGCAGTAAAGTAATTCGTATTCTGCATGGTTAAGAGGTCAGTGACCATCTTTAAGTCGGTATAGCCAAATGGTGTGACACGCTGTGCTAAGATACATCCGTTGATAATTCCAAGGAACAGCCACAGACCGCTGATGATGACGCGGGCAAGGGCTCTTCTGCGGAAAAAGTACACAATGGACAGCGAAACAAAAATGATCAGTGAGTTATAAAGGTAAGCCCAGGTATGTGCATCCATAAAGGTTAAAGTAGAACGCAGGTCTCTTCTGGAAATAAACTCAATGATAAATGTCAAAAAGCATGCCAGTATAATATGGAAGATAATCGAAAAGCGGTTCATAAAGTTGATGACCTTATCCAGCTTTTCACGCGTCTCCGGCTTCATCGGCGGAAGCTTTGGAATCTTAGAATGAATCTTTAAGAAAAAGTTCTTTATGCCTGATAAAATATTTTTTAGTTTCTTCATGTATTTCACCTCGAAAAAGTATATTCATATATAGATAAAAAAGCAATGTAAAAAGAAATTTACACCAAATTTACATTACCTAAACAAGAATAAAACGATTTCAAGTAAAAATCAACGGTAATCTTACATAAAAATATCTTAAGAATTTATGAATGTTCGTCGAAGATACGAAGAAACGCGAAAAATGGGCTGGAAAAGTCAGGAAAAGCACTTGAAACTGCAAAAACCATGGGTTATACTAAAATAATAAGAGAAGGTAAGAAAATGGGTATTCATATGAAGAAATACATAAATACAAGTCGTAGGATTAATACAAAAGAGAGTGAAGAATGGGGCTTCATTGTCATTAATGCATTGAAAAAAGTATGGCTTGCAACGTTGATCATAGAGTTGTTTCTGTTTATCTTCTTTCAGCCGAATGAAGAGTGTAGCAGAGCCTATTACTTTTATTTGTTTGTAGCCCGCCCGTCGATTGGACAGGGGGTATGGTTAGCAGCGGCAGATATTTTGTTTAAGAAGTGTATAAAGAGTAAAAGCCATAGGATTGTTTCCTTATTTATGATGATTCTGGTATCGGGATTTGCAGCCATTGCCGTCTGGGTGCATACCAGCGTCGGACTGATGCCGGTAGCATTACTGTTCCCAATGGTGTTGTGTCCGTTTTACAGGGACTGGAAGATGATGGTGCTGCAGGCAGGAATCTCTACCGCATTATATGCGGCGTATCAGGGGTATTTTTTACCATATTCCCCGTATTTGCCGCCGGAAAATCTGTTGATCGATGTGACGATTTTTGCCGGCTGCACGTTTGTAACGTTTGTGTTAGAAGAACAGGTCAACCTTTCCTATATTTTACAGGAAGAAAAATCCGTCAGGGATTCCCTGACGCATCTGTATAACCATGAGACATTTTATGAAGAGTTAGAATATCACATGAAGCGGTATGAAGAGAAAAAAGAGACTTTTTCTGTTATGATCGCCGATATTGATAATTTTAAAAAAGTCAATGACACCTATGGTCATGCATTTGGAGATGAGGTCATTCGCAAAGTGGTTGTGGCATTTGCGGAGGGACATGGAAATAATGATTTTTCTGCACGTTATGGTGGCGAGGAATTCGCAATGATCCTTCCAAAGCGGGGGATAGAAGAAGCCATGGGAATTGCAGAGAATATCCGAAAGAAGTTTGAAGAAATTGCTTTTCAGACAGAACTGGGGGAAAAGCATTTTACTTTAAGTATCGGAGTTGCGGAATATACAAAAATATATGAGAATGCCAGCACATTTTTTGAACAGGCAGATAAAGCATTGTACGAGGCGAAGAGATCGGGAAAGAACCGGGTATGCTGTGCAAAGAGTGCTGAATAGGAAAGGCAGAGAGATACACGAAGAAAAAGTGGAGTCAGTAAGCTCCACTTTATTTTATAAATTTGTTGATCGCTTCTTCAAGGTCTTTTAGTACCTGGGTGTCACCGGTTTCCACGGCATCTACGACACAATGGTTAATGTGATCTTCTAAAATGATCTTTCCTATATTATTGATAGCAGAACGGACAGCGGCAATCTGGATCAGAACCTCGCTGCAGTCGCGGCCGTCCTCGATCATAGTACGAACGGCTTCCATATGACCGATCGCACGGGACATACGGTTTAAAACAGCCTTTGTGTTTTCGTGATGATGACCGTGGTCATGTTTATGCGTATGTGAGTGTTCATGCTCATGCGTATGCGTTTCCTGTTTCTTTGTGCTCATAAGTAACTCCTTTAGTATGAATGAGTTTATTGTAAAACAAAAAATATCTTCACGCAACCGTTTTGTGAGGGGCAGCAAAGCGTATCAGCGTAGTATTGGGGTATTGTAGAGAGATAGCAGAAGAAAAATGTATGAGGTATTTTTATGAAAAAAATAGCAGTTGTATTGTGTGGGATTGAATATAGTAATCAACAGGAGCTGGTACAGGGGATGATACAGTATCAGTCGGAGCATGGGGGAAGTATCCATGTGTTTCACTGCAGTGGGGACCATCTGCAGACCGGAGGTTATATAAGGGGAGCTTTTAAAATCTTTGATCTGCTGAATCCGAAGGATTATGATGGAATCATTTTAGCAAGAGAGACACTCCATGAAAAAGAGATGCAAAAACGTGTAGTAGAACGTCTGCGGGAGAGTGGCGTTCCGGTGATTTCCGTAGGGGCAAAAACAGAGGGAATGGGCTGCATAGAATTTGACGATTACCATGCAATGAGTCAGATGGTTCGCCATGTCATATGTGAGCATGGGGTGCGTAAGCTGGCATATATTGATGGTCCGAAAGAATACAGTGATGCGGCAAAAAGAGCACAGGCATACCGGGATGTCTTAGAAGAAGAAGGAATCTCATTTGATTCCCACTGGTTTTTTCAGGGAGATTATAGTGTGGAAGCCGGAATTTATGTGGTCAGTGAACTAGACAGGATGCATAGAATTCCGGAGGCAATTATCTGTGCAAATGACTGTATGGCGGCAGGAGCCATTATGGAACTGCAAAACCGCGGATACCGGGTACCGGAAGATATTATCGTAACAGGTTTTGACAATGTACCGGTTGCAAAGGACAATTCTCCTAAAATTACGACAGTGGATTGTGCCAGAAAGACGATGGGATATCGTGCCTGTGAGTATCTTATGACCAAAACTGCAAAAGAGATACAGGAGCTTTGCGTTCAGATACCGACAACACAGATTTATTCGGAAAGCTGTGGCTGTGAGAGCGAAGGTCGGGATGACGGGCGGGAATTAAAACGCCGCCTGATTCGCCAGACGGCAAAGACGAAGGATTACCAGAAGAGAATGAACGAAGTCTTTAACAGCTTTATGAAATCCAAAAAAGTAAAGGATTTTATTCAGCCGGTAAAAGAATTTGTTCCGGGGCTGGGAACCGAGTGTTTTTACATAGCATTCCGGGACACGGATGCCTTTGCGAGACGGATGGTTCGCAGCTATGGAGAAAAGGAGCCGTTGCAGGATGCAGCCTGGAATGAGGCAGAGAAAGAGAGATACCGGCTGCCGATTGCCTATGAAAAAGGAGTGTTTTCTTCCTATGGCGAATTAGAGCCGGGAATGCTGCTTCCAAAGGAATGTACGGCAGATGAGAATGTGGTTTCATTTGTTATGCCGATTCACTATCAGGAACATTTTTTTGGCTACTGTATCATTGGTTACTGTGATATGGTAACAGAAGCTGATTTGATTAAGCAGTGGATGCTAGAGTTGGGAAATGCAGTAGAAAGTGTTTTGAAAAAGCAGATTTTGCAAAATATAACAGAGAAGTTAGACCGTATGAGTGCGTTTGACGGTCTGACCGGACTCTATAACCGGGTTGGCTTTCAGATACAGGCAGATAAATATAAAATGTATGCAAAGAGCAGTGGAAGAAGTTTGTACATCAGCTTTATTGATATTGATGGCTTGAAAAAGGTAAATGATACTTATGGCCATCATGAAGGAGACTGGCTGATTAAGGCGATTGCGGAATGTTTAAGAAAAGCAAGCCGGGAAGAGGAAGTCTGTATGCGTTTTGGCGGCGATGAGTTTATCGTGTTGGGACTTGAAAACGTTGCAGATGGACGGCATCTGGAATTTGAGCAGGAATTTCAGAATCATATCAGGCAGGTCAATGAGAGTCAGAAACGGGAGTATCCGGTTTCGGCAAGTATTGGAAGCTATACGATAGATGATGTGGAACATACCAATCTTCAGATTGTCATTGAAAGAGCAGACATGGAGATGTATCTGCGAAAGAAGAAGAAAAAAAGAGGATAGAGGAGCCGCACTTTTTTGGAAAAGAGGCATATAGTATAGTGATGTTTTTTCCAGGAGAAGTGGAGTGGACTATAATAATAAAGACTGGTATTACTCACCACAGACCTATCCATTTTATGCGCCATACCAGATGCAAATGCAGGCAGGATTGCCGATGCAGATGCAGGGGAATTATTTAAAAGAAATGGAGTATGAAAAGGATTTAGACCGGATGAGGGAACTCTATCCGAATGAGGTCAAAAAGATCCAGAAATATGTGGACGAAGAATGTGACAGAATGGAGTATGAGGGAAGCCTGATGTTTGACGAATATCCGGATAAAACGATGCTCTCTTTAGTCAGCAAGCGGATTATGGATAAGATCGCACAGGATAGCGAAAAAGACGAAGTAGAGACCAGCGAATGCTGCGGAGGTTCCCGCCGTGGCGGAGGATTGTCCGATTTGGTGGAAGTGTTGTTATACAATGAAATGTATAGAAGACGCTGCAGACATCGGCGTTGTAACCGCTGGTGGTAAAATAGTAGTTGAGTTTTTGGATAAAACTATATACAATGAAAGAAGTCAGCGGTGCCGTATGGCACCGCCTGTTTTTGAAGAAAGGGAGGACAGGCTTTTGAAGAAAGGAAAGATAAAAATAATCGCACTGATCGGGGCATTTGTACTGACCGTATTGATCGTGGGACTAATAAACCGTCATTCGAGCAATGACACGACCGATAATATGGCGGGAGCAACACTGCCGGTTGTTACGCTCACCTATGCAGATGAAGAGATCAATGAACTTCATGGTCATACGGCACAGATGAATGCAGTATATATGAGAGACAGCATTACACCGTTAGATAAAAGCCGTAAATTGCCTGTCAGTATTGAGACTTTCGGCAATTCCATTGATAAGATTTCCTATGAGATCCGAAGCATGGACAGGAAGCGTTTGGTCGCAGAAGCCGATGTGAAAAATTTTAAGGCAGAAGACAAACAGGTGACAGCGAATATTAAAATACAGAACATCATTGAAGAGGGAGAGGAATATCTTCTGATCTTAAAGCTGCAGCAGGGAAAAAAAGAAGTCTACTATTACACACGCATCATACAGCCGGTAGATGCCTATGTGCAGGAGAGCCTTGCGTTTGCGAAGGATTTTCATGATACATCCATGAATCCGGAAACAAAAGGGACACTGGCAACTTACTTAGAACCGAACTCATCAGGGGATAACAGCAGTCTGAATAACGTTACGATCCATTCTTCCTTAAAGCAGGTGACATGGGCAGATTTTCCATATCAGAAAGTCAGTGAACCGATCCCGTCCATTAAGGAGATCAGCAGTACCTGTAATGTGATCACGTTAGATTATGTAGTAAAAGCAAAAGATTCGGATTCCGAATACTATAATGTAGAGGAATACTATAGAATACGATACACCAGTGCAAGACCGTATCTGCTCAGCTATGAGCGATCGATGAACCGCGTTTTTTCAGGTGGAAAAGACAGTATTTATGATAACTATATCCAGTTGGGAATACGTTCTAAGGATGTAAACTATATCTCAAATGAAAATGGAAGCGTTGCAGCCTTTGTACAGGAAGGAGATCTGTGGATGTACAATCAGGACACCAATCAGATCGCAAAGGTATTCAGTTTCCGTTCGGATATGGAAGAAGTGGATGACAGGGAAAATTATGGAGAACACGATATCCGTATTGTCAGCATTGATGAGCGTGGAAGTATGGACTTTTTAGTCTATGGCTACATGAACCGGGGAATCCATGAGGGCAGGACCGGGATCAGTGTGTGCCATTATGACTCTGTAACCAATACGGTAGAAGAGCAGCTGTTTTTACCGGTAACGACTTCTTATCAGGTTATGAAAGAAGATTTAGGAGAGCTGGCATATCAGAACAATCAGGAACAGTTCTATCTGATCGCAGGCAAGACACTTTATCAGATCGATTTAGACAGCCTGAAAGCTACCAAAAAAAGGAAGGATTTAAAGGCAGGAACCTATCAGGTGTCAGCAAGCGGACGCTACCTTGCATATAAAGATAGCGAAGGACAGCTTTTAGTGGAAGATTTAGAGACGGGAAATACACATTCGGTCAAGAGCAACGGTGGAGAAGAGACGCGTGCCATCGGATTTATCGGAGAAGATTTTATATACGGACAGGCGAGAAATGCAGACAGCGTTAAGGATGCAGCAGGAAATCAGGTCTTTCCAATGTATCAGATCCGGATCTTATCACCGGAAGAAGATTATAAAGTAGTAAAGACCTATGAAAAAGGCGGATATTATATTACAGATGTCCGTATAGATGAAAATACCATCTATTTGAGCAGAGTCCGTCCGGAGGGCGGAGCCTATGTGGATGCTTCGGAGGATACGATCGTAAACAGCGAGGAAGAGAGCGGAGCAAAAGCCGAGCTGCATACAACTTCGACAAAAGAACGCCAGACACAGGTGCAGATACAGCTTGCAAAGGCGGCAGAAGAAGAGAAAAAATTGCAGACTCTGGTTTCAAAAGAGATCATCCATGAGAAATCAAAAGAGGTGCAGTTAGATATTTCGGGTGAGCAGCAGTATTACGCTTATGCAGCAGGAAAGGTCGTGCTTGGAACAGCGAATGCAGCTGAAGCGGTCAGAGCAGCCGATGAAAAAATGGGAGTAGTTGTAGGAGAAAAGCAGCAGTACATCTGGAAGCGTTCACGCAGGGCTTTAAGAGAAAACGTCATAGCGGATGGAACACAGGCACAGGGCAATAGCACGGCTGCAAAATGCCTGAATGTTATCCTGAAAAAAGAAGGGCTGAATTTAGATGCAGGAGCGTTGTTAGAAAACGGTGAAACCGCAAAACAGATCTTGCAGGAAGCCTTAAAGGAAAGTACGGTACTGGATCTAAGCGGATGCGGAGTAGAGCAGGTGCTTTATTATGTCAGTGAAGGAAATCCGGTCTTTGCAGTAAGAGGAACGGGAGATGCGGTGCTGATCACAGGGTACGATTCGAACAGTGTGTGTATTTATGAACCGGGAAGCGGAGCAATTCAGAGGAAAAATATGGAAGAAGCCAAGAATACACTGGAAGGATCAGGAAGCTGCTTCTATGCATATTTAAAATAGAAAAGTTGCATAAAAAAATGTAGTTTTGTTGGAATCCTTGTTGGAAATTGCCAAAAATGAAAAAAACATATTGTAAAACCTCTGCGAATAGGCTATATTACATGAATAAGCTATACAATGTAGCAATATGTTAGAACACGGAATGAAGTGAAGCGAGGTATTGGGACTGTGAGTAAAAAAGAGATTGTAGTTTCTGATGTTGAAAAAGAACATGATAACCCGATTGCCGAACTGGTACAGGTAGCCTGTAAGTTCGATAGTGAGATCATATTAGAGAGCAATAACCGCAAGATTAATGCCAAGAGTATTATGGGAATTATGGCATTTAATCCTTCCAACGGTATGAAAGTAAATATCGTAGCAAATGGAGAGGATGAAGCGGAAGCTTTAGATGCAATGGAAAAGTTCTTAGTTTGTGAATAGGAGGAGCATATGAACGCAAAATCAGGAAAGAAGCCGGAAGTGAAACCAGTTGTAACAACTGCACAGACAAAGACAGCAGAAGTAAAGCCTGCTGAAACAAAGGAAGCAGAAGTAAAACCTGCAGAGACAAAGACTCTTGAGGCAAAGGAAGCAGAAGTAAAAGCAGCAGCCAGCGCAGTAGAAGCAAAGGCAACAGAAAAGTTAGCGAATGTAAAAGAAACCGTAAAAGAGACAACAGAGGCTGTAAAAGAAGAAGTAAAGAAAGCTCCAAAGAAAAAAGCCACACGCAAGGCAGCCGCTAAGAAAGAGAGCGAAAGCGAGACCGAAGTATTTGTAGAGTATTACGGACAGCAGTCTTCTGTAGAAGAGATTACAAATAAGGTAAAAGAAGTATTTGTATCAGAGGGACACAGAGTATCTACCATTAAATCCTTAAAGCTGTATCTGAAACCGGAAGATGGTTTTGCATACTATGTGATCAACGAGAAGTTCGCAGGACGGGTTCCATTGTTCTAAGAGAACGGATAAATCAGTATAGGATCATCATAATGATCGTACATAAAAAAGGATTTCCTGTAAGTCGTAGGACGACTATCGGAAATCCTTTTTTGCTCTATCGAAAATACAATGTTCCGTTAAAGTATGAAAACTGTGTTTCCTATAGAGTAAAAAGCCCCTCGGGCAAAGATGCACTTTGGGAAAGGGAACCGGGAATTTTAGTATTCGCCGGCTCTGTATTTTTTCAGAAGTTTATCGATTCTCTCGTATGGATCTAAGAGATCGCTGATCGTTGTATCATGATTTAAAGTATCGATGATGTAAGCGATGTATTTACTCATATCACAGTTGATGTAGTAAGGTCTTGAAAGCAGTTCAGGACTCTGGTAAGTCAGGTTGGTCGTTACGACACGATAGATGATACCATCTTCTACTGCCTTGTCAAATTTTTCTAATCCGTTTGTGAACAGACCAAAGGTTGCAACGGTAAAGATACGGTTTGCTTTTCTCTTCTTTAATTCAGTTGCAACGTCGATCATACTTTCTCCGGAGGAGATCATATCGTCGATAATGATCACGTCCTTGCCCTCTACGGAAGAGCCTAAGAATTCGTGTGCTACGATCGGGTTGCGTCCGTCTACGATACGGCTGTAATCACGGCGTTTATAGAACATACCCATATCCAGACCTAAAACGTTGGCAAGATATACGGCACGGTTTGTACCACCTTCATCCGGGCTGATGATCATCATGTGATCGGAATCGATCTGTAAATCCTTAATGTGTTTGCAGATACCTTTGATAAACTGGTAAGCCGGCTGAACGGTCTCAAATCCGTGCAGCGGAATGGAGTTCTGAACTCTAGGGTCATGAGCATCAAAAGTAATGATATTTTCTACACCCATGGCAGTCAGTTCCTGTAAAGCGATTGCACAGTCGAGAGATTCTCTGGAACTTCTCTTATGCTGACGGCTTTCATACAGGAATGGCATGATGACCGTGATACGGCGTGCCTTACCACCAACGGCTGCGATGATACGTTTTACATCAGCGTAGTGGTCGTCCGGAGACATGTGGTTTGTCTGTCCGCACAGAGAGTAAGTCATGCTGTAGTTGGTTACATCCACCATGATATAGAGGTCATAACCACGAACGGAATCTTTAATCACACCTTTGGCTTCACCGGAACCAAAACGAGGGGTATCTGCATTTACAATATAAGATGCGCGGTGATAATCCTTGAATGCAATGTTATCCTTGTGTGCATTGTGACGTGTGTCCCTCCATTTTACAAGATACTGGTTGACCTTTTCTCCAAGTTCCGTGCAGCTTGCTAACGGGATCAGACCGAGAGCACCGGTTGGAATCGTTTCCAAGTTTCTTTCATCATTTGCCATGATAGAGTTCCTCCATATGTTCATTTATTGTAATTATAATAAGTTCTTAAAAAATACCACAAAAGATTATAGCAAAGATATACTGTTATTGCAATTTCTTTTTAATGCGGATATCGTCTCCGAAAAGTTTGATCATCGTATAATTAGAAGAAATACGCGAAAAAGTCCGTTCGGAATAAATTTCTGCAAGCTGGTTTAAACCAAGGTTTGTAGATATTATGGTTGATTTTTTTCTTAAAATACGTTCATTCAGACATAAAAATAGCTGAGAGACCGTAAAGGAGTTCGAAAGCTCCGTGCCAAGGTCATCAATGATCAGTAAATCACAGTCAAAAATATTCTGATACGGAAGTGCCATATCCTGTGCTCTTTCAAAGACATTTTTTTCAAAAACATGGAAAAGTTCAAACGCCGTAAAATAAATGACTGAATGACCGCGGTCTAATAATTCTTTTGCAACACAATTAGATAAAAAAGTCTTGCCGACACCGGTATCACCATACAGAAAGAGATTAGAAAACTCTTTCGTAAAGCCGGCAATAAAATTCCGGCATTCCGCAACGGCATTCTGTGCAGTCTCTCTTGCGGAAAGTCCGGTAGCAGGATTGGTCTGCTCATCGGAATAATAGGAAAAAGAAAAAGTGGAAAAATTCTCTTTTTCTAACACCGACTTTAAGTTCGACTGTGTATACACTAGATCAATGGCTGCCTGCTTAAAGCAGTGGCAGCGTTCGTTGCCGATATATCCGGTATCCTTGCAGTCTGCACAGGTATAAGTCGGTGCGAGATAGTCCTTCGGATATCCGAGGGATGCGATCAGACCGGATTTTTCCTTTTGCAAAAGGGTAAGACGTTCCCGTAATTTTTGGGATTCTGCTTCATCACCGGATAACAACAGTCTGGCACTCGAAACAGAAGTAGAAGAAATCTCGTCATCTAAAAGTGTCAGCCGTGGTTCTTTTTCATAAATCTCTTTGGTGCGGAGTTCTAATCTGTGCCGGTTTTCGGTCTGACGCTGTTCATAACCCCGCATGATCTCATCATATTGAGCATTTGTTAAAGCCATAGCCTCTCCTTTACTGAATTGAACGGTTTAAAAGCTGACGTTCTAACTGGTCATAGTTATAATTTCTCTGGGAGAAATTGTTGAATTTACTTCCGGTATTTTTCGGTGGTGTCGGATGCTTCTTTGCTTTCTTATCCTTATAGGAAGCATCTAAAACTGCAATATCCTCTAAATGATGGATTTTATTATCTTTCCAGCTGTGCAGGATCGTATCGGTATATTCAAAGCTCGGCTGGTGAATCGCCTGAATGGTACGTTTGCAGGCTTCCGTGATAATATCAAGGGTAAAGCCATACTCCTTCATCCATTTTTCAATAAAATCCATCTCATACGGTACCAGGTTGCGGTTGCTGATGCCAAGGGATTTGATCACTGCATAATAAGCCTGATTATGTACGGTAGAAAGCTGCTTTGCCTGTTCCGCAGTGTGGATCTTTAAGTCTGCCCAGGAAAGAGCGACCTTGTCCATATAGCGGAGACTCGGATGACCTTTTACAATGCAGTGCTCGATCAGATATTCTACTAACTCGGCAGAAAATCCAAGGCTATCGTACCAGTAGAGGATCATCTGCATATCGGTCGGAGTCAGAGGACGTTTTAAATATTTCTCTGCAACAAACAGCATCGTACGGACATCTTCTTTTTCGCGGAAATTGTCCATCTCATCAGTAGAATATTCGCGTCTGCCGTTCTCTTTTTCCTCTGTGGCAGGTGCTGCGGTATTGTCTGTTGCAGCATTTTGCGGCATATGCGTTGTGCTGCCGGTTACAGTATTCGGAATCCTTTGTGCAGTGACAAGTTCCGGAGCACTTACCTCCTGTGGCTGTGGCACATTTCCGGAATCTAAAAAATAAATACCGGACAGATCTCCCTCGTTATCGTATTCTAAGCGGAGAAGGTTCAGTTTTTCCCAATAGCACAGCGCACGTTTGATATCCTTTTCCGTATGTTCAAATTTGTCTGCCATTTTAGAAATGGACAGTTCGCTTTTATTGCCGTTGATACAGCGGAGCAGATAGAGATAAATCTTCACGAACTCACCACTCGCGTGAACCATATACCGGTCAATAAAGACATTAGGAACACAGGTAGTCGTAGCAGGACTATCTGTGTGTAGTGTAATATTTGACATGAAAGCGCCCTCTTTCGTTTTCTCTCTCAATTTGATATGTTGTGAATTATAGCACAGTTTTTTTGAAAAGAGAAGTGCTATATTTCCCACAAAGCCACTGTTTATCAAGGGTTTCGGGATTGTGGATAATGTGGATAATTTTGTGCAAAACCGTTATGGTTAACTCACAAAAAAATAGTTTTCCCCAAAAATCGGGACAAACCGTAACTCGCAAAAAATATTATGTAAATAAAAAAAATCCACATGGAAAAGCGGAAAATTATTCGCTACTCCATGTGGACAATGTGGATAACTACTGTCCAAGCAGATGTTCACCCACGTTTACAATGTCTCCGGCACCCATAGTTATCAACAGGTCTCCGTTCATACATTTTTTTAATAAAAATTGTTCAATCTCATCAAAGGAGTGGAAATAATAAGCCGTTGTTCCGGCATCCTGAAGTCTCTTCTGGATATCACCGGAGCTGATCCCTAAGGTATCGGTTTCTCTTGCAGCATAAATATCTGCAAGCACAACGATATCCGCTAAAGACAGGGCATCGGCAAAATCTTCTAAAAATGCTTTGGTGCGCGTGTAGGTATGTGGCTGGAAAACACAGACGATACGTTCATGAGGATAATTTTTTGCAGCCTCTAAGGTTGCGCGGATCTCCGTCGGATGATGGGCGTAATCGTCGATGATCGTAATGCCGCCGACCGTACCTTTTTTTTCAAAACGGCGTTTGGTTCCATGGAAAGCAGACAAACCACTTATAATAGAAGTAACCGGAATCTTCATCTGTGTGCAAAGAGCGATCGCCGCAAGGGCATTCTGTACATTGTGCTCTCCCGGAATGGAAAGTGTGATCTGTCCGATCGTTGTATCTCCCTCGTGAGCAAGAAAACTTGCACATCCCTTTTCATTATAAGAAATATCGGAAGCATAGAAATCATTGTCAGCAGACAGACCATAGGTAACGACTTTCGCGGAAAGCCCCTCTGTAATAGCGTCATGCTGTTCGATGGCACCATTTAGAACGATCACACCGTCAGGAGCCGTATTTTCTGCAAACAGACGGAAAGAATGACGGATATCGTTGATATCCTTAAAAAAGTCTAAATGGTCTTCTTCTATATTTAATATCAGACAGTATTTTGGGCGGAAATTCAAAAAGCTGTTCGTGTATTCACATGCCTCCGTCACAAATAGGTTGGATTTTCCAACGCGGATGTTGCCGCCGATCGCATCTAAGATACCGCCAACGGAAATGGTCGGGTCCATTCGGGCATCTAAAAAAATCTGGGAGACCATAGAAGTCGTAGTGGTCTTTCCGTGCGTACCTGCAATCGCAACAGAATCCGAATAATTATCCATGATCTGTCCTAACAGCTCAGCTCTGGTCAGTGTCGGAATGCCTGCAGCCTTCGCGGCGGCAAGTTCCGGGTTATCTTCGTGGATTGCTGCCGTATAGACGACTAAATCCGTACCTTCTTCAATATTAGAAGCGCGTTGTCCGTAAAAAATCTTCGCTCCGGCATTCGTAAGTTTTTCGGTTAAAGGTGACTTCTGCGAGTCGGAACCGGAGATCGTAAAATGTTCTTCAAGTAAAATCTCGGCAAGACCGCTCATACTGATACCGCCAATGCCGATAAAGTGAATATGAATTGGTTTTTTAAAATTAATCTGATACATTTTTTACCTGTCCATTCTATCTAGAAATCTTAGTGCATATTTATCTAATATATTATAACCCTATCTTTCAAAATTGCAAACGAATTTGAGCGAAGTTCAAAAATATCAGGAAATCATAAAAAGTTATAAAATAAATCTACATTATGCTAAATTTTACAAAAATATACACAAATTATCAGAAGAATTGTGAAAGCTGTTGAAATGCCGAGACGGGGTATGGTATAATTATTAAGAAATAAAAGCAAGGTTAAAAGGGGTGATGAGAATGGCAAAGAAAGAAATGATTGCGATGCTGTTAGCGGGAGGTCAGGGAAGCAGATTAGGCGTTCTGACAGCCAAAGTGGCAAAACCGGCGGTAACTTTCGGAGGAAAGTATCGTATTATAGATTTTCCGTTAAGTAACTGTATCAACTCAGGGATTGATACAGTCGGAGTTCTGACACAGTATCAGCCGTTGCGGCTGAATACTCACATAGGAATAGGTATTCCGTGGGATTTAGATCGGAACAATGGTGGAGTAACCGTACTTCCTCCATATGAAAAGAGCAATAACAGTGAATGGTATACAGGAACGGCGAATGCCATTTACCAGAATATGAATTACATTGATACCTATGATCCGGAATATGTCCTGATCTTATCCGGTGACCATATTTATAAGATGGATTATGAGGTTATGTTGGATTTCCATAAGGAAAACAATGCAGATGTAACCATTGCAGCAATGCCGGTACCGATCGAAGAGGCAAGCCGTTTTGGAATCGTTATTACAGATGAAGAAAGACGTATTACGGAATTTGAGGAAAAACCGGAGAAGCCGAGAAGTAATCTGGCATCCATGGGAATCTACATCTTCACATGGAAAGTTTTAAAGGAAGCCCTGATCTCTATGAAGGATCAGAGCAACTGTGACTTCGGAAAGCATGTAATTCCGTATTGCCACAGCAAGCAGCAGAGACTGTTTGCTTATGAATACAACGGATACTGGAAAGATGTTGGAACCTTAGGCTCTTATTGGGAAGCCAATATGGAACTGATCGATCTGATCCCGGAATTCAATCTCTACGAGGAATACTGGAGAATCTATACCAAGAGTGAGATTTTTGAACCACAGTATTTATCAGAAGATGCCGTAGTGGAAAAGAGTATCATCGGGGAAGGCAGCGAGATTTACGGAGAAGTACATAGTTCCGTGATCGGAGCAAATGTACGGATCGGCAAAGGCAGTGTTGTCCGTGATTCCATTATTATGGCAAATACCACGATCGGCGAGAATGTCATTATCGATAAATCCATCGTGGCAGAGAATACCGAGATTGCAGACCGTGTGGTTTTAGGTGAAGGCGAAGAAGCACCGAGCAAATTAAATGAGAGTATTTATGCATTCGGACTTGTTACGGTAGGAGAGAATTCCTATATACCGGAAGGAGTAAAGATTGGTAAGAATACGGCAATTTCCGGTGTAACAGAACTTTCCGATTATACAGAAGGAGAGTTGAAGGCAGGCGAATACATCATTAAGGCAGGTGAGATACAATGAAAGCATTAGGGTTAATTTTAGCAGGCGGAAACAATAACCGGATGAGAGAGCTTTCAAATAAGAGAGCAATCGCGGCAATGCCGGTCGGAGGAAGTTTCCGTTGTATAGATTTTGCACTGAGCAATATGTCAAATTCACATATTCAGAAAGTTGCAGTGCTGACACAGTATAATGCCCGTTCTCTGAACGAACATTTAAGTTCTTCAAAATGGTGGGATTTCGGAAGAAAACAGGGAGGACTCTATGTCTTTACACCAACGGTTACATCGGATAACAGCTGGTGGTATCGTGGAACGGCAGATGCGATTTACCGAAACATTGATTTCTTAAAGAGATGCCATGAACCATATGTGATCATTACCAGTGGTGACTGTGTCTACAAGATGGACTACAATGAAGTCTTAGATTACCACATCAGCAAGAAAGCCGACATCACGGTAGTATGCAGGGATATGGGACCGGAAGAAGATGATGTGTGCCGTTTCGGAATCGTTCGGATGAATGAGGATTCAAGGATCGTAGAGTTTGAAGAAAAACCGATGGTAGCACGTTCTAATACCGTATCTACCGGCATTTATGTCATCCGCAGAAGAGCATTGATCGAGATGTTAGAAAAGTGTGCAGAAGAAGCACGTTGGGACTTCGTTACGGATATCCTGATCCGCTATAAGAATCTGAAACGTATCTATGGATATAAAATGACCGGTTACTGGAGCAACATCGCAACTGTAGAATCTTATTACAAGACCAATATGGATTTCTTAAAAGAAGATGTGCGTAACTATATGTTCCGCAGTGAACCAAAGATTTATTCTAAGATCGATGATCTGCCGCCGGCAAAATATAATACCGGTTCCGTTGTAAAGAACAGTCTGGTATCGAGTGGATGTATCTTAAACAGCAAGGTAGAGAATTCTGTATTGTTTAAGAATGTCTTTGTCGGAAAGAATTGTGTGATCAAGAATTCGATCATCTTAAATGATGTTTATATCGGAGACAATACACATATAGAGAATTGTATCGTAGAGAGCAGAGGAACACTTAATGCAAACACATACTATTGCGGTGACAATGGTGTGAAGGTGGTTGTAGAGCATAACGAGAGATATGTGTTCTAAATAATTCTGTACATAGATAAGTATTCATAAAATGAACCTATCAGCAGGGCAGTTTCGCAAGTCGGGACTGTCCTGTCTGTGATTTAAAAAAGTAGTGAAATAAAAATGGGAAAGGTTACATTTTTGCCACAAAATATACAAAAAGTTTTTGTAAAATATAAAGTATTGTAATATAATGGGAAAAGCAAATTAAAACGCGGAGGATATTATGGAACAGTTAAGAGCCATTATACTGGCAGCAGGAAAAGGAACCCGGATGAAATCAGAACTTCCAAAGGTGGTACACCGTATAGACGGACAATGTCTGGTAGACTATGTGATTGATGCGGCAAAAGGTGCAGGTGCTAAGGATATCTGTCTGGTAGTCGGTTATAAACATGAAGTGGTGGAGGCAGAGATTTCTCATCAGGATGTTCAGTATGTATTGCAGACAGAGCAGCTTGGAACCGGTCACGCTGTAAAATGTGCGGGTGATTTTCTGACCGGAGAGGGAGAAACCTTAATCTTGTTTGGCGATACTCCGCTGATCACGGCAGGCACATTAAAGAGATTAAAGGAATATCACAGAGAAAAAGGAAATACCGTAACGGTATTGTCTGCAATGGTAGACGATCCGACCGGATATGGACGAATTATCCGCGATGAAAATGGGAACTTTATTAAGAGTGTAGAGCATAAAGATGCAAATGAGGCAGAACTGGCATCACATGAGATCAATTCCGGCATGTACATCTTTGATACAAAAGAGCTGCGACAGGCATTGGATCTATTGACCACGGATAATGCACAGGGCGAATATTATCTGCCGGATACACTGACGATCATAAAGGATAAAGGATTAAAGGCAGATGCATTTGCATTAGAAAATGCTGAAGATATTACAGGAGTCAATGATCAGCAGCAGCTTGCAGAAGCAGCAGAGATCATTGAAAAGAGAAAGCAGACACATTCTTAACAGGAGAAATACACGAAATGTACTTAATTGCAGGTTTAGGAAATCCTACCAGACAATATGAACATACCAGACATAATGTAGGATTTGATGTCATTGATGCTTTAGCAGAGAAGTATCATATCAGTATCAATGAAAAAAAACACAAAGCTCTGCTTGGAAAAGGAGTTATAAACGGTCAGAAGGTCATACTCGCAAAACCGCAGACCTATATGAATTTAAGTGGTGAGAGCCTTGTGGAACTGGTGAACTATTATAAATTAGACCCGGAAAGTGAATTAATCGTCATCTATGATGATATCAGTTTTTCACCGGGAAATCTGCGTATTCGTGAGAGCGGAAGTGCAGGCGGCCATAATGGTGTGAAGAGCATTATTAAGTGTTTAAATACGCAGAGATTTATGCGAATCAAAGTGGGAGTTGGTGAAAAGCCAAAGGACTGGGATTTAGCAGACTTTGTATTAGGACGATTTACAAAAGAGGAGCGGGAACATTTAGAAGGTGCCATGGAAAGAGCGGCTGAAGCTGTCTGCTATATGGTAAACGGCGAAGTGGCAAAGGCAATGAATGAATATAATAAGAAGGTAACAGATTAAAATGAAGGCAATCGAAGAAGTCTTACATGGCTGGGCGGATTATGAAAAAATCCGGGAATTCCTAAAGAAAGAAAAGGGAATCATTCAGATTTCCGGTTGCGTTGACGCAGGAAAAGCACATATGGTATACGGAGTTGGCAATGGTTTTGGAAAGAAGATCATTGCTACTTTTAGCGAACAAAAAGCCAGAGAATTGTATGAGGACTGTCGTTTTTTTGATGGCAATACCGTGTACTATCCGGCAAAAGATATTTTATTTTACCAGTCAGACTTACGGGGAAATCAGCTGACCAAAGAGCGGATGAATGCCATGAAGGTACTGTTAGAAGAAGAACAGATGACTTTAGTTACGACATTTGATGGTCTGATGAACCGCCTGATACGTCCTGAAAAACTGGAACGATTCATCTTACAGCTCTCGCTGGGAGAGGAACTGATCTTAACGGATTTTACAAAGCAGTTAGTAGCCATGGGCTATGAGAAAAACTATCAGGCAGAGGCAGGCGGACAGTTTGCAGTCCGGGGCGGGATCATAGATATTTATCCATTGACAGAGGAAAATCCATATCGTATTGAATTGTGGGGCGATGAGATCGATTCGATCCGCAGCTTTTCAGCGGAGAGCCAGCGCTCCCTAGAGAATCTTGAAACAGTTAAAATTTATCCGGCAGCAGAGATTATCTTTGAAGAGGCTGTTTTAGAAAAAGGGTTAAAGAAGATTGAGGCGGATGCCAAAAAACTCAGTGAACTTTATCAGAAAGAGATGAAGACCGAGGAGGCTCATCGTGTACGCATGTTAGCGTCAACGGCAAAAGAGAGCATCGAGCAGTTTGGAAGTGTCGAGGGTATGGATGCGTATCTGACCTATTTTGAAGAAGAAACGGTTTCGCTTCTGGATTATTTTTCTAAGGAGGATGCACTGGTATTTTTAGATGAACCAGTCCGGGCAATAGAAAAGGGAAGAGTCATAGAAAAAGAGTTTCAGGAGAGCATGAAGCAGCGTCTGGAAAAAGGCTATATTTTACCGGGACAGATGGACTCCCTCTATTCCTATGAGGAGATCGCAGCGAGACTTGCGGCACATAAAGTCATTGGCTTAGCAGCACTTGAGATGAAGGAAAAGGCACTGCCGGTCAAAGAATATTTTTCCATCCAGATGAAGACTGTCAATCCGTATAACAACAGTTTTGAACTGTTAATTAAGGATTTGAAACGATATAAAAAGAACCACTATCGTGTCATTCTTTTATCCGGTTCAAGAACCAGAGCGAATCGTTTAGCACAGGATATCACAGAAGAAGGGATCAGTGCATTTTATACGCAGGACGAAGAACATGAGGTAAAATCGGGCGAGGTCATGGTTGCCTATGGAAAGATCAAAAAGGGTTATGAGTATCCGGATTTACAGTGTGTAGTCATTTCGGAAAGTGACATTTTTGGCAGGGAAAAGAAAAAGAAGAAAAAACGCAGAGTCTATGAAGGCGAGCAGATACAGAGCTTTTCCGATCTGCATGTAGGCGATTATGTGGTTCATGAGAATCACGGACTTGGTATCTACCGCGGAATTGAAAAAGTAGAAGTAGATAAAGTCGTAAAAGACTACATTAAGATCGAATATGCCAAAGGCGGAAATCTCTATATCCTTGCAACCCAGTTAGAGCTGATCCAGAAATATGCCGGTGCAGATGCCAAAAAACCAAAGCTGAATAAATTAGGAACACAGGAGTGGTCTAAGACAAAGTCAAAGGTGCATAAGGCAGTCGCAGATATTGCACAGGATTTAGTTGAACTTTACGCAAAACGTCAGAACCGGGAAGGTTATGTATATGGCGAAGATACCGTATGGCAACGGGAATTTGAGGAAATGTTCCCGTTTGAGGAGACGGAAGATCAGGAGCTTGCCATTGAAGCTACCAAGCAGGACATGGAGAGCAAGAAGATCATGGACCGTCTGATCTGCGGAGATGTCGGCTATGGAAAGACGGAAGTTGCCATCCGTGCGGCATTCAAAGCCGTGCAGGAAGGAAAACAGGTGGTGTATTTAGTTCCGACCACGATATTGGCACAACAGCACTACAATACATTTGCGTCAAGAATGAAAGATTTTCCGGTACGGGTGGATCTGCTCTGCAGATTCCGGACGAGTGCGCAGCAGAAAAAGACCATCGAGGATCTGAAAAAAGGAATGGTCGATATTGTCATAGGAACGCACCGTGTTCTTTCAAAAGATGTTGCGTTTAAAGATTTAGGACTTCTGATCATCGATGAGGAACAGCGTTTTGGCGTTACCCATAAAGAAAAGATCAAAAAAATGAAAGAAAACGTGGACGTACTGACATTAACTGCGACACCGATCCCAAGAACCCTGCACATGAGTCTGATCGGAATCCGTGATATGAGCGTTTTAGAAGAACCTCCGATGGACAGAATGCCAATCCAGACTTATGTTATGGAGTATAACGAAGAATTAGTCAGAGAGGCGATCGTCCGGGAAATGTCAAGAGACGGTCAGGTGTATTATGTCTTTAACCGGGTAAATCAGATTGAAGATGTTGCGGCAAAAATTGCCTCACTGGTTCCGGAGGCATCCGTTGCCTTTGCTCATGGGCAGATGAAAGAGCGGGAATTAGAGAACATCATGTACAGTTTTATTAATGGTGAAATCGACGTACTGGTATCGACTACCATTATTGAGACCGGACTGGATATCTCCAATGTCAATACAATGATTATCCATGATGCGGATAATCTGGGACTTTCCCAGCTCTATCAGCTTCGCGGAAGAGTCGGAAGATCAAACCGTACGGCATACGCATTCCTGCTTTATAAGCGGGATAAGATGCTAAAGGAGATAGCAGAAAAACGTCTGGCAGCCATCAAGGAATTTACGGACTTAGGCAGTGGCTTCAAAATTGCTATGCGTGATTTGGAGATTCGTGGTGCCGGAAATCTGTTAGGTGCAGAGCAGCACGGTCATATGGAAGCAGTCGGATATGACCTTTACTGCAAGATGTTAAATGAAGCAGTCCGGCATTTAAAGGGAGAGCAGAAAGAGGAAAACTTTGACACGGCACTGGATGTAGATATTGATGCGTATATTCCGCCTGCTTATATCCCGAATGAATTCCAAAAGCTGGATATCTATAAGAGGATAGCGGGAATTGAAAACGAAGAAGAGAGCGAAGAGATGTTAGAAGAGCTGATCGACCGGTTTGGAGATCCGCCAAAATCCGTCGAAAATCTGCTCTGGATCGCAAAAGTCAAAGCCAAGGCACATTCATGCTTTTTAAAAGAGGTAACGCAAAAAGGTGAAAATATCCGCTTTGTGTTCTTAGAACATGCAGCAATAGACCCGGTCAAGATTCCGGATTTTATTGCCCTGTATGATTATGCACTGGATTTCACACCGGATCAGAAGGGTCCGTATTTTACCTATCATTTTAAGAAAAATTCCAGACAGGAGAAGTTATCCGTGACAGAGGCGATCGAGAAGATTCTTACGGATATTGAAAAAATGCTGGTATTACACTATAATGAAACGAGCAGACAGAAAAATTAGGAGGAAGAGACAGATGAAAATAAAGAAAGTTGCGGCATTGGCACTTGCGGCAGTGATGGGAGCACCTATGTTAGCCGGATGTGCTTCTAAGTCGATAGATGAGGATGCAGTTGTTGTAAAAATGAAAGACGGAGAAGTCAGACTGGGTGTTGCGAATTTTATGGCACGGTATACCCAGTATACCTATGACAGTATTTACGGTTCCTATTTCAAGGATGATTACTGGTCACAGGATATGTCGGGAAAAGGAAAGACCATGGAAGAGGAAGTAAAGAGTCAGGTTATGGATTCCTTAAAGACCTATTACGCATTAGCGGCGCATACCGATGACTATGGTGTGAAGATCACCAAAGAGGATAAAAAGAAAATAGAAAAAGCGGCAAAGAAATTTATCTCCGACAACTCGAAAGATGCCGTTACGGAAATGAGTGCCACAGAAGAAGATGTAGAAGAGTATCTGCGTCTTGTGACGATCCAGCAGAGAATGCAGGCAAAAATAGAAGAAGATGTCAATGCCAATGTCAGTGACGAGGAAGCAGCGCAGCGTACCTTTAGTTATGTTTTCGTTTCTACCGAGGGAACCACTACAGAGGACGGAAAACAGAAAGCATACAGTGATGCAGAGAAAAAAGTATTGCGCCAGAAAGCACAGGCATTAGCAGCAGTAAAACCGGAAGAATTAGAGTCCAAGGCAGAAGAAGCAGGACTGACCGTTGCACAGGACTCCTACGGTTCCGCAAAAGATGAGAACAGCAGTCTGGATAAGAAAGTCTTAAAAGCAGCAGACAAGCTGAAAGCAAATGAAATGTCCGGTGTGGTTGAGACAGACAAGGGATATTATGTGATCCGTTTAGACAGCGAGTTCGACCAGAAAGCAACGGATGAAAAGAAAGACGAGATCATCGGACAGCGTCAGCAGGAACTTTATCAGAAGGTATGCGATGAATATACCGAAGATTTTAAATTTGATATCGATAAAAAAGTCTGGAAACAGGTCAAATTTGATAATCATTTCAAAGCAAAAGAGACCACAGACACAAAACAGGATTAGAATGCACTAAAAAAAGAAAGACACATATAGTAAAGTAGTAAGAAATGATCCCTGCCATAGAAATGTAATAAAAAAGTAAAACTATGTAAATTTACAAATGGGAAAATTATGCTATAATAGTACTGTATGAGCAGAAATATAATTGGAAAGATTTTACGATAGAAACATTCTTGACAAATAAGAATACAGGATACTATAATTACTGATTGTATGAAAATATAGAGGTGCAGGATGGAACAATATGTAATCAAAGGTGGAGTTCCGCTTTCCGGTGAAGTTGAAATTGGTGGTGCAAAGAATGCAGCACTTGCCATTTTAGCGGCAGCCATTATGACGGATGAAACCGTAACAATAGATAATTTACCTGATGTTCGTGATATTAACGTACTGTTGGATGCGATTGCGGGAATCGGAGCAAAAGTAGAACGTATCGACAGTCATACCGTAAAGATCAACGGATCTTATATCGATTGCCTTTGCGTGGATTATGATTCTATGAAAAAAATCCGTGCTTCCTACTATCTGTTAGGAGCATTGCTTGGCAAATACAAAGAGGCAGAGGTAGCACTGCCGGGCGGATGCAATATCGGAAGCCGTCCGATGGATCTGCATATCAAAGGATTTAAGGCACTCGGTGCAAGCGTGGAACTGCGGAACGGAGCAGTTGCCGTGGAAGCAAAAGAACTTGTGGGTACTCACATTTACTTAGATAAAGTCTCTGTTGGAGCAACGATCAATGTTATGATGGCAGCAGTCATGGCAGATGGAAAGACGACGATCGAGAATGCTGCGAAAGAACCGCATGTGGTAGACGTTGCAAACTTTTTAAACAGTATGGGCGCAAATATCCGCGGAGCCGGAACCGATGTTATCCGTATTGTCGGAGTAGAGAGTCTTCATAAGACCGATTATTCGGTCATTCCGGATCAGATTGAAGCCGGAACATTCATGTTTGCAGCAGCAGCAACACATGGAGATATTGTAGTAAAAAATGTAATTCCAAAACATTTAGAGGCAACTTCCGCAAAACTGTTAGAAGCAGGATGCCGTATCGAGGAATTTGACGATGCAGTACGCGTATCAGCAGCAGGACCACTGCGCAATACGCAGGTGACCACACTTCCTTATCCGGGATTCCCGACCGATATGCAGCCACAGATGGCGGTCGTACTTGGAATTGCACAGGGAACGAGTACCGTAACGGAAAGCATTTTTGAGAACCGTTTTAAATATGTGGATGAACTGACCCGTATGGGTGCAGACATCAAGGTTGAGAGCAATGTAGCCATTATCAATGGCGTAGACCATTATATGGGTGCAAGGGTCAGTGCTCCGGATTTACGCGCCGGTGCCGCTTTAGTGATCGCAGGGCTTGCAGCCGAAGGAATTACCGTGATCGATGATATCCATTTTATTGAACGCGGTTACGAAGAATTTCCGGAAAAACTCAGTCAGGTTGGTGCGAAGATTGAAAAGGTATCAACGGAAAAAGAGATCCAGAAATTTACATTGAAGGTATCTTAGATTAGTGGTGTCGTGGACAGCATCAGAATAAGAATCCAATAAAATAAAACAGAAAAACAGAATGAAATAGAAGATGTTATATATGTTATAGAGTAAAAAAGCAACTACTGTTTTATGACGTGTGTCATAGATCAGTAGTTGCTTTTTTGTTACACAACGGATTTAATATACAAATTTGGTTCACGGTACAGATCCAGACAGGTTCCGTCATCTAACTGGATCATTGGTGAAGACAGATGATTGGAATTCAAAAGGATAATGTTTGCACTTCTGCCATCGTTTAAAAGAATACGGTTATTCTGATATGCGTTGGCGATGTGCTCTAAAAATGTCAGGATATACTGTGGCTTATATTTAGAAAGACCGTCTTTTTCAAATTCTGCAATGACCTCAAACGGGCAAAGCGGAGTACGGTACTTTCTGGCAGAAGTCATCGCATCATACACATCTGCGATCGAAATGATCATAGCGTGGTCATCAATCTCATTTGTTTTTAAGCCAAGCGGATATCCGCTTCCGTCACAACGCTCATGGTGGGACAGTGCTGCCTGTTTTACATGATAATCAATATTCAGTTCTTTTAACAGATCATAGCCGAGGACAGGATGCTGTTTGATCAAAGCAAATTCGTTGTCGGTCAGCTTTTCTTTTTTATTTAAAATATCACTTGGGATCAGGAATTTGCCAACATCGTGCAATGCGGCTGCCAATGTCAGGGTGTCTAAATCTTCTTCGCTGAAATTCAGCCATTTTCCTAACATTCTTGCGATCATTGCAACATTCAGGGAATGAGCGAAGATCGGATCGTCGATCTGACGTAGATTGTGGATCATATCAAAGAACTGAATGGAAGTTCTGGTCTCTGATATGAGTAGTTTTGGAATCTCAACTAACTCGGTTGCGTGGTTCATGGTTCCGGTGTTGACCAGTTCCTTCAGATAATTATTAAAATTAGTAATATGATTAGTGTAATCAATCTGAAACTTCTGGAAAGAAGAACTTTTGCGGACTTTTTGGGAATATGATAATTCATGTTCTGGTGCAACGATCTTCTTTGGTTCTTCTTCTACGGTATCTTTGCTATCAATAACAGACACGCTTTGAATATTGTAAAAAGACATACGCGTGATCAATGATTCTGTTAATACCGTGTTTTTACCGATGATCAGCTGACCTGCTTTTGTCTTTACAGGGGCAGCAGTGATCATACCCGGCTTTAAATCCTGTACTGTAATAACTCCCATGGTTAACTCCTATCATTCCGAAAACGAAGTATCCTTCGTATTTGCTAATACCTTCTTCTAAATGCTCCTAAAAACTTTCATATATAAAAAAGTATAAATATTTTCAGAAAATTGTCAATATGAAATGATGGAAAAGACAGGAAAAGGCAGAAATACATCAAATTAGCTTGACTTTTTTTGCAAAGGGGAGTAAAGTAACGCCTGTAGATAAATCATAAATAATATATATCTCTCTTATTCAGAGTGGTGGAGGTACAGAGGACCTGTGAAGCCACGGCAACCCCTTTTGATGGAAGGTGCCTGCCTGAGCGAGAAATCGAACAATAAGAGGAAGGAATTGTAAGATTCGTGTCCGCTTATCACAGCGGATTTTTTTATACGGCAATTCAATTGTCAAAACTGTGTTTTATAGTATAATTTATCATCCTGCACAAAGAAGATATTCCATGTTTCCCTGTGCAGAACATTCCGATGAACCTCAGAAAGCAGAAATCATGTTCACCAGTGGGTTCCATGATTCCTTGAGTTTCATCTTCATTGCACAAAAAGAAACCTTCCATATCTTCTTTGTGTAGGATGGGTTATCACTTTGAAATATAGTTTTGACAATTGAAGATACATAAAAAATGATATGTGTTGTAATGTAAGAAAATCCGCAGGAGAGATACGATGACAAGGAGGAAAAAGATGGACAAGAGACTTTTTACATCAGAGTCAGTAACAGAGGGACATCCGGACAAAGTCTGCGATGCAGTCTCTGACGCAATTTTAGATGCATTGATGGCACAGGATCCAATGAGCCGTGTGGCATGTGAAACAGCAGCATGTACAGGATTTGTACTGGTAACAGGTGAGATTACAAGTAAAGCAGATATCGACATTCCAAAGATCGTACGCCAGACTGTGAACGAGATCGGATACAACGATGCAGCAACCGGTTTTGATGGCAATACCTGTGCAGTTATGGTTGCAGTAGATGAGCAGTCAAGCGATATTGCAATGGGCGTTGATAAGGCGTTAGAAGCAAAAGAGAACAAAATGTCTGACGAAGAGCTTGAAGCGATCGGTGCAGGCGATCAGGGTATGATGTTTGGTTATGCAACAAATGAGACAGAAGAGTATATGCCATATCCGATCTCTTTAGCACACAAATTAGCTTTACAGTTAACAAAAGTCCGCAAAGACGGTACTTTAAAATACTTAAGACCGGATGGAAAGACACAGGTATCCGTAGAGTATGATGAAGCAGGAAAACCGGTACGTCTTGAGGCAGTTGTACTTTCTACACAGCATGACCCGGATGTGACACAGGAGCAGATACATAATGATATTAAAAAATATGTATTTGATGAGATCCTTCCAAAAGAGATGATCGATGCAGATACAAAATTCTTCATCAACCCGACCGGAAGATTCGTAATCGGTGGACCACACGGAGATGCAGGTTTAACAGGACGTAAGATCATCGTAGATACATATGGCGGATATGCACGTCACGGCGGCGGTGCTTTCTCAGGTAAGGACTGCACAAAGGTAGACCGTTCCGCAGCTTACGCAGCACGTTATGTAGCAAAGAATATTGTAGCAGCAGGACTTGCAGAAAAATGTGAGATCCAGCTTTCCTATGCGATCGGTGTTGCACAGCCGACATCTGTTATGGTAGATACTTTCGGAACCGGAAAACTTTCCGATGAGAAGTTAGTAGAGATCATCAGAGAGAACTTCGATCTTCGTCCGGCAGGAATCATCAAAATGTTAGACTTAAGAAGACCGATCTACAAACAGACAGCAGCATACGGACACTTTGGACGTAATGATTTGAATCTTCCATGGGAAGCATTAGACAAAGCAGATGAGCTGAAAAAATATCTGTAAATTTTTTAAAAAAGTTGATATAAGATAGCGGGAACAGTCCTTTTTTCTAAAAACAGAAAGAAGGGCTGTTTTTTATAAAAAGTTTAGAATTCTTTTTGAAAATAGCCATAGGATTCCGTAAGATTCGTGTTATAATAAAAATTGTGAGAGGAAATATATTATGAAGCTTAGAACAAGACTATGTATTGCTTTTTGTATTTTAATATTTATTCCGCTTCTTTTGACAGGAATGGCAGCATTCGGAGTCTACCGGACACAGTCTTATGCGTTTGAACAGGCAAAGGATGTGTTAGTTGATATTGGATTTTCAGTACTGTTGATCTTAATATTTACGGCAGCGCTGATGACTGTTTGGATCTACCGGGCAATTATTGATCCGATCCGTAAACTGGAAAAGGCGGCACAGGAGATACGGGATGGAAATCTGGACTTTGAGATTGAAGTAAAGGGAAATGATGAGATCAGCGAATTGTGCCAGAGCTTTGAGCAGATGCGGGAGCAGTTGAAGCAGTCGTCAGAGGAACGGGTGTTGAATGAGAAAGAGAACCGAGAACTGATCAGTAATATTTCCCATGACTTAAAGACACCGATCACTGCGATCAAAGGCTATGTCGAAGGAATTATGGACGGAGTGGCGGACACACCGGAAAAGATGGAGAAGTATGTCCGTACGATCTACAATAAGACCAATGAAATGGATCTTTTGATCAATGAGTTAACGATCTACTCTAAGATCGATACCAACCGTATCCCTTACAATTTCAGTAAGATCAATGTGGCAGAATATTTTGAGGACTGTGTAGAAGAGATTGGCATGGATCTGGATTCAAAAGGGATCGGTCTTTCTTATATCAATTATGCAGAGGATGATATTGTAGTCATTATGGACCCGGAGCAGATCCGGCGTGTCATACATAACATTATCAGCAACTCCGTAAAATATTTAGATAAACAGAACGGATTTATCAATATCCGTGTGCGGGATGTCGGGGATTTTGTCCAGTTTGAATTTGAGGATAACGGACGCGGCATTGCAGCAAAGGATCTGCCGTATATTTTTGAACGTTTTTATCGTGCAGAGAAATCCCGAAATTCTGCAACAGGCGGAAGCGGGATCGGTCTTTCCATTGTGAAAAAGATCATTGAGGATCACGGTGGAAAAATCTGGGCAACCAGCAAAGAATCAAGCGGAACAACGATGTATTTTGTAATCCGTAAATATCAGGAGGTACCAAATGAGCAGAATATTGATCATTGAGGATGAGGTCGCAATTGCAGATTTAGAGCGTGACTATTTAGAACTCAGCGGCTTCACGGTAGAGATTGAGAATACAGGAGATGTAGGATTAGCGAGAGCATTAAAGGAGGAATTTGACCTCTTTATCTTAGACCTGATGCTTCCGGGTGTGGACGGATTTGAAATCTGCAAACGGATCCGCGATGAGAAAAATACACCGATCCTGATGGTGTCTGCAAAAAAAGAGGACATTGACAAAATCCGTGGCTTAGGACTTGGAGCCGATGATTATATTACCAAGCCGTTTTCCCCAAGCGAGTTAGTGGCAAGGGTCAAAGCACATCTGGCTCGTTACGAAAGACTGATCGGCAGCAGTGTGGAGACACGCAACATCATAGAGATCCGTGGGATCAAGATTGATAAGGATGCCCGCCGCGTGTGGGTAAATGAAGAAGAAAAAGCATTTACGTCAAAGGAATTTGACCTGCTTTGTTTTTTGGCAGAAAATCCGAATCGTGTTTATACGAAGGAAGAATTGTTTAAAGAAATCTGGGATATGGAATCGATTGGCGATATTGCAACTGTGACCGTGCATATTAAAAAAATCCGTGAAAAGATTGAATTTAATACGGCAAAGCCACAGTACATTGAAACCATCTGGGGTGTCGGTTACCGGTTTAAGGTATAATCATTCATATGATACCTGCTGAAATGCAGCACCCGAAGGAGTGATCTCATAGACCACCTTTTTCTTTGTAACAGGATGGATAAAACCAATATGGTAGGAGCAGAGTCCGAGTGGAAGATAACCCGGCGTGTTCCTGCCATATTTTTTATCACCGATGATCGGATGTCCGGCGTGGGCAAGCTGTACGCGGATCTGGTGATGGCGGCCGGTCTTTAACTGTATCCGGACCAAACTGCGATCCTCCATTGTTTTTACGGTTTTATAGGATAATTCCGCACGTTTCGCGCCAGTGGTATCTTTTGGGACTACGCTGGACACATTGCTTTTTCCATCCCGAAGCAGATAATTTTCCAGTGTGCCGCAGGCAGGAGAAAAAGTACCCACCACCATGGCATAATAATATTTTTCAAAGGTGTGAGCCTGCATCTGGGCAGATAGTGCTGCCGCACTTTTTTTATCTTTGGCAAACACCATCACACCTTCTACCGGCTGGTCTAAGCGGTGCACCAGTCCGATATATGGTGGTTCGCCTTTGGATACCCGATAATTTTTTAACAGGCTGACCATATCGGTCACACCGGATTTTGGAGTCTGTGTCGGAATGCCCGACATTTTTTTACATACAATGATAAATTCATCTTCAAAAATAATCTCTAACATGGGTGGTATTATAACACAGACCTTTTGGAAAAGAAAGAATAAAAAGGGACTTTTTCTGACATACTTTTTTTATGAAAAACGAAGTGAAAAATTCCATGTTACAGTTATTAAAAATTGCGGTGATCACGGCACTGGTCTATCTGGCATTCCGCTATCTGTTAGGGCTTGTTTTCCCATTTCTGATCGCATATGGAATTGCAGTGCTGCTCAATCCGCTGTTAGAAAAAATAAACAGACACTGGAGGATCAAACGGGGAATCTTAAGTGCATTACTGGTGTTACTGGTATTTGCGGTGGCTGGTGGACTGCTCGGTATGGCAGGATATGCACTGATCAGCCAAGCCAAAAAACTGGTTCAGAATTACGATTCCGTTGCCGCACAGGGAACGCAGGTATGGAATCTGTGCTGTCAGCGTGTCGAGGAACTCTGCGGAATACAGAACGGTTATGTAGAACGCTGTGTTTCCTCTTATGTGCCAATGCTATGGCAAAAATGCCGGACAGATGTGGTACCAAAGCTGATGAATTATTCGATCGGTTATGTGAAAGGTTTTCTGGTAGGCTTTACGATCTTTATTGTCATTATGGTTTCTACCATCCTGATCCTTGCAGATTATCCGAATATCCGAAAAAAAGCGGTGGAGCATCCGATCGGGAATCTGATCTATCGGATCGGACGAAATATGAAAAAGGCAGGAGGTACTTATTTAAAGGCACAGCTTATCATCCTTTTGATCATCAGCAGTATTTGTTGTGTCGGACTTTTTCTGACCGGAAATTCGTATGCGGTACTGGTTGGATGCGGAATAGGGTTGTGCGATGCCCTTCCTTTTTTCGGAACGGGAACCGTGTTTATCCCATGGCTTCTATTCAAGGTATTCTGTGGACAGTATCTGCTCGCGGGTGCGTATGGGATCATCTATCTGATCTGCAACTTTACCAGAGAATTCTTAGAGCCAAAGCTGATCGGCAGTAAATTATCCATTCATCCGATGCTGGTATTGATCAGTACCTATGTAGGTCTGTGCGTGTTTGGGGTCTTTGGTTTTTTCCTGGGGCCGGTGGCAGGGCTTTTGATCGCGGAGATTTATAAGGCGTCGGAGGAAGGGTGAGGAAAATAGTTTTATAGGATATAAGATATAGCTGATGGTACCGATGAAATATTCCGTGTTCCCTTGTGCAGGACATTCCATATTTCATCTGTGCCATCTTTCTACGGAGTCTATGAAAAAATATAAAGTTTATTTCTGTAAGGGGCGAAAATCAGTTATCAAAGGGTGAAAGTAAAATGATTGCAGTCAGTAGTTTGGATGTAGTGTTTTTAAGAAATGTGTGTTAGATTATTGTTATACAACTCGGGATTTGTGGAGAGATTTCCTGAACTTTCCTTATTTTACAGGCTTTCCAGCCCCTTAGATATTAAAATGATATGTATTTTCCCTTATTTTTGCCCTTATGCGGAATCCGCAAGGGAAAT